>Ga0179593_1663808_pt1 | contig 10025 bp, 13 predicted proteins | sample CZODoug2_1_08_16_FD_185931 | JGI IMG/M metagenome (GOLD analysis project Ga0179593, IMG submission 185931) | Vadose zone soil fungal communities from Angelo Coast Range Reserve, California, USA - CZODoug2_1_08_16fungal (PacBio error correction) | ecosystem: Environmental > Terrestrial > Soil >...
CTGCCAAAGAAAAGCCGGTGTGGGAGAAAAACCGCAGGAAGGGCAAGAGAGGAGGCTCACAAGAGTCAAACGTCCCCTCCGCCTCGGGCCGAGGCAGTGGAAAGACCCTACGATAGCGGGACAAGAGTGAGGAAAAAATCGGGTACTTACCGTGACAACTCCTAGAAGTCCCAGCTGTAAACAACAAGAGGAGGAACACAAACCGCCAAACCAAAACGACCCGACACCGAGATTAAGATTAGTAGTCCCCTTGGTGTCTTCTCCCCACTTTCTCCCAAAGCTTGTACCTTTCTGGGGGAGCTAAAAAGCCGTCCCTCGTCCAAGAATTTGGACCTCGTCAAAGTTCCCATTCCTAGTTTAAATAGTCCTGGTTGATGGGAACTTGAGGAATGGCAACGAGTCAACGGGGGGGGAGAGAAACGGCGTCCGGTAGAGATAGCAGTTGGAAAAGAAAAGCGGTAGAAAGAAAAGAGACGGTGAGTGGGAGAGAAAGTCGGTGAAGGGAGATACAAGCAAGGGGGGGCGCTCTTCTGTCAGCGGAACGGAGAAGGAATCTTCACCCTCTCTTAATTAAGGACAGAGCTCGGAAAAAAAGAACAAAAGGGGACGAAAAAAGCTGATAGGAGGAACTTGACCACACACGAAGGTTATCTGGCCGTGGCACGGCTACATACCAGGAGAAAATCGGATCGACCAGCTCCGGGAAGCCAAAAGAGCATCTTGGACCCTTCTGACGGATCCTTCTCGCTCAGTACTAGTTATAAGAGCATCGGGGAAAAAAAAGAGGGGGGGAGAAAACTCAGGGGGGTCCTGCTCATAAGACCTTTCGAAGCGGACCGGATTCGGCGCCAGAAGCTTTGGCTTAAAAAAAGCGAGGGGGGGGGGGGGCGTTATGATAGGGACGGGATCAGGGGGAAAGCCGAGGGCGCGTGCTTTGCGACTCGAAGAAACCCCGATCGGGTAAGCTGGAAAGACGAAAAAGAAGACCTAGACGATAACTCTGGGCGCACGGAAAGAACGATCTGAGCGGACAAACCGTCTGCTCCGACACTTAAAAAAAAGAGCGGGGGAACAGGAGCCGACTCAAGAGGACATAAAACCGGTACGATGTCTGGGCTCTGTGCAAGTCACGTCAAGCATGAAACCCATTCGAAGTGTGAGAATTTCGAAAAACAACGGGAAGAGCAACTGGAAAACCGAACTTAAAAAAGATTGCCCAAGCACCGGGGGGAGAAGCCCCAAAGCTTTCGACTGGAAGCGAGACACAAGGAAAACACACAAGCGAATAACTGATACTTGCTCCTGGACAGTTGGCTGGGAGTCTGGATTCTCAGAAACGACCGGGGGGGCTTGCCGGAAAGGGAAAAAGGTAAGCTGAGAGGGGGGAAAGGAGGGGAGATCCTTGCAAGTTTTTCGTCCAAAAAAAAAAAAAACAGAAAAAAAGACAAAAAAAAAAGAACCAAAAAACAAAAAAAAAAAAAAAAAAGAAAAAAACAAAAAAAAAAAAAAAAAAAAAAAAAAATCTTAAATCCTCAGCTAAGAACGTAGAGCAGGGGCTTAAGAGAAAAAGCAGGACTAAACCTAGCCCTGGCGGCAAAAAAAGTCGGAGGTTCGTAGCAAGAACAGAACCATAAAACTGAGGCAGCAGGTGTGAAAGGGAGAGAACCGGTCCTGTCTGAAAAAGTCTAAGAAAGGGGGGGGTTAAAAGAAAAGAGCGGCGGCCTGGGAAAAAGCACCCCCTCTACTTTTAGCTCAGCGTTATCGAAAGAGAGACGAAAAGCTCATGACGGGGGGAGGGAACGTGTCAGGTTCGGACTCTCCTTTAAAACCTTACGATTATCTAAAGACTGCCTGGACTCGATCGCTCATCCCAAAAACCTAAGAGAGGGTAGAAGGGAGAGGGAGCAACTCTACGTAAGCGAAGAAACCGACCTGAGAAACAAGAGCCGAAGCACCGACTCCTACACCTGGCTCCGCTCAGACCAAAGAAACAAAGGACAAAGAAAAAAGGGCTCAAAAGAAAAAAAAACGAGGGGATAAGCAAGTAGTCTCAAGCACAGACGGGGAAGCACCTACGTAAAGCCCTCTAAGAAAACCGGAAGAAACACGTGCGTTAGGGGAAAAAAAAACGTATCGAACTTCTCCGGCCCGCCGCGGGAAAGAACTTCAAAGAAGATAGGAAAACCTTCAACAAGAGGCAAGAAGAAAGACAGATCAACGAAAGACCTCGACCTGGCAGTTGCGGTGATGCGTAATAGGAAGCAAAAAAGATGGGAAGAAGAGAGGATTGGCCCTCAGAAACAAAGGAAAAAATATGACTCACGGATTCGTGTGAAACAGCTGTGTCGGTTGCCGAGCCTTGAAAAAAATGCCAGAGCAACGGGGGGTACTACCCCCGACGTGCTCGGGAACAGACGGACCGACCTGGTATTTAAATATGGTCGAAAGGGGTTTGTAAGGAGCAAGACATACAGCTCAGAAGTTCCTAAGGGCGGGGAGAACCTCGAAAAAGAATCCAAAGGAAATACCGGCGTCACGCTCAAGTTTGGTTGGCTGGGGGATTTTTTACAGAACATTCTTCTGCCAGTATCGCCGGTGCATTCAAGGAGAGAAAAACACCTTCCCAAAGGAGGAAGAAAGCTGGAAAGGGGGGAGATCTCGAAAGAGGGTCGGAAAATATAGAGCAGGATTCCAGAGGAAATCGGGACTGTTTTAAGGGGGGTCCTCGCGCGGGGAAATCACCGGACGTACGGACACAAAGAAGACCCCTGGGGGAAAAAAAAGAAAAGCACCGTCCGCGCCGAGAGTATCGAGCGCCTCGGTACGATGTTGGCGCCTTATACGCCAGTAGGGAACCTTCTTAGAGGGTGTTCGGATCGCCCTAAGTCAGGCACGGTGATCCGGAGACGGGGGAGACTGTAAACGTTGCGGCAGCAGGGCATTTGCGCAAAGCGGGCAACCTGCCGCGCATTCGGGAAAATACATGTGTTCAGACGTTGAAAAGGAGAGGGAGTGAGGAGAAGCTCGGCGATACCTGAAATCCCGGCAATTCCGAAGGTCTTGAAGGGATGTGGATCAGCTTCGTCGCGCGGACAGCAGAGGATACGTCTTTGAGTTCTAGAAGGGGCCGGAGGAACAGTGGCGAGAAATTGCGCGACCAAAGGGGGTGTTGGAGGGACGGGGTTGACTCGTCCGCAGAGGGCTTGGTGAGGGAAGCCAGGTAGAAAAAAAAAAAAAAAACTTCATAAAACTCTCGCGGAGGGCGAGGGGGTTGATGGGGGCCTCCTCATGGTTGAGGGACGCCGGGGTGGACTTTTACAGAGCTGGAAAGAGGAGATGGGGGGAACGGGAGTGTCAGTCGAGTCAGGATATAGAAGGAGGCGAGGTTGTTGGATGAGCAGAGTCACATGAAGGGAACGTTTGCAAGAGAAAGTGCAAGGGAAGGGACCAGGGAGAGCCCGGTAGAGGGGACACGAATATTCAGAGGACAAGGAGAAGGGAAATTCGTTCAAAAGTCGCGGTGGTGGCGTTGCAGGAACGCCGATGGACCCGGTATAAAAGGGGCCCGTGCCAGACGGGGAAAGAGAACGGAAAGAGCTGAGGGGGATGGTGTCTAATGATAGAGATAAAACTACTCTTTGGTGGGACTGCGCCCACGTCGAGGGGTGAGTACAACGGAGGGGTACTGAAGGACCAGCGCTGCGGAAGTCGCGGAGGGTCCGCAAAACTGAAAAAGGCAATGATTGGCCACTCCTTCCCCAATCAGAAATGTAAAACATTTCTTAAAGAACGTTCGGAGGAAAAAACCGAGAAAGAACTGAAAATCACGCGAGTGGAGGGGAGACGTATGGTTAGAAAGGGCTTCGAACCGACTGGGAGAAATAAAGAGGCTTTTAAGGAGGGAACGACGGCGCGGAAGGAAGGGAGGAGGACTCCGAGAGAAAGGGAAAAAGGAGAAACGTGGGTTAGTTGCTTGACGTGATCATAGGGAGTCGGAAAGGAACCAAGGATTCTGTCCACTATTGCTGCACTGCGTAGCTCTCGTGCTTGAAAGGAGGATCAGACAAAAGGCGCGAATGGAAGCTGGGGGGATGGACCAGGAGGAGGGGGCGGGGGAAAATCTCGCAACTCCATCAAGCCCTCGAGGCGTGTTTGAGGAATTGGGAAGAAGGAGAAAAAAACGTAGTGCCGTGGAACCACCTACCCTGAAATAGTCTTCATCCCGCAAAAACCGTATCTCCTGTGGCCGAGCACTCCACCAGGCTGCTGAAGGTTCGGGTCCGGGCTGAGCAGGAAATTAGTTGACCGCCTATCTTGTTTCCTCGCCCTCAAAAAAGGAAGCAAGAAGTTCTTCTACGTCTGACACGGATGGAGAGAGGGGGGTCCCCTGCGAAAAAAGTTCGTCTTCTAATTATGAACAACCGCGCTCACCTGAGTGGTGTAGAGCTCAATGACAAAAAAATGGGGTGAGCCAATTCGGGTAAGTGTACCGAGTCTTCCTTTCATCTAGAGTTTGGAACCTAGGCAATCCCGGAAAACTCATCAAGACAGGCGGATCGTCAACGACTGACGGCGGGATCGACGCTTGCTATCAGGCCTCGGTAGGAAGAAACCTCAAAGGGGAGGGGGGAAAAAAGGAAACGACCAGATACGGGCCGGCGAAAGCTGGCGCACTTCACAGAAAAAGGGATTCTATCAACGGCATCAGGACGCTCCAAAACTGGGGGGGGAAAAAAGGGCCAAGAGTCAACGGCTGGAACCGGCGGGACGACTGGACAGGTAAATACCGACGAACACGTGGGAGAACAGAAGAGAAGTGTCTAAGGGACCGTCCGGGTGCAAGGGTGAGGGAGAAAAGGAAGGAGAGGAGTTAACCGGGATCAGAGAGCACCGTGGGGGGAAGCTACTACTAGGATGGGGGCCATGAACGCTCGGCCAGAATTCAAAGGGGGGTGGCAGGGGGCAGGGAAGAACAGCTTGCGACACAGAGGCTACTCTTGCCGCCCAAAACCGCCTAGTGTAGATGAAAACAACGGGGGAAAAGAGAGAGATCGCCAGAGCCAGGCCGGGTTTTGGTCGAATTAGCCCGCTGGCTGTGTGCATAAGAGAGTATATGGCGCAACCCCGAGGAAAAAAAGCCCCGAAGAGAAGCATCATGGACCATAAGCCGAAGACGGACACCGACCTCTAAAATCGTTTACTTCCGGTTTCATCCTCTAAGCCATCAAAGCGGAGGGAACAGAGGAAAGCCTGTCAAAGGCGGAATTAGCGTGGAGGACCAAAAATTGGGTTCTCTCAAAGGGGAGACCACAGGTTCCGGGCGTTTAGCCTGTCCGCATTCCCTCAGGTCCCAAGACCAAGTTCAGGCCAGGGGAAAAAGAGGGGGAGGACGTCAAGAAAAAAATCAACCCTTCAGAAGTTACGGGGTGAATGCGCCGGTCGCGGCCGCAAACCAGGCCGGCGGGAAAAGGAAGGGGGGATGAAGGGCGTCGCCTATCAGGCCAAGCGCGTTAGCGACAGTCTGTTAGGCTAGGGTCTCCCGCAGGGGCTTTAACTCTTCTAGTCGTATACAGGACCGAGGACCTCAGTCAAGCTTGCAGAGAAACCTGAAAAAAAAAAAAAAAAAAAAAGCGTGGCGCCGGGGAGAGGGGAGTGGGGGAAATTCTCCCACCACAAGTTTATCTTACTGTGGCAAAACTCCATCTAATTGACTAAAAAAAGATCTCGGGGACTCCGAGCAGATGACTCGTGCTGGGAAGAAGTAGAAGCCGACGAGGTACAATCGCAGCTTCCGGAAGGCCGAGAGGGAAAATCCGTGATCGCACGAAAGACGGGGAGCGCGGTGTACTCCACAGGCGAGACGGTGGTGGGTCTTATTCCTGTACGGATTCGTTGTTCCAGCCGGTCGGGACGCGAGGGGAAGAATTCCGGCGAAACGAAAGGCTGTTCCGGAAACGAGCCAGCAGACAGAAAGGGCCTACCAGATGCTGCTCAAGGGCAACTCGCGGAGGAAAAAAAAATGGGAGGCCTGAAAGGAAAGAAGAAAGGCTCACTCCTTGCAACACGTAAATCTTGGCCAACAGGGAGATCCGGCCATTATCACTAAAAAAAAAAAAAAAAAAAAAAAAAACAAAAAAAAAAAAAAAAAAAAAAAAAAAAAAAAAAAAAAAAAAACAAAACAACAAGAAAGAAAAAAAAAAAAAAAAAAAAAAAGAAAAAAAAAAAACCTCACAAGAAAAAAAAAAACACAAAAAAAAAAAAAAAAAAAAATCACAAAAAAAAAAAGAAAAAACAACAAAAAAAGAAGAAAAAAGAAAAAAAAGAAAAGAAAAAAAGAAACAAAAGAAAGAGAAAAAAAACAACAAAAAAAAAAAAAAAAAACAAGCATGAAACCGGCGACAAGTTGATTTCGACCAGAGGTTAAGGACTCAGAAGGCCACACCAAAAAACGGGGGGGAAGAGAGAAACAACACAGGATCCACACGTTCGACGTCCGCGAGGAAAACACCCAGAGAGAATCCCTGATTTTCTGCAGGTTCTGGCTCGGGGGATTCTGCAGCAAACCGGGGGAGTGCAACACATGGAGGGAGGCAATTTCCAAGTGGTCGGTCCGCGGGGAGGAAACTCAGAGAGCCGTACGAGGCTGGCAAGGGCTCGCCAAAAAGATGCACGAAAAAAAAAAACGCGGAGAAAAAAAAAAAGGTTTTACGAGAGAGGAGCCATCCCCCAGAAAGGCTATAACGCCCGAGGACACAGGCGTCGGTAGGGAAAAATAACACACTTTTATCCAAGGTAAAGCGGCGGCTGCCAGAAACCACCACGCTACGTTGAAAGAAAAGAAAACGGCAGGAGCGGAAGGTACGACCGGGCACCGGTGGGACGGGGGAGGACTTTATTCCGCTCTGATGGGGAAGGATTACTTCCTGGACTCGAATCCATAGCATAACGACAAGAGAGACTCCGAAGAAAAAAAAAGAAAATAGAGAGGAGTTATCAACCAGCCTCAGCAAGGGTCACCGCTACCCGGCGCTGCCCTCCGACCTGCTTGGCCAAGCCGTCCGGAGAAAAAAGTACAAAAGAAAGTTGCGGAGGGTAACCGCCTGACGAACCACAAATACAGAACTCTGGGAACGGGGGTCCAAGAAAACCGGACTCAAACACCCCTTTTCGTCTCGCACAAGGATTCAAAACGATCGGACCATCGAAAGAGACAATCCAGTCCGAGAACTGATATGGCCGAATGGCTGGTAGAAAATTACGATCACAGAAAATCAACAGATCAGGGCCTGAACGGGCGGGGCGCCAGGAGAAGAGGGAGAACCCGAAGATAACAGGAGTCAGGAAAGAGACAGGAACAGGACCACGGTCGAGTGCACGCAAGGATTGCGGTTGCAGCGCCTTGCTCAACGGAAGGAGTCAGGATAAGTTGGGAATAAGGGAGCCCGAAAGGATAAAACCGACGAAGGGAAGGACTTGGAGGAGGCTAACGACGCTACCATCAGAGCCCTACTTTCTGTCAGGCAACCTTCTCCACAGCGGGGAGGAGTATGCCGCTCAAGCGGCGCAAAGGGTGTTGGCTGTGAGACAATGTAAACGGCCGGAAAACGCGTCGACGGTGCTGAAAGAAAAAAGTCTCAAAAAAGTCCAACCTCTTCTATCTCACCTCTCCTGGAAATACTGCGATATCTCGAAAAAAAAAGGGGAGGAGAAAAAAATCAAGTGCGATGTAGCTTGGTGGTAAGTGGGGTACATCACCGACGATACGGCCCGCCGCAGGGGCCCTTGTCAATCCCGCAAAAAAAGAAAACCGGGGACTCCGCAGGGAAAAAAGGAGAGCGGCAGGGCAGGGAAACTCCAAGTCCCGTCAGAGATGGATGTAACTAGAAACAAAGGGGGTCGGAAAGTCCTCCAGGATTCGTCAAAAAGGCCGTCTTTCCGACGAAGGCACGAAAAAGGAATATTCAAAAAAAGGCTCCTTGGGGGAACGCGGAAACCGGCATGCGTGCAAAGCTAGCCGTGGTGTCAACGGTTCGGAGTGGGGAAACTATCTCGAGTGAGCTCAATGGTGAGGGCTCGGATAATGAGACGACAGAAAAAGGGGGGAAAGTAAGGTCTTCGATGTTGCTGTGAAAGCGTCTGTGCGAGGCGTTCGTAAACATAAAAAAGTATCGTCGGGGGGCGAAGCGAGACCGGGTAGATCGTGAAAGCACCTGGGTTGAAGTCCGTGGGGTGGAACGTCGGCAGAGGGCGGGGACGGTCGGGGACGCGATGCTGGAGGGGAAGTTCAAAAAAAAGGAAGAGCGAAAGGGGGAGTAAGGGTGGGGTGACGGCGGCTTTCCACAGGTTTTCGAGGGCGCGCCGGTGGAGGAGGGGAAGGTGACCAAGGGAAGGCAAAGAAGGGGTGCGGAGGGAAGGGGGGAAGGTGGGAGCGAGCTTCAGGATAGCGGGGCCTATTGCGCGGCAGGGTGTGTGAGCGGTATCATCCAAAGTCCTCGGAAAAGGTGCCGGCGCCGGGAACGAAACTGTAAGGACGAATCTAATTGCCCCGTAGAAACGGGGGTCCGCTTCGGGAACGTCTCGTTGTTTGGGCAGGAAAGAAGGGATAAAAAGTGGAAGGCGACGGGACGAGGCAAGGTACACCGGTCTAGGAATGCTCTTGAAGAAAGAAGGCACTACGAGTGGTTTTGGTCGCCCGGCGCGGATTTAGTGCATATTTGTCTAGCTCCGAACGCTCGGAACGAAGAGGGCTTAGGGGGGGAAAGAAAAGGAAGCCAGGAAAGATTTATATCGAAAAAAATCGCATTATCGCTCACAATTTGGGGCCTGATACAAAAAATGAAATAAACAGCTAAGCCAAAACGGTAGGAATCAGGTGGCACGAAGTACTTGGGAGGGTTCGACTTATGGTTGCTCAGGGACGTAGTATCCCCGGGGGGGGGAAGCGTTTGGAAAAAAACGGTCCTCAGATAGTAAAGGCCTCGGCCGGGAGCGGAACGCTTGTCTAAATTCAAAGGGTCTAAGGGGTTTTTGAAGGCTTGACAGTGGGTCGGCCGAAAAGAAGGCTGTAATCTCGGTTACGGGATGCACTCAGGCTGGAGATGATGGCTTAACGGTTTTCCGCATCCGAAAAAAAGAAAAAGCGCAAGAGAGGGGCAGATCTCTGGAAGGGAAGCGCGCACGTGAATACCTCGGAGGGTTTTCTTCGCCGAAAGCCAAGCAAAAACCAACGCTGAAAAAGAATAAGACCGAGCAGACACAACAAACGGATCGCCGTGCTGGACTAGCACGAAAAACATAGCAGAAAACGGCTGCAATGGTCTGGACAGGGGGAAGGAGTGGAACTAGCTGTCCGACGGCGCGCGCTCGAGCTAAACGAAAGGCTGAAGGGCAAGGGCGCAAGTGCGAAGGGACAGAGAGCCCACAGAGACTCTGCGTCGAGATGGAGGGTACTCCGGTGCCCGGTCTACTCTAAAGGGCGAATAAAAAAAGGGAAAGGGAGACCGGGGGGAAGGGGTGAGAGAGGGAGGGAAAGAGGGTTACGCGATGAACGCTCGGACCAAAAAGCGAGGGAAAGGCAAAAAAGCGGTGCGCGGGCACAGACTCGGAAAAACCCGCCACGGTCTTTCTACCCGCTTCGGCGAAAAACCCGCAGGCGAGCGCAAAGGGACGGCGAAGGGAAACGGCGCACACCTCCGACGGACGAACGAACAGAGGGGGATCCCGTTCAACCCTCTGGAAAAAGGCCCGCCGGGTCAGAGGTGCATCAGGAGTCCTGGAAAAGACAAGCACCAAGTGTGGTTGGGAGATACCGCTCCGCAAGAAAACGCTAATGGGGATACCCCCGTGTGCGAAACGGGAAGGAAGGTCTCGACTTCAGGAGGGGAGGTACGTCGAAATCACACCGCGCGGGGTCCCGAGAGGCATTCTAGGGACGCTCCTGCCCTAGACTGTGCGGGGGGGGCGGAAAGGGAGAAAGAGCTGATGAGCGGCGCGTGACGCTCGAAAAAAACCTCCTGCTTTCGCAG
>Ga0179593_1720887_pt1 | contig 10025 bp, 22 predicted proteins | sample CZODoug2_1_08_16_FD_185931 | JGI IMG/M metagenome (GOLD analysis project Ga0179593, IMG submission 185931) | Vadose zone soil fungal communities from Angelo Coast Range Reserve, California, USA - CZODoug2_1_08_16fungal (PacBio error correction) | ecosystem: Environmental > Terrestrial > Soil >...
ATTGGAAAAAAGAAATGAACGATAAGAGTTGGGGAATAAAAGGGGAGCCCTCGAAATGCCCTCCTTCGAAGGAAGGAGGCGGCGGGGGGAAAAAATACAGCCAGCTGGACAGCGTCGGGGGAAAAAAAAGAGGGAAGAAAAAAAAATCTTTTAAAGGGAGAGACGAGAGGGGGTGGAAAGGGTCTTGAAGGGCTGAAAAAGTAAGGCGAGCAGGAGAACGAGCCGTGAAAGAACCGGGGTGGGTCCCAAGCATAAACAGGTTCAAACCCTTGGTAAAAGGGGGGGATGCGTTGAGAAAGGAAAGAGCTGGACTCTTCACCTGAAAGGGAGTGAAAGAGAGCCGGGGAAAAAGGCCTATCAAAAGGGGGGTTTCAAGCAACGAGCAAAGAGGGGAAAAAAATGAAGGAACAGGGAAAAAAAAAAGAAAAGCCAGGCCGGAAGAAGACGAGACCTCGACATCCTTCAGAAAGCTCCGCCGGTTGGAAAAAAAAAAACATCTGAACTTGAAACAAAACCGGAAAAAAAAAGGGACAAAAGCCCCCCGCGGAATGCCTAATGCACAAAAAAGAGTAAAGACAGAGAAAAAAGGTCAGAAGAAAAGACAGTGTTCGCAAGACGTACAAAAGGGCGGCCGATGTTGGGGAGGGGGGAAAAAAAAAAACGGAACCCGGGGGGAGAAAAAGGCCAGGGGGAGGGCGCCCAGGTGACGGCATCGGAAGGGGGGGCCTCGGGGAAAAAAGGAAGAACCCAGCCACCCAAGGAAAAAGCGAGCCAGGGGGCAGAAAGGAGCTGCAATCATAAGAAAAAAAGAAAAGGATCGGCCCTCGTGGAAAAAAACAGGGTGCAAGTCCAAAAGGGAGGGGACGTCGACGGAGAAAAAAGGAAAGAACCCCAGAGTTAAAGGAGGACTCGAAGGGGAGGAAAAAAGAAAAATAAACCTGAAAAAAAAGGGGGGATCCTGGGAGGAGGGGAAAGATGCCGCGCCTTCCGGGCGCGGCTTTGAAAAAAAAGAAACCGTTTGGGGGAGAAAGGGAGAACTCAAAAAAAAGGAGGGACGACGGAGATCGCGCAACGAAAAAAAACAGTGCCCAGGGTCTAGAAGAAAGGAAAAAAAAAAGGGGGAGAGTCCAACAGGAGGAAAGAGAATAGGTCTGGTCATGAAAGATGTAGAAGCGAAGGCACCAGGGTGGCAGTGCGGAAGAAAATCGGGGAAAGGAGTGACCGGAATTTTGAAAAAAAAACGGGGGAAGGAAGTCATCGCAAAAAAGGAAACAACTTCAAAGATTAAAATCAAGGGGAAAAAAAACGGCCTGCAAGAAAGGGGGCTTTGGGGGGAGGCATTTTACGGGGGAGGGGACAAATGGCCCAGGAAGGAATTGAGAGTAGAGGGGAAAAGGGGGGGAGTCATGGGAGGAGGAAGAACCTAATTCGGGAAAAAAAAAAAAAAAAAAAGGGCCTTTGAGAAACCAAGGGTCTCAAAACACAAAAAAGGAAGGGGAAAAAGAGAGAGATAGGAAAAAGGGGGAAAAAGGTCCGCAAGAAAGCGCATGAAGCCACCGAAAAAAGGGGAAGGGAAAAGAAAAAAGCGCCAAGGGGAAGGAAAAACGGGGCAAAAAGAAATGCCAAGGGAAACACCGCCAAGCCGTGCCGAGACGTATCGATCCAAGCTTGAAAAATGGCAAAGACCCAGGGGGGATGGGAAGAAATCCCGGTCACGGGAAAAAAGGGGCGCCAGCAAAAAAGTGCCTTCGAGATAGAAAAAAAAAGAGAAAGAGGGTAAAGGAGGGAAAAGTTAAGGGAAGGGGGGAAAGAAATGGCCGCCCTGAGCATGCGGGGAAAAAAAAAAAAAGCCCAGAAGGGAAACCTGCCAAGGCGTCGTCAAGGGGGGGGAGGGTTCAAGATAAAAAAACAGGGAGCTTTGCAAGCAAGAAAAAAAAGCAATGGCTTCCTCAAAAGAAAGGACCGGGAGAGGAAAAAAAGAGGCGTTCGCGATCTGAAGAAGAAACTGGCGCGGCAAAGAAAGGTGGACCTTTCAGAGGGGGGGGGGGGGGGGGGAGGGCCCACACGATGAAAAAAAAGCCTGGGGGGGGGGGGAGGAGCAAGCGCACGTTGGGGGGGAAACCCCAAGAGAAAAAAAGGGGGTAAGGAAGGACTTGGGAACTAGCACATCTAGAAGGGAAGAAAGAAAAGGGGGGGGGGCGTCCCCTGAATACGAAAAGTCGAAAGGAAAAACGGGACTGACAGTCTTCATCAAAAATAAAGAGACGCGCCGGTGTAGTCGTTGGGGGGGGAACGAGGGGAGGGCCGGGTGGGGAAAAGAAAGGGGGGCCATTCCCTATTTCGCAGAAAAAGGACGGGCAGGGTGGGCCTGCCCTGATTCGAAAAACTGGGTGCTCGAATTGTCTCAGGAAAGACGAGGTAAGGGAGGTCACGGTCGCGAATTCAAAGTGACTCCGGGGAAAAAAAAAAAAAGATCCTCAGTCAAAAAAAAGAAAGAGGCATCGCCGGGGGGTTGGGAAAAAAATTGACGAAAGGAAAAAAGGGATTGCCTCAAAAAAGAAGGCGACGAATGTCAAATTCACACCCGTTGAGGGGAACCAAGAAAATCTTCTTCTCCAGGAAAAAAAAAGTCCGGGGAGGACAGCCTTGGCCGCCCTGAAAAAGGAAAAGGAAGGGGGGCCAGAATGGTAAGAGACCAAAGAACCATGCATAGAAAAAGAGAAGGAAGGTCCCGCTTGGCTGTAGAAAAAGAAAAAAGCCCCCCGAAAAGGGAAAAACCCGCGACGCGAAGGCGCCTGCAAAAAAAAAACAAGATACTAGATCGTACAAGAAGTGAAGAAACAAAAGGGAAAGAGGAAAGAAGATAGATATTGGGGAAGGAACGATCAAAGAGGAAGGGGCCTTCGTAAGGATCCCTGCAAAGAAAAAAAACGGGGGCAAGCGGGAGATGCCTTCCTCGACAAGGAATGCTGGTAAAAGAAAACCATCCGCTTGACAGCAGAAAGAGACCCTGCAGTGGCAGAGTTGGAAAAGGGGGAATGGGGGGAAGCCGAAATAAGGGGAAGGGGGCTGCCCCCCATTGCTGAAAAAAAGCATTTTAGGAAAAAATGCGCGGGCCAAATCGGGAAAAATTGGGTAAGAAAGCCAATCAATTAATTAGGAAAATTTGGGGCGGGGGGGGTTTTATACAACGGCCTGACGAGTAGAAAATTTCGGAATGGAGAATCCGTGGAAATTGATAATTCCTATAAAAGGAACTAGTCAAGAGGAGAGGAAATCTCCTACAAACTCCTTGAAGAAAAGAAACCCTGACCCTTCAGAGACCAGGCAGGGGATTCTCCAAAACCTCGTAAACAGGTCGACAAAACATCAGGAGAGGGGGGGGGGGGGGAAGATCCCGTGAAAAAAAAAGAAAATTTGGGGTCACACCCCTGAAAAAGGAGAACGAAAAAAAACCGCGAATCCGAAAAAGGCAAAAGCATGAACCTAGCCAAGGGTAAAAGGGTGGGGGAAAAAAAAAAACGACTTTACAACAAGAAAAAAATTTTTGGGGGAAGGGGATTCGTCCCGTTATGGCGGGCACGTCGCGGAGAAAAGATCATTTACGGAGAAAAAGAAAAACTGAAGCTTTGCTCTTTAGGGAGAAAAAGGAGCCAAAAGGAGAAGGCAGAAAAAAAAAAAAACAAAAAGAGAAAAAGAAAAAAGAAAAAAAAAAAAAAAGGGGGAAGGCTTGATATGGGGGTTCTAAAAAGAAAAAGACGAAAAAAGGGGAAATGTTTGCACGAAACTAGTGGGAACGTCCACTATACCTGGGGGAAAGAAACGGACCAATCTTCTTCAAGAAGAAAGCCGAAAACTATTAAAAGGGAGGAAACCGAAAAAAAAGGATTCCCGGGGGGTGGGGAAAGTCCCCCTTATTCAAAAAAATCACAGAGAAGTTTTTCACACCGTCGTCGGGTGGGTAAAAAACAGGGGGTAAGAACCTCAACTTGGGGGGGGGAAGGACTCCCTTTTTGAAAAAAAGAAGGCTGCCAGCCTCAGCTCCCAAGTGGAAGAAAAAAAAAAAAAAGGTACAAATAGGGGGGCAGGAAAAAAATAGCGAGGGTCACCACTTTTTGCCAAGGGGAAGAAAGAGGAGGTGTACAGAAGGGGTTGCCGACAGAAAGAGACACGGGGGGAGAAGGAAGACATCGTCCCCTGGAAAAGAAGGGGGGAAAACTAAAGTCACGGGCGCCCACGGGGGAAAGGGGAAAACATTGGTTGGAACTGTGCAGGTTCCTTTTCTGGAAAGGGAAAGGAAAGGGACAATGGGGGGACCTTTCCGGCCTGAGAGGTACGGCCGGAATCAATGGCTGAAGACCCTATGGGAAGCTTCGCACATTCTAGGAGTCCACCCCACAAAAGGGGAAAAATAGTATCAGATAGTGAAAGAAAAAAACCAGGGGGGGTTACCCAACAGTCGAAGGGGGGGGGCAAAAAAGGATTGCCCGCCCACCAGAGAAGGGAAAGAAAACCTCCTCTCCAAGGGGTAACAAAAAAGGGCCACTGGGCCCCAAAAAAAGACACTTAACACTGCAAAAAGGGAAAAACATCTCATCAGGAAGCCTGTAGACCGGGAATGGGGAAAAAAAAAAAAGTTGACTGGTCGAAAGTGAAGGGGAGGAGTCGGTAAAGGGAGAGAACAGATTAATTCGGAAAGGGAAAAAAGTGGGAAGGAGGGACGCTTTCCAGCAGTTGACAAAAAAAAGGATTCTAGTTAAGGGGAAAAGGGAAATACGAAAAAAAGGGAGACTTTCAAGGGAAGACGTGAGAAAAGGGGGGACCCAGGCGTCTCAAGCCCGTTTGAGGGGAGAGGAAAAACCTGTGAAAAAAGGTTCATCCTCATCGTACGCTGGAAAGGCCGTCCCCTTCCATGAAGAGGGGGGGGAGTCCAGCCAGGGGGGGAAACAAATCGGACAGGTGAAGAAAGGCTCATCCAAAGATCGAAGGAAGGGGAAAAAAAAAGGTTACTTTGCACAAGAGGGAAAAAAAAAAGAAAAAACTCACCCTGGGGATACTGAAGGAGTTTGCTGACAAAGGATAGAGGCGTCGTAGCCTTCTTGGGGGAGAAAAGAGGGGGACCTAGCAAAGAGGGGAAAAGGGGGCTGCGTCACTTGAAGAAAAAAGGAAGCCTCGGCAAGAGTGGACGGGAAAAAAAAGTTGAAGGGGGGGCACAAACCATCCTTCCGAGGGGGGACGTCGGGGGGGGAAAAAACAGGTCCCAATGATAATGAGAAGTTCCCAGAAACGACAGTAAGGGGAATTCAGAAGGGGGGGGAATTGGGGGGGTGCAGGGACCCAAGAAGATGGGGGGGTTGCAACCAGTAGGGGGGGGAAGGCAAAGTCCTCGGAGAGGAAAAAGAAAAGAAAAGAACCTTGCTGGGAAAAAAAAAAAACACTTCAAGCGCGAAAGGCGAAAAGATTGACAATCCTAAGGACCAGGAAAATTCGGCACGCAACGGAAAGCAGGGGTTGAAGAAGGGAAAGGGGATGCCTGGCTCAACGAAAAAAAAGAAAAAAAAAAAAAAAAACGAAAAAAAAAACAAGGCGAAAAAAAATGGCAAGAAAAAAGGGAAGAGTCGGCCTCCTCGAAAAGCCGCGGGGAGGTGCATCCCTGGCCGCCCAGGAAAAAACAAAACCGGCCAGTAAAACGTAATGAAAAAGATACCAAAGAAACAGCTCGCTAAATTGACGCTTTTCCCCCAAGGGGGGGGGGAAGGGGGGGAACGCAGCAGAAAAAAGGGGACATTTCCCTTCGAAAAGCCGAAGGGAAAAAAGAAAGAAAAGAGGATCCAAAATAAAAGGAGAAGTCGGAGAGATATCTAGAAAAAAAAAAAAAAAAAAGGAAGTAGTATGAAAATAATGGGGAGCGCGAAATGGAAAAGAGGGAGTTTTTGAAGCCTTCAAGGGGGGGGAAAAAAAAAAACGGTTCGGAGTAGGAAAAAAAACACATGAAGAGGGAGGGGGGGCTGCCGCGGGGACCATACCGAAGCGTCGAAGAAGCGAGCTGCAAGGGGGGGGTTCGGGGCCATGAAAAAAAAATGGGGGTCCAATGAAAGCCTGACCACGGGGGGGGGGGGGGAATGTTCTTGCCAGAAGAAAAAAACTCGAAAGGGCTATCCATTCTCTCCTAGAAAAAGGTCGCAAGGTCAACGAGCATAATTCTTCCTGAAGGGGGGGAGGGGGTCAGTTGGGAAGAAAAGCACGTCCCTTTCACTGAAAAAAAAAAGGAAAAGACTGCCCTGGCAGAAAAAAGAGGAGACCTTGGAGACGTAATCCAGGGTAAAGGGAAGGAGAATCTCCAAGATGGGAAAATAAAATCGGGACAGAAAGTGGGAGGTTCAAAGAAGAAAAAGAAAATCTTCTATCACCAAAGGGAGAGGCAGGTTTTTTGCAGGGTAAAGGAGGGGGAGAAACGGGAGACAAAGGGGAAAAAAGAACGAAAAAGAGACCCCCTCAGAAAGAAAAGGAGATAAGATGTTCTCTTACAAATGACCTTGTCAATCAAAAAGTGAGGAAAAGGGGGGGAACCTGTTAACCTCGACAAAAAAGAAAATTCTCGGAGGTGTTTTATTGAAAAAGAAAGGGGGGTCGGGAAAGTACGTCTCCTTAAGAAAAAGGAAAACGCGCGTGCTCGGAGGACTGAAAACATAAGAAGGAAAGATGGAGGTCCAATGCTAACTGAGAAAGAAAATCTGAGAAGGAAAAAGGGGGGGGCATCCACTTTTTTCCCGAAGTGGCTTGCTCCGGCCCCTATCAAAACAAGAATCGCCAGGAAGTCGTTGGTGAAACAGGGGGAAAAGATGACCTACGTCGACCTAAGGGACAAAAGAAGGAGCCTCTGAGAAGAAAACCGCGAACTTTCGGGAAGAACCGGGGGAAAAAAGGTTTTCTTCCCTTTGAGGAAAAGGAGAAACAAAAAAAAAGGGGGGGTGAACCGCAACTTGGACGGCCTTGGAAAAACACAGGGGGAAAACCGGTGTTTGGGGGAAAATGAAAACCTCTTCCGAGGAAAAGGGGACCGGGACTCAACCCAGGGGGGGGGCCAGAAAAAAGGGAAGAAAAAGAGGCGCAATGCTCAGGCTCAGTTCGAAGGTCCCCCAAAAGTTAACCCCTGAGGAAAATGGGGGGGGGGGAAATGGAAGTCGGGGAGGAAGAAGAAAAAATGTTGGCAGTGGGCGAAAGAAGCGGTGTGAAGAAAATGAGAAAAACTCGAAAAAGGGTTCAGAGGAAGAGCCCGGCCAATCATAGAAAGGAAAAAAAAAGGACGATCACTCTTGCCAGGTCGCCACTGGCGCTGAAAGGAATGTTTACGGAGAAAACCCTTTTCTGACGACATGGAAAAAAAAAAAGAATGAAGGCGGTAGGCAGGAAGGAAAGAGAGGAAAAAGAAACCAGATTCTTACCGGAGGGGGAAAAAAAAAAACAAAAAAGTCGATAGAAAAAAACAATATATATATAGTGGTGTGAAGGAAATCCTTTTCCATTTAAAGGATGGGATCCTCAAATGGAAGGACTCCTCGACCTCAAAGAAAAACAAAAGTCTTAAACAAGAGACCAAAAAGAAACTTCAAGAAAGGAGGGAATTAACCTTCAATGGGGAAAAAGAAAGCGAAGAAAAGGGGGACCCTTTATCGTAATCTGGCGAAAAAAAAGGAATGAAAAAAGGTTGATGGAAGAGGAGGAAAAAAAGGCCTGTCAATAAGGGGTCACTAACGTCCACCTGAAGGGGAAAAACTGCCAAAAGGAAAGGAGGGAGATACCGCGGTCCAGCGAAAAAAGGGGGAAAAAAAAAAAAATGTCAAACTGGGAAAAAAAGTTAAGACTCCTGAAGCAAGAGAATTCCGGGCCCAAAGGGGGAAAAAGAAAAAACCAGGGCGGGGGATTTGCGGAAGAGTCGATCGCAAAAAAAAGTTTTGGGGGTCAAAGACTGAGGAAAAAGAAGAAGAAGAAGCACATGGCCCGTGAGAAATAAAGAGGGGGAATACTGGGGTGGCCGGGAAAAAAGAGGACCGTGCGGAAAGAAGACATTTAAGATCTGGAAAGGGGCGGGGAAAGAAGGTGTACGGAGGGGAAAAGTTCACGAAAAGAGTGTAGGGACAACGGAGGACAGGCCTGTTGTTTGGCGAAGAACCGCCACGGAAAATGCCCGGCTTTCGCTTTGGTAAAAAAAACGGAGGGGAAAGGACCAAAGGCAAAAAAAAGTCATGATCTGTCAACGAAAAAAGGGGGGGGAAAAAACGAGCCGGGAAAGGGAAAAAGGCGACGGCTCTTCCGAGGGGGGGGAAAAAAGGAACTTATACAACAAAAAAGGAACGCCGAAAAAAGTTTGCGGGGAGAAAAAAAGGGGAAAAAAAAATGAGAAGGCCCTGCCGTTGTCAGCGAAGGGGGGGAAAGGGGGAAAAGGGGTTCGCGGGGGGGGAAGGGAGAGGTGTTTTCAGAAGATGGGGGGAACACAAGTAGGAACACCGAAGGATGTTTTGGAAAGGGGAGGTACTGAAAGAGAAACGGGCTGCCTGATGGTTCAGGAAAAAAGGGTGAAGTCGGAAATGCGCGAAGGGAGGCAGATAGAAACATAAAGAGGAATCGAGGAAAAAGAGCCCTCAGTGGGGGGAAAAAAAGGAAAAAGGTTTTCTCAACTCGCAAAAAACATGGGAGAAGGGGGCTTTGCTTAAATGGCGACAAGGCGGGAGGAAGGTCGGCGCAGCAAACAGAGACGCCCATAAAGGGCTTTGCAAGGAAAGGGGAACAAACCACCCCTTCACCAAAGGAAAGAAGAAAGCTTAAAAAAAAAAAAAAAACGCCATGCAGCTCGCAGAAGACCAGGGTCCAGCTGCTGGGTATGAAAAAAATCGGGAAAAGAGGCAAAAAGGGAAGAGGAAAAGGGGACGCTTTCATATCTACTAAGGGGAAAAAAAGGAGGACCCATCGGAGGGAAAGGGGAAACTCAACAACAACACAACGGGGAAAAAGAGAAGCAGAGAGGGGATGCAGGAAGAAGAAGCTTGGGGGGAGGAAGAATTCTTTAGATCACCGGAAAGAGAAAGAGCGTCTCGGACCATTCAGTGGTCTCGAAAGGGAAAGGCTGGTCCCTTTTAAAAAAAAGCATGGACAGGCGGCGAAAAAAAGATAGCAAAGGGGAAAGGGGAGGGGGAGGGGAGCTTTGCATCAGAAGGACGGAAAATGCCGGGGAAAGGAAAAGGGCCTCAAGCCAAAAATGGAAGAGGACAAGCAGGGGGGTCAGAAAAAGCCAATTGGATCCGCAAGCAAGGAGGAGGGTCGAAATGGGGGGGGGGGGGGGGGTCTCGTTGAGAAAGAAAGAAAAGGAGCAAAGGGATAGGAGTGGGGAGGGGGGAAGATGCCCCACTGGGGGGAAGGGGAAGAATCAACAAAAACGTCCGCCCCAAAGAACAAGGAACCCACCCTGAAACCAGAGGGAAGCAAAAGGCGTTCGAAAAAGAGAATCTTCGAGCAAGCCAAAAAGGGTGGCGACCGGTCAGAAAACCCAAAGGACTCCACCGAAGAAGAGAAAAAAGAACCGGCGACCTTAGAAAAAATTCGCAAAAAAAAACCGGCAACTGCGAATTGGGGGGGGGGGGGGGGGGAAAAAGAAACAAAAAAAACTACTTACAACCCGTGCGAAGAGGGGGGGGGGTGAGGGTTCTTCCCGTTGATGACCGAACCGAGGCGCCCGGGCAAGCCTCAGGAAAAAACAGGGACAGAAGCTTTGATCCGGTGTCAGGAGAAAGCTCCCATCAAAAAAAAAAAAAAGGAAGCGAAAAGAAGGGGGCTGCCTAGTGGGAAAAAACTCCAAAAAAATTAGACGGACAAGGGGAGAGAACACTCGTTTCAAGGAAAAAACTATTACCAGAGAGGCCAGGCCTGGCAGGGAAATTGGGAAAAAAAATCTCAATCAAGAAGAAAGCGAGGCACGGAGGACAAGGGACCAAAAAGGTAAATTCCAGGAAAGGGGGGGAACGCAAAAA
>Ga0179593_1724837_pt1 | contig 10025 bp, 12 predicted proteins | sample CZODoug2_1_08_16_FD_185931 | JGI IMG/M metagenome (GOLD analysis project Ga0179593, IMG submission 185931) | Vadose zone soil fungal communities from Angelo Coast Range Reserve, California, USA - CZODoug2_1_08_16fungal (PacBio error correction) | ecosystem: Environmental > Terrestrial > Soil >...
GAAAAACTTGCTTAAAAGGACAGTAAGGGCCGGGAAAAAAAAAGTCCCATTCCGCGCAGGGAACTCTCTGTTGCCGAAAAGTCGGTTAACATCAGCCTTGTCTCGGGAGAAAGAAGGGAGAGTCTTGTTCGAACCTGGCCAAATTAGAATAAGAAGGAAAAAGACCTCCCATCTCAGATTTATCATTCACAGTTGTAGATCCCAATCGACCCTCTCGGAAAAAAAACAAAAGTGGAATCCTGACCGTAAAGAAAAAAGAAACCTGTCGATAGACCAGAAACCTCCAACAGATGGGATGGCTCCTCCTTTCCTGGGAAGGAGAGGTAGGAGGCCCTTAAAGGTCACTTGGCGTAAGGAGGAGGGCTCAAGGGAGGTCCCACCACCAGCAATGAGGGGGAAGATCAACTCTTTTTTACACCCAGAAAAACTCTATCACTCTTCAAGGGACGGAAGGACTGTCTGACCTAAGGAACATGAGAAACTCCCTTTTTCTTCTCCAAAGACCCGATCACTTCACCGAGAAAACATGGTCAATTGGGGGGAAAAGGGGGTTCGGCAGGGGGGGAAAAACCACCTGAGGGAGGGGGGGGGGCTTCCTCCCTTCGCTACTGTCTTATCGACGGCCTCCTCAGCGGCTGGTCCGGGCTAAGAACGGAAAGGGGTTATAAAATGCAAAAAAATTCTAAAGGGGAGAGCCCGGCCGGCATGGGCGGTGGATGGAATTATGCGGAGGGAGCCTGAGACGTGCCAAAGTAGGAAAAAGAACATTATCGGGAAGGGGATTCTTGCCGCCATAAGACCTCTCCTTGAAGGGAGCAGGAAGGAACCGGGGGAGAATGTATTTGAAATCAAACGGTCTAGAAAACAACAAAATATATATTCGAAGGGGGGATTTTCCATTCAAAGGATTTCCTCTACTGTTCCGAAAAGGGGAGACTGGGGTCAAGGAACACAGGATAAAGCTGAAGGAGAAGGAAGGAATGCCGGAATTTCCTGACGAGATCCCATGCACACGCCATGCAGCCCATCTCCGGAGGGAAAGGGGGGGGGCATTTAAAGAGCATTCCAAAACAGGAAGAAGGGGAGAGTCTTAGGCCGAAATATCCGAACTGGAGTCCTTCTCCAAAAAAAGGGGAAGCGAAATTCACAAAAGGAATCATTCAAAACCACTTGCAAGTCTGGAAGAGGATTTTCGGAGAAAGGAAAAAAAATGTCCTTTCGTGCTCGCAGTACGTAAATCCTTTTTTATCATCTTGAAACAAGACGTGCGCCCCAATGGGGGGGGAGGCCACAAAGGGGGTAAAAAAGAGGGGGAAGTCGGCGCTCCTCAAAGGAGCGCAGGAGGAGAGGGAAAGGGGGGTCCTACTACGTGAAGACCGTCCCTTCTTGAGGGGGGGAGAGGGGGGCTTGGTAAGGGCCAGGTTGAAACAGCAGTCAGGCCCATGGGAAAGAATGGTTTGGTGGAAAGAAGGGGTCTCTTGTGTACCGAGACCAAAGGATCCCGGCCGAGAGAGGGTTCTGGAGGGAGGTGCGTGGATGGGTTTCAATAAAAACAAAGGGAGAAAAAGCAGAAAGAACGGAACTTCGACAGGAATGTTCCAAAAGCGCTTCCAGCGTTAACAGCGCAACACGTTCCCAGCTCAAATGTGAAAAACTTAGTTACGTCCCAAAGGAAAAACCACCGCGAAGATAAGGACAAAGATACGGCCTCGATGCAAAAAACCTTTATTTTCCCAAGGCGACGCCTGGAAAGTGCGGCCCTTCTAAAAGCCGGCCATGAAAAGAGGTCGAGCCGACGAGGGACCGCCCTGGGGAAAAAGGGGTTCCGGAGAGAGAGGAGGGTACTTCCGCTCATGTGCACAGAAGGCCCTTTCTGAAAAAAGGAAAAGGGGAGAATCTCGGAAGGAGCCCGTGAGGGGACCGCACCGGCATCCGGAAAAAGGCCATCGTGAGGGGGGGCCGCCCAGCCCTCGAAGAAGTCCAGCACCATTATAAAAAAGACGGGGGGAACATTTAAGAGAAAAGGGAGCCTAGTTCTTCGGGAAATCCAGAGAAAAAAAATCTACCGGAAAAGGGAAACTCCTTGATCAGAGTCAGCACAAAGACGATCATCATCACAAAAAAGGAGACAAAACGAAAAACATCGAGAATCCTAAAGGGCCTTAAAAGGGAAACATCCTTCTATCATATCAAGCCCTCCCTAAGAGGAAAAAAAGGTCCAAGGGGGTGAAACAAGAACGTCAAAAGACAGCGCCTGAAAAAGATCCGGTCAGGAAAAAAGAAACTTCGCATCACCGGCTTCTCAAAAAGCCTAGTCTAGAAAAAAAAAACACGTATGCGGCGAAAGAAAAGGGCAGACGGAAAAACGGGAAAAAGGACAGGACAGCCGCAAAGAAACCGCCCCCGAGAAGGGGGGGCGGTTAGGTCCGTAGCGCGGAAGAAAAGAGTCTCCTAGCCCCACGGCAAAGGAAAAAAAAGACGAACTCAGAGAAGAAGAGGGCCGGTACAGTTTAGAAAAGCAAGAGGAAAGAAAAAGGACCCGCAAGAAAAGCGTGGGGGGGGGGGGGGGGGGGGAAAACTCCATAAACAAAGGGGATAGGAATTGGACGGGGGGAGATTGGGGAGGGAGGCCTTGAGGAAAGAAAGCCTAACTTCTACCACAGGGTAGAAAGGACTGATCTCTTCTTGAGAGTTCTCCGCCTGGGGTTTCTACTCAGATCGGGTCTCGACGAGAAAAAAAAAGGTCTTCTCAATAAGAGGGGGGGAGGAGAAAGGAGGGGGCCTTCGTTTCTTCTTTACTAAGGTGTAATCCTTTTCTGAAAAGGGGGACTTCGCTCGAGGGAAGGAAAAAGGGGGCGCACTAGGTTCTAAGAAGACTCCCTCTTCGTGCTGCGCGAAGGTATTTCCTGGGTGTTGGTGGGGAAAGAGGGGGCCGCAGCGAAAACAGGGGATGTCAAAGTACGGGGGGGGGCGCCTCGGAGGAAATGGTGGGGGGGGAGGGGGGGGGACTTTACTGAGATCTAAGCTTCTGAAAATTAGGAGAGTTTTCCGGGCAGGGTGCTGGGCTGGTAGGAAGGCGTCTGACGGATTGGTTTGCGGAAAAAAAGAGGAACTTCGGTTACCGGATCGTATTTCCAAAAAAAGGGAGGGGGGGGGGGGATTACCGCGGAGAGGAACGAGGGGGAACTTAAGAAGACAGGTGGTGGAGAGGGTTAGAACAAGGGGCGTTCTTCTTACTCCCTCTCCAGGGAGCAAAGGAGGCCTAGGGACTCGACACTGAACGGTTGTTGATGAACCTTCAGAAGTTGCAAGATGGAGGTCCAGTACCCTGCCGCCCTACCTTCTATCCCTGAAAGAGGGAGGCTCCGGAAAGCCTAGTAACGTGAAGCAAAGGGAAGGGACAGCAACCTAGAAGGGGGAGAGAAATCACTTGGTGGGAAGAGGGAGGGCCTCTCGGCGCCATCGCAAGGTGCTGTTACGTCATCTGAGGAACCACCGAGGGGGGGGGAACTGATCAGCTGCAAAAAAGGGGGAAGGCAGGGGAGGGGCACGATGGAAAACAACCGGCGCAACTTTTACCGTCGAAAAGTTTCTTCAGGGGAAAAGGGATGGTGCAGAACCGGGATGGGACCAAATTCGAAGCAGAAGAAAAAGCGCGGCCGGTATCAGAAAAGGGGGGTCTGAAAAAAAATCTGAAAAAGGAAAGCCGCGACAAAAGAAGGAAGGGCTGTCCGAACCAATCCGTCACAGGGAAGAAAGGGCTAAGAGGGGAAAAGGAAGGGTCAATCGTAGTGGGGAAAGAATCCGCTGGCGCGCGACTACGGCAAACGAAGTAACTATGTTCTGCCACAAAAGTGAGTTGGCAAGAAGCGCAAAGAGGGAAAGAGATAACCAGGAGGACGGAAGGAAACGCCAGGGCAGTGCTCGCGGCGGCTCCGACCATTAAAAGGAAGGTATATGGGGCAAGGGGGGGAAAGGAGGATCGAAGCCAGCCGGAAATTTGGGAGAAGGAGGACTGAAAAAAGGGAGAGAAAAGGTATTGAGCCGATAGGGGGAGAAGAAAACGGCCCTTTAACTTGCGAAGCAGGAATCTCACGGGTAAAGTATTTTAGGAAAGGGACACAAAAGTCAGGTGAAGAACGGATGAAAGTCCTGAGGGGGGTTTAGGAAGGTCCTTCAATTCCGTCAGAGGGGGCGGTGACAAAGGAGGAGTGAGGGCATGATCAAGATTATAAAGAGGTAGAAAGAGAGACGCTCAGAAAAAAAGGGGTGATTGCAAAGAAAACGTGCTTTAATTACAAGAAGGGGGGATCTCCAGGAAAAAAAGGAGGAGAGATAGAGAAAAAAAAATGAGGGGAGTCCGCAGGGTTCCATAGAAAAAAGGGCTGAGAAAGACACGTATCTTGTCGGAAAACCGGCGCGGGAATGAATGCGCAGCCGGGGGGAAGCCCTCTTGCAATTGTCCGTACCTCATCATCAAGTGAACAACCCATTCCGGGAATAGACCCGGCGCAAAGGTGTTCCTGGTCATGGAGAGGGGAAAAAGGGGACAGCCTTTTCCATTGCAAGAGGTCCTGCGCTCGGAGAGGGGAAAAGAATAACGTGAAGGGAAAAAAAGCATCAAAAAGAAAGGCAAAAAAGGACTTGAGGAGGGTGCCATCGGGGAAGAGGGATCGGATGGTGCAGGAGGAAGGCGAGCAAAGGGACCTTTCTCGAGAAAGGTTGACCGGGATAAAAAAAAAGGAAGTCGGGGGGGAATGGTGGGAGGAGATGTACTTCGGCGGCCTCATTCCGCGAGAAAGGAAGTCCCTGGAAGGAAGCAAAATGGAGAAGCCAGGGAAAAAAGAAAAAAAAAAAAAGGCAAAAAAAAAAAAAAAAAAAAACAGAGTGTTACTGGGGAGGAGTCGCCAGTTTCGTGTCAAAGAGCACGGGGAGGGGAAGGGGAAATTTCGCGAAGGGGGGTTTTGGGATGCCCGGGAGGGAAGAGGGGTGACAGGGGAATCCCTGCAGCGAAGAGGCGTCTTTCTCTTCCGTGGAGATCTGTCCCCTCGGAAGAAAAATCAGGGGGGCAAACTCAGGGGGGGGGGGTGGGAGGGGGGGGTGGTGGGGGGTGTTTTTGGAGAAACTGCTACATTCTGACAAGAAGGGGAGCTCTGTCCAACGGCAATTAGCGGAAGGAAGGACTTATGATTGCAAAAAGGTTACGACCCCGCCTCTTAAGAAGTACATCACTTCTACGGAAAGAAGACTATTCAAAAAGGGTAACAAAAAAGATAGAGGGGCTGGGAAAAAAGGGTGGGCAAACAAGGGACGTGCTGCCTTCGTCGAAGGGAGGGCTGTCCCGCCGGGCTAACATAGGTCCGTAGGGGACGTAAACGGGAGGGAAGAAAAAGCGGGAACGAGGGAAAATCTCGTCAAGAAAAAAAAAGGGGAAAAAGTGCGCTGGCTGCCACCGTCCTCCAAGGAAAAAGGGCGCGTGAAAAGCCCGCGAAAAAACCGAGAGGCAGAAGAATGATACCGGCAGAAAAACGGGAAAAAGGAATTCGCGGTCAACCGAGGGGCAGTGCTCTCATTCGGGATAAAGAAAAAAGGAGCTGTAAGAGGAGGGGGGAAGTAACAAGTGAGAAGAAAAAGGAGAGAGGACAGCAGAAAAAACATCTGTCATAAGAACCAAAGAAGAAGGGACTTCCCCTGACCCGGTCAGGGAAGCTCTTCTATTAGAAAAAAAAGACACACCAGAGCAAAAGAAGGGGAAAGGAACCCCAACCAACAGGGAAGGAGGGAAGAAGAATAACAGGAGAAAGCACCACCCCCCTTCAGAAGGAAAACTGCCTTTCTATCCGGTATAAACGTTAGCGGCGCAAGGGCGAAAATGAAGAGACTCATAGGAATGGAAGAGAAGAAGAAATGCTGCCACGGAGAGAGAAGACAAGAAGAGAAGACCTCAGATAAAAAAAAAGTTTTCCGCAGAGAGAATCTCTCCGATTCTCCTATCCCGAAAAAAACGAGAAGAGCATTCTCAACCCCGGTCTTCGGGGAAGCGAAGCAAGCGATCCCTTTCCTGAAAAAAAAGGGTTGGTTTCTGAAGCTCGAGAAAGAAACGAAGAAAACTCCTATTAACTAGAGGGGAAAATTAGATATTGGAGCTGAAGGGGGGGGCTTCTTTCTCCGTTCTTCTTTTCGTCGGGCCCCTACTCTCCCCTTTAGGAATAGGTTAATGAAGATAAGTCGGGAAGAGAGAAGTCGACAGTGGAAACGGGGTTATGGCGTAGATCACAAGTTCAGCCGGTCAGATGAGAGTGGAGAGAGTAGGGAAGGAAGCTTCTATCGATGGAGGGTCTGAACTTATGATGTAGAAACGTCGCCGCAAGAATTGAGAGTGAGGGGAGGTATCTTCTCCAGGTCGTTTTTCTTGAGAGTGGATTGAGCAGGAGGGCTTCGGTTAATTGTGTAAATGGGTCCTAGTGTTCGGTTAAGCAATGTGGGAGGATAGTTGATTGCCAAGTAGGAAAGGAGGGGAGAGGGGGAGAATAGGAGCTCGCCGTACCAGAATCTTAAGGCTTTGGATGGGTAGAAGAGATGAAAGAGGGGGGGGCCTCTTCTGTTCTTCTATCTAAATTGCTTTCCTTTGTGGAAAGGGGGGAAATATCTTCCTCTAGGTCATGGGGGGGAGGGGGGGAAGCCTGACGGGGGAGATTGGGTTGAGGGAGGAAGGAGGCTCTGTGTGGTAGGGGGTAGTAGAGGGGGTCTCCGCGAGATGCGGGAGGAGAGCCCTCCTTTCCTGGAGGTTCCTGTCCTTCTTATTATTTGGGGGTGCACAACTAAAACGAAGGAGGATAGAAAGGGTCCTGCGGGAGGGGCCGGTATGGAGGGTTGGGGGGAGTGGGGGGGAGTGAAAATTACCGGGCAGGAATGTCCATCTCCGGTTGGCGGGAATAAACTCCCTGAAAAAAAAGATCGGGAAAGAGAGCATGCTGCCAAAGGGGGGCGGGAGCGCAGTGAGAGGAAAGAGCCTCCCGCTCAAGTAAGCTGGAACTCCGGGTGTTTGGAAAAAACGCGGAAAGAATTTTCTTGGTGTCTTCACATGGCGAGGAAGTTCACCTCCGTAGGAATTTCCACTTAGGGGAGAGGAATCTGAAAACCTGCGACAGAGAAGGGGGAAGAAAAGGAAGTAAGGAAGGGGATTTCAAAAAAAAACCTATCTCTGCGAAAAAACCATCACGGGGGGTGTTGCATCTCTTCCTGTGGGGAGGAGAAAACGTGCTTTACTTCATAGGAAAAGGGGGGAGGACACCGAGGGTCAAGAGTATAGGAAGGCAAAACCCCTCAAAAAAAAGGAGGCCCTTCCCGCGCCGGGTTCACTGGGAGAAAGCAACTGCGGGAAATCAGAAGAGTTTACAGGTTAAGGGGTTGCTTAAGGGAAGAGAGTAAAAGGGGAACAGAAAGCACGCTCCTCCCCATCAGAGGCCTTCTCACCACATCGGAAACATCGACCAAGAGAGGGGGAGGAAGCACCAAAACAAGAAAAGGACCATCCCGTGCTTTCAAATCGCAGCAGTACCAAGAACAAAAAAAGGAGGAGAGGGGCGCCACCTTTACTTGCCAAAAGCGGATCTGCGGGAAAAAATCCTAGGTCTCTCAGGAAGAAAGAGGGTCCTGAAGGAAAAAAACAAGCAAAAGTTTCCTAAAGAGGGGACCGAGAGAAAGAGCTCACCAGATTACTTCTCCGAAAAAACTCCATTCATAGAAACCGGGGTAGTAAAACTCGAACGGTCACCGGAAAATCAAAAAAGGGGGGCAGGGGACTTCCAAGAAAAGCATTTCTCTCCCGGAGGTCGACCTTCCGCCCTGGACTCCTCTCTCGGGAAGAAGATGAAAGTAGGCTTTGAAAAACTGAAGGGGGGAAGAAAATTCTCTAGACCCGTCGCTGGGGGAGGTCCCTCCGTCATGTTCTTGTTTGTCTTATTCTTCAAAAGCGAAAAAGTCATAAGGCGGACAAAAAAAGTCAAGACAGGAAATCCAGGCCTTGAGTGCGCTCCAAAGAAAAACAAGACGTTCCTGGAGAAGTATCAACCAACCCGTTAAGTGCTTACATATAGGGGAATACAAGATTCCATGGGTCGACCTCAACAAAGTATGGAACATAGATAATATCTCAGCAGCGTTTCCTTCCAGTCTGTTATACGATATGAGGAGCTTTGAATAGGTGAAATGGGGAAATAGAGGATGAGCTTTTCTACCCTCTGAGTAAGAAAAACTGAGAAAGCTCCTTGAGTTAAGAGGTCGGCCTGTCGCAGTGACTGTAAAGGGATCATTTGTAATGGGGGAAAAATACTTTAAGTCTAGACCACATTTGCACAAGGAACTCAGAAGAGGGAACCTCGCACGTGGAGCAAAAAGGGGCAGGGAGTATTTCATCAAAAGGAAAGTTCGGGGGCTGTCGATCCTCGGAAAAAAAAGGTATAGGAGGGAAGTCTCGAAGAGGTAGATAGCCTAACTGTCGGAAGGGAACCATCACTCATGAGAATTCCCATAACACTCCTTGGGTAGAAATAGAAGTGACAATGCCAAATAAGGAATGAGAAGGGGGAAGAGGAATTTTGATACGGGGAAGCTAGAACACATGACCGGGGAGCGGAGATGGTATCTCATTCCTCCTTGTTAACGAATCGAGGGGCACTACCTTTTCTCCCAAAAGAACAGGGGTGATTGCGGGATAAAGAGGTAGGGTTTGGTGGACAGGATGGGAAGAGGGAAAGGGTCGTAGAGGTAAGTCCTTTCAAAATAAAGGGAGGTGTTCCTTCCGATGCTGTAGATAAGGAATCCCTTAGCTGGTGTCGTTTGGAAAGAATCCAGGGGAGGGGGAGGAAACTGTGAAGTATGAGAAGGGAAGTGGGGGGGACGAGCTGGGCGCTGGGACCACCAATTTGCTGATCGGGGAGCGGAAGCTGTTCTCTTTCGGGGAAAGGGGGGGGAAGAGGCCCCTCCGTCGGGAAGTATAATATAAAAGCACAGGACACCGGGTCCAGGGGAAAAAAGGCTCGGGAGGATATGTGCTCTCGGAAGGGAAAAACGCGGCCTGGCCCTCTCCGGGCTACGAGACGGTTATTTCCGCCAGGAGAAAAAGATTATTTAAAAACGCATAATGGCAGGAAGATTGTACGCCAAGAAGAAGAAAAAGGTAAAAAGGCTACGCCGAATGGCTTCAAGGGGGGGGGGAAAAGGACGGCCTACGTCCTGCGTCCTGAGTGGCGAAAAGCACGCGCTTTCCCTCAATATAAAAGAAGAAAGGTCCGGCAGAAACGCAACGCATACTGCCATGTGAACTGAGTCGGGAAAAAAAAAAAAAAAAGCGTAAAAGTTCTCGTATAAAAGACCCTGCAGTCCGTTAGGCGGCCTTGCCTGCACCGGGCAGAAGGACCCCCTGTGGGGGAAAGGCGAGGATGAAAACCAAAAAGCAAGAGCAGCACCATGAAAGGGCGCCATTGAAGCAGAGGGGAAAAAAAGATCTGGCGGAGAAATTCTGTCATCATCTCCCGAAAAAAAAGAGACGGACCAAAGAGAACGGACAAGGGAAAAGAAAAAAAAAAGACTCCAGGGAAGCCTAATCCGAAGAAAAGCCCCGGACCCGGCGGGCCGGGGCATGAGGCCCCAGTCCCTGAATAAATGACATCTGCGCAAAAAAAAAGAAGGAGGACGGAAGGGCGAAAAAGAGGGAAAAGAAAAGGAAGAAAAAAAACCCCGGGAACGCCGATTCTATCCCGAGAAAAGACTCTTATGCGGGAAGCCGGTACCCTTACTTCAAAAAAGGGAAAGGAACAACCGGAGGAAAACTTAAGGAAGCCCAAAAGGACGAAAAAAAAAAGGGATAAGATAAGACGTCCAGCGGGGCGGGAAAGAGAGGAAGAAGAGCCCGACCGTGCACTATCAGCTCGCAAAAAAGGAAAAAATATCCTCCGCGAGAAGAAAGGGGAATTATAAACCAAGGTGAAAGAAATCGAAAAAAAAAAAAAAAGAAAAAAACC
>Ga0179593_1344564_pt1 | contig 10024 bp, 8 predicted proteins | sample CZODoug2_1_08_16_FD_185931 | JGI IMG/M metagenome (GOLD analysis project Ga0179593, IMG submission 185931) | Vadose zone soil fungal communities from Angelo Coast Range Reserve, California, USA - CZODoug2_1_08_16fungal (PacBio error correction) | ecosystem: Environmental > Terrestrial > Soil >...
AAGGGGGGGGAAGTCGGGGTGGAGGTTCACTGGAGCCGTCCTATTGTGTCACGGGGGCACATCTTGAAGGGGGAAGAGGCAGAGAGGGGTCCCATCCAAGACCTTGATAAGGCTTTGGGGAAGGGGAAGACCGAAAGCAGCCCACACGGTGGTCATACCTGATGGGCCTCGGGAAGAGCGGGACAGGCAGCGCGATTAGGAAACAAAACCGTTGGGGAGCCGGAAGAGCTTATTAACAACGTCAAGAATCAAGCCGCATAAAAGGCCACATTGGATGGGAGTCCGGGAAAAAATTGGAAATAGAACCATCGGCCGGGGATGGATGCTGTCATGGGGGAGTGTCGCTTACGCAAGAATTTATGGGTAATTTGGAGGGGGGGTGTTATGTCAAGGACAGTCGAGATCATGGTCATAAACCTTAGGGGAAGAAATCAAAACTGATGCCAGAGATTCCCAGCCCAATGTGGAGGGGGGGCAAAGGGAGGGAGAAGCCTTCATACCGGTCCTGAATAGCGGCCACGCGAGGCATATGCGCCGAGGGGAGCGAGTTTTGGAAGGGGTTGGACGATGGCCAGACCAATAGAGCAAGAAAGAAGGCAAAAAGCCGCACAACCAAAAAGACGAGTTGAGTGTCGTCGCCACGGCCTTGGCCCCGAGTCTGGCATCCGGACGACAGAGTGTGAGAGACTCGAAACTACAGGGGGAACACGGTCAGTGCCGTCAAGGAAAAGTCTAAAAATAAATGATCTATCCGGGGAGGTAAGCAATTCTGGCTCGGGGAGAATACCTCATAGTACTCGTTTCCTAAGATGTATGAAGGATAGATTATCTCCAAGGACCTAACTTGGGGGGCCCAGTAGGCGTGACGGACCGGAAAGACCGGGTGGTAGCCGTATATGAGGTCGATTGGTGCCAGCTCCCGTCTTAGGAAAGCCAGGAGCGAAAAGGGAAGATCTGAGCAAGGAACTGCAAGACGAGACGGGATCATCGGGACAAAGACGCATTAAACGTCATGAAATGCGAGGGGAGAGAGAACGGTCAGCACTCAATTCTAATCTTTTAAGGGACATCGTCGGCCGCGCGTTAAGCCGGGGGGCAGACGGTCTTCACTGAAGAACCTGAGTGGGGGCTGAATTCTGAAAATCCTCCACACTAATAGTAATTCAATGGAGGATGAGCGAAATCGTAAAAGATCTTCGGCTCGAGGGGGCTAGCCGATTTTTATGTGAAATCCACACGCAAAGGACGGAAAGAGAGGTCGAAGGGGCAAAAAAATTACCTCCACTACTATTAGTTTCTCAAGAAGGACCAGGCGGTTAGAAGAAGTGGACAGGAAAGTTCGACTACTACTTCCAAGGGAGGGGGTTCAAAACACGCCTTGGGCATCGGGATATTTATCCGAAAAAGGACAGAGACGAAATCGAGCACATATGTCCTGGGAAAATTAGGGAGGAGCGGGGCGTAAGCCCTGAGACTACTTCGTTATCCGCCGAAGATATCTTGAAAGGGGAACAATATGGGATATTCTCAATTATCTAATAGGGGGCGAGGTCACAGGGGAGCAAACGAGGTCTGGGGAACTCTCCCTAAACACGTCAGAGCTCTAAAAACAAACCGAGAGGAGAAAGAGATATCGTGGGCCTTTTTCGGGAGCGACATTAAAAGAAATAACTGAAAAAGTGGCGGACTGAAATGGTCCATAATCAGATAAAAGTTGGGTCATCCGAGACATGATGAAAGGAATGCAGTAAAATAGCCATACGTCTTCTCGGAACTCGGGCAGGCAGCTACAGAATCACGGGAACCGGATGCCACCGGGGATGTCAAGTTCGTGGAGGGTCTGATAAAAGAAAAGACTGCCCGGAAGCGGGTTGCTATTTCAAAACTTAGATTTAGTCGAAATTCATACACAGAATCCACACCCTCATACAATATAAAAAGAGAAGGGAAAGAAGGAACTCAGCTAAAAAGGAAGGAGTGTGGAAAACCTAGACATGAACGGCACGTGGGATAATTTGAAAGCGCAGGGGGAGAAAAGGACGCGGATGACTTAGGGGTTACAAAGGTGTCGGAGGGACGAAGCACGTTAACGGGAGGGAAGACAAGGGACCAGCAGGGGGCCGCTTCTACTCGCCCAGTGCAGTGTGGAAAGAGCGCGGAAGAATGGAAGGCACGGTTCAGCCTGGGGACTCGTACAGTAAATTAGGAACGAAACGAACGCACAGAGACGGGGAAAATGCGATGACCCCACTCTGGTGACGGAAATCAGGAAGATGCAGGGTAGAGGGAAGAGAAAATGGGTCAAAAACCAAACGCGGGGTGGCTATCACGGGACGGGAAGAAAGCGAAAGACATTCCAGACCCGATCCTGATTCCGCGTCCGGGAAAGAGGGAAGAATTGGCCGTCGATGTAGGAAAGGATATTCGGATAAGCGGAGAAGATTGGGGACAGATCCGGACAGAGATGCACGGCAGACCTAGGAGAGCGCATAGGGGAGGGTACACAAAAAGGGGGGACTGACCCGGTTACCAAGGGAGAAGACGCTCAGGAAACCCTCGGAGAACAGGGGAAGGACCAGGGTCGGACGAATCTTTGACCATCGTAGGTGGTCAGCGGGACGCAGAGGAGGACTGAGGGGAGAAAAGCAGATTATAAACGAGAAGAAAAGACAATCAACGGGGGAAGCGACCGAGGGATCTTCCCTCCTTTACGAGACTCAGCCCTGAGCGGGATGAAGACGGCTCCGTAAAGGCCCCTAACAGGGGTGGAATGGAAAAAAGAATGGAATCAGGGTGGAAAGGAAAAAGAATGATAGGAAGATAGTGCCAAAAAAAGGCATTAACATTCCAAGAAAAATTGCTTCGAAAAAAATGCAAATCAAGAAAGGGCAACATGGCGAAGAGGGGAAAGCAGAAAAAATGTTAATTGTCGACCTATATCGTGGTCGGAAAACTGTACTCGTGGAATGACGAGACGAGAAACTGCAGAATGTCCGATCACAAACGGGTTTGGGGAGATCGAGAAGGAAGGCAAGATTCGATGTAACTTCGCCCGCAGGAAAGGGTGGGTGGTACCTGGACTTTCAGTTGAAAACCCTTTCACACTTGGTACATCAGGTAGGGATCGAACGCGATCATGATCAAGGGAAGGAAAAAAAAAGGAGGGACCTAAGATTCTCAAAGGGCTGGGGGAACAAACAATTACGAGAGAAGTGTTTTCAAGGAAAGCGGACTCCGAATTTACTGAGCGCCATCTGTACGAGACCCAGAGGAATAAAGAGTAGAAAGGAGGCGGCGGAATCCCAGCAATAGGGGGAAAGGAAGGAAGTAACGATGTCGTTGTTGTATGAGTAACGAACTGGGGTCGCGAGTGTAAAGGAACTTCAAAGTCGAGGGGCCGGTGAACGGAAACGAAAGAAGGGAGAAAAAGGGGAGACCAGGGTCGCCAGGGATCGACCTATGCGGGAGAGAAAAGGCACCGCTTCGAGAAGCGACTTGAAAACATTACTGTTAACTGAGGTGTCACCCGCGTGGGGACCACTAAGGCGGAATGGTATGCTCCACTACAGCACCCGGAAAGAAGAAACGATGGATAGGGTGGAGAGCGGGAAGACAAAACGATCACAACCCCAAACGAGGGGAAAGAGGGGAGGAGGGGGAGAGCTCAGCACCGATACTGCCCTATTTTGGGAAAGGTGGCTCGCCGGAGAAATTCCTCCTTCGGGCGTCAAATCTGGTGCACACGATTTGTCAAGATGAGAGAAGGACCATGCAGAGCAGTCTTCTCCAGGATCAGGCGAAGCGGTGGAGAAAAGGGGAAGATTAAACAGCCCGTCTCGTGAAAGCCTAGTGTCGAGGAGTTCGTACGGGTTCCGGCACCGGGCACTCTGACTGGGGCCGGCCCCGGAATGGGAAAACGAATTCTTCGCCACTGTAGCGGAAAAAAAAAAAAACAACCGCGACTTGAATCACTTAATGATGTGCTGGGGTTGTTTCAAGCTCGCCGTATGCTGAAAAAGGGAATGTAAAGGGGGGAGTGGAAAGGAAAGTTTCAAGTCGAAAAAAGGGAGCTTATGTAAAGTCTGGAGAACCGACCGGGTGAGCCAAGCCTAGCGTGGGGCATTTCAAGATCGCGCGGAGAATGAGAGCGGTCGGCCCAGAACCTTGGGACAAATCTATTGGGGGGGGGAAAAAGGGAAAGGGACCCTGACTCCCGAAGTACAAGGACCACGGGGGGGAAATACGTTTCGCCTCTCAGACCACTAACTAGACCACACGGTGGATCGGCAAATGCCTCTGGGGAGAGGCAGGGAATCCTCCAGAAGCCGCCCCATTAGAACGATATAGGGAGAAAAAATGCCTGTCGACAATCTTCTGCTGCGCAGGGCTGGCATGGAGGGACAGCCTAATGAAGGTAATGGTGGGGAATTTCGATAGTTTTTAACAATATCAGGGAAAAGACTTAGGTTCTCGCCTGTCATCAGTACCCCCAATGTTTCTGGGCCGCCTTACGGCCGCCTAAAGACGGAACGGGGCGGACGGAGGAGGTCCGCTATGGGATGGCAGAAGAGAGCGGAAGTGGCTGTGGCTCGTGATCGTGGGGGGGGCCTATGGAAACCATAGTCCCGAAGCCTGAAAGAGGCAAAATTACAGAAGGTAGTAGCCCGGTTGGTGGTTGGGGAAAGCCGGCGAAGGCTTTGCGAGGGGACAGGCGTACAGTAGATACAGGGGTAGGCACGGTAACTCAGCCGCGCGACCAAAAAGAGATGACCGACTCCAGGTAGGCAAAAAGCGAGCTCCTGAATACCAGAGAAGTCAGGGATATGTCTACGGGGGGATTCAAGGAGCGGGGAGAGGGCTTCGCCAAAGTGGGCCCAGGAGGCAGGGGCCGACGCGGAACGGAGACAGATGGAATGAGGGGTTCAAAAAAATGTGATGAAGAGAGTATAGAAGAAACACACGCAAGAAAAGTGTTGGCTGACGATAAAGAGAAATGCAGCGCGCCGAGCCAAAAAAAAACCCGCTTGGAAGAAAAGAAGCGGAAGAGTGCAGTCGCTGACGGGTCTAAGCAAAGGGAAGAAAGGTAAGAGGATGACAAGGGAATCGGGAAGGCATAGGTAGGCACGCCGCGGGGACGAAGGGGGGGGGGCAAATCTGCGACGGGCAAATGAGGAAATGTCCGCCGTCGGTAAAAGGAACGACCCATAAGGGGGGCCCGGCGAGAAAACTCTGTCGAAGTTCGAACGAGGGGGGCTACAAGCGGTGATGTTCACAACTAAAAGTCACTGTCTAGGGGCATGAAAATGATGGGGCCTGTTCAAATGGACTCCCCGACGCGCGGAGAGGGGATGGCGAATCGGACCTGGACCTTGTCGAAGAATAGGTGGACATTATGAATTTCGACGACGCTTGAAAGGTGGTCCACAAACGCCTTCAAAACGGAAGGAGTATTATGCTGAAAAAGAGGCACAGTGAACCAAAAAGAACTGTGGCAAATCCGGTACAACGGATTGATGAGCGTAAGACGAGCCCTCTAAGAAGCTTGTATTGGAAGAACATTTTAAGGTGCTCATACTGAAATGGAGCCGGGAAGGACCAATCAGTGAGAGGAAAGTGAGAAAGAATTGGATCGAGAGCACATGGCGGGACCGAGGTCTTTAATTGGTCCTATCCCTACCATGGAAAAAGCGATCTCAACAACAACCGGAGGGGAAAGATATACTTGAGTTGGTAGGGCGCGGAACAGAGGAAATCTGCCCAAATGGGGTTCGATAGCCGCCAAGGGAGGTCATTAAAGAGGATAGTTCAATACGGAGAAGAAATGAGAGGATGGAGCAGGAAAGATTAAGGCCTACGTTAGGCTCAGCTCCGAAAAGAATTGACAGAACGATGCTGTCCAGTTCTGGAGGGGAAAAGGGGCCTCGTTCATAAAGATTATCAAAACGCTGCACTAGGGGGGGAAAATCTTTAAAACTGGAAGAGTAGGAGAATTGAGGTCACCTGCTGAAAGGTCCGGAGGGAAAAGAGCAATAAGAAGTAATGGCACACTAAAAAAATCTCAATGCAAGGGACAGCAGGGTGGTGAAGGAGGCGTTCCAAAAGTCTAAAAGAGGGGGAGACAAGATCGTAGTTCCCATGAGTGGCGACGGACCTTACTGTGGCGGGAGGGAGGTGGACGGCAGGAAACTGCCATGGGGAAGATTAGACGCTCGCCCCGGGCGCGTGAACTCTGAGGAACGATGCCGTGCAAGAAAGCTCAACGAAGGGTAAAAAAGAGATCAACACGAACGCCTTGTTCTCATCAAAACCGTGAGAGGAAAAACAGCGGCTCGGGCCGGACTCTCGCGCTGCCAAGTAGAAGAGAGACAGAAAGAGTTGCATTGTCGCGTAACTCGCTGAATTTTAGGGCGAAGCAAAGGGAAACGAATGAGAGGAAAGCCGGAGACGATCCGAAGTCAGAGTAACCTGCACTGAAAACAGGGCGGCCGCCAGAGGGATACGGAGACACAATCTGAAAGAGACTTTGAAAGGGGGAGCAAATCAGAGGGGGAAAGAGAAGGAGTGGCCAGGCAAAAAAGAAAGGCTCCATTTTACGCGTGAAAGTGGAGGAAATGAGAAACGAAAACGCGGAGGAAAAATCTAAAGTTGCCCCAAAGACGCCAAGGCGACGTACCAGGGGAGGTGTCCACTAGCGGGGGTTGTTTAGGGTGTCGGAAGGAGGAGGGGAATGGGGGCGGGGATAGAACCCACGAGAGGCAGGAGGTCCAAAGCAAAGTCCCGCACGCCAGGGGGATCTAGTCTGCATCGGGGAAAAAAAAAGTACTCAGGGGCCCGCGCGATGAAGGAGGGCACCCAGTCCCACAGGGGGGGGCTGGGGCAAAGGAGGGAATAAAGTTTGGCGTGAACCGGAATTATCTGAAGGTCGGGCCAACTATCGGGAAGTCCAAGCAAAGGTTAAGACAGCCAAAAGAGAAGGGAGGAACGCAGCCTTGGGGGAGGAGTCCAGCAGCAAGGTTCGGGAAAAGGGGACCTCTTAATCTGAGGAAGGGGGGGGCCAGCGAGAGGAGGACCACAGGGACGAGAATAAAGACAGCGAGAATGGCCGCTCCCCATTTTTGGAGAGAGAGGAGATGGCCGCCTACCAACTTCGATGAGGACCGGGCAGATAGGCAAGTGGCCGGCACAAGCCAAGTTCGTGCTTCAATGAATGTCCAGAATGTATCAGGTTCAGGGAGGAAGACGAGAGAGGCAGAGATCGAAAGCAACCGGCGGAAACACAATGGCTTGGCTCGCACCAATTCCGGGTTCTAATGGGGGGAAAGGGCTGGTCACTCGGACCGAAAAGGGACGGAATCCAAAAACTCGAGGTCGTCAGGACACGGCCATAAACGTAAATCCGGAAAAACGCGGGGAATACAAGTGGGAAATCAGGCAAGACGAAAGACGGGAAGGTTTTCTCGGAGGTTCTGAAAAAAGAAAGGTACAGCCTGAACGCAGTCAGAGCTTCGAAAGGGGAAAGGAACGACGGCGGAACTCAGGCACACACGTGCACAGGAGGAGGAGGAAAGATCGCTCACCGCTTCGAGAAACCGGGTAACGACTGGGGGGAATAGCAGGGAAGTTATCGAGACGGAACTCGTTGGGGGAAAGGTACGCCTGAAGGGAAGGGAGGCCAAGGAATAAAAAGAGAAAGAGAAGGAAATGGATCGGTCGCTCGCTCAGCACCATCAGATAAAAAAAAACGAATAGGAGGGGGAGCGCGCAAAGAACCGAGCAATCCCGGAAGGGGAGGGGGGGGGTATCGTTGCGGATGGAAGAGAAAATACGAAGGAAGGGGCGTCCCACGCCGGACACAACTGATTCCATCTAATAACGTAGGAGCTATCAGTAGGAAAAAAAGGATCGAAAATCGGTGCTCGACTGGGGGAGAAAAACATCCCAGGGAAACTCTGGGAAAACGGGGGGGGACAAGGGGAGAGTTATTTAACCGGTCGTTCCGGGCCCGGGGGGACACCTCTTACTGCCAAAATGGGACTAACGAGAAGTGAGTAACCAAGAGCACAACCGTAAAAACCGACAAACATCTCGGGGGGACGGAACTGGAGGGGAGGGGGAGGGTTTTCCGGCTAAAAAGGGAATGAGGCAGCATGATGTCTTTTTACTGGGAGGGAGGAAAAAAGGGGGAGTAGGTTGGGAGCGCGTAACGGGGGGGGACACAGGAGCGTTATTTTGGGGGGAAACCTGGGCCGGAGTCTCCGGAGGGGAGCGAGGAACAAGGGAGAGGGTAGTGCAGAATCAATAACCAAATGTGACACTTGGGGGGGACTGGAACTGAGGCCAAAAGGCTGACCCGCACAACCTTTGGGGGAATACAATGATGGGAAAAGGGGGGGGGGGCATAATCGCCTGGAGGCGAATTCAATCGAGGAAGAAACCGGGTTGTACGGCCAGGCTCGGAGGTGAGGATAATCTAGCGAAAGAAATCCTCCTTCCAACCAAGGGAAGATAAAAGAGGAGGGGGGAGGAAACGAACTTGAGAGGAAAATTCTATCATTCTGCGGACTGGGGCAGGGATGGCCCGCTAAGATGGGGTGTTAGTGGAATTGAAATACCGTTTTGCTGCAGATGTCAGAGAAGAGTTCATCAAAAGAGGCCGAAGGGTCCCGCAGCCCAATGTGTCTGGGCCGGAAGCAACTCATGCCTGCGGGGAACTGAATGTAGTAAAGAATGGCAGAGGGGAAAAAGCGCAATGAAAGGGGGGAACTCAGAGAGGCTCGGTGGGGGAAGCACTATTCCTCAAAAGGTCGCACGACTAGCAAACAGACAACCCGAAAATACATCCTGTCGAGGAGGAACGTCCTGGTGACCGGCGACGGAGGGGTCAAGAAAGCACGCAAAGGTGAGTGATCGTTGACCGGTCGGAAAGGGTCCAATAATGGCAATCAAGGAAAAAAAAACGAAGGAGTCTCCGATGGGAGCCTCATCATGGGAGAAATGATCAGCTCCGTTTCTCGAAAACCGCTAAAGTGATTAATTTCTGACTCTTTTAGTCAGGAGAAAGGGGTAGGGCTCAAAATGAAACAACCAGAGAGGTGGTAGACAGCAAGAAGATACTCCGAATGTAATGGGTGGAGGGGGAAGGGTCGAAGGATATCGGTGGAAAAGCTATCCACTCTCGGGGGGACGAAGAACAGGATAGGGCGTCGCTGAACGAATGATCAGATTAGTCGAGACTAAAGAAACAAAAGGGGTAACTGGGGAAACCTTGGAGAGGAAGAAGAATCTTTGTTGCAGGAGAAGAGAAGGGGACGAGAGCAGGGCGAATCGTGGGGCAAGTGGAGCTCAAAGGGGGGGGAGGCGTGAAAGCCGCCAGGGGGACTTCTTTCACAGGATTTAAAGTTCAGGACGGATAAAAGACACACGACCACCTAATTCATGACGAGGCATATCTAACTCTTGAAAGAGAAAATAGAAAAGAAGAGTTGTGATAGGAACGGGAAGGGCACGAATCCGAAAAACCTTTCTCTTGCAATATGTCGAAGGAAGACCAAAGAAAAGCTGACGTGCGAAGCTCCTGACCTGGGCGAGAGGAAAGGAAATAAGTAAAGGAGGGAAGAGGAAATGAAAGGGGGGTGAAAAAGAGTTTCAAAAACTCCGCAAGTCAGGATCCGAAGGCAATGACTCAACAAATCGGGAGGAAGGAAGCGGGGCATCAAAAGGTTAGAGGAAGCCGGAAGAAAGAGACGAAGATTGGGGATCTTTCCTCATAGGGGCAAGGGGGGAACAAAAAATATACTCCGGGGCTAAATCAGGGGGGACGACTGGGAAAAAGGGGTGGGGGGTCCCGCGCCCGACACCGGCAAAGAGAGAGAAACAACAACAAGGTAGTTGGTTAAAATAGAAAGAAGATTGCGTTGTAGGGAGCGGAACCAGAAGAACTTCGCCAGGGAGAAATCGGCCCTGAATTAACATAACTGTAAAAGAGGGGGGGGTTAAGGGGACAATTAGCGTCATGACTTAGTTA
>Ga0179593_1464428_pt1 | contig 10024 bp, 11 predicted proteins | sample CZODoug2_1_08_16_FD_185931 | JGI IMG/M metagenome (GOLD analysis project Ga0179593, IMG submission 185931) | Vadose zone soil fungal communities from Angelo Coast Range Reserve, California, USA - CZODoug2_1_08_16fungal (PacBio error correction) | ecosystem: Environmental > Terrestrial > Soil >...
AACAAAAAAAAAAAGATGCCACAACAACACCCTACCACACCGAGACAATGAATACAATGAAGTCTCCACCTGAGTTCTCGCAACCGAGAGAGTGGGCCTTCACTGCAAGGGGGACAGGAGTAGCTAAAGGACTAAGAAGGAAGCGCCGAGAATATTATTTCAAAGAAGGGCGCCGTATACTACGGGAGAAGACACAGAGACGATCAACACTAAAAACCACCAACCCCCACCACGTGAAGGAAGAAAGGAACGCGAAAAAAAAAGGTATTACCTTGGGAAACATTCCGGGGCCGGCTAAACTACGCAGGCCACGACTTGGTGAGACAACAACAAACCAACCCAAATTGGGAAAAAAACCCACTCCGAACCCGAGGACTGAGGGGACCCTGGCCTCCGACCTGTGATAAACTGTGGTAGAAACGGAGGTGGGGTAGATTCCAGCGGAAATTTTGGGGCGACATCGAAGCAATCGAAATGCCATGCAGAGTGGTCTCCTGACGCCAAGGGCGAGAAAAGAGCCACAACCTTAGTTAGATAGGCGGAGCGTCACATAACCATTGGGGGAACAACAGGAAAAGGGAAGGACGACCAAAAGGAGAGTCCGTCGCTTCCGTGCCTACGTTCTGAGTGACTCTCACCGATCAGGGAAAAACCCAAACGATCAACAAGGGGGGAGACCGCCAAATCGTGTCGAATCAGAGAAGCCACTTGAGAGAGGGGGGTCAGAGGGTCCGAACCGAGAACCGAAAATCGGGCCACCTAGGGCTGACGACAAGAAAGCGCGCGGCAGGGAAGAAATCCTACCCGATGCTCATCCTGACCAACGGTCCAATCAAAAACGAGTCGAAAAAATGTACATAGAAAGGAGGAAAGCATTTTTGTAACTCGAAAAGGCCTTGCCAAACGCCAGAATGTCCACCAGTTGGAATGAAAAAGGGAACAAAGGCTGCTTGGACGGGCGGCAACATGGAAAGGGGCGGATGATTAAGGGGTGACGTACGGCTTTAGAGTACAAGAACTCTCGAAAGCGGAAGGGGTTCGAAAAGGGGGGGCGAATTTTGGGGTAGAGGAGGGGGGCTCCTCAATCCAGCTTCCTACCGTATAGGACACCAAAACTAAGGGGGGGGCCGATGATACGGAAGTGGAAGGAAGAGAAGAAAACTGCACAAGGGACTCGGCATCAATAACGACCCGGCTCGCAAAAAGGGAAGGCATATAGTTGAAAGGAAAGGGTGAAATAAATAGTAAACAACATCGAGGGGTTCATGAAAACCGCAGGAAGAGGGACGCCAGCTATATCCTGCACGCAGTGATACCGGGAAAAAATCTGAGAAGAAAAGCGGTTAGGCACCTGAAGAAATGCGAGAGGACTCCGAGTAAGACGCAGTTGCGGGCAGGAAAACAGCTACGAAAAGGGATGAGAAATTCGGAAATCGGCATTAGAAGAGGAGGGGAAGCACGCCAATAGCCGTTCGGTGGCGGGGAACACAACACAAGGAATTAACGCGAAGGACCGGGAATGGAGGGCAAAAGCGGATTGTCACGGCCGCAATCCGGAAACTAAGTCTCATATTCTGGATGGATGACTGATAGAGAGAGACCTTCTTACGGGACGATCTAAAAATCGGCTACAGTCATCGGGGTTAAAAGCTATAATTCCAGGGAAAAAAAACCAAAACAGCGATCATATTAAAAGGAGAGCGAGGAAAACCTGAGCTGGGAACCGAGTCAAGGAGGGTGGCGAATCGACAGATAAGGATGTTGGAAGAGATACATGGACTCAGATCAGCGGAATATCCAGCAACGAAAAACTGGCTTTTTTGAGACTGAAAAAAAAGGAGACCAAAAGGAAAGACTGCCTGTGACCAAAGACCAGACCCGTCTGTGGACCAAACTCGGAGGAAAGAAAGGAGGATTGTGGAAGGGAGAGCTCACTCTCTCCGAGTCCGCTTTCTCTCTCTTGCCAGAGGGTGTGCGGTGAGGTGAAGGCTCAAGGGGAGCGGGCAAAACTTAATTGTTAAATTGAATGCGGACAGTCAGGCGGGGCTTTTCGGGAGAAGTTCCAAGAGCGACATTGAAATAAAGTAACGGCACCGTACGAAGGCGCTCGTTCCGATAAACCGAAGAACGGGAATTCTTTCGAAACCAAAACATTGCTCGAAGGGGAAGAGACGAAGGGAACCCACGAGGTAAGCGATTCGAAGGGGAGAAAACCGGGACCCACAGAAAACTCGGATCGAAAGAAGGAGGAAGGGAACGTGAAAAAGGTGCCGGAGAAGAGAAAAAAGTCTAGTTCGTAAGTCTAGATATCGGGGGCGCGAGCGGGCAAACTAGACAATGAAAGGATTAATTGATAACCCAAAAACGTACAAATGTACGAAAGAGGAGAGAAATAAAATTCCAGCGCGGAGTCATTAGCGCTAAAAGACAAAGGGCGAGAAAACAAAAACAAAACTGTGGACTCGGTAGTAGTCGACGGCAGGAAAAAGGAAGGTAAACTAAAAGGCTAAAACTTTCGAAATGGGGAGGAGGAGAGCGAAGGACCTAAGCGCTGCGGGGGGCGTGGCAAGTGTGTGCAAAGGGGGAACCGCAAATCGAAGCCGGAAATAATAAGATAGAGATGGGAAAAAGGGAGTTATTCGTGTCCTCCTACTCGCGGTAGACACAGGAGTGGAAAGGAAAAAAGACAGCAGTGGAGAAAATCCAAATACCTAGGTCGTCAAAAAATCAGAAAGACTTGAAAAGATGGTCTAATTTAGGGCAAAGTCAGGACGGGGGTGTATCCTCTCAGAACCAGGATTCCGAAAGATACGGGATTTGCGTCGGTCAAGAAGGCGAGAGAGAGAATTGAAAATAAGGGAAGTAAAGAATGTAGACCAGCATCGCCTGCCACGGGCGGTTGAAGGTGGGAACGGAACATCCGAAAATCACAGGGGGAGCATACAAGGGGAGGAAAAGTTGTCTGGCCCCGCCCGGACACGTTTGGAGTAGCTATACTTAGGATGTATCCGCATTAAGGTAAACGGGAACGGGGGAAGCTATGGCTATTTAAGTCATCTGTTTGGATGGGGGACCCACGTGAGAACCGCAGGAGCGAAGACAGACGATCAAAGACAAAACTCAGAACATGCTGCCGACCACTAATACCCTGCGGGGGGCAGGATATGGGCGGAAATTGTAGTGGGGAAAAAAACGAGCGGCATCAAGATTCGGCGGGGAGGTGAATACGATGACATTCCGGTAAAAACCGGGTGGGGGGGAGGGTGGGGGCGGGATGGGCTACTCCATTGCGAATAGTATATCCAGAACGGACCACCATAAAAAAGGAAACTAAAAAACAAAACAAAAAAAACTTTTGGAAAATGTGAAAAAAATATCTCCTGGTCATACTGGAGGTGTCTGCTAATTGGAAAGTCGCTCATTCGTTGATAAAAAATGAATGAGGTTATAAGTCATCGTCACTTTCGAACAAAGCAGAATCGGGGAGGGTGCGCGCGGCGGGCGATGGGGGAACTCACAGTATTAGTGGGGCTCTCGTATGAAACCCATCTTTGGACGGGCGAAAGGCTGGGGCGGAGTGAGTGGGGGGTACTCGGGTCTATTTGGGGGTCAAACTAGAGTGGGGGGGGGGGGAAAGCGCGCTAGGGCATAATAACGCCAAACTCCATATTGGGTTCAGCGTGCATGATGGCAAGGAATTCGAGAGACTCCGAAGAGGCGAAAACGTGGGTCGTATGTGTGAGAACACCCTGGTAAAGGAGAATCTCGGGCCTTAGGGTCGGGAGGGAATATGTGTGGAAAGAATGGCCTCCCTGCCGCGAGGAGGTTACAGCGTCCGTGCCCTATGAACAAGGGTCAGGGTGGGGCTTGCGCCACACAAGGAAGATATAACGACGAAAGCGCGAGAAGGGGAAAACAGGAAAAGAGCGAAAACGGCCGGGGGAGTTTGTCCTCATAGCCGACGGCACAGTCGGTGGAACTGTTCCTTTGGCGACAGAGAGTGAGGGCAAGCGGCTGGGTTTACAGGAACTCCTTGTAATTTCACCAACCTCAGGGAAGAACGTAAAGAATCAGATCCGGAAAGGAGTGCTTGGAGGATGCTGCGGCCATTCAAAGTATTGGACGCAATTAAACGGAGAGAGGAGGAAGGTCGAGGGTCGCTCAAGACACTTGGGGAGAAAGTGTAAACGTCGTTCGCAGGACTACGCCGCCAAGGTGGCAGTGATCGCCAAAAGTAAGGGAAGGACAACCAAGCGATGGCAGGTTCATCCTGAGAAAGATGTACTCTTGGGAGGGGGTGCCGAAGGCAATTGGATAAGAGGAGGATCGCGAAAAGAGGTCCAGATCGGGACGGCTCTACCTCGACGGGCGTGAAAAAAAAAAAAGCCGGCAGTTGCACCATGTTACTAACGAGAAGGCTAGGACGATCTGCGCGGAGTGGGAGAAGGGGTCGTGAACAGGAGAGGAAAGAAAAATCGGGCAGTGAAGAGCGGAACGAGCACTGCGTTCCGACTTGGAAAAAAAATTGGCGCCTCGAACTGTTTTGAAGTTAATAGAAGGAGAGAGCTAGGTCGACCATTCAAAAAAATGTCGCAAAAAGTTTTCAAGGACCTTCGCCGATGAATTTAACACCTCCTGGGGTGCGTCGCAGGAAGGGTGGGGGGCTAATCCGCATCTGAGAGCAAACGAAAAAAAATCCCTCCATCGAACCTTACGCGAGAAGGGGCGTTCCAAGCAAATCCGCATCTCAAGGGTCGAACGTTTGGTCACAGCCGGGGTGGATGGTTTAGAGTGCGTTTTGTTCATATTGATAGGATGCAGGATCGCAACACCCAAAGGGGAGGGCTTATCAGACGCGGCTCTCTGTATTAATCGCTAGAAAAGACTGGAATTAAATCTGAGCGGAAAGTCGGAAGTCAAGGTCTCTCTCTAAGAGGGAAGGTTGCTTGAGTCGTGGTGAAGGGGCATATCGCCGTTACCTTCAATCGCCTATTCCGCGAAGACGGAAATTGAAATAGGTAGAAGCTCGGCAGGGGGGGGGACCAAGGAATATAGCCGTCGAGGGAGGGGGCGCGGGGGGGGCGTCCTGGGGGGGCCCACGGAAGGGTTTGTAGGTAGGGCGGGTGGGGGGAGAGTCTTTAGCGAAGGTGGGCCGTGTCTGGGGTGGGGTGTTCCCGAAAGGAAAAGAAGCGTTGGAGAAACGGCGGGGGTGAGACCGAGTCCTAAGGGAGAGCCAGATAAGCATCAAGAACGCACTTTTAGAACGGGGCCGCAGTCTCAAGTTCAGCGTGGGGCGACTCTTCTTGTGCGAAAAGAGGTTGCTGTTACGCGGCGGAATTTAGGCTAGGGACGGCGTCGTTGTTCCGAAGAGGGGAGTTTTAAATCAGGATTCTCTCGTCATTGAAAACTATCTGACGGATGGCGGGGCTGAGGTGGGTATGATCGGTAGGCGGGGGGTATTTAGAGAGGGGAGGGCCAGATAAGTACGGGAGACCTTTGGAAGACGAGACTTATGGAAGAAGTCAAAGCGGGGGGGAGGATGACACTCCGCGGAAAAGATCACGACCTTAGCGGGCGACGACGTCCTTGGAAAGTCGTTTACAGAAGGTAAGAAGGTCTAGACGCCAATTGTGTTTGCCGTCCGCGCGGGGAAAAGGGCCGACTTTACATCGTGTGGATCGGTGTCTTATGAGCGAGTGGCGTGAGGGTGTGGGGGGAAGGGGGATGCAAGGGGGGCTGCAGACGGGGGCCGGCTGGCCTTGGCGGGTGGGGGCGGTGTGTGGGTAGGACGCATTCGTGATCATGGCGGGGGGGAGGGGAAAATCGGAAGCACGGGGCGGAGACGCGCTGAGAATCCCCTATGAAGAACAAAAAACGGGAAAGAAGAGGGGATGGACGCTCGGGACGTGGAAAAGAGAGAGGGGCGGAATAAGATAACTATTGGTGCGCATGGACCTGGGGGGGAAAACGTGGCGCGACGGCGGTTTCAGGAAATCATTCAGCGACAATCCGGGCCTGCGCGTAGGGGGGATGCAGCCGACAGGCTTTGGGTACCAATTATGTTGACGGGCGATTTCTCGAGGAAGAAGGACATCGGAGTGGCGATCCAAAAACGGGCGCCACGAACAGGGGAATTCAGAGTCCCGATGATCCCGCTTTCTATCACAAAAACAAAGCAATCGAGACCCCTCCCTGAGCTTTAAAACGAGTTTAGAAACCTGGCGCGCAGAGACTAGATGTTGCCATCGGCAGCGAACCGCTTAAAGCTTCTGGCATCTCGGAAGGGGGGGATCAAAACCACGGTTTTTATCTAGACTACGATCCAACGGCGCGATAAGAAGGGAAAGACGACGCAAACCATGGAACGCGAGAGCGAGGAAGACATCACTGCAGGCGTCAAGATGATGTATCCAAAAAGTATTTGCAAGAACTCGAGGCATATCAAAATCCGCACAAGGGAAAAAGCCCGAAAGGTGCCGGTTTGGTGTAATCCTAACGGCGTCGCAGGCGACTTGGTACAATCTCTAAAGCCCGAAAGGCCGGGGGAGGGGTTCAAGACCAGCTGCTCAAATACAAGGGCGAGCTTTGGAGGCCTGCAGAAAAAGCAATCGCATCTGGGCCGGGGAAAAGGACTGCGCGCGCAAACCCGCGATGTCATGCGAAGGCAAATCTTTGGTAAGGGGTTTGACTCTGGATTCTCGAAGCGACACTAGCGGAACTCGGCCTAGTACACCGGATGACCAACGCGAGTCACGTCAGGCCAAAGGCGCCGCGATTCATCTCGAAGCATAATGGGGGAAGCAAGAAGGATTCGCCTATCGCCGACGGCGTCTATATCCCCTGAAAGATAGACCGTCCAACTGGGCGTGACACGACTAACCCGGGCGAAAAATCCGGATTGGATCGAGAATGGCAAGCGGACTATGGGGTGGAGTAGGGACCACTGCCGATGGGTTCCGACATTTTCCTCATCTGAAGGGGGGGGGCCCCATTTCTAAGGCAAAAACTAACACCAGTGCAACAAAAAGGGGAAGACCGTGAGGGCAGGTGAGCAACGGATTGGGATATGAGCAGATCCTGCAGGAGGAGACGTGACAAGCGACTCAATGTAAAAGGCCACCGCAATTCGCGAGGGATCAACAACGATATCGCCGTCACAATGTTGCGGAAGAAAAGCACAAAGCGCCTCCTCTTCAGGAGGGAGGAGTAATAGAAAGACTCCAACCCGCGCGATGTCGATGTGGGGGGGGGGGGGGGGGGGGTGGGGGGGGGGGGGGGGGTGCCTGTCTGCCGATCCGCGAAAGGCAACCTCTACGGTCCATCCTCCCCTCTAAGCTGGGACGATCATCGTGGCGGGGTCGCGATACGGAAACGGACGGGCGGGCTGTACAAGCTGTCAATACGATGTGTCCCTGTGGCGTGAGAGTCCAAAAGCGAGCCCACTTGACTTTCCAGAGTGCCAATTGCGGTCGTCAACTAGTGGACGAACAAAGTGAGGCCTGGGGCCAAAAGCGCTACTGCGTGAGGGGGAAAAAAAAAGTCTAACAGACTTTTTAACCAACCCAATGTCGAGAAACTGCTGATGGGGACCAAAAATTATAACTACGAAAGCCATCGCATGACCAAGTGAAGGAAAATACTTGAAAGGGAAGAGGAGAAATGCTTTTCAGGAAGACGGTGTGGGAAATGGCAGGAAACTGCGGGGAAAACTAAGTGGTGCCACGGAAAAGGATTGCCGCCCGTATAAAAAGAAGGATACTAGAAAGAGGGTACTCTACCTCAAGAAGAGTCAGAAGACGACTGGAGGATGGGTAGCCAGCCTAAACGGGCCGTCAAGTCAAGAAAACCGGGAAAAAGGGTGGGAGGGGGGGAAAGGAGAAATTCCTGATAACTGCCAGGCAAACTGCTCCCAGAGAAATCCTTCTACAGTACAAGACTCGGCAAAGAGGAGAGACGACAAGTCGAGTGGGTCGGTTGAGAAGAAAAGGAACTCAAAGCATACCTTTAATGCGGGCGCACAGGAACACGCAAAAAGTACTCTAGTCATCGTCAAAAAGCAACCTGCCACCGGAGCCCTACAGCTTCTGCAGCGGATAAAGACTGTTGCCCTCGAGAGACAAGCTACCGTACGGGAATCTCGATAAACAGTGAAAAGGAGAGGTCAAACCGTACCGGGGAAAAAGTGGCTGAGGAGGGGAAAGGGAAACGTCAGTTAGCAGCGATTGTTTCCAGGGTCCCGGGCGGGCAAAGGCTTATTTTCCTTCGGAGCAAAGCCTGATCTCCGAGCCGAAACGTTGACCTGGGCCGAAAAAGACGGGAACATCGCGTGGGGAACGCCAGCATGTTCAAGAATGTGAATCACAGCCGCAACTACAGAGATAGCAAAAGGGGTATGATCTCCACAAAGGCTCGGGAAATCCATAGTACTTCTCGGAAGAGGAAAACATAGCGGCTCAATGCCGCATAATGGGGGTGTTGAACCACGCAATGCGAAGGCCATTTACGAAATAGAGCGCGCATTTATTAAGCTAAACCAGGGAGAATAAACAGAAGATTCGAAATGGAGAGGGTCATCCTTTCGTGGGACTGGGAGGCATAATTCACGGGCGGCCTATCTAGCTGCTGCTGGAAGAGCGACCGCACTCATGTTACAACGTTTGAAACCAGAAATGCATCCATTGAGGAGGGAGGGGAGGGCCGATCACACTTGGACGAAGACGGCGTGCGGTAAGCCGCACCTTGGGGGAGACTCACTCGGATCCGCAAAAATGACATATGAAACTCACGGGGCCAATCCGAGCGAATAAAAGAAACCCATCCTTGAAGCCTACCGAGACTCTGCTTCGTCTAGCCGTCAGCTGATGCTGGCAGAGTCTCAAGCGCGGCAAGGATCAGAGGGGGGGCGGGCGTAGAAGCGAGGCCCGGTCTCGGAGGCACGAGTGCTTGCGGGGGGGGGAGGGAATGCTCCAGGAGGCGAAAGGGGAGCGTTCGGCAGGGGGGGGGAGCAAGTTCGATCGGCGGATTTTCTGGGACGACCGCACTTTGAGGCGGGGCAGCTTTAAGAGCACGACTGCACCGAGGCGTCCGTTAATATATGAAGGGGGAGAAGGTACCGTGGGGGGGACGCCCGTTTTCTAACCTGGCCAGCCGATCGAGCGGGCGGGAAAAATCTGTGGCCGAATGGTAACTGACGCAGCGCGGCGTAAAATGAGCTCGGAATTCGGCTCGGAAGACAACTGCCAACAAATCGCAAACTGCTGAAGCGGTTCAGACTGTGCAGGGGAGTAAAGAGGAAGATATCGATCAACAAAAAAAAAAAGGAGGGAGGGGGAGAGGAAGTCGCGCCTCTGCCCATTCACAGTCAAAAACCGCTTCAGCAGGTTGCCGTATGGGCTCGCAGACGCCATCCTGCTGCACAGGCTCCAGACAGCCGACCAGGATAGAAAGCCCGACTGACGGGCGGGAAAAATATTCGGATTAAAGGCGATTAGGAAGAAATCTCCCGAGAGGGGACGGAAAGGGGGTTAAATTCTCCACACGCACAAATGCGCACTAAATACTCCGCGGCATCAAAAGGAAGTCGAAAGACCTCCCAAAGACAGCCGTAGACCAGCACATAAATCCTCGTAGATGGAGGAGATCTGGAAAAACACTAGCCATTTCACGCTGAAATTTCCTGGAAGGAAGCAAAATCAACGAAGCCAGGCGCGGGCCGAACGAAGGAACAAAGGCCTCTCGCTCAGGATCCAGAAAAACCCATTTCCCTCCAGTGCCCACGCGCCTTGGGGAATCAATTCGCGCCATCCAACGCACGACCGAAGAGAAGGACTATATCATCAAAGGTAAAGCGAAGACTGCGGTATTTTGCTCGGCGTTTGAGATAAGGGAATGGAGGGGGGGGGGGGGGGGGGGGGGGGGGGACCTTTTCGTTGGGTTGTCTGGGGGGAGATAATCGTCTCGGGGGCGAGGAGAGGGGAGGGAATGGGGAGAAAAAGAAGGAATGATTCTCATCCAGTGTGAAGGG
>Ga0179593_1612789_pt1 | contig 10024 bp, 17 predicted proteins | sample CZODoug2_1_08_16_FD_185931 | JGI IMG/M metagenome (GOLD analysis project Ga0179593, IMG submission 185931) | Vadose zone soil fungal communities from Angelo Coast Range Reserve, California, USA - CZODoug2_1_08_16fungal (PacBio error correction) | ecosystem: Environmental > Terrestrial > Soil >...
GAAAAGAAAGAGGAACGGGGAGGTGAGCATCTCGATCTCATCACCTCCTGTTCTTAGAGAAAAAAAGAAAAGACAAAAAGACATGCCGGGCGAAGAAGGGGGGGGAGAGAGAAAGCCCGGCGGCTTTCTTGTTATCGAGGGGAACATGATTCTGAAAGGGACGTCGCCCGGCGCCAAGGGGGGAAGGGAGAGAGGGGGGAGGAGAGCCTGTTTTCTCAGCTAATTCTAAGCTGTGAGGAACGGTGTCCTCTTCACTCTCGTGGCGAAGGCCGAGGGAGGAGAGGAAAACCCCGATTTCATTCACCACGAAAACACCAAACCAAGCCGGTGGAACGGAATAGGGGAGAAGGGAAAGGAGAGGGGGGGATTTCGAATCAACTTTCCCTGCGCCCGAGAAGTGGCAAGTAAAATCTTCTCTCAACAACAAGGAAGGGGACCAACTTCGCGGGCGCGGCTTTGAATCAAATCAATGGAAAGCAAGAGCCCTCACTTCTGCTTCTGGAACTTGAGGGAAAGAAAAAAAAAGGGGGGGAGGAGGGTGTCCCTCGTTTGCTGCCAGAAATCCCTCGCCCACGAATTTACTCCTGCGCCTTCGACTTCGCTGTCGAAACAGAGAAGAAGAGAAAAAAAAGTGGCGCCGGCGCCGGCGGGAGCCGTACTGTGTCTCTCGACACCAGAAAGCGCCGGGCTGAGCCGCAAACATCTTTTCTTTCATCTTGGCGCGTCGAAGGGAAGCGAAGGGGGAGGGAAGATCGAGATTGCTCACATCCACTGTCAGCGATCGTCGAACGCGAACTCCTACTATGGGCTTGCGGAGGAGGGAGGGAAAAAAAAAAGGAATTCCGCGTTCTCCTTGCTCGGGGTTGTTTCTGTCAGGAAACGCCGCTCGGCCCCACCGCACGCTCCAGAAAAGTGAGAAAAAGAGAGAGCACCTGCATGCCGGGTCGGGCGCCGATGAGAGCGAGTGCCTTGAGCGGATCGCGGAGGCGTCTTTCGCACTGATCTTTTCGCGCTTGCGGTCAGGAGAAGAGAGAAGAAGGGAAAGGGGAAAAGCGGCGATTGCTGTCCCCCCCCCAAGGAATCCCAATGATGGGGGGGTAGGGAGAGGGGGAGAGGACAAAGATGGTTCCCCATCTGTTTGGGTCTGTCGCCACTACTCCATAATTTTGTGGGCCGTCGACGGGAAGCAAATGTCGGGGCAACCAAAGGACTGCATGATCGAATAGCACACAACCCGACGCGAGTAGGGGAGGGGGAAAGGGGAAGGGACAGAGAACAGTCGTTCCGGTCTGTCCCCTTGAACGTCGGGTGACGCCGCGACTCGCCGGTGCAAGAGGGGAAGGGAAAGAAGAGGGGGAGGGAGCCAAATTCTGCTTCGCCGCCGCAGGGCGTTGCCAGCAGGCATTGCTTCGGCTGGAAACAAAAGAAAGAAAGGGAGGGGGGGAAAGGAAGAAGGACATACGGCGTCTTCAAATTGAGCTGCAGTAAGATCACTGTTTGCGGTTCCTTGAATTGCTGGGTGTCGAGTAGGGTGTTGTTGGGGAGGGGAGGGGGAAGAGAAAGGGGAGGAGGGCGGCAACGGTAAAAAGTACGTATTGCCGTCAGTAATCTTGGCGACATCGACTGTCCACCTTCGCACTGGCCCGGAGGAGGAAAAAAAAAAAAAAAGAAGGAATCGTTCATCACTCGACCTCCGTTGCCAGGAATGGACAAATCATCGTGACGACAGCATTGGTGGCGCAGATCGCCATGCCAGAGGAAAGGAAAAAAAAAAGGGAAGGGACGTTTGTCTTTTCGCTTACCTGCCCAAAGAGCGAGGTGATCGTTCGACGCGTCGCGTCGGAACCGCGAACGGGAGGGAAGGGGGGAAGGGAAAAAAGAAAGAAAAAGGGGAGGAGTGAACCGGCATCTCGACCGCGGTTCGTCTGATGTTATGGGTATTTATCAGGCCCTGACGCGCGCGATCAAAATTTCTAACACGTGCGCATGCCTGTGAAGGGGGGAAGAAAAGAAAAGAAGAAGGATCGCCCTCGTATCCTGCTCCATCGCGCCTACCCGCCTCTTCGATCTCTGGAGCGTGTGTCCGGAAAAAGAAAAAAAAGGAGGGGAAGAAAAGGGCGATCCCGTCGACAAGGAGGACAATCGCCTCGGCGAAAATCGCAAGGGTCCAATATCTCATCGTCGAGGACGAAGAGCTGGAAAATTTCCCTATCGAGAGCGCCATAACATCGAGGGAGAAGAGGAAGGGAAAGAAGAAAAAAAGGAAGGGAGGAGGAAAAGAGAGAGATACGATCGTCGAATCTCCTCGCGCGGCACAGATGTCGACCTCGATGTATGGGCGCTCTCGATCTGTACCTTTTTCCAGCTCTTCGTCCTAGAAGGGAGGAGGAAAAGAAATGTCCTCTTGTCGACGTGATCGCCGAACATCGGCATCGACGTTCTGGCTGCTTGAGACTTTTTGCCGGTCTCTTGTTGATGCCGGGGGAAAAAAAAAAAAAGGAAAGAAAGACGGTATAGCGCGATGTGTACAATATACGAAGGGAGAGCTTGATTTCTCCCCTTCCAATCGAAAGGGAGGGGGGAAAAGAGACGCCCGTTTTCTGCTTTTGCGCGCGCGTCAGGTCCCTGATATACAATAATAAAAGAAGAAGAAAAAGGAGGGAGAAGAGGAAAGGCGCAAGCTACGAAGCAGGAAACTCCCCTTTCGGTTCGAGGTTCCGACGCGGCCGCGTCGAACGATCACCTCGAGGAAGGGAGGGGGGACGCGAAAAGACACACGTTCCCATTCAGGTGCGCGGGAAGGTGGTGTAATTGGGAGGGAAGGAGGGTTGGTGTTTTTTTTTTTTTTGTGTTGGTTTTTGTTTTTTGGGGGGGTTTTTGTTTTGTTTTTGTTTTTTTGTTTGTTTTTTTTGTCAGCGAGGAATGGCGATTGCGCCACCAATGCTGTCGTCACGAGTGAAGGGGGGAAAAGGGAGTCGATTGATGATAGTTCCAGTTCGGGTCAGGGGGGAAAAGGGAGAAAGTTCACGGCTCGATCCTCACAGCCCGTGCTCAGTTTAACCGGCGAGTCAAAAGGGGGGAAAAAAAACGTCCTTTTGAACCGTTGCCCGCGACCCAAAAGGAAGCACGACATTTTTTGGGGGTGGGAGGGGGGGTGTTCGATGTGGCTGAGAAAAAAAACCTCCTCGACACCCAGCAAGGCAGTAACACTCCCCACCTTTTCTTGAATACTGGGAAAAGAAGAAAAAGTCTGCAGGGTCTTAACAAGTTCTCGGCATGACCAAATAGGCGGCTTTTTCTCATGCCTCCAGAATGAAGGAGGGAGCGGTCTCTTCCGGCGAGAAGCATGCGCCTTCAGCCGGCGTAGGAAAAAAAAGAGAAAGATCGACGGCGTCCCTCCCCTATTCGTGCAGGGACCGACCGGAACTTCACTTTTTAATTAAATGACGAAAAGAGGGGGAAAAAGAGAGGGAGAACCCACCTCCGGAGAAGGGTTGGTTTCTATTAAGGAATCCTGCATTCCTTTTTTTTTACCCCGACATTTGGGGAGAAAAAAAGGGCGCCGGCCCCAAACTTATGGAGGAGTTTCTCGACAGATCAAGAAAAAAGGAGGAAAAAATGAACGCTCGAACCACCATCATTGGATTAGGAAAAAAAAAAAGGAAAAAGAGAAGGAGGTGCCGCGCAGTGAACCCCGCGACTAAAACGCGCTGATCTGCGCACCGCCCCGCAGCGCGAAAAAGAGGAAAAGAAGATAAGATCAATTCCCTCTCATCATAGGAGACCAGACCCCGGCATGAATTTTCTCCTATAATTTTCTCCTTCTCCGTCTACAGCAAAAGGGGGAGGAAAGAAGAAGGGAGGGGTCCTATTGGATACACCCCCGAAAGGGAGAAACGAGGGAATTCTGCCCTTCGAAGGTCGCGGTAAAGAAAAAAAAAAAAAGGGTATAGTCCTGTTCTATATCCGAGGGAACGTGGATGTGAGCAATCTCGATCTCATCCCGTAAGGGGGAGGAAAAGAGAAAAAAAGGAAGCGCGCCAAGATGAAAAATGTTTTGCGGAGAGAAAAAAAGGACGGGATTTCTTTTGATCATCGCGGACCATGAAGAGGAGGGGGGGGGAAAGTTCGCTTCCAAACGCATCGAGGAGGAGGGAGGGGGGGGGAGAAGCGGCGTTCTAAAGAGAGGGGGGGGAGAAGGCGATTTCTTGCGCCATCCCGTAGCACCCAAGGGAAGGGAAGACAAAAACCGGTGGACGAATTGAAGTCTAAGGGAAAAGAAGCCGAAGTGAGGCGCTTCTCTTTCCATTATTTCGATCAACAACGCCGAGAAAAAAGGGAAAAGAGCATAACAACAACAACGTAGGATTAAGAAAAATAGAGAGGAGAATGGGACACAACCTCGCTTTCTCTGCTTTATCGAAATCAATGTCCAGGAAGAAAAAAAAAAAAAGGGGGGGAAAAGAAGTCGTCCACCTCTCTGGTCCGGGTGAGGGGGGGGGGGGGGGGGGGACGCAGGGATGGCGCCAGAAATCGCCGGAGGGAAAAGAAGAGTTGAGCCGGCGCTTCGACTCCCTTCGCAGAGGGAGAAAGAGGGGTCCCACCGTGGCCCGGCTCCCGGGGGAGAGGAAGAATGGTAAGCGATCACCATAAAGCCTCCTTTCTTGAGCGCCGCAAACAAGCGTGGGAGGGGGAAGGAAAGAAAGAAAGGGGGGGGGGGTCGGATAGAATAAAGAAGGGGGGGGAAAAGAAAAGCGAGACTTCCACATCTCAATGAAGGGGAAGAAAGGGGAAAGAGACACGCCGACTTTGCGGGGAAGGGGAGGGAGGATTCTTCCTCGCCTCGAAGGACGAGGAAAAAAGGGGAGACGGGGGTGTGGAGGGAAATGAGACCACTCCTCTCGTCCCCACCGAAAAAAAGAGGGAAGAAGGGGAGACCATATCGAGCCACACATGAAGGGGGGGAGGAGAAGAAGGAAAATAAATCTATTTCCTTGAGCGGATCGCGGCAGGGAGGGAAAGAGGGGGGGAGAGCTGCGGTCTTGCGGGAGAGAGAGGGAGCCGTAGTCCGGTGGTTCCCAGAAGGAAAGAGGGCATATGCGGCAAGAATCCAATATGGTTGTGTAGAGAGGAAAAGGAAGGGGGGGGCGCGACCCGGGGTTCCAAGAGGGGGGGGATCCTTTCGAGCCACTACTAAGAGGGAGGGGAAGACATTTGGGACGCCAAAGAGGGTTCACAAAGAAGGGAGAGAGATAAAAAAACCCACTCTATTTCGCGATTTCTTGGGGAGAAAAAAAGGGGGAAAGGTTCGCATTAAAAGGGCTTTCAGGAGTGGAAAAGGGAAAGGAAATCGTGGTACTCCTTCTACTCTCCGGTGCAATGGGGGGGAAAGGCGGTTAATCAAGAGACGAGGGGGGGGAGGAGAAGGCTGCTTCGCCGCCTACAGCGCGTTGAAAGGAAGGAAGGGGGAAAAGGGGAAGATGTGGTCAGATATAAAGGGGGGAAGAAGGGACTGCATGACTTTCGTCTTCAAATTGAAGGGGAGGAAAAGGAGGGGGGAGGGGAATTGAATTGCTGGTGTCGAAGGGGGGGGGGGTTCTTTGCTGTGGAAAAAAAAAGGGAAGTCGTGCCGCAAAAAGGGAAAGGACGTATTGCTCGCACTAATCTTGGCGAAAGAGGGAAGAAAGGAAGGGAGGATCCGCAAGGAAAAGAGGAAAAGTCAACCAGACCGCTACTGTAACTCGGGAAGAAGAAGAAGGGGGGAGGGACAAATCAAAGAAAAAGTAAGGGGGGGGCGCAATCGCCATGCTGCGAAGAGAAGAAAAAAGGCCCCTGCGCACCGGCAAGGGGAGGGAATTTTCGCTGACAAAAAGAGGAGAAGGGGAGGCGTCGGACCCTCTAACGGGAGGAAGGGGAGGGGGAAAAAAAAGTCTTAGCTTGCCTCTCTACGCGTATTGCGTAGGAAAGGGGAAAAGAGAGGGGAAAGAGGAAGGGGGAGTATTGGAATTATCAACCTTACGAGAAGGGAAAAAAAAAAAAGTGCGCATGCCCTGTTTCTTATTACTTCATGGCCCGCGGGAGGGGGGGAAAAAGGAAAAGGGGAAAAGCGCGGTCTAACCCGGAAATCTTCGAGAGAAGGAGGGGGAGGGGGAACCTCATCAACAATAATACTCTTCCAACCTGTCTCAAGCAGAAGAAAGGAGGGAAAGGAGGGGAAAGATGGCACCGCGGCTACGAGGATCGCAGTTTCCAATGAAAGGGGAGGAAGGGAAAGAGAGGGGAAATTTCCATATCTATATCTCCCATACCATCTATTTCGACATGCTAGGAAGGGAGAGAGGAAGGGAGAAAAGGAAGAAAGGAGGAGGGGAACTAGAGGAGAGGGGGAGAGAGAGAAGAGAGATTTCACTAGCTGTCCTACCTCGATGTATGGACTCGATCGGACTTTCCAGCAGAGAAGAAAGGGAAAGAGAATAGTGGAACTTTTCGATCTCGTCATCCGCGGCCCGATGTAAGAATGGGAGGAGGGAAAAGGGGAGGGGAAACACGCTGCAGTTATACGGAAGGAGGAGGGGGGAGTGCTGTTTTAACTACAAAAAAGAAAAAAAAAGAGAAGAAGAAGGAAGAAAGATGGAGGTAGCCCTGAATCGCAAAAGAGAAGAAGAAAAGGGCATGCGCACGTGTTGCTTTTATCGCCGAAGAAGGGAAAAAGGGGGGGGGGAGAGATTGCCGGTGGGACGCAATAAGGAGAAAAAAGAAGAAGAAGGAACTCCCCTTTCGCTTTCGCTGTTCCGACGCGCCGCGGCAGAAGAGAGAAAGCGCGCGGGGTCAGGGGAAAAAAAGGAAAATTCCGGGTGCGCTGTGAAGTTGGTGTATTGGTCTGGAAAAAGGGGAGGAGGAAAAAAAATGATGAGTCACGAGGGGGGGGAAAAAAAGAAGGGAAAACGGGAGTCGAGTTGATGAACGACTTTCAGTCGGGTCTGGGGGGAAGGGGAAGAAGAGCTCCCACCAGGGAAAAAGAGGAGAAAAAGGGGAAAGGTGGCGAGCAATACGTCCTTTTTAAACCGTTGTGCCCGGAAAAAAGGAAGAAAAGAAAGAAAAAAAAACAAAACCTCGAAAAAAAAGGAAAAAGGCAAGGAACACGCAAAAACGGTGATGGACTACTGCCAGCTCAATTTGAAGAAAAAGAAAAAGGAGGGGGAGGAAAAAAGGGGGGAGAGAAGAAACAATTCCTGTCTAAACCCCCCCCCCGCAAAGAGAAGGAAAAGCAGGCGCCGAGCCGTCAGGAGGAAAAAAGGGACGTTGCACCTGTAGTCGCGGCGGAAAGGGTCGTTCACTTTTGAACCTACCTGAACTAAAGGGGGAAGGAAGAGAAAGAGAGGAAATCGCGGTCGGGTTGGAAAGAAGACGGAGGAAGTTTTTGACCCTACATTTTTGGGTCCCAAATGTTAGGAAAGGAAAAAAAGAGGGGGGGGGGGCTCGACAGATCCAAAAAATTGAAGAGGGGTTCTCTCCCCCCCCAAAAAACAAGGGGAAGAGGAAAAGAAGGGGTCGCGCAAAGAAAAGGAAGGGCGTGCTTTCCACCTCGAAGGGAGGGGGGGAAGGAAAAGGAGAGGGCCCGCGAGAGAGAGGGGAGACCGACCCGAAGCGAGAAAAAAAAAGGAAACCCTGGCCCGAGAAGGAAGAGATCTCAATCGGCTCCCTACCCTTCATTAATTTTCTTCGCATATGGGAGCCAGGAGAAGGGGAGGAGGAGTGCGGTGGGCCTGGGGGTAGAATGTAATAAACACCCCCTATCATTCTAACGAGGGAAAAGGAGGAAGGGAAAAAAAGGACCATCGTCGAGTTTCTCGGGGAGGGGAAAGGAAGGCTTCCCGTTATTTTAGCAATCTCTATCGAAATAAAAGAAAAAAAACCAAATACATGCCGGTCGATCTCGCCAAGATGACGCCAAAGATGGGGGAGAGAGGGGAGGGACAATGCGGAAGCAAAAAAGGAAGGGGGCCCGCCCGGTGGTAACTTTCGCAAAAGCATCTATTAGAAGGAAAAAAGGAAAGGCGAATCTTTTTTCCGGCTGAAAAAAGGGAGGGCGCCATCAAAAAAACCCGCGATTTCACCACGCAACCTCCGACCAAGAAAAAAAAAAGAAAATTCCAGAAGCCGCAGGATTCTCGGAAAAGAGGGGGGGAGGAAAGCAAACGCCGCTCCCTCGACTTTTGGACAAAGAGAAAAAAAAAAAAAGGCAGGAGGAGGAAAGAGGATCTACAAAAAAAAAAGGAGAGGGGGGGCCGGCTTTATCTAAATCATGTACCGAAGAAGAGAGGAAAAGGGGAGTGAGCACGAAGAGTCCCCGGAAAAAGTGAAAGGGGGAGGTGGTTAAATCGCTTTGTTTCCTCTTTATGGAGGAAAAAAAAAGGAAGGGAAGAGTAGACGGAAGAAAAAAAAGAATCGATGCGAGTGGAGCGAACTTCCACCGTGGCGCAGGGAGAACGGGAAAAGGGAGAAAGAAGAAGGGATTGGGCGCCGAAAAGGAAAAGAGGGGGCGGCGATCGACCGTCATGTATTTTTTTTCGTTATAGAATAACAGGAAAGGGTGAGGGAAAGAAGGAAGGAGGATCGTCTACGGAACTCGAAAAAAGGGGGAGTTCCTGCTGTCTTCTCGTCTCTCCCTCGAAGCAGAAAAAAAAAAAGGAGACCTGGGTGCTGTGGACCTATAACAAAAAAAAAAAAAAAGGGCACGCATCATCAATTCGGTGCTGGGACGGAGAAAAAAGAGGAAGGGAGGGCCCGATGGAGGAAATCGGAAAAGGGAAAGAGGGGGGACGTCTGTCTCACATCGTTCTGCGCGGAGGTAGAAAGAAAGGACGGGGGTTAAAGAAAAGAAACTCCGTCGGGTGGAAGAACGAGGAAAAGGTCCAATGGGGAGGAAGGGGGGAAGGTTTTCCTCAACTGGGGAAAAAAAAGAAGGGGGGGGGATCTGGCGAGCAAAAGAGGGGGGGCCGGCCGTTCCGACTTTGGGACCCAAGGTAGGGGGGAAGAAGGGGGAAAAAAAAAGACGCGATCGCGAGGGGGGGGAAGTGCGCGATTTACGTTTCGTCATGAAAAAAGAGTGAAAAGACGGGGGATCCAAAAAAAAGGGGGGGGGGGGAAAGAGGGTTCACGGCGGTTAAGCCGAATACTGCTGTCGTCGCATTCTGCATGAGAAGGAAGAAAAAGAGGAGAAAACAGGCCCTTGGGGGAGGGGGGGGAAAGAAGGGAAGGCTGACGGGCGTCTTCCAAATTGACTGTCAGTATCCATCACCTGTTTTTGAGGGGAAGTGAAAAAAAGGGAAAAAAGAGGGTTGTGGGGGGGGGGAGTTTCTTTTGAAGTGACCAGAAGAAAAAAGGCGTGCCGGGCGGAAGAAGGGTCGCCGTAATCGTGGCACATCGACGGTCCGAAGAAAAGGGGAGGATCGCGAAGAATGAAAAAAAAAGAAAAAAAACCCCGACTGAAACTCGTTTTCATCACTCGACGAAACGTGGAAAGAAGAAAGAAGAAGTGGTGGCGCAAGCAAAGGAAGAAAGGAAGAAAAATAACAAACCACCTTCCTCTCACGACCCGGAATGGGGCAGGTTCTGCTTCCCTCCCACCGAGAGAAGGTGATCGTTCGACGCGGCGTCGGAACCGAAAAAGGGAGGAAGAAGCCTGGCCGCGCAAAACCGGGAGAAAAAGAAAGAGAGCCGCGGTTCGTCGATGGTTATTATGTATTATTACGAAAAAGGAGAAAGGGTAGGAGTACTTCATGGAAAAAAAAAGGAAAGGAAAGAGAGAAAGAGGAGCCTGTCCCATCGCGCTCTACCCGCCTCTTCAAGCGAAAAGGGGGAGAAGAAAAAAAACAGGATCAAGCGGAATAAAAAGAAGGAAAGAGAAAAAAAAAGGAGACTCGTCCGCGGCTACTATATCGCAATGGCCCCTATCTCAGCGGTCGAGGGACGAAACTGGGGGAAAAAAAAGGAAAGAAAAGAGTCTGCGCGCGCGGAGAGG
>Ga0179593_1680008_pt1 | contig 10024 bp, 15 predicted proteins | sample CZODoug2_1_08_16_FD_185931 | JGI IMG/M metagenome (GOLD analysis project Ga0179593, IMG submission 185931) | Vadose zone soil fungal communities from Angelo Coast Range Reserve, California, USA - CZODoug2_1_08_16fungal (PacBio error correction) | ecosystem: Environmental > Terrestrial > Soil >...
GAGAGGTCGTTCGAGGAAGAGGCCAGCGATCAAGGGAAAAAGAAGGGGTGGTTTGTTAGACTTAAAAAAGAGGTCAGCAAATGGGAGCGTGGGAAACGCACGTCAGAGAGGGTGAGAGGGGGGGGGAGAATGCCCTGGTCCAAGTGGCCATAACCTAAGCACTAACGACACTAAAAGCCGATATTGGGTGCCTTCATCTTCGAAAAGGGGAGTTCCTCGGGGGGGGAGCAACTAAACTTCCACCGACCGAAAAAGGAAAAGGGGAAAGGAAAATAACGCTGGGTGGAATGGGGGGGGGAATCAAAGTTAGAGATCTAGGAAAGGGTTGACGGGAACACGAAATAACCAACGGCCTAAACCGAAGCTCAGCCATATTTCCCCTCCATTTGGGCGCGACGCCGGGAAAGAGAAAAATGCAGATCAATCAGGCGCAATGGCTTTGAGGAAGGAATGGACGCTCAGAACAATGCAGTTCAGCCGAGGGGAAAACGCAGGCAAGAGAAGAGGGGAATACAAGAAGAGCTTACCGAGGGGGAGCCTGTTGGGAGTTTACCCGGCCAAAAGGGTTCATCAGAGGGTCACAAGAGGACCTGAGCTATTTGAGGGCACGAATGTCCGGAGCATCAGCAAGCAAATGGCACGTTGGAGGTCAATTACCGATTTCAGCATTGGGACGGCTTGAGAAGCCTATAAAGAAGGGGGGGGGCCTATGATTGTCCAAATGTTCTTTCTGGGGGGGGCCGATTCAAGACTCCCGATCCTAAGTACCATGGGGGAAAAGACGTAGCAAGGCAAAAGATCCATCGTCGGCACTTGAACTACCGTACTGAGCGGTTCTTCATGGGGGTCTGCCCACAGGGAAGGAGAAAACTCAAGAAATGGGCAAGTCCCTAAAGTCCTGAGGTATCGAAGAAAAGGCCCACGATAGACACGAACCACCTGTCTGGCAGTCTGCGGGCTCTAAAAAGTTGGGAGTGATATGCAGAAAACGTTATCGGGACCCGGGGGGAGTCTTGTTTGAGGAAATTTGCAAGGTAAACAAAACGAAGTGGTAGGGGGCTTAGGGGCTTTTAGGGAAGAGAGCTGAAGGCAGCCGATACCTGTTGGTTCCTCCCGAGGGGGGAAGCTAACCCTCCAGGGTTGGGGCTCCATAGAAGAAGTAGTTCCGGGGGGGGGAAACCCTTCTAAAGGGAGGGGCCACCCATTGACGGGGGGCTCCGACCTAAAGAGGTACAATGGTAGGGCATGCCTATAGACTTCCAAAAAAAAAAAAAAAAAAACAGGAGAAGACTTGAGGGAATCAAACGGTCTGAAAAAGGTCGAGAAACAGGGGCGATGAGCAGGTGCCATCTACAATACAGAAACCTAGAAGAGTTTGGACATCCATGCAGGGGGAGATGGTCCAAGTGAAAAAGTTTAGGAACGGCTGCGGGAAGAATTCCTCCGTAATCCGGATGGACTTTGTTTGTGGCAGGTCGCTTAAAGAGGGCACTTTCTCGAAAGGGGGGACCTCGGAGGGAAGCGTAAGGCGAACTGGTTTAAAAGAAACTGTTTGTGGGGTCCATTTCGCGAAAATAAAGGGGAGGGGTTTCCCTGACGGAAAAAACGACTTGAAATTTCCAACCTGGAAAGAGAGGATGAACAGTGTCTTAGAGAGGGGACGTCTGCTCGAAAGGGGCACTTTCCGACAGGGAGCGCCAAATTGCGGGCCGTCAGCTCAGTTCTACGCGCCTTTCTCGTTGCAATATATTCGGAAAAAGAGCTAACCAGTATGAAAAAAAGCCCTCGAGGCGGGGATCATCCCTGAAAAAAATTGTGCTAGGGATGGAAAAGCATAGGCAAGAAGACATCCGCAAGAAGGCTAGGTAACCGGAATCCCTATTGTTGACTAGGAGACAATACGGAAAGATCTAGAGAAAAAAAAAAGGAGGGAGTAGGAAAAAAGAGAGATAAATTTGGCACACAAAGGGAACATTGCTTCCGGCAAAGGAGGAATAGAGTCAACAATCTGGATTGGGAGTACTTGAGAATCTACTTCTGGATGATATGAGGTGGGGGACCAACTCGCGCAAGAAGGACTTTGAACGACTCGAAGAGGAGGGCATTGGCGGACTGTGTGCGCCTACTAGGTTATGCCAACGAATCTGAAATCGGGTGGATCAACCGAGACTGAATCGTCAGATGACGGAGCTCAATGGGAAAAAACCTTCATAGGCCGTCGCGAAAAACAAAAAAGAAGAGAGCATGGGGAGGGTAACCTGTACTCGGGCGGGAACCGCGGAAAAGGGGGGGGCGGCCGAAAAGGGGTCTCGTGCGCGACATGCGGCGCTGGGAACAAAAAAACAGTTCACGCGCTCTTGATGCATAAGCGGGGGGGGGAGGGACGGAAGAAAAGGGAGAAGTTCAGCGAATTGGGAAGGAAAAACAAAGTACCAGGGGAATAAGGAGAAGAAAGGCGAACATGGAAAACCAGGTCAGTAACAGGGGAGGACCGCTGCCCCGAGGAAGGAAAAAAGGTTGCTCGAGAGAAGGAGTATATCCAGAAAAAAACGCTCTCGGTCCGTTAGTAAGCCAAGGTTATTTTGTCTCACAAAGCGTCCAGAGGGCATTCCGTGGGGAAAAGAGATTGGAGAGAGAGCCCCTAACAAAGAGGAGGTCTACGCACCAAAAGAAGAAAGGGGGTGTCCAAGCTTTGCAGGAGCAAGGTGATCCCAACCCACGAAAATGCCGGAAGAGTCCAACACCACCGGGAGGGTAATAAAAGAGCGCCCTTTCAAGGAGAAAGACTTATTGGCATTGTATTTCACGCAAAGGATTTTCTTTCCCAAGGGGACGTGGCGGGGCCCATGGAAAAAAAACAAGGAAAAAAGGTCCAGAAAACTAACAGGCTGAAGGGGACAGAAAACGAAAAAAACGGTCGAGTAAGAGGCATCGGAAACCAGAAGACAAGGCCTTATATTGAGGGCCATTATCTGTCAGAGAGTTTAATATAAGGATTTAGGGATGGGTTGAAATGGGGTGGAGTGCTCAGAGGGATCGTTTAGCCCACGGAGAAACACGAGCTTCCGGAGTTTTTCAAGCAGAGCGAAGTGGATGGAGCCGCTTCCGGATGGGTTCAGAGGTTCGTGTAGAGGGGGGGGGGAGGGAGTCCCCAAGAACAATAAAAACCTTGACGAACGAATATGCCTACATGAAGCGGTTAGCTAGGATGGGGGTCTCAGCCGGCATAAGGGGGGCTGCACATTTTCGGGGAAAGAATGAGAGAAGGTAATAAGAGGTTAAAAGTAGGGGGTGAACGAGGGAAGATGGAAATGAGTAGCGGGGATTAGGGTGTAGGAAAGGAGGGCAAGGGGGGGGGAAAAGGAGGGGAGGGAGAAGAAGGGGATTGAATGAGGAAAGAAGGGACTAGGGGTGGAAGCGTGTGAGGAAAATAGGAGAGAGTAGGTGGGAGTCCATGGGGGGGGAAAGGGAATTGAGAGGGGGATAGAGAGGGGTAAGGAGGGAGGGAGGAAGAAGAGGGCTTAAGTGCTTGGAGGTGGAAGGTGAAGACCGGGAGGGGAGCGAGAGGGATGGAGGAAGGGGTTGTAATGATTGGGGTAGGGGTTAGAGGGGGGTGATGGGGAGGGGGCGGGGAGAAGGATGATGACCTGAAGGAAAAGTTGGGGGGGGAGGTGAAGGAGAGAGGCTTTGGATGTGGGGAGGGGGGAGGGGGGTAGAGGTGGGAAGTATTCGAGAGGGGTGGAGGGAGGATGGGGGAGGGGGGGGGTAGGGCGGAGAGGTGAGGCAGGGGAGGGGAGAGGGTAGCGGAGGTGTGTGGGTGAGAGGGAAGATTGGCGGGGGGGGGAGAGAGGGGGGAAAGAGGAAGGGGGAGGGGGGGGGGGTGGTGAGTAGAGGGGGAGGGTGGGGTGGGGTGAAGGGAGAGGAGGGGGGGAGAAGAGGGTAGGGGGTGGTACGGGGGGGGTGGGGTAGGAGGATGGCGGGAGGGAAAAAGAGACAGACAGAGGCCAATTAGCAATAAGGAGCACGAAATTTTTTGGGGGAAACCTATTTTATATGAGGCGGTTCCAAGGAACGGTTGAAAAGGAGGGGGCTCATTGAGGGAACCAATCCTAATTGCGGATCTGAAATATGGGTGGAGTGGGGGAGAGGCCGGAAGGCATTAGAGGTCCCTTAAGAGTCAAATCCATCGAAGGTCGAGTCCGGGAAAGAGTTTGTTCAAAGAGTCCCCAAAATGGAGGGGCTCTGTATTCTCCGGGAGGGTGGTCGGGGGATGACTCACCATCCCTAATGAGAGGTTTTAAAAAAGTCCGAAACCGACCCAAATAAACAACCAGCGGATGGTCAGTCAACGGGTTGTCGTGGCGGAAGGGGGGGGTGGCGACGGGGGCGCAAATCGGAAGAAGGGCCGAAAATCGGGGGTTTGAGGAATGCTTTGAGGCGGTATGCCAGGGAAAATTCATCTTCTCGGGGGGGGAATCTAAGTCAAAAAGGAGGGGGAGAACCTCTCACATGGGAGGAAAAGCTCGTTACGACTAATTGGCAACACAGCTTGGCTGACGTTGTAAAGCCCCGTATCAGAGCGGGAAGCGGACGAACCATCGAAGGGGGGTGTCGTCAGCGCAGACATAAAATGCAGGCCGCTAATGCATGGATCGAAGGCAGCAACTTCGATCATAGCTTTGACTTGCGCGAGAAAGGGAGAAGGCGGATATTCCAATAACACAAGAGGTGCTGGGCCGGCTTCCTGGAAAGGAGGACTGTTCGGCGGGGAAGTGGGGGTTGCAGAAGGGATCTTGGTCAAAAAAGGGCGAGAGGCTCAGAAGAGAAGGGGAAAGGGGACTAAAGAGAAAGTAAATTTTCAGAAAAATGAAGGAGGGATGCCCGCAAGAATTCGTAATTAGGATCGAGAAAGATCTCTCAAACAAAGAAGATAGAGGTCAAAATCTAATTATGGAGGGGGACGCGGCAGGAGGGCGGAAGGTCGACCGGAAGATTATGAAGAATGGGGAGAGATTGAGCGTCTGGCCGAGACATTTGGCTCTTCGACAAAGCCATCTTGAAGGGTTTGAAAAAACCTAGGGAACATCTCGTAAAGGAAGCCGAAAGACCGGGGTCTTGCATGCAGAAAGGGGTGAACGGGGTGAAAGGGACAAGGAGTAATAGGAACTCCTGGGAGGGGAAAGACATAAAACTATGTATTGAATTATGCGGTCTTCGCTCACACCGAGTCGGGAGGTTCTGCGAAAATTCACTGTCTGACGCCTCTCCTCTGAAATAGGCAGATGAAGGAGTTAACAAAATCCGGCAATCAGTTTCAATTCATCTGGACCTTAAAAATCTGGAAAATGGGGAGGCTTTAAACTCCCGTCACTGGACCTGGCTCTTCCACATGGCGAGAAAATTTACAGTTTCCTAACCGTCGCAACGTCCCAACCAGTAAAGACTCCGCCTTTTCCGCCTTCGATCTTGGCTGGCGTCTCGTTTGAAAGTCAAGGGGATTCTTTAGAGATTGCCCAAAAGAAACCATAGCACTTCAAGAAACGAAAAAGGGAATTAAAATGTAATTTGGGTGGAAAGTATGGGGTACTGGGGATCACCTACCTAAAGTCCCTGTCTTAATGTTTTCTTGCAATGCCGGAGACATCCATAGCTGCCCCTCCCAAGCTAAAAGGATCCTCCAGATCCAATCCCTTTTTTTCCTCTCTTTTCCACAAAAGAACTTTCCCTTAGAAGGAACTCTAAGACTTGATATGGGATTGTGGCCTTCATGGTTCCTCTCTAAACCCTTTCTTCCTGAATCTTCTTTCAACAGACTCTTTCGATCATAAGAGGAGGAATTCCGCTAGACCATGTAAGCTCTCCGGAGGTCTGTTAATGATCTTGGTTGTCCTGGAGGGACGTTTTCTTTAGGGGGTGGAATCCTCAAAGCCTCAATAGGGGAAAGGTTGAAAAAACATTTCGGGAGTGGGGTATCATGGGACTATGTCTTGAGCGCGACAAAAAACGGGAAAAATGAGGGCCAAGAGACCGGGGTTCTTCCAGTCTCAAATCGAAGTCGGGGATTCCTCGGAAGGGGGAAAGTCATTGGGGGAGGGTCCTCTGAGGGTGTCAAGGTTTTTAAAGGGAGTTCTTGGGGCCATAAAACAAAAAGAAAGAAGCTTATCTGGACCCTTTCTACCATCCGACTCGGCGAGAAATCGAATTAAAAGGACTCCACAGAAACGAGCTTCGAGACGGTTTGGCTCGCGTCGATGAAAGGGACAAAAAAAAAAAAAAACAAAAAAATTCTGGACGGGGCAAAACACAAATACACACCCCTAAATTCCTGAGAAAACGAGATTGAGGCAGATCTCCAGCCCCCTAAGAAACCACCGGTCTGGGGCCGCGGAAAACTTCTAGAAAAGGAAAGGTTGGCAGGCCGGAACTATAAGCCTGGGAGTGGGGGATCTGGAATAGGGGGGTTTGGGCGGGGGGGGGGGAAAATGGACCATGGGAAACAGAAAACGTTTCCCTGTGTAAAAAAATCCAGGTGATGGCGGTGAACACCGCAAGTCCTTCATGTGCCCAGAGGAGGGAAACAACAAGGAAAGAGTTTTATTACCGCACGCGTGGTAGAATCACGCAGGGGTTTGAACTCCTCGCGGGTCGTACTTAAAAGTGTGGGTGAGACACTGGAAGTATTGGGAGAGCCAAAGATTGCCGAAGGCACACACAAGTAAAACTTATAAGGGTCTGTGGCGCAATCGTGTGCGGGGTGTGGGGGGAAGGTGGGGGGGGGGGGGGGTGGCCTTCAACGGGATGGAGGAACCACTCGGAGCAGCCCACTCATGCTGTCGACGTGTGGGGGTCGGAAGGGGGACGGGGGGGCTCTGAGTAAGGGGGGTGGGGCCCGTTATGCACGATTATCACAGGATCAGATATGAGCCCTCCCTGAAAAAAAAGGTCCCAAAACCGCCTCAAGAGTAAGATCACCTCCGGGCCAGGGGGTTTTCAGTGCTTCGGAGCACCTGGCCGGTACCTGAAAGCCCTCCATTAGAAGAAAGATTCCTTAAAAGGGACTTTGGGGGGGAAGCGCTGAAAGTCGACAAGAAAACTGTGAACGCACGTCGACAGTATGTCCGTCGAGCATCGTGAAAATTTGTGGGAAAGTGTGGGGGAAAAGGTGGCACTGGGCTCCACTATAATAGGGGAAGGTACCCGCAAATTCACCCAAGAGGCGTGTAAGAGGGGGGAAATTGTCACCGGTAAGAAACTCTCTCACTCTCCAAGAGACTAGCGGAATTAAGACGGGCTGGAAAAACTAATGAGAAAGATCCGGTTTCTACGACAAGAGGGTGCTCCGCCGAAGCCCGAGTTCTCGTACTGGTCATCAAAGGGGGGAAAACATTATTCGTTTTACATGCCTAGGGCCTCTTGAGAAAGTGAAAGACCTGGGCGATAAAAAAAGAATCTAGGAGGAAAGATATATTCTCAAGGGGAGAGACAATCACGAGGGGGGACTATTCGATCCAGAGAAATAATCAAGTGAATAGGAGTCCAAATTGGAAAGGAAAACACCAACGGAGGAGAGATCTTTTAAGGGGAGGGGGGAACTACCGGCGTATGAACTTGCGAAGGCTCATCCGGGGATAGTCAACAAATCGGGATTGGTTAGCTTGAGAATCTAGCGGTAATTCTTCGCTTAGGAGTGAAGGGCCCAAGCGCATGATGGAGGAAAATAGGCAAGAAAACTCCTCCTGGTTCGCCTATCCCCTGGAGCAAAACTAATCTGAATCTGCAGGAGAAAGCTACTGGTATTGGAAACCGGAAGGGAGGAAATTCTTTGCTCTCAAAAAAAGAAGGGAGGAAAAGTTCATGGGGGAGGCAGGAAGACGGGGTGGTTCAGGGAAAGATCGATGGCGTTAAAGGGCTCTGGAACCTCAAGGAGGAGGTGTGGGGTGAGGGGGGAAAAGACAGGGTTCTATGGCTCGACTGGGAGGCTTTAACAAAGGGGAACCATTTCACAAGAAGGGGAATCATTAAGGGGCCGAGGAGAAGGCCCGGGGCAACTATGGTATGGGGGGATTTCAGAGGGAGGGGAATTCCACCACAAAAAGTAAGAAATCGCTATAAAACAGCGTATCATCAGGAGATGCCAATGGAACGGGAAACCGTTCAAGAAAGGGGATTTCCGCAAGAAAATTCTGTCAAAAAGGGACCAGGATCTCTAGCATGTGTCTGTAATCGCTCATCGAAGCGACAAGGATGATGTTTCAAAAAAACGGAAAGAAGTCGACCCAGACTGGGGGGGGGAGAGCGGTGTCGCTATAGAAATAACCTTTATCGCTGGGAAAGGAAGGGAGGATCCACCCAAACAAAAAATGGTTGGAAAGAGACAGGATCACGTGGGGTGAACACACGTAAAATTCCGACCCCACAAAGTCCGTCAAGTGAAAGCGAGGATGGGCAAAAAACACAAGACGGGTAGCTTCCCAAAGCGGTCGGTAGAAAAAAGGGGGGAGTCTGGAGGAGCCCTGGTCAGCGGGGGGGACCGGGGGGGGGGAGTGGTGTTCACCGCCTTGAGGGGAGATTGCTTGGTAAGGTTTGAAAAAAAAAAAAAAACCAAAAAATAACCCAATGGTAAAGAACAATCCAAAGAGGGGTCCTACCACGCGCAACACGGGTAATATATAAGTTCATCAGAAGGAAAAGGGAAAAGGGCCGGGAAGAGAATATCGGGGGGGCCTGGGGATCCTGCAGAAAGAAGGTATATTCATTAATTGATGGTGGGGGGAAAAATGGGTGATTGGAGATTCGTGGATCAGGTGATATACATTCCTCGGAAAACCTTAGACAAGGATGGGGGGAGAAGAAAGCTATTGGGGGAGAGGAGAAGATTCCGGAATTGGTTAGGTCAATATAAAGACGGAATTTTCGGTATCGGGATAGGGAATACTTCCAAAAGTAAACCGGACTCGAGGGGAGAAAATATGAGGAAGGCCTTTCTCAAAAGGGATTATAAAGCGGGTCGATGGCCCCGCAATGGGGAAGAATTTTCAAGGCTGGGAGAGTTCCAATGGGCTCCCGAAGGGGAAAAAATCTTTTGACGAGGAGGGGGGGGACAAGTTGGCAGTCAAATCTAAAATGCAGTCAGAGAGGGGGGCCTGTTAGGGGGGGTTTAGTATGAGGAGAAAGGGTAGGGGAGATGGCTGAAGGAAGGTTCGGGCGTCACTTAAAAGAAAAAACCATCCCTGGAGGGGGGCGAGTGAAGGGGTCCGGGGAAGGGGACGCGTGTGGAAGCGTCCCACAATGAGGGGCCTCTGGGAATTCCGGTTTCGGAGGGGAGGATGAGGAAGCCGGGGGGAGAAAGAAAGATGGGGAATAGGGCGTGGGATTCAACGGACCCAAATAGAACCAAAAAGTGCTTTTCAGGACGGGGTGCGTGGGAGGACGTGGATGATCTGGGTATGAGGAGGGGAAATAAAGAGAACCGCATTAAAGGAACGATCTGGGGGTTTGAGAGTGAGTGTCTACGGTGGAAAGGGCTCAAAAAGACCAGCGAAGGGGGGGGAGCGAAGGCAAAGGAAGTTCTCCCCGCTCCCTTTCTGACGAAATAAGGGAAAAGGTACTTTCAAATAATTGGACACGGAGGATTCCCTATCGCAGGGAAAAAGGGAAGGCTTATCTGCGTCAAGAAAGAGATAAACGACGCAGAGGGGGTGGTTTGTCGTCGATCGACATCAGAGGACAGAGTGTCATGGATCGAAGAAACAAAAGTCACGGTCGATCCTCGGAAGAATGTGACTTTCACCTCTATAAGTAAAATCTCTTCCCATGGGAAGGGCGCTCGGCCAGAACCAGAGGGGAGGATTGTACTGATCGGGAGGAGTGAGTTTTGGCCGAGAAAGAGGGGGGCAACCCCTAGAAAAGGGATGTCGCCGGAGAAAGAAAATTAGGACGCCAGACGCTAATCTTGCAAAAAATACTCCGGGGGGGGGACAGCAGAGGGGGAAGATCGCCCCGCAAGAGAGTCGGTTAGATAGAA
>Ga0179593_1758602_pt1 | contig 10024 bp, 10 predicted proteins | sample CZODoug2_1_08_16_FD_185931 | JGI IMG/M metagenome (GOLD analysis project Ga0179593, IMG submission 185931) | Vadose zone soil fungal communities from Angelo Coast Range Reserve, California, USA - CZODoug2_1_08_16fungal (PacBio error correction) | ecosystem: Environmental > Terrestrial > Soil >...
ACAATAAAATACCGAGACAAAACAGCAATCGGGTTTTGGGGAAAAGTGAAGGGACAGATTGCAGCAGAAAAAAGAAACGACGGACCACCAATGCGGCCCCAGAGCGGGTGTCAAAAAAAGGGGGACTTGTCTTGCCGAAAGCAAAAAAGGGGGAGGACAACGTGAGCAAAAATGCCGCTGCAATGAATGTGGGGGGACCAAAAGGAAGGTAGGCAAGACTTCGCGTCCGTAGAAAAAAAGAGGAGAGGGATCCCCTGTCTGAAGAAAAACCAACCGTTGCCTGCTTCAAACACCAAAAAAAGCTGGGGAAAGAGGGAAGGAAAAGCCTCTTTGCGCACAGGAGGTGACCACCCCAAAGTGAGGGGCGAGCAGGGGGCCCAGGGCGGTGGGGGGGGAAGCTTCCAGAGAAGAGGGGGGAGAAGAAACCACGGGGGAACTTGGAAAAGGAAGAGGTCAAAGTGTTTCATGCCTGGGCGGAGGGGGGCGACCTCCCTACTATGGTAGGGGCGCCCGCAGAGGAGAAAATTCAGCTGGCTTCAATTCCCATCAAACATAAAAAGAAAGAAAAATCTTACTATACGTACCAAAGTCTAAAAGTCGTGCAAAGGGGGGGGGGAGGATGTAATAGGCTTCAAAAAAAGAGTTCCGATATAAGCAAAAAAAAAGAGAATGCGGCGGCGCAGTACCCTGGTGTCGCCAGAGAAAAAAAGGCGCCGACCGTAATCGTCATCACCGTGGCCACTTGAAATAACAGGGGAGAAAGTCACTTTTAAAAGAAACAGAGGGGGGGGGGAGAAAAAAGTCTGTCACGGCCTCCACGGAGTCGATTGGAAAAAGCTGATCTCACAGAGAGGAATGGAAAGAGAGGAAAAAACAAGGGGGGGGAGAACCATGGCTCTTACGACTTTTCAAATGCCTGAGTAAGTGAGAAAAAGAAAGATGAAAGCTCAAAGAAAAAATCGGGGGCATCAAAAGTGCCGTTTTGACTGAGTTGACAAAAAGTTTTTAGGCTTACCATGGCGGATTTCCGGTTAAAAAAAGGCGGGGGGAAATTGGGGGGGATAGAGGACAAAAAACCCAGGTCATAGTCGGAATTAAATAAAAATTGGGGAAGAGCGCCGCGTAAGAAAACGACTATCAGTTTCTCTAACACCTGGATGAGGGAATGAATATATAGGGGAGTACAGGAGGAGCTTGGGGGGGGGAAGGAATCTTCTCGTTCCAGGTCAGTAGAAAAACGACAATTCAGGAGAATAAAAGACAAAAAAGAATGAAGGGGGTGGGGGGGGATTGTGAACTGAAAAACTACAGTACAAGGGGGGGAAACCTGGTGGGCAACAGTGAAAAAAAGAACGTCGATGCACTGAGTTTTGGCGGGCCGGGAAAACAGCCTTGGCGGGGGGGGAACACCTGGAAGCGTGAAAAAGAACTATAAATACTTATACAAATTGCTGGGTTCCGCAACGTGGGGGAAGAGTCGCGAGTTAAAAAATGGAAAAAGTGGAGGCGGACTACAAAGCCTCTTACTAAAGGTGGGAGGAAGGTCGGGGGAAAGAAAAAGATTTGTCTCCTCCAAAAAAGGATGGATGGGGAGGGGGGGGGGGAAAGATGACATTACGGTCTGCGGAAGGGGTTGGGGAAAAGGTGGGTGGGGGGGGTGCTTGGGTTTCCCTTACGAGAAAGGTTGAGGAAGATCAAAAATGAGGGAAGAAAGCCGTCTTTTACAAGGAAAGGCCACCGGAAGAAAGGAAGAAGATAAGGGAGATCTTCTGGTGCGGGTTACAAGGGAGGGGGGAACGGTATTGAAAGGGGAGTGGAAAAAAGGCTCGAATTCTCTATAGGGGGAAAAAGTAAGTTAGAAGGTAAGACCTTTTTAACATATTGGAAGCAATCTCCTTGCTTAATTCAAAAGGGGGGGGAAAGTGGGACCTCCTTAGGGGAAAAAAAGAGAAAGACCGCTCCATGGAACCGCATAATCGACGAAAGGGTCACGGACAAGTTAAAGGGAGAAAAGAAAAGATTGGGGGTGCGGAAAAGCCCACAAACTTTCTTGTGAGGGGGAGGAAACGTGGCTTTACAGATCATAAATTGGATTTAATTTCCTCAAGAGTTTGGGGGAAGAAGTCGCAGACTTGGATCCGTTACAGACAACACCCCTTTCCAGGACAGCTGGAATTGTGGGAAGAAAAGGGATTTCTCAAAATGATGGTGCCCGCATAGCAATAATTAGAAAAAAAAGGGTCCAAGTCTCTGGGGGGGAAGCTGGGGGCTTTTCAAAGAAGGAATCTTTACGCAAAGGAGGCCCTTCAATTAAAAAAACTGAGGAACCCTACCTGAGGAAAGGGGGAATGACCCCTGGCTTCTCAACCAGATAGAGGGGGAGTCGGAGTTCGTTGGCGGGGTAAACCTTGGCACTTGGGATGAGGGGGTCCTGGAGAAAAGGAAGGGGGGTGACAAAGAGGCTTTCTTCTTACCACCTTAAAGAAAGGAAGGGGCTCATGCTCCAGAGAGAGTCGACTAAAATGCGTTTTTAGAGGGGAGGTGTAGGGAGGAGGGAAAGGGTAGTCTTTTGGGCCAAAAAAAAAATAACGTGCGGAACTTTCAGATAATGTGCCGATAAAAAAAGGAAAAAAGTAGGCAGGGAAGGGAGGGGAATGATGAGTGGAGGGAGGGGAGTTCATTCTATGTGTGCGGGGGAAGGGGGGGCGGACTGATCAACACCGAAGAAAAGGAAGGGATCTTCATTCGTGAACCGAGAAAAAAATTCGAAGCCTTACACGGGGGGGGGAAGCTGGGGGGAAAGAATTGTTCAAAAAGGACTGGAGTCCCTTCAAAAAATCGGGAAATTAAGAGGGGCAAACCGGAACGCCACGAAGAAAAAGGGGGCACTTTTTTCCTTTAATTGAAAACGGGAGAGTATCTGGATACTGGGTCGGAGGTCGAGCGGCCTGGGTGACAGCGGAAGGAGAAAGGAGAGAGGATCCTTTTCGTGGGAGGGAAAAAGGAAAACGATTTGGGCTTAGGAAAGCCAGCTCAGGAGGGATGGGTCAAATACCAAAAAACTTGGTGAGGCCATCAGGACTATCAAAAGAAGAAAGGTGTAGACACTCTTAGAGGGGGGAAGATGAGGGACGATATTCACGATGAAGCAACAAAAGAAGAAGGAAAGTGATAACACAGAAAAGGAACATCATGTTCTCCAATAAATCGTAAATTGTCCAGAGTGAGGCCATTGACAGGGTCCATAAAAAGATCAGAACGTACAAGAATATAGGTGTAGCACTAACCAAAGAATATTGGAGAAAAAAAGGAAGTGGTTAAGTGAATCGCTGAAAAAAAAAGGAGGAAATCGATGAGATGACTTAATGCCTATTCTCGAAAAGGTATTCGGGAAAGAAAGGATCTTACAGGGAGGGCCTTGGGCAAACTGGGAGAAAAGGGCGCCTCCGAACCAAGCTGTAGACCATAAGGGTCAGAAGAAGGGCCTTAAGACCCTAGACGAGCTGCAGCTCTTAGATTGCTCGACCGAAAACTCTATTCCATAGAAGCGACGACGTCTACACAGCCGCGGGGGATGCCCTTGCTGGGGTCTGAAAAAAACAGGAAAAAAACGGGCAACATCGCGGGGTGGGAATCAAAGTTCAAGAAGACCTCCAGGCAAGGCGCGCAGATGAAAAGAAGCTTGGAGCGCTCGACCCGAAAGAGAGGAAAAACCGTAGACGCTGGGAAAGGGGGGAAGCATGGGAAGGGAAAAATCAGTTTTCGTTAAGAAGAAGTAACTTGTGTATCAAGCGTTTTGCACATGTAAGACAAAGGCCGGTGCCTCTGCCGTAACACAGAAAGAAAACGGTCCCCAAGGAAGATGACGTACTGGATGAGGGAATAGCGTTGGGGGGGCCAAGAGAGGGCCTCTAATAATAGGATGGGGAATTTTGATGTCAGAAGGGGGACCAATCCATCACCCAAAAAGAGCCTTCAAAGAAAAAGGCGAGGCATAAAGAGAAGCATAGAAAGAAAAGGGAGGAATAAAGGACTTGCAAAAGGGTTTTGGAGGGGAAAAAAGGAGTAAGGCACTCGGAAGAGGGGGTTTGGGGGAAAAACTCTACCCGTTACCCCCATATCCATCCGGGGAGAACAACCATGGGGTCCCCAGGTTTCGTTCCTCGAAAAAAAGGAGGGAGACCAGATGGGGGGAGTCAACAGAGGGAAGAAGGATAACGGAATCTTTTAAACTCTCAAGCACTTCCATGAAGCTGCGGCACGGGAATTGAAGGGGGGAAAAAAGGAGGTCATGAGCGGGTGGGGACGCCTGCCTGTGGGAAAGGCATCAATGGGGCGGAGGGTACCAAAAAGGGTCTTTCTCTTCAGGCAGGGGGGGGGATTAATGGAAAAGGGAGGGCGGCAGTAGAAAGAAGAAACGTCACCACGACTCAGGAAAGGAACTGGAAGGAATCTCGAAAGGTCTTCCATTCTTAGCGAAATATGCGGGAAAGAAAAAGCTGGGGGCGCAATGCAACGGAAAAACAATGCCTAACCTGTCTTTCTGGGGGTTGTGGGAAACTGAGAAAAGGCTTACAATACGTAGAGGGGCCTTTAAAAAATCTTGGGGGAAAAGGAAAACGGTCGGACTGCGGTGCTAGACCCAAAAAAAAAAGGGGGGGGGGGCCTCGGAGAGCCACACACAGCTTTTTAGGGAAAAAAAAGCACAACTGCTTTTGACGGAAAGCCACGTTAAATGGTGTACAAACTTGAAGGGAGGGTCCCAGGGGGAGGGCGGGGGAAGGATTGAGTAACGTCAGAACTCCGGAGTCTACTAAAAAAACCACTCGTTGGGGAAAAAAAAAAAGACCAGGGGGGTGGGGGGCAGCAGGAGAGGGAAGATCAACCTTTAAACCAGGATTTAACACGCCAACTCAGGGAAAAAAACCGCAGGTCTAAACTCCGGAGAAGGAACAAGCCAAGAAAGCATACAGAACGAAAAAGAGGGGAAAAATAACAAAAGTCTGCAATGCTGAGTTGCAGTTACTTCCTCAGGGCCAGCTTCTTATCGGAAAAAGGCCGCGAGAATCCCATGGGCCCTCAGTCTGAAGGAAAGAATACGAAACCAATCGATCGCAGAAAGAGGAAATAAACGAACAAGGGAAAGAAAGGGACGTTAGGGTAAGGGGGGGGAGCCAAAAAATCTTTTTCAAGGGCCCAACGGTAACTTCCAAAAAGATCTTTCCCGGAAAGATCACCCGGTGACTGTTGTTTAAGGAAACACAAACTAGGGCTGAACACTCAGGGGAGGAGAAAGGGGGAGAGCTGACAATGTTGTCCAACTGACTTCCAGGCAGGTTACAAAAGCAGCGAGGGGAAGGGAAACCAACTCCAAAAAAAAGGGAAATCGAACGTTGTGGTCTACTGGAGTTGAAAAACAGGGTTTAGCCGCATTGGGAAGGGCCGGTGAGATCCACAAAAAAAGGGAGGCGGGGGGTGGGCTTATATCTCCGGAAAAATAGGGGGGTTGGGATAATAATTAAAAATGAGTCCTCGCACGGGGAGCTTCCTCGGCGCAAAGGTAGATATAGAAAACAAGACGGAAGGAGAAAAGAATAGGGGGGGAGGAGAGGAAGTCGGAAGGCACGCGGAAAGGGGGATGCTCAAAAAGGCGACGACGTGGGGTTCCTTCAACACAACGAACCGAATTGGGGGGGGGCTGAAGGGAAATTTCCACCCTACATGGAGAAACTGGATGGAAAAGGGGGAGCCAAAAAGAGGGGTAAGGGGTGGGACGTTCCTGGGAGAACTACACCTCTTTTGAGAACACCGGAAAAAGAATCGGACAAGTACGAGAAAGGAAAGGACTGAAAAAGGCTTGTTCCGCCGTTTGGGAAAGAAAAAAAAACGCAATTGGCTATAAAAAAAAAAGAAAGGAGGAAGGCGGGAAAAGACCGAGACGGTGGCATTCCGTCCGTAGGGACAATAAAGATTTTTGGAGAGAAGCAAAAGCGGAACGGGACTGGGGTAAGGGGGAGAGTGGGGGGGGGGCCGCTTACGTCTAGGGTTAACGGGGGGGCGAACGGTATTCGCAAAAAAGGGGATATCGGAGCATAAACCGTTTCTATCTTAACCTCTGGGAATGGAAGCCACCACCTGCCGGAAAAAGGAAGAAAATTGAGCATGCAGTATCGAGTCTGGAATGGAGGGTAAAGAGGGACTTTAGGTTGAAAGCAAAAGTCTATATATCGCATTCTGGAACGCACGGTTAAAAAATTGGGGGGACTATCGGGAAGTCAACTCCCATCGAAGAGGCATAAATGTGACGCGTATGGTAAAAAGAGGGTACAAGTCCGAGGGGGGGAGGGAAACTCAAAGAAAGGAAAGAGAGGAAACGTAAGTGGTCCTTGACCTTGGCCCGGGGAAAAAAGACGGTTGGGGGGAAAGAAGAAAAAAGACTTAGGATATGGAACGGAACAAAACCTGGGGACTAAGAAAGAAGGCGGAAAGGGGGGACCGCAAAGCAGTCTGATCCGAACGGGTCAGGGCCGAAAAAAAGGGGAAGGGGAAAAACCAAACAAGGGGAAAACAGGGAAATGGGGGAGGAGGTTGGTCGGGAAATTGCAGTGGAAACCGATACTGTCTGCTGGTCCCGCAATTAAGGGGAGGATAAGGCGTGACATTGGGCACTCTAGGGAATAAAATTGGTAGGAAAGGAGATTATCTTGCAACCAGAGTGGCAAAAAAGGGAACCAAACTATGATTAAGGTTCACATCCGATCTTATAACTAGAAAGGAAATCGCTGCTTGGAAAAAAGGCATCCTTTGACAACGGGAAAGGAACGTTGTCGTAAACCGGGACCGGAAAGAGAGGGGGTCCGTAAGTTGAATCTATTTAACTAAGTCGGACGGCAAAACGAAAAAAAAAAAAAGCTGAATAATCAAAAAAAAAAGGGGGAGAAAAGAGCTCTGAGGAGGACCGAAAAAGAAATTTAGGGGCCGTGGAGAAAAAAAAACTATTGTATCATTTGAAAGGGGAAAGTATTCTTAGTGAAACCAAAATCAACCTTTCTTCGGGGAAATAACTCCTGGACCCAGACCCCGTTTGGAAAAAAACGGTCTAACGACTGTCGAAAAGGGAGAGGTGAGCCCGACGTCGTCGCTGTGCGTAGATGGGGGGGCGGTGCTGGAAGGGGGGGGAACCGGACTTATCAAATCCCTAATGGAGTGACGACCGCAATATTGAGGGGGGGAATCTTAAGAAAAAAAATCAAGGGCGTCCTCCTCCTAGGTGGGGAACGGAGGAGACATTCCTGGTAAGAAAACGCAAAAAGGAAAAAAGAGATTATGTGGCGAAAGGTAAATCTACTGGGGATAAGGAAGGTATAGGCGTTAACGAAGAAACGAGGGGGGCTGTCAAATTTTGGAAATTTATTTTCACAGTGGAAGGAAGGAGGACGTAGTCTCGGTCAGAAAAAGACAGGGGCAGAGGCGCGGAAAGGAATATGGGTATTCCTGAAAAAGAGGAGGATTAAAGGGCGATGGGGGGGGCCCTTCCAGGAAGGGGCTGGGAAAATCCCAGCACTTAGGGTCAAAAAAGACACGACGAGGTCTGTGAGCGACGCGGATAGAATAGATTCGAGTATCAAGATGAAGAACTTTCAGGAGGTAGGTAAGGCTGTGCAAATGAACCTTACCGTCAGGTAGAAATCTCAAGTGAAAGAGGAGGGGAGTCAATTCTGACCGACCCCAGGGTCATGAAAGGAAGCATAGGTGGGGAAGCACGCCTCCTGGTAATTGTATGTAAGTGAAAATCCACAGGGAGAAAAAAGATTCACGGGGTAGAAGACAAGATTCTCGCAATCCACTGACAGGCTTGCAGACAAGAGGAAAAAGTGAAGTTGCCTGGGAGAGCAATGGGGGAAAGGACAGAAGAAGGAACGAAGTCGCGGGAGAAGCCGTTTAATTGATAAGGGGAAATAACCTCCAAAACTAAAGCTGCAACCCGCTCAGATTCCTGGGATAGGGGCCGGAAGAAGGAGAAAAAATCCAAATCGTCTCTTCTCCCAGAAAGAGGGAGGAGAAACCCCGTGCTGGGTCTGGCAACAAAGAAAAAAAAAGGACGCTCAAGCGGCGGTTTCGAGAGGAAATACCGAAAACTGAACATCCAAAAAATACTCAGGGTTCAGCGGGGGGAAAAAAGAAAACATCGACGAAGCTCCAAGAAAAGAATCGGGGACAAATCCAGCCAAGACAAAAAAGATTGCGGTTATCGGGGGGGGGGAAGAAGAAGGGAGAGGTAGACAAAAAAGGTTGGGAACGGTTACGCCAAAAGTGACCGTGGGACCTAAGAGGAAAGTCTCATCCTCGCCAGGGGAAAAAACGGTTATGAAGGGTATTCAGAGTTCATCAAAGAGGAGGGGGAGGAAAGTCGGGTAGGGGTCCTTCCTCCAGGACCACATCATCCGCAAAAATGCAAAAACCGCCAAGGAGGGACAAGGAATGCATTGCAGCCATGCGTGAAAAGTAACTTGGGAACGGGGGTTTAGGGGAAAACGGAGTAATAAGCACGCGCCAAATGGGGGGAAACAGAAAGGAAAAGGTCACCACAAAGGAATAAAAAGGGGAAGACCAGCCTAAATTTCTAGGGGGTGGGCTTAAGAGGATGCTGGGTCGGGAGGGGGGGAGACGGAGGGGAAATGCGAGGAAATGGCTTTACGAAACAGAAAAATTGAAAGAAGGGGGGCAGGATTGAAAAAAAAATCGATAACAAGTCTCCATTCCAAGGGGAAAATTTGAACGGGGGTTGAAAAAAGCAAGTCGTTCCAGGGTAAACGGGCCTGGGTTGTGAAAGACTCCCCGGGTCTAATTTGAATTAGACATTGGATGCATCGTGTCCTCGCTGTGGGGGGAAAAAAAAAGGGAAAAGATTTGGGACGGGGAGCAAAGATATGAGAAAAACTCAAAACCTCTTAAGAGGCCAAGCAATGGACCGCGCCTGGGTCCGGATGGAGTCGTACAACACCCCTTGATGGGGGGGGCGAGTACCCATTTAACCAAGGATCCCCTTCATCTTGACGGGGGGGGACCGGGGGATAGTCGGTAACTCCTTTCTGAAGTCATAAAGGGGGTTAAATAGAGGGAATACCCAGGGACTTACGAGCAAACCGGGAAAGAAACATCTCACCATCACGCATTGAGGCTTTCGACGAATCTTTACTTCATAATTCCACTTGCATTGAAAAAAACCCAAATTGAAAAATGGTCGATCGTGGAAAAGAAATTAGGGAGGAAATAGGAGGAAGGGCCAAGCGCGTTTCTATACAATTATGTAAAAAAGCCTGGAAAAAGGTTTGCATTGCAAGAAGGGGTATGGTCGCAAATCTTAAAGGGTATTTCACGCTCCCTTCCGACATGAAGGAAGAGGGGGGGTCTGCCTTCCCCATAAAGAAAATTACAGACCACATAGTATAAAAGGGAACAGAGGACTTGAGAAAATTTTCTTCCTCCGGCCACTTCAGGAATCGCCCCGGAATGTGGAGATAATAAGAGGAGAGAGCTTGACAAAACGTTCGCCCCAAAGAAAAAAGACCGAGGCGGAAATCAAACTTGGAACATTTCCAGTCCTTTGTACTGATTATACAACAGAAGTTTTACATTTAACAGAAACGGGAACAAAAAAGATAAGTCTACATTTGAAGGTGTGTCCGCGCATCCTCCAAAAGGGGGGGTACTAAGCTCTGAAAGAAATGCAAAAGACGGGGGAAAAAAGGTGGATAAGGGCATTAAGGGAGGGGTCTTGCTCCTGTCCACTCGGAAATCGCGTTCTCAATCAGGATAAAACCGTACCGACCAAAAAAATAAATTTAATCTACATGCTTTTTTAGAAGGGGGGGAAGGGTGGAATACACCAAGGTGGAGCCTGTAGGGTAGGGAAGGGGATATCAACCACAATAAAAAGGTCGGGGGTCTTGGATATCTCAAGAAACAGGGCTGTAGCCGGAAGAGTGACTTCTGAAAGAGCGAAGTAAGTCCGCTCAATGGA
>Ga0179593_1356148_pt1 | contig 10023 bp, 14 predicted proteins | sample CZODoug2_1_08_16_FD_185931 | JGI IMG/M metagenome (GOLD analysis project Ga0179593, IMG submission 185931) | Vadose zone soil fungal communities from Angelo Coast Range Reserve, California, USA - CZODoug2_1_08_16fungal (PacBio error correction) | ecosystem: Environmental > Terrestrial > Soil >...
CACTCGGGGCGGAGTGTGGAGCATCAGGGAAAAAACGCACTACATAAAGAATGATTTTACTGTTTCCAACTATGAAAAAAGGAAGAACAAAAGCAAGTTATGGTATTGGGAAAAGATGTATATCCAAGGGACTGAGATCTGGACAGAAAAGGGAAAGCGGGCCGGTGTCGGGAAGGGACGAGCCGTTACACATCTTTGGGGGAAGGCGGACACGTCCCATTACGGGGTGAAAAGAGCTGCGGACCCGAGACGAAACCACAGAACGATTGCTTGAGACGATCGTCGATCGGGTCAACACCGACGGCAAAAAAGAAACCAACGCGATAGAAGAGGACTTAAGGCCTTAGAATGTTTGACACAGGAAGACATCACTCGTTCAAAATGTCGATTCAGGAAAGGGGAGACACGACAATAAAAGAGGGGGGGCTATGCGACATGCACATGCCGAGTTACGAAAGGCGACTTCTTGAGGAAACCTGTAACTTCAGGTCTAAGCAAAAGTGTTTGATTAAAAGGGAGGAGACGAGAAACATCTTCGACACATAGTCTCTGTCATTAGCCTGAAAATAACTCAAAAACGCCAATTAATGTCGGGAACGAGACCGGCAGCTCGGCGTGCACCCTTCAAAGCGGATACAGTCGCCAGTGGAGAGTATGCTCAATGAAGCGGCTGTCGGACGGGGAGGGGAGAGGGGACTCTAACGAGGGACGGGGAGGTTTATGTGGGAGAAACTGGTCCCTTTTCTACCAATTGCACTACGTCGCTGCTGAAAGTTCCGGACCAAACAGGACCTTCAAAGGGGAAAACTGACGCAGGGAAGGAGTTCAGAGTCAGAAAGATCCGTGCCTCCACTGGTAGTGAACTACTCGCCGACTCGGCGGGACGGAAGGGGAGGGAATCATAGTTTGACAGAAAACAGCAAGACGGTCACACACGTAACACTGAAGGAACGGGTTAAAACCTTGGGGAGCAAATCGGGAGGAGATAACAGAGGGGGAACGTAGGAAAGGCGGTGGCCGAGATTCGATGAATGGTGAACAGCAAGCGACCGTACAAAAAAGAGCAATGGTGGACGCTTTTAAGATTCTCAGAATCATGGCCAGGCACGAAACTCGAGAAGGGGGGACTCACAAAAATCCTGGGATACAACCACACGGTGTCAACCGAATACTCTACTTCTAAAACGGACGAGAGACGGGGGCGGCTCGGGGGTCAACGTGGTTGGCCTTCGTCCAACGGAAGCGGTGCGTTTCTGGAAGTTCAGGCGACGGAAGAAAGTGTGCACGTATGGGCGGAAAAAAGGAAGAAAGCCTGTAATGTTGAATGGGGATAACGATTCCTGTGATAGGTTCCGTTGCAAAGATCGAAAAAAGCAAGCAAGGGGGGGAGAGGGATAAAGCGGAAAAGGGGTTGGGAGATTTTCATCCGCAACAAAAATCGCCTGTACCGGGGGGGGGACCTGACGACAGCCGCTCGTCGATGGGAGAGAGGGCTTAGAAAGGCTCCTGACTGAGGGAGGAACATGGAGATCTTTTTCAGGAATCCTTCGGTCAAGTCCGGCACAAAAAGAAAAGTTGCGCGAAAAGACAACGGATGGGAATCGGATTTAGTGTGGGACACAATTTGGAAAACAGACAGCATGACCATACCGATTACCAGACTTCACAGGGTAAAGGGATCTAGGAACAAATGAAGGGGGTAGCTCGGAAAAAGAAAAGACGAAGTTCACGAAGAAACAACCTAAGGGCGAGGCACAAGCCGGGTAAGGGCATTCATGAAAGATGCAGCCTGAGGAAAGCTGTCAAGAAAATCAGCATATGGGAAGAAAGATAATGGGGTTAATCGGAGAAGATCGCAGAGGGGATGGAACAATCTAAAAATGGCTTGGACGAGGACGGACGAGGGAGGAAAGGCCGGACCGGTCGACTCGGAAACAGGGCCAAGAAGCTTGGCTGGAAGACATGCAAAAAATGGAGTTTGACATATAGTCTCACACCACTGAAAGGATTGGAAAAGATGGGCCATCGGGGCCTTGTGTGGAAGGTGCTGCAGCAAAGCGTCTTTGAAGTGGCATAGAGACTACGTTCGAAAAAAAGAAGAGCAGAGGAAATGAACAAAATTAATCGCCATTGATAACGAAAATACACGCGCGGTAGGGTCTGACGAGTCCCCCCTGGGAGAGGAGTCACGCAGGAGTTTTGTCGAAAGAAGAAGGGGCTGCAATCTCATGAAATCGAACTTACCGCAGTTTGTGACCGTCCGGATGGGCGGCCGGAAAAGAAGGAAGAGTTGCTGTAATCCAGTTAGAGACCCCCCAGAAGGGCGGTTGCCCGAAAGGATTACAAAAAAAAAATCATTCAAAAAGGAGAAGCGTCTCGTTGGGGAAAGGGGGGAGGGATGCCCAAAGTCGGGCATATAAGAAGCTCCATGTGCGTCTGGATCGCAAACCGTGGGAGGTGCGGAAGCAAGAAGGGAAAGAGACGAAAGAAAATTTCAGGTAGCCCGAAAGAAGTGAAGCGCGCTTTAGAGAAAACGCCATCGGGCTATAAAGGGGAAGGGTCAGCACAATGGGATAGGGTTTTGAAATAACAAAGGTTCGACGGATCTGCCGGACAAACGAGCGGAAAGGACCTATCCTAATAAGCTTCTAGGGAAATACAAAAGGAAGGAATTAGGGCGTTGTAAGAGGCATTACAGGACGATTCAAAAAAAGGAAGCTCATGAAAAGGCCATAGAAAAAAAAAAAAAAAAAAAAAAGAAAAAAAAAAAAAAAGAAACGCAAACGAAGTGTGTGATACGGTAAAAAAAAAGTTGACAGAACGTCAATTGTAGAGAGGGTCCGTGGTATAGGAGAAAGCGAACTCGGGGTCTCCATGATTTCTGCAGGTGGGGGAAGAAAAAAACACCGCGAGGGGACACTCCGGACGAGGGTAAAGAAGTGCTGACATTTGGCATAAGAGAATCGTAACGCTTCAAGAGGTCTCATGGGGGGGTTGTGTCCGTTAATTGCTGTGTCAAACGCAGCATGAAAGGGGGGAGGCAAAAGCTGAAGACGCGTCACAGAGGGATCTCCCTCCGGATTTTAAGAACATGGAGAACGCGTTTCCAATTCACGTGAGTGGAAACGTCGTTGATTGTAGAAAGGATTGATTCAGAATCCTTGAAAAGGGAAACAGTGGACGAGCATTGCCATCGACCAGCTGGCAGGGGCCAAGAGACAGTTATCACTCCTTAAAAGAGAAGTTGTCCCGCTTCAAGAATGTGGGTACGCTGGAGGGGGCAAGAGGAAGGAAGGTAGGGCCAGGAAAAAAAACCTCTCAACATAATGGGTTTTTTTTTGTTTTCCCCCCCCCCAAAAGACGTAAAGGAAGATCAGAGAGTAAGGACCATACGATCCCGTGGAGCAAACTGTCAGCCGCGTCTCGTGGAAGGGTGAAATGGACCGGAAGCTGGGAAGGGAAATCGTGGAGCGGAAGGCGGAGGGGAGATGGGAGGGAGGGCAATAAATGAGGGAACCGAAGGGGTGGAAGACGTAGCGTCAATAGAAAAAAAGACTGCTTGTATGCTGAGGAGGAAAATCCAAAGAATCGCCACTGTCTGTACATCGGCATCAGGTGCAGTCGAGGGGGAAGCCGGGCTTAGGATAAATCGTCAGCCGACGTTGACAGACCCCGAGTGTGTACCATCGCTCGATTAAGGTACTACGGGGACACAGTGGGGAACGGACTTCCAGCCTCATTCACGAAAGAGGGTGGTACTTTCGTCGTGTGACAAGAAAAACGTCTAAATCGTCTCAAGCACATCTGATTTGGGGGAAAGGAAGGAGGTCAAGATAGTTCGGGTCAACGGAAGGGGCGCCCTTCAAATAGTGGGAAGGCTCGACCTTAAAAAAAAGACAAGCTTCAAAATTTCTGGGGGGGGGGGGACCAAAAGACCCCGGGAATGACGGCCGGCCTTGCCATCTGTAACAACCATCGGAGGTGCAAAGAGCGGGCACGAAATCACGTCTGGGGACTGGTAGGAGCTTGTTTAAATAAGATCCAACATCCAGGCGATGAGAGAGAGAAACAAGTAGGAAGGAAGGAGAGAGATCATCTGGCTTGAGGTGTGGGAGCATTCTTTAAACCGCAGAAAGAAAGAAGTGATTTCTGCCGCTTCCAACTTGTGGGCCATAAACCCTCCTTGTCGTGCTGGGAAACGATGGGAGAGGGAATTATCTGGACAATCTTATAGAAGAACCCGCGGGCTGTTTAATTTCGAGGCCTTTCCCATCAGGTGGGGAAGGCGCAACGTCAAGTTACGTTGGAACAGGATAGCCTGGAGGGGGAAAACTCTGACGAGGGAAAAAAAAGATGTTGGGAGAAAGTAGAAATATTAAGGGGGAAACAACTCTAGGTACTGCAAAAGAAAAAAGGCTTCGGTGAGCCTGCAGCCGTGCTCAGGGTGAACATCTGCAGCCGAGTAGAGGAGGTCAAGCACTGTTGTCGGGTCGTCCACACTATTTCTACCACTAAGGGTATGAAGACCCGTCAAATGGGGGAGGAGTGCAACGATGCTAGTCAACAGTGGCGACTTCTTGTAATTAAGGGAGGTCGTTCTAACCGGACGTGTTTGGAAGGAACGGGGGTCTCATAAAATGGAAACAGACGGCTCGACCCGAATTTCTCGGGAAGGAACCAAAATAGGCACAACCCGCATTCTGTCGGGGGAAAATGAGAAGGGAGGATAGGGAGGGGTCAAAACCTCAGTCGCAGATACAGAATCACAGGTGGACGTATGGATAATGTTCGGCTTAGAGGTCTAGCTATGCGGGACTCACAGTTATGCCTTACCGAATGATAGGGTTCAATTTGGCTCATTGACAAAGGAGGGGAAAAATTGCGGCCGGACAAATTCTCGAAAAACTGAGGAGGGGGGTGGACGAAAGGAGGACTACGATCCGTGTGGAACGCCAGAGGGGTCGACTGAAGGGCGCAGGGGACTTCTGGAGGGACGCATGGGAGACATACCTTGAAAAAAAACGAAAAAAAAAACATCGAAGGGGAAAAAGAAGCCAAATGAACGGGTTATCCCTTGGGGTAAAGCTAGAGGAAAAAAGGGAGCGCGGAAATTGCGGTGGACGCAGAGAGGTAGGAAGCAAGCGACCGTAAGGAAATGTCCGATACGTTTACGATGACTCTAAAAAATGTGCACTAGAAAAATGAGTGCATCAGCAAGTTGTGGGATCCACAACCGTAAGAAATCCTGGAGAAGACAAAAAATTTCGCCGAAAGAAAGACGGTACACGACGCGAGCAATGAGCCTTTGTCCAAGTTGGGGGGGAATCGCCACTAAGGTGCGTTCTGTCCGTTAAGGAGAAACGACTGGGGAAGGTTAGGAATGGCCGCTGAAACGAAAAACTGAAACGCAAGACTGGCCCGTAATTGGGGGGGAAGTGGAACGGAGGACGTGGAGAAAACGTCCGTGCCGATCGCCCGGGATCGTCTAAAAAAAAGCGGGTCCAGGGGCATGCAGGTACAAAAAAATCTCACGCCGGATTTTTCTTCAAAGGCTGAAAAAGTCAGAAGGGAGAGGGAAGGGCGACGCTGGAGAGACCGGCGAGGCGGTCAACTTCCGTAGGGCGTACTGAAAGGAGTTTTCATACGATCCGGACATGGTCCCCGAACCATTCCACTGGGTGCAAGACAAAAGACGGAAATGAGGGTCAGGATTGCGAGTTGGTTGTGGGAACATTTTTGGAAAGGCAAAGTCGGGGAAAAGAAGGGACGTACTCTGAGACGGAACACTGTCAAAAAGAATATAGTGTAAACTAACTGTAAGAATCAACGGATATGGGATTACAGCAACCACCTAAGGCCCTGCACAAGAAGGGTAAGTGACTTGTCAGGAAGGGATTCCAAGTGAGTCGGAGTGAAAATAAACGCTCACACGAGGAATTTGGGGGGAACAAGCAAAAGAATCCTCGCGTGTAAGGGGAAGCTCAAGGGAGATGTCCTTCTGGGCAGGAGGCCGTTAAGGCGAACTTACTCGATGAAAAAAGGCATAACGAGGGCTTTCAATAATGGGCCATTAATGGCCCATAGCATCAAACAACAACACTTATGGGGGAGGGGAAGAGAATGGGCGCAATGAATTTTGCAGGTCGGACAGACAAGCGTATGGCCATGTATCTGAGAAGCGCAAAGAACCCTCGCAAGGAGAAGAAATGCATTTTACGCCATTCGGCGGAACTTCACGCCTGTAGTGATTCAGATCAAAAATGGGATGTCTCCTCGGTTGAGGGGGGGTATTCCCAGAAGTTCATCAAGGCCTGCAGAGGTCATAAAGCGCACTTACCACAGGGGGAACGTGCCTATGTTGGGTGCGGGGGCATAAAAGAGGTGATGCGTAAGGAAAGATCACATACAGGAGGTTGCAACGGGTGGATACATCATTAAGGTTATAAGGGTATGTCGTAATGAAGTGCAAGTGAAAACAAAAATTCGCAACCTAATGCATCATCCGGGACGTCGTGAGCGCAAAACCGGTGTCAGGGGGGGAGGAACTGACCAGGATGAAAAGCACTCCATGTCTCCGCCTAGACGTTGGCGCAACGTTAGAAGAAAGAGCCCATCGGATCCTGACAGCAACAATGAAGGGAAGGAGAGTTTGGGTTTGGAAAATGGAAATCCTCCCTAAGGGACGCGAAAGATAGGACGGATCAGGGGGAAAAGTGCTCGCGATTACAGTAGGGGAAGGCAAAACAATTCAAGGGCCAGAGGGGAACGTTGGGAAAAGGGAGTCAAAGGACCGATGCCAAAATAGGGAGGAGCAGGAAGGCCCATGAACGTTACCGTTTGGGGGGGAGAGGAAAAAAATTTGCCAGAGCAGAGGGCGTCCGGGTTACCGTATGGCGTGAGGGAATACGTTTGGGGGGGTATCCGTCAGAAGGGCTTACCGTGGCGCCAAAGCGGATGCATCCGGAGAGGAGTTTTCGTGGCCTGAACATTTCCTGAAGAAGCGGGAAAAGCGTCGACAAAGGGTTGATTGTACGGAAACGCGGGCTGTCCACGGAAGCTGATATGGAGGGAAAAAAAAAGGGCGCTTCAGAAAGGGCTAAGACGCTGTAAGAAAAGGGGATACCCGGCCCATACAGCCGTCAGGGTGGGAAAAAAAAAAAGATGGTCGCAAAACGGGAGCCACAATCCATTCCGTCAGAAGTCGGCGGGAAAGGGCAATCGGGGGGGAACAACTCTGACCAAGATCGGAGGGTTTCATGACTTCGAAGATTCAGACTCGTTACCCCTGTCTGAGGAGAAAGGGAAGAAGATGCAGCTGTGAAGATAGTGAGAAAAAAAAAGGACACGGATCACATAGAAGAAAAATACCGTAGAGCAAGTACTCAAGATCAGCCGAACGTAAGGGCGAGATCCGCCCCCCCAACGGGTCGGATGTTCATCCGGGATAGCGTCTGGAAGGTGGGACAATGAATGCAGATAAATCGTCCCGACCAGAATGCCGGCGTGGGGAATTTCATGGGGGGGGAAACAAGAGGAAGAGATGTTAAGCGGAGGGAAGGGAGAAGGCTGAGGAAGGAAGGAAAGGATCCAGTTATCCACTGACATACATCGGCATCGGTGAAGAAAGCATATCCTTTGGAGTGGAAGATTTGGATCGTTGACGAACTCGAACCCCTGTAACATCAGAGAAGGAGAAACGTGGCAACTAACGGACGGCAGGCAACTCTTCTAAACGCTTGGGGGGGGATTGTGACGAGATTGTTTACCACGACTACTTGATAGGGGAGAAAATCGTTGCCTGAGGAAGTTCCGCAATCGATTCGTGTCAAAAAAAAAAGGGGACGGATGAATGCAAACCAAGACCTCGCCTTGAAACGAACCATCGGCACTAGGCGTTCGAAGGGAAAGATCGTCTTGGGCTATCTCACTCTTGACAATGAAGAAAAGAGGTTTCAAGGTGAATAAGGCGGCGATGGAGGGAGTATCGGGGTAAAGATGCGCCAAAACCTCCGCCGATGAAAGAGAGAAAAACCAACACCGGGGAGGGAAAAGACGATATAAGAAGCGGGGCGAGGGGTGGATCATTATGAAATCTACTACTAAATAAGTGTGGGAAACGTGACCCCTATTAAAACCTGGAATAAACAAGGGGGGGAGGATGAGAGAAAAGTCCGGACATCCGATGAATGCCACCGGGACGCTGGCGTAATGGAGACCGGACAATCGGTTTGAAGGGCGCACGGTCCAAGGCTGGAACAGAAAGAAGGCTGCAGACCAGAGACGAAGGCCAGAGAAATGCTTGAGCCAAAAAGCTTGCGAAAGGAGGGGGCAGGGTCAAACACTCGACGTCAAATAAGAAAAGCTCAGTAGAGAGTTCACGTGGAGTTTTGCAATGCCCAGCCTCGAAGATTGGGAAAAGCATGGGGGGGTCTGATTTCGTCAAGAGGCGAACGGGGGAGGCCATACCCGAAGGGGGGCTATTCAACTACTTTCACGAGAACGGAGTTACGACAGTGACTTTGCTTGGTCTGTAATCAGGGACGAAGCCGAACGGGTTTGGGGAAAGGTGAGTAATACATTAACAGAAACAAAATCACGGTGAGAGGGTAATGTAGCATGAATCTCCAGACCGGGGTCATCCTGTCGGGAACAGAGTCAGCGAGGGCGTTTGGAACCCTTGAAGAAAAAGGGGGGAAAGGCGCTCCTGAAGATGGCTCATACTTCGGATGGCGGGGGCAGCGAGAGGAGACTCGGATGGGCCCTGCGGGAGTGATGTTAAACTGTGTTCCTGTGTGCTCTTGCAAAAAGACGTCGGCAGATGCCTGTCAACGGGGGGGAAAAATTCTCCTGAGCCGGAAAAAACTTGAGCTACGGGAAAGAAGATCATGAAAAAAAAGACAGAAGGGGGCCGTCAACTTGGTGCGATGAAAGAACGCCGACTTCGGCATTGCAGAAGTGGTTGAATAAAAAGTTCACGAAACATAAATACTTTGTCACACCACGAAAGCTGAAGGGGACCGGGGGATCCCCGTGGGCTTAAAAGAGGGAGGAGAGCAAACGCAGAATCGGCGGGGGAAAGGGGGTAATCAGGAGAAAGGATTTAAAAAAACGACCGGGGTACCCACCAGCCAGAATTATCGTTTAACGGGGTTCTCAAGAATGTCAAGGGAAAAAAAAATCGATAAGTGCAGGCACGGGGGGCACAACGCCGGCAAAAATAAGTGTAGATACAACAATTTTCGTGGGGAAAACCGAGACGGGAAAAAAGGCAAATTGGGGGGCTCGGTGTCACTGGGGGGGTCCTCTCCAAACGGGGGAGAGAGTTCCGAGGGGGGGCGGGACTCGGGTGGAATCGGGATGGAGGCCGCTTAAATAAAAGGCCTGTAATGTGTTTCCGAACTCTTTCACGGGAGATAGGCCGTTTCCGAGAGGGCCAGTCAGATCGTGACTAACGAGGCCAGTGTGAGTAGTGGTCCATAGGTAACAGAGGGGAGCCCAGGAGGAGACGGCTTCAGAAAACTCAGTCGTGGACGACCTGGGGAGGCTAACCGTAGATCGGAAATTATTCGGGAATTACAATCACAAAAATAAGAGTTTGGACAGACCAGGAATAGAAGCACCATGAAACGGGGTGCGAGACACGGGGAAATTGATGTTAGGGATAGGCAGAAGGTGTGCACTTTTTAACGAGGACTTGACAATACCGGGAACAGACTGTATGATTGGAAGAGGGCAACACTACCATTGAGGGAAAGAAAAGCAAAGGGCTGTACAAAGCACGCCCACCTAAGAAGAGGCACAAAGAGTGTAATTCAGTTCATTAAGGGAAAGACTTGGGGGGGAAAAAAGTAAAACGAATCAAGAGGGAAGAGAAAAGGGCCATCGAGAAGAAGCAGCGTGGGAGGTCAGAATCTTGCTTTAAAGGGCTTTGACCCTGCATAGGGGGGGACGAGTACAGGGAGGAACTTACTCGATTCCAGGACAAGACCAGGGGGAATGGCAATGAAAATTGCAGGGAAAAGA
>Ga0179593_1386360_pt1 | contig 10023 bp, 6 predicted proteins | sample CZODoug2_1_08_16_FD_185931 | JGI IMG/M metagenome (GOLD analysis project Ga0179593, IMG submission 185931) | Vadose zone soil fungal communities from Angelo Coast Range Reserve, California, USA - CZODoug2_1_08_16fungal (PacBio error correction) | ecosystem: Environmental > Terrestrial > Soil >...
CGAGCGAACAGATGTGACCGCCATCGAGCATCCTGCAGAGAGAGTTCAATACGAGCCATGTTAAATTAAAGGTTCCGGGAGCAGAAGGGATGCCCTATTCAGGAGACTCAATCTTACAATCCCATTAAAGGAGGGGGGGGACGCGATAACGTCAAACTGCAACGCAAGGAAAGCTTCACAGTAAGGAGACAGGCATGAGGAACATAAAGTACATCACCGCAGAGAGTCTTTGCTTGTCTAATTCCTGAAGCGCAACCAGAAAAGGAGAGGGTAACTGCCACAGTGGGTTACTAAAGGCAGTGGGGAAAGGGCTCCATACGGTGAGGAAGCGGAGGAGAGAAGGAACGGTTCCGCAAAAAGGGCGGGGAATATAGAAAAAAAAGGAACTAAAATAGGATTCTTCGCCGGAAACCTCGGAAAGAGATACCAGGACCAAAAATCTCTTAGGTTTCCCCGAAAGAGTCAGCAGTCTTGGCCCTGGAGGAATAGGGCGTATTGGGAGAGACGTAGTAAACTCCTCGAAAGCCTTCCGTGGGGTGACGACACCGGGACTTGGCTAAGGGCATCAAAAAAAGCCAAGTAAGAAATGTCGGCAGGGGGGGGATGAGGGAGACATAGGTGGGAACCGCATTGGACGATCAAAAAAGCACGCACGGGGTCACCCTGAAACGCGTGTTTGGACTCAGAAAATTCCAAAACTCAAGGAGCGACACGTAGAGGTCCGTGAAAAAGACACCGAAGGCTCAGTCCATCAAAGGAGAAAAGTGGGCGCGAAGAGCCGTTATTGCTGGCGGGCCCGGAGCTGGGAATCAGAAAGAAAGGGGGGGGAGGGACAGAACTCTCACCTAAAGTACGTTGAGCGCCTCAAGAACAGGAACAGAAAAGTCTTACAAGATGGGCTGACTGCGTCATAGAGAGAGCGAGGGAAAACCAGGTGTTTCCCACGGTCATGTAGATGTATTATAGGACAAGGGGGCGAATGGAGAGAGACTTGGAAAAAAACGGGCCTCAGGAAAGGAAAAACGCCCACTACGAATGAATCGGTCCGAAGCTAAGGGGGACCGCCATTTACGTCGCAGGATTCACAGGAAGAAAAGAAAATAGATCGGCAAATCGGAGAGGTAGGAGGGAAGTCGGAACGGAGAAAATATACCGGTCTCTCTCAATACCGCGGGAGATCACCCATCGAGGGACGACCAAAGAGAAGTTCCTAATAGCAAAAAGGGGACGGTGATAGGAATCGGATGGTTGCCGTCTGAGAGAGCGGCAGCGGGCGCCTGACTCTAGAGCGCGACGAAAAAAGAAAGCAGCCGCATGTGTTGGGCGTGGGACGATGGAAAGTAAGGGGGAAATCGGGAAATCAAGAGGACAGGGGACACTCTGTGATGAAGGCCTTAAGGTCAGAGCGCATAACAACGCGAACGGACTTATATAGTCGAAAGCTCGACAGAACAATCGGGATCGACAGAGGGAAGGGAGGGGGAGAAGGGCAACCTACGCAGCGGAGGATAAATGGGAGTATTTCGGAGGAATCGGGGACGGGAGGACGAAGGGGGGAAACTTGGTGAAGAAGATCACCTAGGTGAAAGCACAAAATCTCCAAATGCCACAGACAGGTGAGAAATTAGCCGACCCGAAAAAACCGGGCGAAGGGAGTCTGCAGGGGGAGGCCTGAAGAAAATGAGTATGTGATGGGGTGTAAAAAGTGCAAAGGCGAGGAAGAAAGGTCCTGGAAGAAGGCGATCGATTGGTCTAGTGCATCGAGGGCTTCACAGGGAGGGCACGGGGTCTGCACCAGTAACAAAGGACAAGGTACGAAGGGGAGACGGGGGAAAAAAAAAATAAACCTAAACCTTTCATTTGAAAAAACAAGGATAGTTTAGGATGAAAGAGCATATCGTGCTAATGATATCTGTGGTAAATCAAAAGGAGATTCACTGGCGCGACAAAATAAAAAACGCATCGCGGAATGAGGGGAAAAAGCCTCTTTTCTCATGCGAAGAAAACGCCTTCCAACGCATAAAAATGACACCACTCAAGAGGGAAATCGAGGGACGCAAAGCCGCGATGACGAAAAAGGCGAGCCGTTTTCTATTCTCTCTGGCCATTCGAGGGAAGAGAAACTAGGACGGCGGAGACAAATCAAAACAATCTGTACGAAAAAACCCACAGACTCCGATCCGTCCGGTCGGTTGGGGGGCCAGACGGGGGGGGAAATCGGGGTGTGGGGTCCAAGGAAAGGAGAAAGAAAAAATGCTCAAAATAAAATGTCTAACTAATTAAAGGAAAACGACAGGGACGGAAACACTCCCTTGGGGGTGACAAAGAAGAGAGGCACAAAAGCGCGCTCAACGGAGGTCAGTCCGAAGGGGGTGAGGTGCTACGCAACATGCCGGCATTACACCAGAGTTAAAAGATCTAAAAAGGCCGGGCACTTACAAGAAAAAAAAACTCAAATCTAACGGCGGAAAAACGTGATCACACGAAAAAAGGGGTGTTTCAAGGCGCGAGACTCTGAGGACATCAAAATGAGGAGGACAGAGAGAGAGTACGAAGAGGGGGGAGAATTGAACCCCTGTAAAGGGGAGACCAGACGCTCGCGCTCCAGACTAGAAGGGGGGATCGCCGGGTGGAAAGGGTAATTGAAAAAACGAGCACGGGGTCAGGACAAATGGCTTAACTAAAACAAAGGACTCCAGCGTAGAACTGCGCTTGCCCTCTCAAGAACAAAGTGGGGAAAGCAATGGATGAAGTGGACGCTTCTATTATTTGCCAGGGAGAGCGGAATGGCCCGGACCCACACTATGCCACGATTGAAAAGGAGATCGAGGGGGGGGGGGGGGGCGTACACCGAAGGTGCGGAGCGTTGGGATCCGAAGAACAGACAAAACTATCCGGGCTAAAAAGCAGGAATAAAGGACGCACTCGAACACAGGAGAAGAAAATAGCGCGCCGTCATTAAAAGGCGGAGGAGATAGAGTCGATTCGCTGGGGTCATTCAAGAAGGAACTTAGGTGGCAAAAAAGCCTGGAACGCCTCGCAAGAGTGGGGGGGGAAAAATGAACGTCGTAATGAAGGTGTCAGCAAGAAAGAATCAATAGATCAAAATGCTAACACAGATAATAATGAGCCATATAATGAAATAAAAAACACATCCCGCAATAAAGAAGAGAGGTGTCCCCATTTGGTGTACTGGTTTGGTCAAAACCGACTCGGGGACGACCCGAGTACCGAAGTATGTGGAACCCACTACCTCGGATCCCCTCGAGGAAAGAGATTTAAACCGCCATGTGAACTCAGTATCGCCTGCGGCAATCCGTAGAAAATCAAACTGCAAACAGGAACTGTGGGAGAAAAAGACAAAAACGAAAAAGGGGATCAGTCAGACAAATCTCGACTATTGTAAAAGGGTGTAGGCTACGACATGGACGGTAGTGGAATAGAAAATCATTACCAGAGATCTCAAGAAAAATTGCGAGGGGAGACGAAGATAAAGAAATATCGGGAGATAGGACAAGCTAAAAAAGTAAATCATGCAAAACAAACGAATAAACAAGAAAAGGCCAGACGCGGGAGTAATCATGGTCGAAAAAAAGAAAACCAAACTCAACGGCTGCCGAAAGCACTGAGTAGATCGAATGAGAAAATATACACCGGACTTCTTGGGGGGAAGCGAGAGAAAAAACCATCAGTAAAACGAATAGCATGTCACATAGGGGAGGAAAGATACTACAAAGGGCATCGACAAGAGAAAAGCCCAACAACATTCAGGGGTTAAACAGCGAGAGGGGGCGAGAGCGCAAGGTATCCGACTCACGGAGGATGAACCCATCCGATCGAGACAAACGGAGCCGGCGGAAGGCGCAGAGCAAGAGAGCGTCCTACTTATTTGGTCCAAAAAAGTTCCGCAAACTCGGTGAAGGGGGGAAAGGAGAGCTGGAGAAAGTGCAAAAAAGACGAAAACCTCCCCTACTAACTCTGAGAAGTAGATCAGTGACGGAGGGGAGGGGAAGCTGCAAACGCGGGACGGCAAATTACTAAAAGGGTAATTCAAACAGCTGATTCGACTGGGGGAAGGGAAACGTTGGGGCGCAGAAAGGCGATCTCCAGCAAGGTCACTTCTGACTACAATATGCAACAGGCAGGGGGGGGAAGAAACAAAACCTGGCGGAAAAGGTGGAGATAGACGACCCAGCGCTGAAAACAGGGCACGCGGCAGGGGTAAAGGCTCACAACAAACTCAAAGGAATGGGAGGTCTGGCACTCTAGGGAATCATAGGGAAGAAGCACACGGAAGAAGGGAAAGCCGCTTAACTACGAAGGGAAAAGCGCTTTTAGTTACCTGACAAGCTTCGTGGACGAAGACGACATCGACGTGAACGGTCAAATTGAGGGGCGATAGGGCCACCAAAGGCGGAAAAAATTGACAGGCATTGGGTTATACGCAATGGGCAAGAAAACCGATCAGATCCGAACCGCAAACGAAGGCTAGAAGGCGTTGGACGAAAGGCGCCAATGTCGGCCTCGTGGACCACACATCAACTTAAGTCTCCGGAGGAATAAGAAAAGGGCAGCAACAAAGAAACTATAAAAAAAAGGAAGAGGACAGGGTGGAGGGAAAGGAAGAAAACGGGGAAAAGACGGGAGAAGAATCTATTCGAAATACGAGAGAATAAGAAGGGAGAAGAAAACAGGAGCGCTCGAGGAAAAGACGAAGGAACGAGGGCCCTACGACTTAAAGGCAAAAGTCGCATCAGCAGAGATCGGTACAAAAAAACTAAACTTGGCCAGGAACAACAGGCTTCTGTGCTTGACGGGGGAGCAACTTCTAAAATCCAACCCGAGGGTACGCGTGGCCCATCTCTGCATTGAGACGAATGCGTTGAAATACAGGCATGCAAACCGCGTGGGTGGGTGAAATGATGTGGGCCGGCCATCAAGGTAATTGGGCGGGGACGTCTCTGAGATCGGACCGGAAAAGATCATCAAAGCGCTGTAGCACATGTAGGCCAAAAAAAAAGGGCCTTCGCAACAAGACAAAGCTGCATAAAAAGTGCTGCGCCGGTTAAGGCACAAACGCTTCGAGCAAGTAAAATAGACAACAAAAAAAACGGAGGGAGAGGGGAAAGAGATATGCCATCGACGGACCTGAAGCGCGCAGGAACACGATCCGGGACGGGGACAAAAAGCAAAAAGGTGTTGTGCCGTCCATGGTTCCCTAAAAAAAGTGAAAGGGGTTGTCTTTGGTTTTTGACTGTTTGTTTTTTATTTCAAAAAGCTCAAGCTGCCGCAAAACCCTTTACTGCTGACTCGCAAATCAGCGTCAACGCTGGAGAGGAGGTTAAACGCATGGAAGGGGGGAGAGGGAAAATGACGGCCATAAGGGAGTCGCCGCGGGCTGGGCGGCGAAGTACTAAAAACGAACGGCACCGGCGCGGGACCTGCAAGTTGATCTGTCTCTGTGCGAGAAACGCGGAAGGTGATTAACCTAGACAGAGAGGGAAGCTGTCGGTGTAATAGGAGGCCTCAATGCCGAGGCAAGACAAAGAGAAGGCTTTTATCCAATCGGAAAGAGGAGCGTAGGCAAAAAAACTTTCCCGAAGAGTAGCCGTTGGACACCTCAAAAAGTCCGAATAGGTTGCCTTGTCCAGGGGCTGGAGGGGTACTGCGAGAGAGGTACGACGCGCTGAATCATCATTTTGGGGGGGGGAAACGTGAACGGAAAAGTGGCAGACTGTCGGAACAAAAGACACAATCCGTTTAAGGAGTCTAGAGGAAGAGGGGATCGGCTTGGACCCACAAAACGCATGGGCCGGGATCACACGCCACGTAAAAGGAACGCCGCACTCGGGTGGAAATCGAAAAGTAAAACATCGTCCTCGAGAAACACGAAGTTGGAGGCTGCCACACGAAATACGTTATTATGTCATAAAGGGGGGGGTAAGTGCGGAGAGTAAGCGAGGCGGGCCTCTCCCTGCTGCACCATTGATTGTATCAGGCGAGAAGGCGGCAAACTCGCAAGCAGCCGAGCGTTGCTTTCTCAATGACAAAAAACAGGCACACCGGGCGGTCTGAAAAGAGACTTAGATCGCGCAGAAGAGCGTACAGCCAGCCAGTGGGTCTAAAACGAAGGGAATCGTGATGAGATGAGGGAATTGGAAAAAAGGACGACGGGGACGCAAACCATTCAAAGGGAAGGTCCGACCAGACATCCCTCGAACGAAAGAAGACGGGCAAGGGTCCCCTCCTGTAATTCAATTTCAACAACGCCGAAAGCACAACGGCATCGGCGATGTAGGAGGTAGTTCAGGGGCCAAGCACAGACTCAGAAAGGGAGGAGCAGCTAATTCCTAAAACGATACACCATATAGGTCGACGACCGAATTCGCGAGAGATCCAAGCCGTTAAAGATTGTAAGGAGGAGGGAAAAGTAATCGAGATAAAAAAGAGAATTGCAGGAGTCGAGCTAGGCAGGATGAGAAAAAACAGCAAGCATGTGTTTTGCGTGGTATGGGTCGGGGAGCCGGGTGGCATGATTTTCCTCACGATACTGCCGCCGGGGGGGGGAGGGAAGGGACTCGGGAGCGAGAGAAGAACCACGCGCGGTGAATGGGACGAAGAGTATAGCTACATAGGAACTTGGGTCGATGGGAGTACCCATGAGCACGCCCAGCGATTCGTGAAAAGGGAGGTATTTCAGCGAGAGGGAACTGGACTCCTGGGGGCTTGTCCCAGAGAGACACCGATGCTCAGAGCCCATCGAAAATCAGAACAGGAGAGATTTTGGAACGACTTAGGCAAAAAAACACAAGGAAAGGGAGAGAAATCACAATGGGAAAGAGACCGTTTCAAGGATGATTCGACCCGCGATTCAGGAAACATCAAAGGGGCAGGTCTACAGAAAAGAAATGACGGAGGAGAAAAGCGAGGAACTGCGGAAATTCTCCTTTCATCGGGGGGCTCCGGTATTCTTTCTCAAACATACTTCAAGAAGGAAAAATTCAAGGAGAAAGGGTGGAAAACAATGACACCCGCCATTAAGGGTGATACACACGATGGCTAGGGTCTGAAGAAACAAGAAGGCTAAATTCTAGAGGTGGGTGATACTATATCTGAGGAACAGACAAACGCACAAGGAGGGCGTGACCAGAAATAGGGTTCTCACAGGCACGGAGCCACGCTTCACTCAAATAGGGGTACCCTCTTCAGTCGAAGAGTATCGACGCCGCCTGCCTGAGGGGGGGCGCGAAGTAGAGACCTTTTCAGAGAGCACGAAGAATCGAGGCAGGAGACTGAGGGGCGGATCAAAACCAGGAAAAAGGGACTGTACCCCACCCCCCAGAGAACGATAAGAAGTCGGTTTACCATATTGGCAGCGGGGGGGGGGAATGGGCACTTCACACCCTAGAAAAATATGGGGAAACGAAGCGGTCCAAGAACGTCAGCAGGAACATCAATTGAATCGGAAGGAAAAAAGGCGGAAGGGAGCGCACGGAAAACTGAGCCGGGTTAAGGAGTAACGACCAAGGAAACTTGGACCGATGAACAGAGAGGAAAGAGAATCACCAGGCGAAGACAACGGGCGTCGAAGGAAGAAGAGGAAGGACAATCAACAAGGTGTCAAGTCATGGAGAACAAGGATCTAACAACAAAAGCGAGGAGGGGGTAGGAAGTCGCTACTGGAACGACGCAAAACACTGGGACGTGAGGTAAAGGGGAAAGAGTAGCTCGAACTCCTTATAGGGAGGGAATATCACGGGGGAATTGGACGGGCAAATTTGCCTAGCCAGTTAAACTTGTAAAATGAAATCAAGAAAAAGCGAGCGGAAAAGCTCCGTGAGACGCCGAGAGAGTAAATCTGAAGGAACAAAAAAGGAGTTGTTTCCGGCAATTTTCTTCAGTTTCCGTATACGCAAGGGAAAAGAGAGAGTTAGGGAAACACTATGAAAAGGAAACCCGACGGGAAGGGATCAGAGGGGAGGTGGTGTGTTGGGGTTCCCATCAAGATGCGGAATCGTTGTATCCGACGTCACAGGCCGAGCCAGGCTCGAAGGAGCCTAGATCCAGCAAAACCCTAAGGGGGAGCACCTCAAATCGCAGAACAATAAAAAGAGGAGCGGGGGGGTCACAATAACAGCTACTTATTGGGAAAGGGGGCAGTCCGCCTCCCACCGAGTCTTTTCAACAATAAAAAAAATCGTCAAGGAAAGGGGGGGACCGCGCAGGAAAGAAGACTAATCAGAATAACGGGGAATGTAGCAATATGCAGAAGGTGGGGTCATCCGCATCTACAGTAGAAGGTCTTTGTTTGGTCGCAATTGCTGTTTTCGCACAAAGGAGGAAAAGAGAAACGAAGGGGCCCGAACCGGGATGGGCAAAGACCCTTACCGTAAACCACGATCAAAGGAAAAGGGTCCGAAAAGTTGACCCTCGATTCGCTGCGTCAGAAGGGGGACTCTTCAACTAATCTGCACAGAAAAAAAATCCGCACAAAACGCTGGGTCCGATAAAACAGGAAAACGCGCATTCTATAACAACAAAATGCGCTACGCCTTCACGGCCGGCATCGGAGAACAAGAAGGAAGAGGGTGGGGGGGCTGCGAACCTACAAGGGAGTAGACGCGAAATCAAAACTCCAGAATCACCATACCCGCAAGACCTCAAAGCAGACGACGCGGATATGTCGACGATCGAGCAAAAGAAAAACCGACAAAGATGACGTAAAGATGAAGGAAGTCTATTCCAAAAAAAGCGGGGGGGGACCCATGATCACCTGAAGTCGGGGCTCGAAAAGAAAGAGCCAAAGAGAAAAGAGGCACTCTAGAAGGGGTTCAGAGAAGGAAAACGCCCACCTCACAGGAAGAACAGGGGCCAGACAAAAAAAAAGGAGGGACCTGTGGTGTTAAATAAAAACGAGAGAAAAAGGATGAAAGGCCGAGCTGAGAGAAATCGCAAAACAGCCGAGAAATCACATCGCGGGGGATATCCTCGACGAACGTCTCGAAAAAGGGGAGCGAAACGAGGAATTCGAGGGCCTTTCGAAAGAAAAATTGCCCAAAAAAGAAAACATCGCCGATAAGTCGGCTGGTCGAAATCCTTAAGAAAAGGCACTGTCATGAAAGCCTCTGAAGGGGAGATTCAACAACTGTGGGCAACGGGAAAAGGGGGTGGGCGAAACGATAGACATAAAGCTTGACGACAAACATCTTCCATGCCGTGGCTAAAACCTGGTCTGGCAAACGACGCGCAAATGAAGCGCAACGAACAGGTCCGTAAGACAGAGGGGGCGTGCAGGTTTAAAGAATCAAAGGGAAAGCTCGGGGCGGCCGGGGCGTTCTTGCAAAAACCAAATCTGATCAAAAAAGGGAGAGCAAGAAAGAAACCAACGGGCACAAGTACCTCAAGAGAGTGAAAAACACGACAGCACGTGTCACCGGCCGAGGGAAAGGGGGGAGAGAGCCCAACTCAAAATTAATTTCAGAAAGGGGGGGATTTGATGCGACATTCCGACAGCCCGCCAAGGCAGCCGGATCGAAAAAGTAAAAAGGCCGACTCGTGGGTCGACCGGACTGCCCAAGTTAGGGGCGCTATCACCATCCTGAAGCATGAAGAAGGATCTAAGGGAACTACGAGCGAATAAAAGACTGAAAATATCCGACAAGTACAGAGACCGAGGAAATACGTATGAACGACGCGGGCGCAGGAGGGTCACCGACAGAAGAAGATGTCAACCTGTGAGAAAAGTAGGGGGGAGAACGATCGGAAAAGTAGAACCTATTACACCGACCGGAGTCGGGAAGGAGTCGCGTTCACTAGACAGTCCGCAACGGTTCGCAGAGCGACAGGAAAAAAACACACGCAACCGGAGAAAATGGGCGAAGAAGGGACGGATGTAGGGGCGGCGGCAGGGAAAATCAGGAATCCAAGCCCCGCTTCTTTGACTTACTTGAGCAGGAATGCAGTGGCGGGAGGAAATTCGTTGAGGAAGACTGCCAGCGCGGGGAAAAGGGTGAGATAAATGTG
>Ga0179593_1410041_pt1 | contig 10023 bp, 15 predicted proteins | sample CZODoug2_1_08_16_FD_185931 | JGI IMG/M metagenome (GOLD analysis project Ga0179593, IMG submission 185931) | Vadose zone soil fungal communities from Angelo Coast Range Reserve, California, USA - CZODoug2_1_08_16fungal (PacBio error correction) | ecosystem: Environmental > Terrestrial > Soil >...
CAAGGGACACCCCGGAAGGGGTGCACAGTAGGGGCACCGGCGTGCGCATTGGACGGCGATTGCGGGTGAACGAAAAGGCAATCCGCCCGAGAAGAAGTTAAAGGGGGTCCGAACAAAAAAAAAAAATGACGGCAAAAACTGGTCCTCACAAACGATTTAAAGAAAGCAAAGAAAAAAAGATTAGTGGGGGAAAAGTCAGACAAGAAGACCCAAAAAAAATGTCGCAAACACAACAAAAGGGGGAAAGTGGGACCATGATCAACACAAGGGATCGAAGGGGGGAAAAAAAAGGGGGGGGGCCTCAGAGATTACTTCCGCCCTCCTAGGCAAGGGGAGCCATCGACAATCAAACCGAAGACGAAGCGTACCGAAGTCGACGGAGGGCAAAGAAACGTCAACATTGTCAGCTGAAAAAAACAACGAATCCAGCAGAAAGGTAACAGTAAAAGGGGACAAAACCAGCAACGGCCGAGAAAGGTCAAGGCCCGGGCCGGTGGAACTCAAAGCAAAATGTCAAGGCCGCAGGGGATTTTCACAAGCGCGGACTAAACGAAGGAAGGGGGGGGGAATCCTGGAAAGAGAAACAAAGTGAAACAAAACCGTCCAAAAAAGATGGAAAGGAAGAGAAAACAGAAAGCCCCGCGCCAATAAAAAAAACCACATCCCGGACGATGAGGAAGAGGCGATACGACAATACCAGGAAACAAGTTGCCAAGGAATGAAAAAAAGGCCGCCCAGGAAGGGAAACAGAACGGGGGCAAGCCCGTGACCTCGGAAAACCGCGGTGAACTGCAAAAAACACCCCCTTGGACCAGACCGTACTGAAAAAAAAATTAAACCTCAAGCACAACGCAAGGGACCACTGAAAAAGAAAGGGAAACCTATCCAAAAGCCGTCTGGGGGCAAAGTAACAAAAGGTTGGGAGAGTAGCAAAGGAAATCAGAAGCCAAGACGCAAACGGAAAAAAAGGGCCGTATCAGACGGACGCAAAGGGAGTGAAAAAGAAAAGTCACACGGAAGAAACCACTGTGCCCCCAAAACGCCCCCGACCAGGGACCAATGTTGTGGTACGCCAGGAACATGAAAAACTCGCCAAAAAAGCCAAAAAGGAAACAAGGGAGGAGGGAAAATCAAAAGACGGAAAAAAAAAAAAAGGGGGGATAAAAAGAAAGTAGGGAAGAGAGAATCTCATCAAAAAAAAAAAAAAAAAAAAAAAAAACCCGTTCGATCGAAATAACCCTCAGCGGGTACTGTTGCAAACGAAAAAGAAAATGGAAACGCCAAAAAAGGAGAAGGGGACGCGAAAAAACGAGGGAAAAAAAGTAGTGGGCAAGCCAGAAGGAGGAAAAAAGAAGGACAAAAAGAAACCTAGGGGACAAACGTTAAAAGAATCTCCGAAAAGCTGAATGCTTCATGTGGGGGGTGGAGATAAAGGGTTCAACGAGAGAACCACCTAAATGTGGCACAAAGGGGAAGGTTTCAACCACGCATTCCAACCGGGAAAGAAAGAGAATGGCGCTCCAGTCTATCACCCAACGGTCGATAGGAGGGTGGGGGAAGAGAAGGGGCAAAAAAGAAAAGGGATTGGGAGATACAAAAAAATCCAGTGAAACAAAAATCAGCAAGTGGGGGACACAAAAACAAAACAAATAATAAGGGAAAAAAGAACAATAACCCGGTCACGGACCGAGGAAAAGGATGGAAAAAAAGGGGGAGCCTAATGAAAAAGTGACGAGGGACAAAAAAAAATTGGAAGGGAGGGGGTGTGACCTTTTTCGTTCACATGAAATAGAGGGAAAACAAAACTACAGCAGGAGGTGTGTGGACAAAAACCCGATGGCAGCAGGGGTGGAAGGACGTTGCAAGGGTCAAAAAAAAGAGGAGGCTCCGGCACCCCAAAAGTGTCATGGGGAAAAAAAGGTGCATGAAGGACCACGAGGAAAAATGGGGAAGGGGAAAGTGGAATGCACTGGGGCAAAGGGTCCCCTGGAAAAAAACGAGTTGGGATATGCGCCCAGGGGGGAAAAAGGGACAGAAGAGTAGCTGAAAGTTTATGGAACGGGGGAAGAAAGTGACGAGGTATTGGGGGAAGTATCCAAGGAGCTAACGTAAGATCTAAGACCGAAAAAAATAGAGGTCACCAGAGGGGGGTCGCAAAAAAAAAATGTTTGGAGGGGATCAAGAAGAGTTTGTAAAGAACAGAAGACAATGAAACTGGACTGTTGGACCTCCTCGCCCTGGTGGTTATAAAAAAAAGATCGATAAAAAGGGATAATCCTGAAAAAATGAACACAGGAAGGGAGGGGAAGAAGTGAGCAAGAAAGAAAGGGGGTGGACACAAAAAGGGGTTCCCTAAGCAAATCGCACCGTTCAGGCTAAAATCGCCGGAAGGCGGGGGGGGCAGGGATCCAAAATCAGGGAAGTAAAGGAGACAGTAATCTAACAGTGGGGGAAAGGGGTTTACCGAGCCGGAACAAAAAAAAACGAAAGCAATCAAAACCCTCCCCAACCGCGCGATCCGGCAGAGGGAGACAGGGGGGGTGTGTCCGAACGAAAACAAGGAAGGGGAAAAACTAAACCAAGACAAAAAAGAGGGGGCCAGCAACCAGACTATAAAGACTTGGGGAAAAAAAGGGGGGCCTTGGGTGGGGGAGCTTGTCCAAAAAGGGGGGGAAAAAGTGAAGGAAAAACACTAAAAGGGAAGGTGGAGAGGGGAAAAGGCAAAATGGTAGGTGAAAAAAAGAAAATGCGGAACAAAAAAAAAAGATCGGGATTCAAAGAGACCTGAAAAAAGAGAAGCGCCTCACCTTCAAATGCCCGGCAAAAGGAGGCGGGGGGAGAAACGAAAAGGGCTTGGGTAAGAAAAGAAAGAAAACGTAGAACAAAGGGGGGACATAGGGAAGGAGGCATAGGTTGGGCGCAACACGCTGCGGATCAGACGGAAGGAAACACCGATAGCGTGTCGCCTCTATTCTCAACAAGACAGTGAGGGAGGGGGAAGGGGGAGTAAAAAAACAGGAAAGGATTCCAAAAAAAAGCCAAGGAGGCACGGGGGGGAAAAAAGGAAAATAAAAGGGACTATCAGAGGGAGCTCAGGATAAAAAAAAAGGATGACCAGTCCGATCTGAAAGAAAAATGATGGGTGAAATGAGGGGAGGGGGCCAAAAAAAGGTTCAACCAAAAAAGAATCACACCAAGGGAGAGGAGGGGAAAAAATCGAAGAAAAGCAAACCAGGCAGGTAGGCGCCACAGGTGTCAAAACGAACTCAAGAAGAGATGCACAACAAACAACACGAGGATTGAAAAAAAAAAGGAAGAAAGGGTGAGAGATAAAGAAGAAGGAGAAAAGATGACCAGGGGGGGGAAAAGGACAAAACACCTCCCCGAATAAAGGGGGGCGGGAAAAAAATTTTTTACCGGCGCTTTCTTGGCAAGACCAGAAAAGTCGAACAAGAGGGGTGGGAGAAAGGATGGGACGAAGAAACGAAACAGGGACGACAAAAAGGGAATAAGGAGTGCATTCAAAAGGCCCGCCCACCTTATCCGGGAACAAAAAAAAAGGGGGGGTCCTAGGACATGGGGGTCGCACTACCGGGGACATGATGAATAGAAGGGCATAACAGGGCCCGTAGATGGGGTGTGGGGGCAACGTAACGTCCCCCTCAAGAAGAAGGCGGAAAAACGAGGCCGGAGGACAAAGATGGGAACACGTCAACAAAGCGGGCAGTGGGAGACAGACGAGCAAGACAACAAATCGGTTCTTAAAGACGAACAGGAGGGGGGGCCTGCCAGGGGTGAGGCGCCGGGCTGAAAAAGCACAGGAAAGGTCGGTCCGCAGGAAGACCCGCTTGACGGGGGGGAAAAAAAAAAAAGGGGACTTAAAAAAGCCATTTTTTGCCATGAAGGGGGCCACATCCAAAAAAGGAGGGAGGGGTTTCGGAATTTTTCCAAAAAAGAGGGGGCCAGCCTCAAAAAAGCAAGGGAAAAAAGGAAAAGAGGCTGCCAGGAACGCGGGCGAGGTAGGTCCCTGAGGTCAGTGATCCTAGGGAAGCCTAAAAAAGGAGAAAGACCCACGGACGGCGGTCCACCAAAGAAAGGGGGATCGGAGGTAGGTGCTGGACAGACTTGGGCCGGGGCCCACAAAAGGCGGGGAAAAAAAAAGTTCTTGGAAACCCCGGCGAAAGGGGAGGGAAAATCTAAAAAAAAACACTAGGGGGGGAAAGCAGAAAACAGAAGAGATTCAACCTGAGGGGAAAAACCGAAAGACGGATACTGAGATAAAGGGGGAAAAAAGGGGTTACGTCAGAAAAAAGGTATCGGGGAAGAAGAGGTCCTCCAAAGGCCTGGAAAAGCAACGGATCGAAATTCTCGTATCTTTCGAGCAAAACAGGGGGAGGGAAAAGGCGGTCCCACAAGAACTCACAGGAAAAAGGGCCGGATGGAAAAAAAAGGGGGATAAACGCCAAAATGGGGGGAAAAAGATGGAAGAGACGGATCAAGGATCCTGAAAAGAAACCGGGTACAGCACTCTGTGGGGCATGCCTCCAAGAGACGGAAAAAAAGTGGCCTGGGAACGAAAAAGAAAAAAGTCAAAGAGAGAACAAAGTCGGCAAAAGGCTCCAGGGCGCAGATCCACAACGAGGGGTGAACAAGGTTAAAAAGGGGGAAAGAGGGGGCACAAACACGAGAGCAATACAAGAAAAAGAAAAAATAGGGTGCAAAGGGAAAACTGGAAACAACTTTGACCGACACGGAGGACAAAGAGCCCTGCCTCGGGTCCACGGAAAAGGAAAGGGGGAAACACGTTCAGGGGAAAAAGCGCAATCAAACCGGGGGGAAAAGGAAGAAGGGGGGGAAGGGGTGGTTGGTGAAAGGGCGATTACGACGACAGGGAAACAGAAAACAACCACGGGGGGGATAAAATAAAATAACGGGGCAGGGACTTAGAAGTGGAAACGTGGGGGGCACGACGGGTAAGAGAAGAAGATGGGGGGAAGCCACTATGGACGGGAAAGTTGCGGAGTGGACAATGTGAAAGAACAAAAGAAAAGAGGGAGGGGACTGAAATGCAAAAAACGAAAGCGAAAGGTGCTGAAAAAGGAATCCCGGGGGTTCTCAATTCTTTCACGGGGCAGTTGGGGAACGGAGGAAGGGGAAAACCGGAGAACTTGGAAAAAATAAAAAAAGGGAGTCAAATCAAAAAGACAACCATGAGAAGAAACCGTGGAAGCGGGGAGGGAAAAAAGTGGCCCTCCCGGTTGTAGCAGGGGGAAAGGGAGAAGGAATTTGAGCAGGAAAAAGGGGGGGACAAAAAAAATGGAATAAGAGGGGGGGGGGCTCGGACAACTCTAAAAAAACGTGGCCAGGCTCGGTTGAAAACGGGAACTAGGGGTGGGGACCCAAGAGAGCCGACTCAAGGGTGAAAAATGCAGAAAAAAGCTGGAATCAGGGGAATGTGTACGGGGTAAGAACCAGGGGGGGTAAAGGATTGGCTACGAACGGGGGAGGAATTGTGGGGGGGGGTCAATGGGGTGGGAGGCGGAACAAAAGGTCACGAGGTAAAAGGTGAGAAAGGGCGGGTTAAAGGAAAGGAAATGCCTTAAGGTCAGGTCTAAATTATATAGGCGTTGCGCGGTTTGCCAGGGGGCGGGGGGGGGAAGGGGGAAAAAGAGCCATTAAAAAAAAGTGGGGACAGAAACTCACCGGAACCTTTGGCGGAGGAGGGCCGTGTGAACAGGCCAGGGGATGGGGGGAGGGGGAGGAAGGGTCTGGAAAAAGGTGAACAGGGGGTCGGGGCGGGGAAAGGCCAAGGGCGGGAAAAGGGAATTTTTACAGAAGAAAAGGGAGAGGAAAAGAACTGGGTTAAAACCAAAAAAAAGACTGGGGAGGGATTGGCCCAAAGGACGGAAAGGGTTACGGCAGTGTCTTTAAAAAGACACGCACTTAAGGGGAACACCCAGGAGCAACAAGGGGGGGTCTGAGTGGAGAAGGGGGGACAGCCCCACAAAGGTCGAGGATAAAATATATTGGTCTCGGTTGGGGAGGGTGTGCGCCTGTGCATTATTCACATCAAACATAGTTATATCAATCGTTGGGAAAGACAAGGAGGGAAGGACATGAAAAGGGAGAAAGAGGCGCATTAAAAGAGCACTAACGGGGGGGAGGTGCGGTTCGTGTAAGGGGTGTGGTAGATGCATCATCGGTGGTGGGGGAAAAGAAGGAATTTGAAGGGGAAAAAAAAGTGTCGAAAGAACGGACGATACATTCAAGTCGGGTTAATTGGCGAATGCGCATTCCTCCTACGGGGGACGAAAGGGGAATCTAGGGGGACACACTGGCCAGGGACCAAGCGCAGTCACCAAATGGGGGGGGGGGAAAATATGAAAAACCCATGGGGTGGTGCCTAAAAGGGGAAACAGGGACATTCTAGGGGAAAAAAAACAAAAAAAACGAAGCTTTCTAAAAAGGTAAACAAAGAAGGGGGGAAAAGAAGGGGGCGGGGGGACCATGTGGCCTAGGGGGGGAAGGGGGAGTTAAAAACAAAAGTCTTACATCGGAAAAAAAGATAAAAAAAGGGGCGACCCTTCATCTGTAGAAAAGGCCGCCGCCCGTTGAACCAGAAAGTGGGAACAGAGGGTGGAAGGTTAGATCATCAAATAAAAAACACAAAAGAAAGGAAAAAGAAAGAGAACAGGAAGAAAGCAATGTGAAAAAATTGGAAGGGAGGCCACCGTTCGGAGCAAGGGTAATTCAAGGGACACCAAGCCGGGCAGGAAAAAACGAAAGATGACCAGGTTGGAAAAAAAAAGGGACCACCAGAAAGAAAAACAGGTTCAGAAAACCCTCATGGAAAAAGAACTCGGTTCAGCAAGGGGAAGTTGGGGGGAAAAAAACTGAGAAACCAACAACGGGGGGGGTTAAACAAAAAGGGTCGTACTATCAACAACCTGAGCGAAAAGGGAAAAAGGTACAAGGGAGGAGAGAAAAGGGGAAAAAAAAAGACAGCCTTGCGCACTCTCCATCAACGAAAGGGGGAAGAGGAAGATCCACTCCTTGTGAAAGAAGCAAGCGGCACACCGAACCGAACAAAAGAGGGGACGCCAAAAACCAACTGAAAACCGAAAAGCCACGACCCACGGCAAAAGTGGGGAAAAAGCGCCCGCTTTCCTCCCCAATTGACCTGGGAAAAGTTGAAAGAGGTGAGGAGACCAAAATGGAAGGGGGGGTGTGAAGAAAACGGCGGGAAAAAAGAGAAAAAGTCACTCAACCCAGACCAGGGAGAAAAAGCAAAGAACGCCGAAATAACCCAGAAAAAAAAAACCACAAGAAGGAAGGGAAGCTAAAACGAAAGAACAGGGAAAAACTAAGGGGAAAAAGGGCCAAAAGCTCAAAAGAGGGTAAACCAGGTGCAGGGGGCCAATAACATTCACTACAAAAAGCAACGCGTGCCCCTTGCCCCGCCAGCACAACAACGGGGAAAATGAAAGAACCCTGCACGCAAAAGTAAAGCAAGCACCGGGGGGGAAAAGGGACCCACAATCAACCGCCCCCATTAAAAAAAAAAACGGATCAAAGGAAAAATGGGGAAAAAACAAAATCGTCCCTTCAGAACAATCAGGGCCAAAGGAATGGCCCAACAAGAAAAAAGAACAAGGAAGAGAAAAGGCAGCCAAGGACAGGGACCAGGCAAGCGGGAACAGGGAAAACAAATGGGAAAGCACGCCCTGCCGACCGTGTGTGGGAAGGCAAAGAAAAATAGGAAAACGGGCAAAAAAGGGAAAGGGACGAGTGAGGCACAGAGAAGGAAAAGGGGGAAAAAGGACAAAAGAGCCGCCTCCTCGCCCTACACGAAAAAAAAGGAAAAGGAACCACATCAGGAACGGGAAAAAAACGAAGCAAAACTGCCCACGAACTACAATGGCAAGACACAAAACAAAAAAAAACAAAACAAACTCTTATGGAGGGACCATTAGCTCAATCTGACGCCAATCCTCAAAAAAAGAGGGACAACGGGGGGGGAAAGGAATAGCCAGCCTGTATGCTTTCGAGTGGGGGGTGGGTAAGGAGGGACAAGGGGAGATTACCAAGAGAAAGAAGTGTAAAAGTTTCATACCGGGGCACCCAAAGACGTGAAAAGAAGGGAGAACTATTCTAGGGGAAAAAGGGGGATAGAACCCCTAGATTCTTGAAAAACATCAGCAGGCAACGCGGGCGCGACGGAGTAGGGGATCAAAAAAAGAGGTGCAAAAGAGCACAGAGAAAAATACCATGAAAAGGGGGGGGAAAACATCAAAAAAGATCGGGGACAAACTGCGTGCCAAAAGTGGACGGGTAAGGAAAAAAAATGAGGGCAAAGAGGGGACTGGGTAGGAAAGGATCGAAAGAGGGGGGAAAAGAATAAAAGGGGGAGGGTGTTTCAAACCAAGGATAGGGGGTACGGAAGCCATTGCAGGGCGCCCGAGCCCATTCACGAAAGACCCCAGGGAAAGAAAGGGGGAAATTTCAGGATTTCTGGACAAATGGTAAAAAAGGGGGGAAGGGCTTTGTAATGGAAGAGGTGCGAAAGGGTCCTGGGAGCAAAAAAAAAAGTTTGGGGAGAGGAACAAAACCGGCAAAAAAAGGCGATTGGAGAAAGAAGGGAATGCGTGTTCCAGCCCCATGGACCGAAAGAAGTGAAAAGCAAAAAGAGAGGGACCCCAGAGAAGGCAAGAGAGGTCAAAATGAGGGCACCAGGGGGGGGCGGTATCAAAACTTGCGTTGGGGGAAAAGGGGGAACGTCAGGGAAAGGAGAAACCGCCTCGCCCTGTTTTTGGAAAAAAAAAAGAATTGAGGAAAGGGAATGAACACGATGGTAGGAAAGAGAGGACAAAGAAGAGGAAGGGAAAAAAAGTCAAAAAAAAGCGCGTCGGTGCAATGCCATGAAAAGAAGGTCGACGAAAGGATCCAAAAAGCGGTAGAAAAACAGAAGCCAGTCAAGAAGGGAAAAGGGGTTTAAACCGAGGAAAACGCAGGGAAGACAAGAAACCGCCAGCGCGAATGATCGACTGACGCGACATTGTCTCGGGGGGGGGCAAAACAAAAACTCAAAATACTCCAGGTAAAAGAGGGGGAAGCACGAGCCAGGAAAAAGGACTCGTGGGTTGAGCTGGGAAAAAAAAGAAAAGGCTAAAAACAAAAAGAGACGGGGCAGGTGCCCCCTTGGACAAAAAAGGTGGGCGGGGGAAAAAAAGTGTCGACCTCCAAGCCGAGAGTGCAAAGAGAAAACTAAGAAACCGCAGAAAGGGCCGAACAATCAAATAGCATGGACCCAAAGGCGGGCACGGGGGGAATAAGATCGGCCTGGGTCATAGAGCACCAGGAAGAAATTGAAGAAGTTAAAAAAAAGGGGGGGGCATATGAAAGGAACGGCGGGATCGAGAAGGCAAAAAAACAATACGGAGGGTTGAGAAGGAGGGAGCTCATCCGAAAAGCTGAGGCGAACCGTCGCCGTAAACAAACAGGCACCACCAAAGGTAGACAACGTGGGCAAAAGGGAATGAAAAGCGCAGTAAAAAAGAAGGGCGTGGGAAAAGCCAGAGCCATCAAGGAAGGGGAGGAAAGAAAGAAACATCTGGTAAAAAAAGGGTCGGCCGCCATCCGCCGGGAAAAGAAACTAAAAAAATTCGGAGGGAGGGAAAGAGCTTAGCCAAAAGGAGGAGAAGAAAGAGGAGAGGAGACCAAGGAAAAAAAACATCTCCCAGAGAAAAAACAAAAGATAGGAAAGGAGAAAGGGAGAAAGAATAAGGGCAGCATAAAATGTTTACTCTCACAAACCGGAAAACAGGTCTACAGCAGGAAAAATGGAGAGAAAAATCGTCCCAACCCGAAAGAACTGGGGTGGGGGGAGGATGGTGGCCGCCGGCTGGGCGGCCGACACCTCGGTAAAAAGAAAAGGGAGAAAAGATCATAGAAAACAAATTGAAGAAAAAGACGATAAAGGAAAAAAGACCAAGAAGGGGAAGAAAAAAAAACAAATTGTCAAAC
>Ga0179593_1483408_pt1 | contig 10023 bp, 17 predicted proteins | sample CZODoug2_1_08_16_FD_185931 | JGI IMG/M metagenome (GOLD analysis project Ga0179593, IMG submission 185931) | Vadose zone soil fungal communities from Angelo Coast Range Reserve, California, USA - CZODoug2_1_08_16fungal (PacBio error correction) | ecosystem: Environmental > Terrestrial > Soil >...
TGGCGTCGGGGGGACAAAAACAAACAGTCAAGAAAAAAATCAAGTCCAATGCCGAAAGACAAGATAGTTGTAAACTAGAAAAATTTGGTCACAGGGAAAAAAGTTTACGCGGTAACAGTGAAGAAAAAGATGGTGCGAGGTAAAGGATAGCTACTATGGTTAGAAGGAAGAGATTGACTCGAGGAAGAGGGGGTGGCTCACCCGAATTCGGGAAGAGCAAGGGGCGGCAGTGTCTTAGGGTAATAAGAAATGCGGGGTGCATCACTTGCCGGGTTGGGTAAGTAGACTGGACAATCGTATATCGTCCCCAAGAGGGCACAGAAAAGAAAAAACAGCATATGGAGGGAAGGACGCTTCGTCGATCGACATGATTGCATGGCGTACTTTATCATTCGGTCAGAAGAAGGAGATCGAGTTGGGTGGGGGGCGGAAGTATAGAGAATGCAGAAAAAAAAGATTGAAAAAAACGGAGGACGCTATGAAGAAGCATTAATGAAACAAAAAGGGAAGAGGAAACGAGGGGGAGTTGGGGGGGGGGGGACGAACCGTACAAAGCTGTAAAAAAGACGACGAAAAAGAGAGGAGAGAAAAGACACTGGTCGATGAAAGTAAGGATGCAAAAAAATCTTTGAAAACAACGCCAGGAAAAAGTCGAGTATACAAAGGCAGGGAGGCTCCAGGAGAAAAGCCCAACAAAGAAAACAGGAAAGTGCACGGGAGAAGATTAGCGGGAACAGAAAAGCGTCGTTGCGAGGAGAAAAAGAAGAAGAGCGCTTGGTCAAAAAAAAAATCGTAAAAAAGAGCTGCAGACACAGTGCACTGGGCGAAGCGGCAAGCAACAAAAGGGGACAGAAAGGTTGTAAGAATCGGTGAGGAAACGACCACGGGTCTCTATAGGGCGGGAGGGAAAAAAAGAATCCGCCTGCACTCAAAGAACCGACGGGGTGATATCGCGGAGGGAGGACCAGGGCAGGGACCACATCCGCAGGGGGACAGGTGCACATTAATTAGCTAACAAAATCTATGAAGGTGGCGGGGGTGGAAGGGGGCAGGCTAAAGGGTAGAAAAAGGAGGAAAAAGAGGAAGTGGCAGGGGTGAAAAGAGGAAGGGAAGATAACGCGCCAAACAATGCGACAGGCCTGAGAATCAGGTGCGGAAGGATATAAATCGCCTTACAAACTGAAACACCAGGACAAAGGGAAGAGAACAAGGACTCTGTGAATAAAAACAGACCAGAAGCTATTGGGTGGGGGGAAGCAAATGGAAAAGGCCGAAGGGAACTGAACAGGGGGGGTTTCCGAACCGAATGAATGGAGAATGAAGGTCGGGGAGAAAGGTTTAAGAGAAAGGGGGGGAAGAAAAAATGAAAACCACGTACATTCCCTCCGCAACTTCCGAAAAGGCACATGTATGTTTGTCAAGAGAATTGAAAAGAGCTTTGTCAAGGGGGGACAAGGGATGAGCAGAAAGAAAGGGGGAGCAAAAGACTTTGTGGGAGGGAAATAAGGACGGAAAAAGAAGGAGACCAAATCCTCGATACCCACCATTGAACGGGGAGGTGGCCCAACGGAGTCTCTCGTAATCCAGGGGAAAAGGGAACACGTTAAAGAATAGGAGATACCCAAAGAATGGGAAAGGCAAAAAGGAGAGAAAAGAAGGGAATCTGTAAGGCACAAAGACCGATAACTGTCCCAGTGAAATCGCCAAACAATATACCACGCAGGTGTTTCAAAGGTCATGAAAGGGCTCGACATCATCACCACGAACTAAAAGGGTTCGGAAAAGAAGACGAGTGAAACGAAAAGGAAAGCATTGAGAGAAAGAACCAGGGGACCTACTCCATTTGGGGGAACTGGAAAAAAAGGTAAAATGCAAAGAACGACGGTTGACCAGGAGCTAAAAGGATCAGAGGGGGGGGACAGAATACGGGGACGCGGAGAGGTTCGCAGGGGAGAAAATACACCAAATTATGAGAGCCTGAGGGGGAGGATCATGGACCGAGAAAACTATGAAGGAGAAAAATGAAAGAATGGACATTCTGGGGAGGAAGAAAATCTAATCTAACTACGGCGAAGGGTTAATGTTAAACAAAAATTGGTGAAAAAGTACGAAAGGGTCCAGGTTTATTATCTACTCTATATATCATCGGAAGATTGGGAGAGAGAGGACCCGGTAGCGTAAAGTCATGAAAACGCAAATCGGACAGCTAAAGAGGCAATTCAAGGGGAAGGCCAAAAATCCAAAAACCGGGGGGAACCGACTATTTCCCGAGACAAACTCATGAAGGAAACATGCGCGGGGGAGAAAAGAAGGATGGAGGTGATAAAGCACCGAACAACAAGCATACTTTGCAAAGGCAAGTGCCATACACCAAAAATAACGATAGAGAAGTTGCTTACATGGTTCGGACGCGACTAGGACGACGTTACAGGAGAAAACTAAAAAACGTGAGGAAAAAAGGTCGAGGAGGAGGAAGAACGGGTGGAGTTGAAAAAAAAAAAGAAAATTTTTTACTATCTCTTAATAAATGGCAGCAGAATCAAAAGGCATTTGGGGGGGAATAGGAGATACAAAACGAAAGACTTCTCGTAAATTCTTCAATACTTAAAAGAAGGCCAGGATAAACAAAAGAAGAGCGAACGAGCCATGGTGTGTAGATGAACAGATAATTGAGGGGAAAGGGTCGGGAGACTTACATTGACAACCTCTGGATCAGCGATTTCAAAGAGGAGGTGGAAATGGGAAAGGGACGAGGGTGACCATGAAGGTGGACAGAAAAGACGCGCGACGGTGGACTTGGTTCAGACTTCCTGAAAGTCTGGGCAAAAGGACTTCTCGAGGAGAATCAGAAAAGAGGAGCTAAACGTGAACTACATGAGACAAGGATGGACAATAAAAAGGGAAAGGACCCGGAGATGGAAAGGGGCAAAAACAGTACCAAGGCAGCAGGGGGACATCCGTAAGAGAAAAATAAAGTGGCACAATGGGAGGAAACGACCCGTGTCCTCTTTCCTCTGGATAGAGAGAAAGAATCGGAAAGTAAGGCATAGCCTGGTGAAAGGGAGTGGCACATCTTTAAAAAAATGTCAGGAACGGGGGGGACCTTCGTCTACGGTCGGAAAAAGATACGGGAACTGGCGTGAAACACGCGGAACCCTTAAGAAGGGGGTCAAACGTCTGCGAGTTATCGACCTTCATCTCAAAGGGCACTTAGACAGAGGGACTCCTGGGGAGGAGAACATGAATAAATAAGGAAGTTCCGAACAATTAGGGAAGCGGTTAATTCGTTTTACCAAATCAGAGACTATCCATCTAACCGGAAGGGTCATAGAAGAAAACAACCACAACCAAGAGGAGGGATTAAAGAGAGATAGACAAAGCGCGCTTGGTCAGGGGAACGAGTTGATGGCCACGACTAAGGGTAACGGAAAGTTGACCATTGGCAGGACCTACACGGTTTCTGGTTCGATGAATTCCGGAAAGGGAGTTTTTCGAAGGGGGGCTGGAAAGGGAGAGAAAAGGAAGAGACGACAAGAAGGGGAGGGTCATAGAGGGAAGAAGGCGGCACTGTAGACGCCGGAAGCAACGAAGGGAGGGACAGGGAAACAGGGTTCACTATGAAAGGACGTTAACACGGAGAGGGCCAGAAATTCGCATTAGAAAGAAACAAAAAAGAAAGTGTGGGGAAGAGGAGTGGGGCGGGAAGGGCACATGAGCATTCTCTGTAAGGATGGGTATAAGAACGCGAATGTCGTTCCCGGAGCAATAAAGGGGGACCTTACTTGGGTGGTGAATGAAAGGTCTGGGAAGGAAGAAGAAAATCAAGCGGGGAATGGGCAGTCACTAGAAGAAAGGAAGAATGCTACTTCCAGAATCACGCAAAAGAACGGTGGACATGTGAAATCATCGAACGACTGAAAGAAGGGCCCATTTACAAGCGAAGAGGGGGGAATCGTAGAGAATCGGAAATGTCACTGGAAATGACTTCCTTCCCCATCAAATTTCGCCGGGGTACATACGGCAGAGTGCGAAGAAGAGAAATCGGGGAGGACAAAAAGGCGAGGGCCTTTGTGGGAAAAAGTCTGGGGTCTATCAAGTCAGACGTGGATAGATTCCCCAGAAGGGGTGAATTGGGGCGCGTATTACGCGGACTCTGAGTGGAAGCACTCGTGAGAAGAAAAGAGCGGGGAAAAAATGGACCTCGCGGGGAGGTCAAAGCACGGAGTGGAAGGGGGTTCTTCTGAATATTACGCGATAAGCTTCGAAACAAAGCCGGGGGTCTTGGGGGGGGGAAGGAAGGGTGTCGGAGACGGAAGGAGTTAGGGCGGTGAACCAACTGTCTCTCGCGTCCCCGGGAGAAAAGAGGGAAAGGAGTTCCTGAATTCTGGGGATTTAGAAAAGGAGGGATGGAAGATCGGATGAAAAGCGGTGTGAAGGAAGGCTCGAAAAAATGCGACTGCAGAAAAAAAAAAGCTCTCAAGGTTGATAGACATGAAGCTCTATAGAAACGGAAAAGGTAAAAGAGAATTGTTAACTCAGGTAAGACAAAAAAGGAAAAAGTTATTCTGATAAAAGGGTGATACAGAAAAAAAACGGAAAAGCGAGTGTGTAAATGAAGAAGTGGGGCACAGAGGGGGAAACTAAAAGGAAGATGAAAGAACCCTAAGGGTGCAGAGGAAAGCGATCACTTAGAGATAAAAAAACAAACGGGCTATTAAGGAGGGTAAGGGTCGGAGAAAAACGTCGACTCCATAAGGCCACAAAAAAAAAAAACAGAACCATGGGACAAAATTATTCAAGTGGGCGGTTCCGAGACATCTACTCTGGGAGTGCTCAAAATGAAGAAGGGAAAAAAAGTCCCAATGAGCAGTGGACGAATAAAAAAAAGAGGCCGTCTAGAAGGGAGAAATAAGGGGAGACGGGGCATTAGATGGCGTGGGCCTCTAGTGGGGCATTTAAAATGAGGAAATAGGGTAAGGAAAGTGGTCGTATAGGAAGGGGCTCATCTCTTCGGGCCGCAAGGGGGGGAGGGGGGTCGCTGACGCAACAATCTTTTGGCGGTGACCGGGAGAACGGGTACCATCAAGGGAAAAACAAAAAGCGGAAGGAAGGGAGAGGACGTCGGAACACAGCGCCAGTAGGGGTGGGTAAAAAAAGAAAAAGGAATGATGAGAGAGGTCCCGAGGGGGGGGAAGACAAAATTCGAGGAGGAAATAACACGTTCGCGTCACGGAAAAAAAAAAGAAGAAGACCGGTGAAAGGAAAACTGAAAAAAAAAGTGAAACTGGTTCTTAAAAGGGACTGAGGGTCGGAAGTCATGAAACTCTTTGACCAAAAGTCGAGGAATAACCTATAAGAAAAAATATTTACCAAGATCCCAGCAGCAGAGGCGAGGCCACGTTGATCGGGGGTTGGACTGGTGCTATTTCACACATACGCGGGAGCAGGTGGTGTCTGCGTAAGGCGTCAGTGACGTGGAGGCCATGGCCATCTCTGACGAGGGGCCGGCGGCGGACAGAAATTCCGGAAAGAGAACAGGACGGGCATTTGTTTGGCACGGAGTGGAAAAAACCAGTACTGCAGAAACAGAAATTCAGATGGGGGAAGGAAAGGATCGAAACCTCTGGGACGGGAAAAAAAGACAACACAAGACCTCAACGAAGAGGTAGTGTTACGCTAAATAGATGTGACCACAGCTTAACAACCAGAGCGGCCGAAGAAGTATGACAGCAAAGCGATACATACACGTAAAGGGAGAACAGAGGATTTGGGACAACGCCAACAAAAATCGCGACGTACTTAAAAACCAGGCGGGACAACGAAAAGTTCAAGCGACGGGACCGTGGGAAGGCTTAACCTTTCTGTGAAAAAAAGTGCGATTTTTCTACAAAAATCAGAAAAAAAAAGGGAAAAAAGAGGGGGTAGCGAAACGAGGAACAGTACTGAGGTGGGCGTCGGTAACTGAGAAAAGAACAGAGGAAAGAGTCGGACTCTTAGAGGGCAACGGGAGGCGCAAAAGATCCGTAGAACAGTCAATAAGGGTCAATCAGAAGAGCTAAGAACATAGGAAGGAGGAGATTGAAGGGAATTGAACATAGGGAGCCAAAAAAAAAAAAACAGATAACAAAATTCGGGGTCAAATTGCAAACATCTGTTTGAAATCAGGAAGCGCTAACGCGCGAAGTCGTAAAAAGGGAAGGAACGAACGTGGGCAGTGAGAGGTAGCAGCACATAGTGACAACGAATAAGAGGGGAGGTAAAAACTCTAAGTGGCTGGACCGTGAATTTTGGCTGGGTCGTAAGGCAGAGAAAAGGAATTGGCAAGAAGCAAAAATTTTCCACCGCAGACTAATAAATTTGCATTTTACTTGAAGGTCGAAAAGGAAATGGAGCAGAAAGTCTGGCGGCGTGCAGAAAGAACAGGAGGAAAAAGCAACAGGTCAGGAAAATGTCGATGAAATTGGACACACGGAAGTTCACAAAAAGGTGATCAATGGGAGAAGGGAGAAAAGTCAAGGAAAGTATACGAAAAAACAAGTTGGGTGGGTGAGGTGTGGGGGGGGTTGGGGACTAATCTCAGAGACTAAAAAAACAACAGAGGGGAAATAAGCCTAGAGGGGCAAAACACAGGAAAAAAAAAATGACGGAAAGAGACCATGCAGGGAGACGACCTTTTTAGTAATAAAAGTCAAAGGAATAAAAAAACTGTAAAACCGGATCAGTCGGGAAACCGGACATCGTAACTGGAGGCAGGGAATACGAGGTGGGTTCGGGTGAACCGGCAGGAGGGGAAAAAGGGGGCAAAGGAAAAATTTGAGGGGACAGAGCAAGGATTGGGAGGGGGACAGGCCCTGGTTGATGAAATGGGAAGTGAAGAAACGAAACGCAGCAGGAAAACCCAGAAGGAAAAAAACAGTCGTGATCGACTAGCTGCACGAGTAGAAGGAAAAAGGAATTATTTGGTGTTCCTTAACGTGTAGGTAAAAGACGAAAAAGTCTCACCATGACCAGGAATTAACGACTCATGAGAGGGCCCAATAGGAACGGCGGGGGGGGTGTGGTATTTGTGCTAGCGGAAAAGCGTCACTGCAGCCTATGAATCGACAAAAAGGAGAAGCGGAGGTGAAAGCTTGGAATTGAAAGGTTGAAAGGGGAAAAAAAGTAGTGTTAGCCTTTTGCAAGAACCAAAATAAAGTAGGATGCAATGACAGGCGAAATAAAAATAAAAAAAACTCAAGGTGAGCAGCTGGCGCTGATCGAATCAGAATCGGCGGGTAGGTTTCGTTTTGAGCAAGCATAGCAAAGGGGGAGGGTTTAAAAAAGAGGCAAGGCTGAGAACAGCCACGACGGAGTGTCACACCAGAATGTGCCTGAAAGAGGTATCAGGTCGTTCAACCCTTCGGTGTTGGAAAAAAAACTAATGAGAGTAAGTGGAAAAAAAAAAATAGCGCCTGGCAACTATTAAATAAGTGAAGATAAAGAGGAGGGAGGGAGAAATCCAGGGCAGTGAAAAAAAGAAGGGGGAGGGTCACCCATTTCGCGGAAAAACAGTAGAGTAGGAGCCACAGGGGGTGTGGCCAGTACGAAAGAGAAGGTGGAAACGAAACGGACCAAGAGAAGGGGAAGGGGGTGAACCGAGTCAACTTCTGTCGAAGAGCCAAAAATTCACGTCTGAGTCAGCGTAAAAAGGGAATGGACGATAAAATAAGAAAGAGAAAAAAAGACGCAACAGGGGAAGGGGGCGATACGCTTGTGTACGACAAAGCCAAAAGCCAAATTCTATTTGGGGACGGAGGACGGATGTGAAACACATATGACTAGGTTGAACGGCCCGAAGGAGGATGGGAAGGGATGACAGGTTAGAACCGGGTATGACTAGAGGTGGGAAAAGTAGGGCCGCACTCAAACACAAGTCCGAAAGGAAAAAAAAAGTTTCAATGGAGAGGGTGGGGTTCGCGGGTATTTCAAAGCACCGAGCGTAGTCAGGGGGGACAGGGGGGGTGGAATGAAGACCGAAAGAAGGGAGGGGGGGCTGAGAACTATTGGGAGGAACTAAGGAGCCGCTTAAAAAAAGAACTATTAGGTTGAGACCAACCAAGTGAGCTGTCTAGGGTGGAAGGAAAAGTCGACGACTCAACCTGAAGCCAGGACAGGGGTGAGTTAAAAGTGGACCGCAAGATTGATCAAAAGTCGCTTCAACCACTGTTGGTCAAACGCAGAATAAAAACAGGCAACTAGCGAAAGAGGGAATCGGGATAGAGAGAAAGAGACCAAATGATTTTGAACAAATCTTTCGAGAAGAGGAAAGAAAAAAGGGAGAACCACGACAATGGGGTGGAAAAAAAGGGTGAGAAAAAAAGAGGGCAAGGGGCGTACAACCAGAGAAACGAAGAAAACATAGGTCTGTAACACACCACAGGGTAACTTGGACAACGCCATCAAAAGAACTTCAGAAACGGAGATAGTCGAGCCGAAAAGGGGGGATAGTGGGGAAAGGTGAAGGTCTGAGCAATTTCAGACAAATCCGACGGGGGAAAAATTTGAAACTTAACAGGGGCGGACGAGGGCTGCGCTCTATGGGGGCACAAGCATCAAGGGGGGAGCTGATCTCGGGGGGGGGAGGTCACCAATGGGAGAGCCTGACTATGGGTGCTGCATCATTAATGTCACGAGGACGGAGGAACGAGCGAGGGGCATTTGGGTCGGTGCAACCGAGGGAAAGACTCATGTGTGGGGACAGTAATTTGTGAAACCGGGACAATGGAAGATGTATAAAAAAAAGAAGCATGGAAAGCATATGAGGACGGCGACATCAAGCGGAGAGAGGGGGGAGCGAAAATGTAAACCTTAACGCTGCGCCGAGCGATGAAGTATCGGGTCATAGGGTGTACGACACGAAAACAAAGAAATCCCTACCGAAATGACGCGTGAGGAAAGAGAAAAAGCCAGTAGAGGGGACTCTTCCGGAGGCCGAAGAGTTCCTGGGGTACAACAAAAGAAGGGTGACAACTTAACAATGCAGAAAAAAAAACCTAAAAGAAAAAGGGGCGACAGAGTAGTTCGACCTAGCAAACACGCTACAAATTCTTAAAGAAAAAGGGAAAGGCAAAGAGATACTGGGGCACTCAATCAGGGGGGGGAGGGTGGAAAGAGCCTAACGCTAGTTCCTAGAAAAAGTGAACACTGGGGCGACGCGTGGTCACCGAGAACGAAGCACAAGTGTACGTTCTTCTGGGGCGCTGGAGGCCCGACACAGGCCCTAAGCCACATATTAGACGATGAAAGTCGCAAGGACTTGTGGGAAGAGGAGGAATGGTGGGGGGACGAGTAAAATCAAGCGCAATTACCTGGGTGCCCCGCGTCTCCTGTACAGGTGAGGTGGGCACAACAACTATTGAAATGGAAGGGAGGGGGAGGGGGACACAGGTGATGACCAGGAAAAGCCTGGAAGAACAAGGTCGTCTGGAAAATTCAAAAAGTCAGTTCCAGCCCCTCCCGCGAAATGAGGGAATAATCGCCGATGGACAAGCCGTGAACCGTAACCCACAGGGAGCAAGTATGGGGCAAAAGCAAAAAAGTAAAGAAAAGGGGCTGGCCCTTATAAGAGACCGTGCGCGGCTTAAAAAGTAGATCAAAAAAGGGAAGGAAGGTTCAAGAAAAATAAGGCAGGAGGGCCAATATAATAAAGCCGTCAGAACAGAAAACAACCGTACTCCAGAGTGTTAACTGAACAAACTGGGGGGGGGGGGGAAACATCACCGAGTTAAAAAAAAAAGAAAAGGGAACGGGCGGAGGGCGGCGTCGCTAAAAGCGGAAGAGAAAAGGTACTCAGGGCTTTCCAGAAAAATCAGGTTAAGTAGCTCTTGAAGAAAAAACGTCGAACCAACTACAAAACAAGAAGAATAAGAAAAACATCATTTCGGAAGCACGGAACAGGAAAACGTAAAACAGAGGACAGCAAATTGGGGAGGACTCTCTTTACCAGGAAATGACCAGCGAACTGTGACGAGATAAGCGGACGGT
>Ga0179593_1507897_pt1 | contig 10023 bp, 8 predicted proteins | sample CZODoug2_1_08_16_FD_185931 | JGI IMG/M metagenome (GOLD analysis project Ga0179593, IMG submission 185931) | Vadose zone soil fungal communities from Angelo Coast Range Reserve, California, USA - CZODoug2_1_08_16fungal (PacBio error correction) | ecosystem: Environmental > Terrestrial > Soil >...
AAAAGCCATGAGCCAGGGCGAAGTCGAAAAAGAGTACACAAAGAACCATACCCCTAAGCTTCGAATGCGCCATTGAAAGAGGTCAGGGCACCGATGAAAGTTTCAACCCCAGGGTAGGGGTACAAGGACCGGGGAAAGTATCCGAACTCAAGAAATTTGGCAGGCGAAGAAAAAAAAAAGATAGTCGAAAAAAGGGGCTAGCCCTAAAATATCTGAAAGCAACAAGGGGGGGCTAACAACTATCGTTAGAGGCTGAAAGGGGCGCAGAACTCCAAGGAACCCGGACAGGAAATCCTCCGACGGGGAGGAAAAAAATGACGGGTTTAGTCTTACCTCTTGTTAAACAAAAACGCCAAAGTAAGTGTCTGGGAAGAGCCGGGCAACACTAGGAAGGGGGCCCGAGGAAGAGAAACAGGTCGATTAAAGGAGGGTCCTGACAGCGGGATAAGAACATGAATTCTCGTTCATTCAGAGACGAGGGTGACTCTAGCCGAAGGAGCCCAGTCGGCCTCAGTCTTCAGAGGAGAAAGACCAAAAACGTCATCAACTTCCGTACAAAAGGAGGGTATCCTCGGAACTTAGCTCGACTGAAAGACTCCAGGAAGTGGGCTTAAAAGACCCATCATCGCCAATCCGAAGGGTCTCTGATCCACAGCGAAACCCATACGTCAAACTCCAGAGTCAGGAAAGATGTAAACCGGAAAAATCTATGGGTCAAAAAAGAAACAATGGGCAAAAGAACGCTCTAACGTCACAATACGTTTGGTGGCTTGACAAGGGGATGTCAGTAACCTCACTCGGGATTTGTGTTGAAAAACGGGACCGGCATATGAAAAAAAAGGAAACGTCGGAAGACGAAACTTCGGGATCCAGGGGATAAAACATGAACGACAGGAAGCAAGGAAGAATTCAGGGAAGGAAAAGGGAAAAACGACGGCCGCATCGATCAGTCATCAATGGACCAATAAAACGGAGGGGAAGTTGTTATTTGAAATTCTGCTGTCCTGACACGGGGGGTGGAATGGGGACGCGCAGACGGGGCGGCGGCCTGGCATAAGTTCCGGAGGGTAGTCAAGAGAAAGGGAGCGCAATGAAAAAGAGGTGGGGGGTACGCTTTTCTGGCGTCCTGAAAAGGGTGAAAGGGGGTGAGGGTTGCCTCGGGAAACAGGAGGTGAAAAAAGACGAATGGGGGCCCGAAGGGAAAAAACAGGTAATGACTTGTGGTTTCTTCGCTGGAAGAGAAAGACGAGAAAAAATGTATCGAGGGAGGAAGAAGACTGCGTCGCGCCATAAATTAAAGAAAGGGGGGCTGTCACAAAGCTGGAACTTGGGGTTCCGGGAATATGAGGGGGAAATGTTCTGGTGGAAATGGGCAGATGGTGGCCAAACCCAGAAGGTGGGGGAGAAAGAACGACTAAAGCGTTCCAGGCGAAAAAAGTAGGGAGCAAGAGGGGAGAAGGTGCTGACGAAAGCGAACGCATCGTAGGGGGAGGAAAAGCGGGGCAAAGCAGGCGGGCAGTCGAAAAAATCATCGTGGCAGAATTCACAGGGTCCTTGAAAAAAGACTACCCGGGAAGACGGGTGGCGTCGAAAAACTACGGGGGACGGTAGAGCAAAGACAAAACTAAGGGAGGTCCATTCAGGTAGGACCCCGGGAAGAAAAGAGCAAGGAATGATGTTAAGGAAACTGAAGTCCTAACCTAACGATGCTTGCAAATGAAGGGGGTCAGGAGGTTCAATAAGGCTCCACAGACTTAAGGCGGAGGAAATTAGGGCCCGTTCGAAACAAACACTCATCGGATTCTCTATTTTCTCCCCAAAAGACACAACGGGGGAAAAAAAAGGGCAGGGGAACGGGGTAACTGGCGGGGACAAGGGGGGGAAAGAACGGCGGGATAAGAAAATTACCCCGAAAAGAAAGAGAGGGAGATGCCGCCAAGAACAACCTTCCTTCCTGGCCAAAACCACCAGTCTAATCACGAAAATAAAGGCCTCAGTGACAAAAAGGCAAAAGACTGGAGGTCGGCAGCCAGGACTGTAAACCCAAAAGGACACGACTCGTCTCCGGATGTAATAAAGCTCCATCAGGTCAAAGCAGAAGTCGAGAAACGATGAGCAGTAACCAAATTCGACAGAGAAAGGGCCATAAAAGGGAAATAAGTGGTCTTAAAAAAGTTGCTGTGAGCGATAAATGACCCGGGAGGCCGACAGGCAAGGAAAGGGCGTGCCGACTGGGCATATCTGACAGGGGATCTGAGGTTCATGGTGGACAAATGGATGGGCAATAAGGGGTCTTTTTTGGTGTGACGAAGGTCAAGGAGGGGTGGATTTGTCCCGTTGACAACGGCCAGGACGGCCAGACGGGGAGACACCGCGGAACGAAAAAAAAAACTGGGGGACACGGGAAGGTAATTCGCAATTGTCTACCGGTGACCATCTTATGACCCACGTGGAAAAAGCGGGGGAGACCGTAAAGAAAGTCGGCCGTGTGAGCGAGAGGGTGCTAGTGTCCGCACCGGATTCGAAAATAGGGGTACAGTTGCCACGGGAAAGGGAGGGGTGCAGGTAAAAGATCACCGTGCTCAGGCACTCCTTCGGTGTATTTTCGTGGAAAAGTCAGGACAAGTCGGAAGGCGGGGGACAAGCGCAACATCCTAGGAGAGAGGGTCATTTCAGGCTAAAGAAATGACTGAGAAGGGAACATATCCTCCACTAGGATCAGTGTCAAAAAATATATACAAGTTTCGGCAAATCCTCAGAGACTATTGGGTGAGACGGGATAGTCGAGCGAAAAATAACTTTGTCTAAGGGGGGAAAGTCGGAAAAAGTAACCCCAAGGAATGCGCGGAAAACAGAAAGGGGAAGGCAAAGTGTCAGAGGGAGGTCAGGGCCCGAGCTAGGGGGGGAATAGAAGTGGGCGCAAGGAGGACACCGCCTTGGGAGCACGATCGCGAATTTTCAGGAGGTAACGGTCAGGAAAAGGGGGAAAGACACGTAGTGAAAGGGGGAATAAAAGTCGTCAGGACTAAGGTGAGAGTCAAGTGAACCGTACTCAAAGATGAAATCCTGGGGACATAAAAGAAAACCTGGAATCGGCACAAATGCAAGGGAGGAAAAATGACATTTTCCTGGAAGAGCATTCGACATGGTCCAAGCTGGCTCCTGGAAAGAGATCGACACCAACAACTTATAGGTCACTAAGAATGCAAAGAAAGGAACTTCGCCTAGACGGCTCCTTGACTGACTGCAACTTTCCAGAACCCCAGGGGAACTTCATAAAGAAGAAAGTTTGAACCTAGAAGTTGAAGGAGTTTGCAGGAAAAAAAGGAACGATCCATGCGAGAAGGGAACTCTGAAGAAACTACGCCTATCCCCACAACTAAAAATCAACCCTTAAGGTGAAAAAGGGTCCTCCTTCATAGAACGAATTAGACCGGAGAGACGAAGCTTCCACGTCTGACATCCCCCAATGGAAATAGGACTCTGACGGTCCTATAAGAAGTAAAAAAGAATGGCTACCTGACCTATTAAAGGGGTATCTTTTTATTCGAAGGGAGTGGACACGCCACGTGAAGTCTGGATGAAGAGAAGAAACAATAAGGTAGGGGGGTAAGAAGCAAAATTAGATCAAACAGTGAAAGGAAAAAAGGGGAAATCACAAGGGATGCTAGAAGGGGACTCTCATTCTCGGCCTGTGCCCAGTCAACAGCGCGCAAATCGGAGGGTACTCATAATAGCGGAAACGACGAACAAGATGGGGAGACAAAAACGGCAGAAAAAGAAGGAGGGAAAGCGGCTACTGAAAACGTCATGTATCAAAGAAAAGACGAACCTGAGGGGGGTACATAACCATCATGATCGCAGCCGCGGCTTGGCGTGATCGAAACCACGTCACAAGGGAAAAGACGGCAAAAACCGCCGATCTGTGGAAACCGCACAGACAGCAAGGGGTGGACCAAAGGTCCGAAGACTGAGAACAAATAATGAGCGACGTGGAAAATATGGGCTGGGAAAAAAAAAGGTCCGACGATCCTAAGTAAGTGGAGGTGTGTGACATAAAAGAAACTCAGTTCACGAGAAAAACCGAGGGAAAAAGGACGCAATGGCGAACGAACGGAAGAAAACGGACAAGAGCCATCAGGCGAAAAGGGGGAGACAAGGGGAACATTCACAAAAATCGGGAAAGCCGCAAGATCTGTCCTTGAAAGGAGAGCTCCTAGCGGCCGCGAGCGCAACCGCAATGAGGAGGAAACAGCACTAGAGAAAATTTGCAGGGAAACCAATGTCGCTGTATGCCTTTTTGTACCTGCGCGAAAGGGAGGGAATTGGCAGTGGGGACCAGTGACGAATGAAGGGGGACAACCGTGTCGGGTCAGGTGGGGTACTACACGGGATAATTCAACTTAGAGGGGAAGTTTGTTTGTGAGTAGGGAGGGGAAAAGGGTCAAAAGAATCCAGAACGTGGCGGGCGGGGACAAGGGTTACGATGAAGGGGTGTTCGCAGGAGGGGAATATCCTATCTGAAAAGGGAAAAACGGTAATACCACGGGAGAAAGAGGAAATCTACTGACGCAATCGACCACCGTGATCACGAAAAACTACCGGGGAAAAGGTTCGCAGGAATTCCCTGATAGGTTTGCGGTGAGGGGGGGGGGGGCGTGAGAGGTTTGGCATTCGCTGAATGGGGTGCCGGGGGAAAGGGAAAGAATCGGTGCCACCATGAACCCTTCGGGGTGGACTAGGAGGGAAACAGTTCCTGACCCTAAAGAACCACATGATCAGGTCTCCCTCTCCATTCAGCCGTGCATTTAATTGAACCTCAGCTGGGTGAAAAAGAGGAAAGGATTTTTTCAGGAGAGGAAGCCTGAGCTCGAGAAAAAGGGGGCTCATAGGGGCGGTGACTGAATCTAAACCCAAAGGGATGGAGATCCGACCTCTCCCTTATGTCACGGTGAGATCACATTGAAAAGGAAAAAGGAACTAAGGATTGTTACAACTGAAGGCACTTCTGGAACAAAGATAGGGAACCCCGGAGGGGAAGGATTTTGAACCGATGTGACAGGCAACACCAGTGTGCAAATATGCTCTCAAAGAAATTGCCCCTTTAGTCATTAGGAGGTGCCGCTGGTAGGCCCACCAATACAAGTCGCAGGTCAAAAAAAACGCAACCGCAAAGGTCTAAACTGCCTGATCATTTCCCAAGGGGGCGGGACAGACAAAAAGGGTGGGCCACTCCCGCCAGACCGGGAGTGTGGGTGGGAGCTTGGCGGGGGGGGGGCACAAGGGATTACAAGTGCAAAGCCATAAAAAAATGCGTACCTTGTCAGGCCGACACAAGGATGGTAACAGACATCGAAAGGAACAAACTGGCCAGGAATGGTGATGGTCCAGCACGTACCACGGCGCGCGAAACCGGCACAGTGGACTAAGGTCAGTAGGAACGTCAAAGCAAAACGGGCACCAAAGCGGAGAGCGAAAGATACATACAACGCAAAACAGCCCTGTCAACATTACGTGCCGGGGGAAGGGCTTTCAAAAAAAGACCATGAGGAAGGGAGGGGGGTCGGAAATAGGGATCCGGGTCATCCACGTAATGCGATCTTGAAAAGGTCCACTGAGGGACCCTTGGGGGGCAAGACGAGATGATGTTGTAAACGCATAGGGTGGGGGGAGGGAACCTCGGGGGGGGAAGGTACGCCGAGAAGACGTGGGCCCCGGAAAGCCCCAAAGAGGGTCACGGGTAAGAGGAGAGTCTCCGCCAGTCTGAAGGGTGCGGACATCTGGTGCGAACCATCTTCTGACGCCTGGCTATCTGTAAGGGGGACGACGGAATTTTTCGCGGGTTAAAAATAACAGGCTAGCAGGGGCGGACGATGAGAGAGGGGGGGGGGGGGGAATCAAACTAGTTCCAAGAGATAAACGGAGAGACGCGGATCCGCCGTAGGGGGGAGGTCTTAGGTTGAGAGGCGTGGGCTTCGTGGGGAACCGCGATTTAAGAGCGCCGACGGCGTTGCCGCGTTTCACAGGGGGAAGGGGGTCAAAGAAATGGACTGCGGGACGAGTAGGGACGTCAAGCATACAAAGGACTCCTACCTTTGATCGTAGGGCTAGTGTCGGGACCTCCTGCAATAATTTGGCTTGAGCCGGGAGCTTCAGGGGGCAACTTCCTTGTCGTGTGCAGCACACGAGAGAGACTAAAACTCAAAGTGTCGGGACGGCGGAAAAGCCTAGGGAGGCGCCGCAGGGCCTGAATTTAAGGAGCAACCCGGGGGGGTCAGGGCCGGGGGCCGCCGAACGAACTTACGGTCTCTTTAAGGCGGACCCTTTGCACCAGAAAACCGATTCTGTGTGGACATCAGGTCCAGGTAAGAGAAGGGGATCGGACCGGGAACCAACCTTGAATCCGGGGACCAGAGAACCAGCAGCGCCCAGCAGCGTGTACCGGCAGTTCCGTGTACAACACGGCCTCGTCGAGCACGCATGTCGACGGAGCCGCTGGCCATCGGAAGAACAACCCTAAGGAAAAGAAAGAGATGGAACGGAGGGACATGACGCCTCGGACGTCAAAGGCGTACCAGGAACTGAAAAGGGGGGAGACCAACGGGGCAGTCTGGGAAGATCCGGGAAAGATTGCACCGGATTAGTGGCTGTGAGGAAGGTCCCCAAAGGAACGAGGCAACGCACTTAGGAAAAGGGCAATGTACGATGATAGAAAGAGTCCACTACAACAGACGGAAAACGGTGCAACTCAGAAAAGAAGGCTCAAACACACAATTCAAGAGAGACCGAATCAATCTGATCAAGGGGGGGAACTCCTTCCCACTAAAAATAGCCGGGAGACCGGGAAAAGTAACGTCGCAGAACAGAGAAGAAGGGGGGAGGGGTGGAAGTCGAAGAGGGGGAACGGCAACAGCCATTAGGACTGGAGGTAATCCCTCTCACAAAATCTGGAGAAGGTATTTCCGAATCAGGAATCAAAAGTCGGAGGACACGGTGTGGAGCCCAGAAAAGAAAGAACTTCCGAGGGAGCAGAAAAGCTCAAAAGAGACCAGCCAGCGACCTGCGCCTGGAGGGCCTGCGGCCCATCCTGGAAAACAAGCCACCGCTGTTCGAATAAAAAGATAACACCTACTGGGGCTTGACAGAGGGGGGAAAAGTATAGAAACAACATAATGACGGGGTGGCATTGGAAAGGAAATCGCGCCCCGAAGCCGGTTTCGTAGGACAGCGAAAAAGAGTCGTGGAACACTCCAAAGCAAGGTAGCGACCGGCACATCAGTGGTCCACAGGGTAGGCCTGAGGAAAGGGGGGGTTATCTGGCCAAGGGGAACGTCGGGCGCGGGTTTGCCGGCTGTAAGAAAGGGTCATCAATTCCTCTCGGGGGGTGAAAAGGAAAAAACAGAAATTCTAACCCAACGCGGACAGTCTACAAGTCGCAGCATGACCTCAAGGAGGGGCACGCCTGGCCTAACAGCGAAAAACAGTAAGCAGAGACAGTGAAGCGAAGGACTTTCCGTGACTACGAAGAAAGACCGGGGCGAAGAGCCTGACTGTAAGTGGCCCTAAGGCACAAGGACTGAGCACGTATGGGGGAAGGGGACAGGTCGGAAAGGGTGGTACGCTGGACTAAATGGTGGGGGGGGTACGCAACAGGGCAGGCCAAGGAGGCGAAGGTGACAAATGGAATGACTTTTTAGTAAAAGGGTCCAGGCGGACCAACCTTGGGGGGCCGATGTGATTTCTGCTTCAGTCCAGAAGGGTGGAGGTGGCGGTTCAGGAAGGGACGGAGCGTGGAAAAAAACACTGATCGAAATGTGCAAGGGAGCCCAGGTAATGAACTGGAGGGGTTCGGAGATCTGGGGAAAACCGTCTCTGGCACGGCGGTGGTAATCATGTTATGCGGATGAAAGAAGAAGGCGAGTTCAAAGTGGGGGGCTGGGAAAGACCAGCAGGATTGCTGCGCCGGAGGGGAAACGTCGGGGTGGGTCCCTGTTGCGAGACTGGTGAGAAATGACGATTGGAAGCTGGGGGAGAACAACCTAAATGACGCTTTCCCAGGGGTCCAGGAGTTTCATAGTGAACCGGGGGAAAACCCGACTTCGGGCAGGCAGCCCGCAATACGCAGGGGGGCTCCTTGGGGGTTGCACAACACGGGAAGGACATCAGGGGGGCCCTAAGGACGACACAGCGGTCCTTTGGAATGAACGGGGGATCACCCGGAGAGGGGGAATCGCAGCAACAAACACCTAGGGATGAGATATTATAGCCGCTTCTCAAACGCTGGAGGAAACCGATACTCAGGCAGCAGGGAAGACATTCAAGGACGACTCAGAAAGAAAAAAAAGAAAAAAAAAACAGAAAAGGGATTGAACGTATGTTCAAACGCTATCCAGGGGGGAGCCCGGACGTGGTGCTATGGAAACGTGCCCCGGGTGCTCAAGGATCAAAGATGGGAAAACTCACACCTAGGGCCCAGGGAAAAAAGGATGGAGGTGCCAACCAAAATTCAGAAACCTCTGCAGGGGGAGAAACCACACAAAGAAAAACGCTCAAAAACGTTAAAAGTCGCCACTGTTCCTTCGGCGATGGCGTGACGCCCCCCACGGGGTCCGGATGGGGGGGCCGCGACTGCCGATTAATGCCAAAGGTGATTCCGCCGCGAGCGGGGAAAGTAGCCGCGAACAACCCCACCTTTACCTACAGTTCACCCGTCCCACGAGGAAAATCAGAGGGAAAAACTCGCCGCACGGAGGCAGGGCCCGCCCACCTCACCTTACATAAGGGGAGCAGACACGCAGCGGGGGGGTAACCCAAGTTAGGGGCTCGGCCAACATTGACGAAGCATCGGAAGGAAAGAACACGTCCAAAACTCCGGATCTCTCTACCCAAACGAAGCGAACAGTTGCCTGTCACCAGAGGGTGCTACGTGAGCGTGCAGTGCGGGTGCATGCCAGCATGAAGGTAGGCCTATCTGCCCGCCGTTCGTGGGGCAGCGGCAAAAAAAAAGGAAAGAGGGATTAAACGCCTGTCAAAGAGAGGACTGAACTGTGGGATAAGGTGAAGTCCGACTGGCCGCGTGGGGTCTGACTGTAACGTTGTCAAAGAGTTGAAAAGGGAATGGGTTTCTGTGTCCCAGCCGAGGAAGGTAAGGCAAGCTTTTAAAAGGCAAGGGACCACAAAACCAGAGTGTTGACACGGCCGGCTGAAGAATATCCAGGCCAAGGACGACACGTCTATTGTTGTACGTCAAGTCCTTGGGGCCATGGGGCCGGGCCCTCAAAGAGGGCAAGAACGGAGGTTCTTTCAAGAGAAAGGGTTTCGCGTCTGAAGCAAGAAAAAGGGGCGGGGACGAATCGGAGTAAAGGTAAAGTACAGGAGGGAAGTCAGAGACAATGCCGGCGTTAGCGAAGGTCGGTTGAGGGATGGGTTCGGGTAAAATCGGGGGTAGCGGGGAGAAGTGGATGTCTAAAATTGAGGGTAAAGAAAGGGATAGACGCGGCAGAAGGCAGGGAAACCCGGGAGGGAAAAAAAGGTTTAAGAATTGTGTGGAGGATGGGCATGTCTTCCGACAGAACTTCCTGAACAATTGTGTGGAAAGGCTGCTTCAAGAAAATCAGGTGAGGAAGTTCCACTCTCAGGCGCGCTAGACCACGAGGGTAAAAACCTCCTAGGTGAGGTTTCGCCAGGGAGGGAGGGGGAGATTAAGGAGTGCGGGCGCGAGATCAAATATAGCTGAAGGAATCCTTAATGGTCTGAGTTGGGTAAATCCTTGTTTGCTTCGCGTATCGTTCAGGCGCGACGGATTGAGGCGGCGTTCCGCCAAAGTTTCCATGGGGGACGTAAGTGGGGGGGGGGAAGGGATAGGGAGTCCTGAAGAAGGGGGGAGGGATCTGGAAGGGGGGTAAATTGAGAACATGAATCCGGGAAAGCTGGCCATTTCGTCATGTCAAAAAATGCAAGCAAACGGTCAGGGGGGAAGGTGGCAGTTAGAAAAGGAGAAGTCGATCATTGCGACGCCTCTGC
>Ga0179593_1509769_pt1 | contig 10023 bp, 15 predicted proteins | sample CZODoug2_1_08_16_FD_185931 | JGI IMG/M metagenome (GOLD analysis project Ga0179593, IMG submission 185931) | Vadose zone soil fungal communities from Angelo Coast Range Reserve, California, USA - CZODoug2_1_08_16fungal (PacBio error correction) | ecosystem: Environmental > Terrestrial > Soil >...
TAGGTGGATCCGACCAGGGGTGGCCGTACTCGCGGCGGGAAAACCGACCACGGCGTCTCAGGAAATCAACAACAACAACGGGGGGGAGAGGATGACTCGGATCCAGACACGGAAAGAAAAAGATTTGGAAAGGGGGGAAAGGCTTGACGTTTTGCCCTCAATTCTCTAGAGAAGGGAAGAGTTACGAAAATTCCCAGCGGGGGGGGAGGGGATAATAACGGCGTGCTAGGTGGATGAGGGAGGGAAGGACTCGCCTCAGAGGGACCGAAAAATGAGATTCGGGGAGGGAAAAAGAGGACATTCCTGTTCGTAGAAAAAAAAAAAAAATCGAAAGGGAGGAGGTTTGCACATTTCCAAATCAATAACAAGGGACTGAATGGAGAAAAAAAAGACCGACGGCGGCTTAAAAAAGCTACAGACGAAAGGGCATAAACGGGAAGGAAAGAAAGTCCATGGGGACGAAAAAACGTTCCGGGACCCCACCGGAGGAGCGCTTCATCCATCGAAATTTAGGTCAAAAAGAAAGTTCGTCTATTCCTACACGGGGAGGGTTCGCTGAAATACAACTCAAACGCAGAAGGAAAACAACGGCCCGAACCAGTAGATAAGAATATGAGGGCCAGTATGGCTGCGATAGGGAAGGGAGCCGATGTCCACATGCAAAAAGAGGGGAACATCCGAGAGGGAATCTGTACCATCAAAAATTTTCAGCAAAAAGGAAAATGTAACCCCAAGCAGAAGAAAAAAATACTGGAAGCCTGGAGAGCATTAACAAGGCAGGCGCAGGAGAGGTCATAGAGAAAAAAAGCACTGTCTACACTCAAGAAGAGGGAAGGCACATGAGAAAAAGGGGCATCTACCAAAGGGACGCCAAATAAGATTCTCTCAGACGAACAAAATGTTTGGGAAAAAAATCGGCATGGGGAATTTACTCCAAGGGGGACTCCTGGAAGGTTCCTTCGGGGGGGGGGTATGCCTAACCTATTTGGTACAGCAAGTACTGGGGAAGATACCATCTCCTAAACCGTGGTTCAAAACATGTCGTTCAGACGCGCTCTATCTTGGGTCTGGGTAAGAAAAAGGAGACGAGAAAAAATAATGTGAAGGAGGGGGGAAGGGGAAAGGAACGTTTTTTCTGCCGGAAGCAGGCATCTACGAGGAGTTTGACTGTTAAGGGGAAGACCAGAAATATGAAACTTGGTACTGAGAATGGCAGAAAATCTCTTGATAAGGGAGGAAGACGTTGCCTTGTTTCTCTACGAAGTATCCGAGAATCAAAAATTAGTAAATAGAAAGAAGGAACCGGTCTAGAGCAAGTCCCTCGAGGGTTGAATTCAAGAAAAGAGGGGGGGCATGCAGAAAGAAAATGGAAAATCCTTCTTCATTACCATCCGGGGGAAAATGATGAAGAAAATTAAGGAAGGAAAAAACCATCGTCGAGCTAAGTTGAGAAAGGTCCTTGAGAGGAGGGGAGGGATCTTCTTACGCCGCCAAAGAAGCTGTAGGGAGGAGACATGAAGTTCAAAGAACACGGGTGGGGGGAGCCTTCGAGTCGTGGCACGTACCTTGGAAAGACACATATGGGAGAGGAGCCCAATGCCCGGAACCAAGAGTGCAAGGGAAAAGAAGGGAACCAGTGTCCAAACCCAGCGTGGAAGGTTGTTCGTCCGAAAAGAGGAATTGGGGGACGGTGAAAGATCCTCGATCCAGAGCAGAATACTTCGTCGGGGGGTCTACGGGAAATGGCCGATGACTTTATGAAAAAAAGGTTCAGGGGAAGGAGGCTCCGCTGCCTGGGGAAAAGTTGGGATGGTAGAAATCTCCGGTTGGAAGAGAAACGTGGGAAAAAGGGGGGAATCTTCATTTGAAACAATGGAGGGGTTTCGAGGGGAAAAACGGGCCGATCGGATGGCGGGAGAAGGAGAGAAAAGGTTCTGGGAAAGAGGGGCCGGCTATCAGTCCGACAGAGATGGCTCTCATTTGCAAAAAAAAGTGAAAGGGGAGGGGCCTTTGTTGGTAGGGGGGAGGTGGTAATGAGACCCGAAAGGGAAGCGTACAGTAGAAAAAAAAGGGTCTTAATATCCTAAACGGGGAAGTGATCAGGTCGCTCTACAAGGGGGGAAGGGGAGAACGTAGGGGGATTTGAAGCAACCGGTGGAGGGGGGGGGGGTAATCTTCAGTCTACCGGGAGAGGAGCTTAGGGAGGTCTTCGGAAAAGTTCCCAGCATAAGGTAGGGGGGGGGTATGCTAATACAGTACACTCTTGGGAGGGGGTGTGTTAAGAAGGAAGAGTTTGCCGGAAAACTTTATGACAGTCAATAATTAGAGGGAAATTCCGCTCATCACGCAAAAATTATCTTTTCGAAGGGGAGGAAGCATGCTGGAAGGAGCTTCGCATTTTTAAAGAGAAGACGTTAGGGGGGAAACCTCGACACGAGGGGGGCAAAAAGAAAAGATCTTCTTTGTTAAGAGGGCAAGGGTCGGCCGCTAGAAGAAGGGATGGGAAAAACAGGGGAAAAAGGCCAATCGGGTGGGGGGAACGCCTCCTTCTTCTAATGATCTCTCTCAACAAAAGGAAAGAGATAGATGAAAAGGGGGGAAAAAAGCCGTCGGCTGGTCAAAAAGGAAAATTGGGATTTGGGGAGGGGGTGCCCTCAAGAAGAGAAAGACCATTTCCTCTTTACTTACAAGGGGAAAGGGAGGGTCCAAAAAGAGATTTTGACTAAAAAAAGAATCTTCTGTTATGGTTTTAAAAGGGGTCCTTACGTGGAAAAAGAAGAAAATTCTCACATCTAATTGTGGATTCTTTAGAAACCTTTTCGTGCGGGGGAGGGAAATCGGCGTAGCGTCAAGCTCAGAGTTCAGGGCAGTGGGGAAATCCTAAATCGCGTAAGGGGGGAGCCGACAATACCGACGTCGAAAAAAGGGGAGGTTTACTAAAGATAAAGAGGAAGGAAAAGAAAAACATTCTTCCTTCCTGAATTGAGTTCAAAAAGGGAAGGGAGCGGAGTAAGGGGAGAGGGCCCAAGGCTCCACGTAGGATATTCCGAACCACTTTTCAGATTGGCGGAAAGAGAGGGGGAAAAACTCAACGAATAAAGGGAAAAAAGGGTCCCTAAACAGGGAATCCTGTGCCGCAAAGAGCCATTATCAGAGTGGAATCCGGGGGGGAGGAGGGGGGTGTCCACTAAAGGGAAAAGGCGAGTCTGACCTCTCTTCCCTTTGAACTGGAAGAATGAAAATGGAAGCCCTGAGTGGGAAAAAAGGGGGCACCTACTACTTTTAGAAGGAAGGATCCTTTATTAAGGGTTAACTAGCTCGGCGCATCAAAATTGCGAACGGAGGCATCAGGGGGAAAGAAGGGAACCCCTACGTAAAGAGCGTGCCGGGGATACTTCACCGGAGAAAAAAGGACCCGAACGGCTCCAAGGAGGAAAGAAGGGAAGGGTGATCGGCCTGGTAAGGGTACAGACACTTTCCCATTTAAGGGGGAGGGGCCTTCCATGGTGTTCCGGAGAAGGCCTTCCCCCGAACCCAGAAAGAAAAAAGACAAAAAAAAAACAGAAAAACCCCCCAATGGAGGCCAAGGGGGGCCGGGCAGGAAAACGTGTTTTCCCATGACTTTTTCAGGAATTTCCTCGGGCCGTATCTGGGGGGGAGGGAAGATCTTCACAATACCGAAAAGAAATCGGGAACGGTTGGAAAAAAAGGGGGGTATCGACGATTTTTCTGGGGGAGACTGGTACGTAGTCATACACAGAAAAGGGGGGAACTTTCCATCAGATGGATGGATCAAGGGGCTTGAGAGTGTCAATTGGATAAAAAAGGGAGGGCGTTCTTATCCAGGATCAAAAAGGAAAATAGAGAAGTAAAAAGGGGGGGGAGGGGGAAAACAGTCGAGAGCCCAGGCCAGTGGGGGGAGGGGGGGTGAAAAAAAAAAACTAGTTGGGAAAAATGCCATTGCTGACGAAAAGGTTCTGAACGTAAAAATGAAGAAAGACAACATCGTCGAGCGGTCTTGGGGGGAGGGGAACACCAAAGAAAACCGATGGAAGGGGGGTTCCTTTTGAGTCATGAACGACAAAATCTTCCATGATGGGTGGTCCAAAGACAGTGGGGAAAGGGGAAGCATTCGATGGGATGGGGGAAGCACCTTCCTTTATTTCCCGGAGAACAATGGGGGTCGGAAAGACCAAATGGGCGGGGAAAACTTCTTTCAATTCCTTCGCCAGCAGTCCAAGAGGAACACGAGTGGGCCTTCGAAGTTAGGAGGATTTTGATGGGTACAAGGGGAAGTGCCGGGCGCTGAGGGGAGTAGGGGGGAAGAGTGCTTTCCTATTACTTTTCAGGGGGGGAGGAAAGACTTCCTGCGCCCGCCGAAAAGGTACTGGGGTCCTGAAGATGAAGATCAACCGTCGGGCGTTGATTTGGTGTTCCAGAAAGGGGAAAGTTCGTAAGGAAAGTGAAAAAAAGTTCACCTTTCCATCGGGGAAAAAAAAAGCGCTAAGCAAACGGAGGGGGGATCGCTCCGCTCCAGTAGCAGGAGATCTCAGAGGGAGGAATAAAGAATTTATAGAGGGGGCCGTTTGGGGTCAGTGGCAGTTGGGAAGGCTACATTCGTCATCGACAATGAAAAAAGAAAATGTCGTAATAGCCTCACTCGTTGGAGCCCGTTGTAAGGATGAAGAGGATAGGGGGAAGGGGGGGGTTTGGGAACATGAAAATGACCGGTCAAGGGGGGAAAACGAATGGGGAGGGGACTTTTCCTCGATAATTAGGAAGGTACTTCGAACTCCTTTTTAAGAGGGGGGAGTTCAGAATGGGCGAGTTCGGAGGTGGCGGGACGCATATGGGGCGAAATTGCGGCAAAGTCATTTCCCTAGACAGGATGGGGGAAGGACCACCAAAATACCTTTAGATGGGACTGGAAAAGGAAGACTTACTAAGAGTAGGCCCAGAAGGTTGGTAAAAATATTCAGGGGGGGGGGGATTCCCCAAAAAAAGGAATACCCACATTAAGAGGGGAAATAACCTCCAGGGTCTTCACCGGAGAAAGGGGGAAAAGGATAAAGTTAATTTATTTCAAGGAGGGGGGAAAGAATCAAAGAGGGTTCCTAAGAAGAAGGAGAGCCGTCATGACACACAAAAAAGGAGGATGAAGGTGCTAACGCCTGAAAAAAAACTATTTTTATTTTACTTAAAAAGGGGGGCCCTCAATGAAAAAAAACCATTTCGGTGAACAAACAAGAAGAGTGCCCATCGAAGTGTGGAATGGGATAATAATCGAAGGGAATCTAGAGGGTTACAGGAAAGGTAAGATGCTGCTGAAAAAATTCTCACAGAGGGGGGGAGGGGAAGGGATTCGCGGAGGGGTTCTTTCTGAGGACAAGGACGGGAGCGGCAATTAATATGAAGGAATTGTAAAGAAAATCTCGTTCAAGTGGAACGGACAATACCTACTTCTAAAAGGGAATTCGAACGATCCCTCCATAAAGGAATTCCATACGGAAAGGAAGAAAAGCAAATCACCCCTTCTCCAGCACTGAAAGCCAGCTCGGGAGGACATCGCACAGGGGGAGGCCACGGAAAACGACACTTTCCAGTATTTTTCGAGGGACAAGGGAACGCGTCAAAAAAAAGGCAAAAAAAAAAGGGGAAAAGCGAACCTCAGGGGATCGAGAAAAAAGGCATTATCTCGAGGGGGGGGGAAAACTCGGATCGGATTCGGCGCCATAACATCAAAGACCATCAAGGCCAAGACGAAGGGGGGTTCTCCCTTAATATGAAAACAAAAAAAAGAGTTATCGGATGTAATTACAAGGGAAGGAAAAGCGGCGCAGGCCATGGGACCTAAAGCATCGACTTAAAGGGAGAAAACCCCAACGACAGAAGCCCCTTATCTCTTGCTAAGGAGGAAAAAAAAAAAGAAAACTGAGAAAGAAAACGCTCCGAAGTCAAGTGGGGTGTTAAAAGCAATGGCCTTGCGCACTGCTCTAAGGGAATTGGAGAGGTGGCTTCCGAAAAAAACCCTAGACCAAAAGATGGGAATTCCCCTTCAGAGAAAAGGGAAGCACCACTTCAACACAAAGGGGGGAAACAAAAGGACGTGGTCGACTTCGGTCAACGCCTGCTATCGAAACCGGCCTATCACGGGGAAAATAGGACGGGAAGAACTTTTTTGCTTCCAAAAGAAAAAGAAAAAAAAAAAAGATGGTGGCTTCTGGGGGGGGTCCATTCTTACATTAAAAAAATAAGAGGGTAAGTCAGCAGAATGCATCTAAAGCTCTCGAGATCATAAAAAGAAAGAGACGTCGCGGAATTGAAGAGAAGGAAAAACAACAACACTTTGTATGGGGACTCCGTCGAGAAAAAAGGGATTTCCTGAAATCAACTAAAGGAAAGTTGGAAATCGCAGAGGGCAAAATCTTGAAAAGTACAAAAAGGGGACTGCACACTGGAAAGGGAAAGAATCCATGAATCCACCCCCTCTGGGAGGGGGGAAGAAAACCCTTTGGTAAGAGGGGATCTTGACGGGGAAGAGAGGCGACACGGATCGCCCTTAATCCCCTACTCTAGGAATTGGGGAAAAAGAACGGTGTTGCAGTCATGCGTAAGAGAATTCCTTACGGTGAAGGGCGAAAAAGGGGAAAAGCAAAATTGAAAAAAGTCTCCAGGGAAAAAAGGCGTCCTCAGGTCCAGGCCGAGTAGGGGGGAAGGAGGCTCGAAAAAAAGAAACAGGTGATGTCCAGGAAGGGGGGCAGGAGCATGGCGAAATCTGCGGCGTCGGGTGATGGAAGGGGGGGGAATTCCCTTGTCTTAAAAGGGAAAAAGGAGAAAACTTCGGGGGAAAGGGGAATTCCAGGAGAAGGAAATAACCGTCGTTTGGACTTGGGGTTGAAGGCCCATTGGAGGAGGTCATTGATGTGTCAGGAAAAAGGAAAGGGAATCCAGAGAGTGGAAAATTGGACCAATCGGCCGCGAAAAGAGATACTGGGGGATAGAAAGGTGGTCGTCCATATAATATGGGGTGAAAAAGGTTGTTGGTGGGAAGGATGAGGAAGGCGACAGCTTAGTCGCCCGACAAGGGGTCGGAATAGAGAAAAGGGGGGGTCCTATGATCAAAAAGGGTTCCGAAGAGTTAAGGGGAAGGGGGGATTTGCCCTGCCAACTATTCACGTGGGAAAAAAAGGTGAAGAAAAGACCGCTTCTAAAAAGAAAGGGTCTTTCTTCTTCGAAGGGGAAAGAAGCCTAAAGGGAGAGGGGAACTCTATGTGCCGAGGGGGGTGAAAAAGGACAAGGGACGCCAGAAAAGGACGAAAAGAAAGACAGTCCTTTACATTACAGCACACGCCAAATCCCTTGAAAAAGGGGGGTTTTCTTGACAAAGGGCGGACGTCCGGACAAGGCGGACCGAAGTGGGGGGACAAAAAAAGGGGAGGAACGGAAAAGATTATTTAGTCCGACCCCAGGAAATTGGCCCTAAAAAGAAAGGGAAACGCCCTGGGGAGGAAGAGAGGGAAGTGGTCACACCGTTCAAGGTAAAAGAAAGGCCGTGGGGAACAGAAGGCGTCGCATACGGGACTCCCCTCCAAAACAAAAAGGAGATGACCGTATGGGAAGAAGAAGGCGGCGGCGGCAAAAAAGGGGGGGGGAAGGGACGGACCACAAGCAATTCCTCTAGCTGCAGGACAGGGAAGAACGACAATACGAGGTTTTGCCAGCGATGGGGGGGTCACTAGGGAAAACTATTTGGGGGGGAAAATGCTAAGCTTTTTCCGGAAGAGGCAAAAAAGAAAAGGAAATGTTCGTGAGGGCGGGAAACATTCTGTTCTTGGGGCCGGGCAACTGACACACGAAGAGTCCTATTCAGGGGTTCACATTGCCCCGCACCTAAAAGGGGGGGGAAAGGGTTTCAAGGACGAGGGGCTGGACCCAAAAAGGAGGAAAAAGCCCGCATAGCAGAAGAGCAGAATTAAGAGCCGTGAAGGTGCAGGAAAAGAACCCTTGCGCCGGAAAAGAAAGAGGTCTACACAACCGCGTGAGGGAGTAAGGAAGTTAAGGAATTGTCGCGGGAAAGCCCTAAAAGTCAGCCTTAAAAAAAAAAAAAACCACCAAAAGGAAACATCGAAAAAGTGATAGGGAAACTACAAAAGCATTGTAGATCGACGGCTCTCAAGCTAGAAATGCAAACGTCAGAAGCCCCTAAAGATCGTAAATGTACTGGGACCTAATTCCTACGAACTGGACGAAGGCAAGAAGGATCTTCACCTTCTCATGAAAAAAAAGGTCAAGGAAAAAGGCTAAGGGAAAGGGGAAAAAAAAAAAGAAACTTCATCGGGTCCTAACAGTCGAAACACAAAAGGGAACGCCCCAGGTAGAGGGGAAGGAAACCGTTCATCCAACCTCTACAAGTCCGCGAAGAAAGGCAAAGCGGGGTCCTAGGCCTTCAGGAAGGGAAGACCTGCGCGTAATGAAGGTGGGGATGCCTTCAAGGGGGAAAGACCGATTCCGTAAACGCATCATGAGGTTAGGACATCCCTGATGAAAACCTGTTTTTAAAAAAGGACGTGGGTTCGACGCGCTTTATCTGAGGGTAAGAGTCTCACCGGAATCAGGGGGCAGAAGAAGGGTTGCGGGGGACACAAAGACAGAACGAAAAGATGTTGTTCTTCTGGAAGCTGTAAGGGGGAGGGGAATTCTTAGGGTACTGTGAAAAAGAGAGGACCGCTGCAACTCGATGTCAGGAAGGGATGCCGACGTGCATGCTTATCTCTAGAAAAAAAAACAAACAAAGAGGAAATATCTTATATCCATGAAGAGGACGAGAGAAAAAAACCCCTTTCAGGAATTATCCCGACGAGTGGACAAGAAATCTGCTGACAGACCTAATAATGTGGGTAAATGAAAACAGCACAATAGACAAGGAAGCGTCTATCTATTCGTGGAAAAACAAGGAAAGGTCTATGTGAAGTGGAAGCAGCGGTGAAGATCTGCTTAAAAAAAACATAAGGAAACTTACCACAAGAAGGGGTCGAACCCACAAGTGGAAACACTTTCATGGAGGTGAAAAAATGGGACTTGTGGCAGGATGTAACGGTAATTCTCCTCATGGGAGAATTCTCCCAATTGGGGGGGGATTATTCAAAATGACCCCCCCAAGGAAGTGAGAAAACTTTCCCTAAAAAGTCCTCTGCGGAGGGGGTAAAGAAGGAGGTCGCCGTGATGGCTGACCCGTAGGGGGCACTTGGCCGAGGAAAGTCGTTCGTCGGGGGCGGGAGGGCTGAAGGAGAATTCCCTGGTAGGGAAGACTGAGCAAGAGCTCTCCTGGAAAAGGGTCGGGAAAAATCACCGTCGTAGTTGACATGGGACATCTTCATGGCTCGGAGGAAAGTGAAGTTCAACGACGGTGGGTAATTGGCGGCAGTGAAGGGGTACCTTGGAAACATCTGGGGAGAGAGGTCTGGAAGGTCTCATAGGTGAGGCAGAGAAGGGTGCGAGGGTGCAGGTTTGGGCCGTATGGGGAGCTACCTTAGGGGATGGAAAAGGGTCCTTTACCTTTTCTTAATGAAAAAAAAAAAAACGATTTCCGAGAATCCGCCGGGGAGGACGAGGATGGGAGACGGGGTGATTCACAAAACCGGCAACGTTGTTACAAAAAAGGATCTGCAATGGGACGACCGCTGGAAGATCTTCGGGGGGACAGAAGGGTCCAGAAGAAACTTTCAGAGAAAAGGAAAAAGATTTTCCGAGGGGAGGCAGGGAAAATCATATCGAGGGCTCCGCCGTTCATTGCCCAAAAGAAGGAAAGGGAATGTCCAGAGAAAAATCCTTTAGAGGGGCAGGGGGTTGGTCAGCCGTTCTTATCCCTAATGTAAAAAAGAGAAAAGACACACGAGGAAAATCAACCAGAAAATAAAGTCACTAACGACGGGGTAGTAACGCGGCCAGGTCCAAAGGGGAATTTGAGGGGAAGAAATTTCACGGTCCCCGGAAAGACAGTTTTCCTGGGGCCTTCGGAAGAAG
>Ga0179593_1571987_pt1 | contig 10023 bp, 11 predicted proteins | sample CZODoug2_1_08_16_FD_185931 | JGI IMG/M metagenome (GOLD analysis project Ga0179593, IMG submission 185931) | Vadose zone soil fungal communities from Angelo Coast Range Reserve, California, USA - CZODoug2_1_08_16fungal (PacBio error correction) | ecosystem: Environmental > Terrestrial > Soil >...
CATCCCATAAAAATTTTGCAAGTGATGTCGCGTAAGGTGGGGGGGGGGGGCGTCCAAGGGGAGTTGCAAAAAAAGGAATGGTAAAAGCCTCATTGCCTGGAAGAACTCACACTAAAGACTGTTGTTTAGTTTGGGAGAAGGGGGACCTGCAAACTGGCTCATACCGAGGTCTCCGATGCCATGGATCCAAGCATACATTACATGGAAACTGAAAAAACCGCAAAGTTAGATGCAAAAGAAGGGCTTTTACCGCATACTGCGCGGGCCGTGGAAAGAAGGCACAAAAGAAGCAACGGACTCATTGCCGGGAGACCAGCAGGCCTGGATGCAGGAGTCTGATCCAATGGGGCCGGTTTAGCATCGGTGAATGGAAGGCGGGAAAGGACTAGGCGGGGAGCGGCAGGAGCCTTCGAGAGGGGTTGTTTGCTGCTATCGGACCTATGCAGAAGAAGGGGACATGTGGGGGATGTATCAGCCGGCGAGGGGGGGAGAAGACCGAGGACGCGCCTCCAGGGGGGGCGAACGGAAAAACGGGAGCTTGGCGTGAAGCCATGCAATAGGGGCGTGAGTCGACGTTTGTCGAAAGCCGGTGTGGACAACAAGCTGAACAAAAGTCCAGACTTGAACTTGGGCAGGCGCCGCAGAGCGGCGGGCGCCGCGGAAGAGTGACAAGAGGGAAGAGGTCAAGCATCATCACAGGAACGAGAGAATCGAAGGCAAGAGCGATTAAGGAAATGACCCACGAGATCAACAAAAATAGATTAAATCGCCAGCGCGTGGCTCTGAACTGCTGGTAGGAGGGAAGTATTTCGGAGGACGCGGAAGATAAAAAGAAATGCTGGTAAGCTGCATCGCAACGTGCGGAAAGGCATGCAAGCCTCGAGGCTGGAAAAAGCCAATCAAAAAAGGGTGCAGAATTTCCTCCAATCCCTTGAACACGAATCGTACTTTTGCAGGGGCCGGCTGAAATAATCGACGGATACAAAAGGAAAAGAGTAATTTTTAAGCGCCCCTGGGCCCCATGCGCCGCCGAAGGACGTCAAAAGCGGAATTGCGCCGGGAGGGGTGAGGAGCAGGTTAGAATCGATTGGGGGCGGCCCTGTGCTGGCGTCTTCAGGACAAGGAATGAGAACGGTTAGCGATTGTCCGCCAGGGGAATTGGTTTACCTGGGGGGGGGGGCATCACCGCGTGGCGGGGAGGGAAAAAATAGGAGGGTGCTGCTAATCCCGAAGATCTTACCAAGAAAAGACCACCTGGTGTCCGTCCGATGTTGGCAGCGAAATTCAGCCTTCGTAGCGATATAGGTGCAAATGAAAAAAGCAAAAGAGTGTGGCTTGTCTAGAAAGAAAAAACCAGGAACAGGGCCTGGGGAACCTTTTGCGGAGACCAAAATGCGATCACGCAAAACAGGGGATGGTTGGCGGGAGGGGACCGTTCTAAAGGATCCATTACTAAGTACAATCCACCTCAAAGAGGGGAGAAAACGAGGGGGGGGAAATGAACCGCCGCAACGGTAAAGGGTCACCGCCAAAGAAGGCGAAGGCAAAGCGTCGATGCGCGCTGGAAAAAAAAAGAACTTTGCGTAAGACTTGCAATCCCCGAAAAGAGGGAGGGTTTTGGGGCAGAGAGATCAAGTTGGTGTGTTTGTTTTTTGGGTTAAACCAACAAGAGTAGGAGGAAAAAAAGGGAATGTGCAAACACTGTCTTTCTAACGGGACTCGCTCACGGGAGGTGAAGTCTTAACGTAACACAGAAAAATCAGCAGAGGAACCTTTACGAATAAGAGTTTGCTGTGACGACGCCCGTTGCGAAACTGGCGGAAAAGAAAAGCCAACCGGTAGGACGCACAAACAGGAAAAGGGAAGGGATTGGGAGTTGAGCCCGGCGAAGTGCGCCCGGGGTCCCCAAAGCACAACCATCCAGTAAGCGTTGCTTCGCAGTTGGTGAGCAAAACACGGGGCCGGAAACAGTACAAGGGGAGAGGAGATTAACCACAAGTGGCATCCGTCCTTCCGCCCCCCTCAAGACGAAAGGACGGCGAGAAGTTTACGAAAGTCCTTCATCGCGGAGGAGGGAATGCAACGCAGCACTGACTTGCCGCACTCCGACAAGCCACCCCGCACGCATTCGTGGATGACATCGGGAAACAAAAGCACGTGGGAACGGGGGACATTGAAGGAAAAAAAGAACATAACCGGGGCTGGCAAGAAACAGCACAGGCCGGCGCCTTCCCAAAAATCGCTCTTAAACCGTAGGACGGGAGAAACACTAAAGTGGGGGGGAGTAAGATGGAGGAAACTGTCCGGCGCATTTGGGGGGCCTCCAGTTGGCCGCATAAGACAATGGTGATGGATCGTCTGAAGGGGATAGGGGGGGGGGTAATTCAAGCAAGGCTTGCAAATAAGGGCGGTCTCAAGTGGACAGTAAGTCCGCGCACAGCCGCTTGCAAGAGTGTACCTCAGCCCGCGAAGGGAGTGAATGCCTTAAAAAAACAAAAAAAGGTCGGCGATGCAAGGCCCAGCATTTTATCGTCGAGCGGAATGGCGCAATAATCGCCGCCGACCCCAGGACTGAAACGGCGATTCCAGGAACCATGTGGATCGAAGGCGGGGGAGAGTGAGAATACACGCGAATGGCCACGTATCTCTAAGGTCTCGAACTTTCATGTTACCGGCGAGAATCAGGGCATCGGAAGGACTCAGGGCGCGTTCCGCGGCGGCGCCGATTAAACGCTGCGCTGCGCCCAAGGAAAGGCTTAGGGGGTGAATTTGAAAAAAAAAAGGAGGTGTTGGTGAACGGGGAGCTCGGGGCCTCAGCCGTATTGCGGCCCACGGCAAGCAAAGCGTAGGACCCAAAAGGTCATCGCCACCCCAACGGGCGGAGCGTCGAAGATTCAAGGGAACAACCAAAAAATTCGCTACCAGGAGGTGAATCGCAGAGTGGGTCGATAGCAGATTCAGGACGCCGCGCCACCAAAAAAACAAACGCCATGTTCCGCCTCTGAAGAGCGTATGCTTTACGTCCCCAAAAAAAAGAAGTTTTTTTTTGAAAACCTGCAGAGGGCAAAAAGAACGGAAGTCGAGTGAGGCAGGGGGCTTCGTGGGAGGGCCTCTCTTGAAACTTAGCCTAACCGTCTTGCGTAAAATCAGTGGAGGAAACGGGTGCGTTATTTTAGTTTCGACGGTTGGTGCAAGGTGAGGACCCGGGTGGGGGATCATGGTCGACTGGTCAGGTCTCCCAACGAAGAAATAAAGGAAAGGGAGGTGACTAACTCACTGCTTCCATCTATACGGGGGAAATCAAGGTGATTTTTATTGGAGGCCTTCGGGGACTTGAAAAAAAAACTAAAATGGCCACCGGGAAACAGAACTTCACACACGTTCGCCAAATGTTACAATCGGGAAGATTGTCCAAAGAAACGAAGGGGGGGCTGGAATTATTGTGGGTCGTTTGTTGGGGAGTCGGCGCTCCAGAAAAACTAACCGGCCACGTTCCCAAGGAATAAACCACCCAAATTAAAGGACTCGGAAGGGAAAAAAAGAGTGTCCAAGGTTCCGAAACCCCTTGACCTTGGCCGGGTGGCGATGAAACCGTCAAGACGCGGTGGTAGGGGATGAGCAGTAACACAGCAGCGGGGTGACGTTTGATGACCACGCGCTTTCTCGTTGCTCCGGAAAAAAAGGATACCACACGTTGTGGCAAAGGGAAAATAGGAAAAGAGGAATAAAAACGTCAGTTTTGAAAGGGAGTTAGAGGACCCGGCGGGGTCAGCTGGGTACGCGCATCAAGCGAGATCGGGTCATTTTGCGATGGAAAGAGAATGTTTTTCCACTAGGTTCAGAATATCATGAAATCGGCTCAAACCGCCGCGATGAAAAAAGTTGATCTCTGGGTTGCGAAGAAGGGTGAAGGGTGTAAAAATCGGTGTTGATGGAGCAAAGGCCCAGCCACCGCGGATTCCAACGAAGAAGGGGAAACAGAGCAAAATGAGAGAGGGGAGTGGTAGACCCACGTCCTTTGATTTCGAAAAAAGGGGGACGACTTGGGGGCAGCGCGGAGGATGAGTACATGCGTCAATAAACACCTTTGATGCACCAAGTGCTAGGAGTGCGCTAAAGCAGGGGACAGTTGGGTGTGCACGTTCGTCATTAACGAAGTACTCTTCTGCGGACGTTGCAAGCGACACTGCGCCTGCCAAGCCGTACCCTCCCGGCGATTCAGGTGGGCTAAAAGAAAGTACGCCGGAGAGCATTAGTAAGCTTCCTCCGGGATCTAAAAAAAATAGGAGCGTGCATCCATCCTCTTCGCCGGTGGGAGTTGGGTTTGGTCATGCCGCATTCGACCACTCTCAAGGGAACCACGGTGAGATTTCGTGTCACTGTGCTCCTTATGGGACGAAAAAGGGCGCGGATACCGCTGAGACCGTGGAACCCCATGTAATTCGTCAGTGGACGGAGGAGTAGGCCGCAAGGGTCTCTCTGCGAATTTGGAGAAGCTTCGGGAAGAAACTTTCAATGTTAAGGAGGGGTTTAATCGTGGCTCTCTCACCAACAACCAACGGATTGAAGCGAGAGACCCGTGAGCAGCAAAAGAGTTCCCTGGCTCTCTACCAGCACCACAGCTCCGAAGCCAGCTGGGGACCGGCGCAAAAGGAAACTAATCGGGTTCAGGTCGTGCGAAAAGTTCGACTGGTAGGAGAGGCATTGCCTAGCACTGTAAGGGATAAAAAACGGGGGTGGGTTACTGGCGGAGGCTGAGCATCATCAAACAGGCATCCGATGCCGCTATGGGGGGAGACGGAAAAAGGTCTAGCGGGCGCGTTACTAAAACTCCCTCCGGCTGCGTACTTCGAATGACCTGCCACCGACACCGTTATTGAGGGCAGCTACGTGGCGCTTGAAACGCAGTCAAGAAAAGATGGGTCAGTTTCAAGACGCAAAAAGCAGCGATTCGCATGGGCTGGAGGAATAATGCCGAGCAAATGGTAATCAAATCGTGTTTAAGTCTCATTGGAATACAAGGGTGACAAGAGTAAAAAATAAAGTGGGGGAAAATTGACGCGAGAAAATCCAAGGACGATCTAAAAGGGAATCAGGAAACCACAAAGACCCGAATCGTCAGGAGGGTGTCGGGATGCGCGCATTCCAAATGAACGAAGAAGCCGACTTCACAAGCGATCCTGCACGAATCATTCGTCAAAGAGGAAAAAAGGGGTGAAAGGAAAGGTGGTGACCTAGTACGGGAAAAAACGAGGAAAAAACATTCCCGACATCGCAATCATGAGATCTCGCGGAACGCGCGCGGTTAACAAGTCTTAAGAGGGGAAAAAAACGGGGAAAAAAAAAGCAAAAAAACAGGCGTCTAAAGGCGGCGTGTCGACGTTGTCATCAACAAGGGTATCCTGAGACGAAAAAGGAACTCCGTAATCAAAAAACATCTATCGCTCGATTACGTGGCTCCAGCTATGGGGGAGAAAAGAGAGGGTGAAACCATAAAAAAAAAGGTCCTGCAAGGTCACGGAAACGCTGGAACTGTTCCAAAGGTCTTAAGGGGTGGGTGGCTGATTGCGAAAGTTAGGGGGTGGTGAAAAGACAGCTCCCCAACCAAGACAGAATGGAGGGAAAAAAAGACTATCGTCTCTAGAAATTCCAGCCGCACAGCCTTTGGGGGGAGGAGGAAAGGTGACGGAGGGAACAGAGGGGGCCAGCAGGTTTTTTTCACCGCCCCTTGCCTTTATTAACGAAGGGAAAAAAAGGGCCCGGTAAGGAGCTTGAAAGTAAAGTGAATAAAAGGGCTTATGAGCGGTCTCCTATTCTTGAAATGTAGCCAAGACGCCATGGGACATTTTCAAGGGCAAAGGACGCAAAACTGAGGGAAAAACAAAAGACAAAACGACGATTTGGGGGGTACCGCAGACGGTGGCGCTGCCCTTGTGTCAAGATAGAACTCAACAAGGCAGCAAAACGACTCGAAGAAAAACCCAGGAAGGGGATTCGGGAATGCTCCTCAAAAACGGTTTGCATCGGACGTGAATTCGCCGGCGACTGGGAGGGCGGCGGTGCTAGGGCATCGGCGATAGTCAAGGGATAAAGGCTTACATAAGGGAGAAAGACTCAGAAAGGGTGGATGAAGCAGCTAGGGAGATCGGGGGGGGACTCTCCTCCCTTTGCTATGACCGGATATACTGGTACTTGCCGTGGGGAAAGGGCGTAGAATGGGGGCAAGATCGGCCAATCAGAGCATGAAAGTCAACAAAAAATTGCCTTGGCCGAGCGCGGCTAATCCGGGGCTCCGGCCTCGGAGAGCCGGATCGTAAAATCAATAAAGCGGAAAACAAACTGCAGGAAAGGCTATCAAGAAAAAAGTCGCATCGCGAGATCCAAAAGTCCGTGATATGAATCTGCCAAAGGAAAGGAATCTTCCTGTACGGGGAGGTACGGGAAAAGATGAAGACAGAGGAGGGAAAATTGTTGGTAATACTGCAGAGCTCGGTCGGGTAGGAGCAAAGCCGATGAGGGAAGGTAACCCAATCTGCAAGGGAAGGGCTTGCGCGGACAATCCCTGTCCCTTGCGAAAATCTTTCAAGAATGAAGAGGGAAAAGGACGAAAAAAAGAAAGCTCCAGGCATCACCTTTTCGAGCGCAACTGGGCCCCATGCAAAGAGACTTACTCAATGGAAAGGCAAAGGGAAAAGGGGGTGCGAGAGAGGAAGCACGAGGGGAGGAAATGAGGGGACACTTTGAGTCAGTAGCCCTAAATGATGAGACGGGTTGGCGCAATTGCAAAAAAAAAGGGCGATAGTCTGTGGGTGTTTGACAGAAAAGGGAAGCGAAGGGAGGGATAGGAAGCCCGCCTGCGAGGTGGCTGATACACGCATGTTGGCCGATGAGTTGTGAAGTCAAGTAAAAAGTATTCGGGGAAAGATGGGAAGCCGGGGGACAGGAACGAATAACGCGTGGTCACAAATTTGCGAATAGAATAAAAGAAAAGCAACCCACGGTGAAACAGGCCTGACCGTCATTTAACCAAAGGCAAAAAAATGGAAAAAAAAAAGAATGTGGGGGGACTTTAAAGAGGTGGGGACCCCAAGGAAAAAAAAACGATCCATTCCGAGTTCAATCCCCCACGCAGGGTGTCTCGAACAACATGACGCTACAGGGGGGGACAAAAAAGGGCAAAAAAAGCGTAACGCAAACACCCGAGGAAAGGGCCCTCCAACGCTATGCTCAAAAGTGTACACGTAATACTTTAACGCCCCAGGGGAAAAGGGGGAAAGGTTTTGCAAAAAGAAAATGGAAAAAACAACCACCGAGATGAGGGAAAAGATATATAGTGGGAAAACACGCATCTTTATACTACGCTCCTTGGTAAGAAAAAGAGAAGGGCACTGGAAGGGCTCCCGGAAGGACAAAGTTCAGGGAGAGTGGTTGCGGGGGGGAAACAGTTAAGGTTGCTGGCGTAAACGCACGGCTGAGTTGGAGGTACCAAAACTGCTGTGCGGTTGAAAACAGGGAGGGGGATGGAGGTAGCAAAAAGGGAAAAGTTAAAGCCACCATCTCATCTAAAAGGGGGCGTGATGCTCTTGGGTTAGAAGAAAAGTGCAAAAGGAATTCCACGGGATTCTAGAAAAGGAAGGGACCACGGAAGGGCATCGTAAAAGACGACCCCGACGCCCTCTACGACGGCGAAATTAATGACGGGAACATCCGGAAAAGGTGGGGGGAAGAAACAGAACAGTCTGGCGTACCGACTCCTCGAAAATCCACCCCTCAAGTCGGGAATGCCATCGGTAAAAAATATAAGATACAATTCACAAGGAACCACGTAAGGCCGGCGGGGGAGGTCCCAGCACAGGCCGTCCTTCCCATCCGCTTCAAGGCTAACCGTCTGAGGGACGACGGGAAAGGTGGATGAAAAATGGAACGGAAATGAGAGGGGAGGGGGCACCCCAGTTGCTGGAGGAAAAAAGGTGATGAAAAGGCTCAGTGCCAGGGTACCGGATTTGGAAACGCCGGGCTGAAAAAGATTCGGCGCCAGTAGGAGTACCTGCTCACCGTCCGCATTGAAGGGCATGAAAATTCCGAGGGAGCGCACTTTCCAAACTCGGAGAGGGATTCCAACGACATTGTCTAAGGTTCGGAAAGGGGGGCGGGGTGTTAGGGGTATTCCCGAACGAGAAACCGGGAAAAGGGAAAGGGAGGGGGGCGATTTATCCGTATTTGGGGGTCTCCTGAAGGAAGAATTTTTACTGAGCGCCTCCCCTGGCGAATCGTCTTCCTGTTCAGAAGGAAGATGAAACCAAGAATCGCAACGGGGCAGACCTCAGAAAAAACGAGGGAGAGCAGCCGGCATCGGTCTCTAGTTCCCTAAGTCGTTTGTGCTTCTGTGGTTTTGACAGCAGCCGCGTGGGGGTGAAAACAGGAGAACAAAGTCTCTCACGGATGGCTTGAAAAGGGCAAAGAAGAGAAGGGGGAACTCCGTTCATCGCAACACGGAAGAGCGTCCTCGATATCCCGTCAAAGAGCCGTGGAGGAAAACGGAAGGGGGTAAGCAAAAGAGACAGGTAAAAGAGGGAGGAAGCAAGAAGACATGCCGTCTCCAAACCCGCCTGAAGGAAAAACCGGCCAAAGGGACAGCTGCAGAATTGGCCCCTTGAAAAAAATGCCGCAGAGCTCCAGAACGGTCCGGATGGTCGTCTGCAAGTAAATTCGTTTCAGAGGGGGTGAGCTCCTATTGAAAAAAGGGCAGCTCAAGTCTTCGGTAAAGAGTTTGCAGGTCAGAAAGTCAAAGTAGTTGTTCTGAATTAGTGGGGGACTGGAGAAGGAGTTGAACGACTGAAGAGCGTAGCCCCCTGTCCTGGCGAATAAGGAAAATCTGGAGCCTAAGGTGTGAGGGGGGGTGGGGCCTTGTGCCCCCAGCAGCTGTGAAAAAAGCATGGCCCACTCATGGGGAAAAAAACCGCCACAAAAAAGGAAAAATAAGAGGCGGGGCTTTAAGAAAAAACGATCTCGGGTGGGGAGGAGTCCATTATCGTTTGGGGGTGGGACGCTGCGAAAAAACGTAAAACCCTAAATAAAAAAAACCGAAAGTACCGGCTCGTAATCTTCAATCGGAAAAAGTTTATGGACCTGTGAAGGAACTGGTGGGATGGCACCCCTAACTACGTGGGAGGCGTAGGAAATAAAAGAGGAGCGGAGAGAGGGAAAAGCTTGATGACAACGGCGCTTCGAAGGGGCGCCGTGAGACACCAAATTGTGGATGGCGGGGAGAACGAACAAAGAAGAAAAAAGGGGGGTTGGAAAACGTGCAAATGCACGTTCCCCGTGCTTCAGCGCGAACGGTCGAAAAAAAAAGGATTGGAAAAGGACGGCGGTGGGGTTAAGTTGGGAAGACCGCGAGCAGCAACCGTGGAATAGCGCAACAGAGGAAAAACAAGGATCTTTGGGGGGAATAAAAAGGGTGGGGCCGTCTAAATGCTTTCAGGGGGATAATGCGCGCAAAACGCAAAAACCTAAGGGGGAAATGGGGTTTACAGTAGCGCTTTGATCGTTTTATGATTCGCGCGCAAGGGCAGAAACCTTTGGGAATTGTTTCGGAACACATGAGGAAAACAAAAGTGGGGAAACCAATGTGCGCGGATGCGCTGCCGGACGCGCTAAATTCAAAGAAAATTGGACATCTAAAGGGGAGGAGGGGCCTGGGGCAAGCGCCACGTGGGGGCCCTCCTACAGCCGCGTGGCTTCATGTGGGGGAGTCCGGCGCGAGGCCGGCCGTAGAGCAGGCGAATCGGCAACGAAAAAAAAAAGGTAAGCCAGAACGCAATAGCGGCCTCTTCCCCTGGTGCTTAGGGACAGAAGACCGGGGAAAATCCACGGGGGTGAGGGTTCTCCTGGGCCATCGCCGTAAAAAGAAGAATCAGGAAAAAGTTTGAAAAGAGGGAAAGCAGGGGCAGGGGTTCGTCCGCCTGCCCAAGGCGGCGCGCTGCGATGGGCCGCGGATGAAAAAAGCAGTTGAAACATGGA
>Ga0179593_1655970_pt1 | contig 10023 bp, 11 predicted proteins | sample CZODoug2_1_08_16_FD_185931 | JGI IMG/M metagenome (GOLD analysis project Ga0179593, IMG submission 185931) | Vadose zone soil fungal communities from Angelo Coast Range Reserve, California, USA - CZODoug2_1_08_16fungal (PacBio error correction) | ecosystem: Environmental > Terrestrial > Soil >...
GCCGTACGTAGCATCTAAAAGTTTCTCACCGAGAAAAATAGGGGGTCAGGGAGGAGAAATACGGACCATAGAGAGGGCTTTGGAACAAAATTGGCCTCGTCGCGGGCGCAAGGCGTGGGAAAAGTAAAGAAGGACCCTGAATGAGGGTCGACTTAAATAAAGAGACGCGAGGAACCGGCACAAGTCATGCTTTGGGGGAAAACCTGACGGGGGAAAAAAAAGAGCGGGTGAGACCCACAAAGAAAAGAGTCAAGGGCTCGCTGCGATGAGGCCGGCGCGTCAGCGGAAAAAGCACCTCAGTCAGCCGGTCAGAAGCGGGGGGTGAGGGGGAAAGAGAGTAAAGGCCGGAAGGAGGAGGGTGGGGTGGGGGCGGCGGGCGGGCTGTGCACCCTTTACAAAAAATGCGGAAGGGCTTTAACTGAACACGCCGTCTGCGTAGCTTGGAAGCCGCGCATATGGCGAGGACCAAGGATGTAACCGGGTGAAACGAAAAATGGCCAGTAGACGTCTGCGTTTCGAAACACGGAAAATTGAGAAAAGAGGTGGCCGTAAGCTAAAAATGGAACAAACTCTGCGCCCGCGCAGGAGAAGAACGGGTCTTTACTGAAGCTGGACAAAAACGATCCGCGGGTGTCGCAGGCAAAAAGACATCCGCCCAATAAAGGAAAAAAAACACTGGGAGGGAAAGGGGACGGCGTCACGAATATCAGAGAGAATCGCCGGAGTCAGGTGGGGGGAGCGATCTGGGGAGACCCCGAGGCGGTAAAGAAAATCGGTAAAAGGGGAAGCGAGAGAGGACCAGGAAAACACGCCGCCCTGTATGCAGAGAAAACGAAAATGGCCGGAATGGGCGGGGAAAAGGGAAGGTGGGAAGACACGAAAGGAAGCCTAGACTGGGGGGGCGTGGGCTGGAGCGGATTCGTCGAATCTTGCTAAACTCCGGGGGGGATGGAAAAGCGAGAAAAAAACCATCATTCTCAAAAGAAAGAGAGAGCGCTGATGAACAGAAGACCGGTAACTGGTCCCACAAGAGAGCAGCGATGCGTACGTCAAACGAGGGGGGGGGAAAGGGGGGAAAGATAAAGGGACGTCAATATGGGCTGGATCAAAGAAGCATGCCCGCGATCTTGAACTGGGTGGAGTCTGCAGCGCACTGAAGTACGACTCCCGCTCAGCAACCTAAACTTCAATAAAGAGATTCCGGAAGAGCTAAGGTCGAGCGCTATCCACCTTACGACAGAGGAAAACGGCAAAGGGAGTAAACGAGATTAGAAGAATTGAATGGAATTGGTATCCTGAAGGAAAAGCGTAGTCGCGCCCGGGGGCGAGCGATGCGGTCATGGATCACCAAAGGCTCAGAAAAGGGGCGGCAGTCTAATTTGGAAATCGCTGCGTTGGGAGGCAGGGAGGTCATCACACCGCGCATCAAGCAAAAAAAAGGCTTGATAGGACATCGAGGAGGGAGAACAGTCTACACTGAAAGGAAATCGGGAAGAAAGTCTAGATCCGAGACACAGAAGGAGGAGTGCACGCCTAGAGGGTGAGAACCGTTTCGTATCGGGCATCGGGCAGATTCGGGAACATCTTAGAAGGAACTCAAGTGCCGACCAAACAGCGGGGCGACACCCATTTCGTACGGGAAAAAAAAAAGCGTAAAAGGGCGACATGTGTGGCCATGGATAGGAAAAATACGCAACTGAGCACCAGACCAATACGCCGGCTCCACGCTTTGGAAGGGCGCAAAGCCAAGGGACGCCTGTTTCCATTGTGCCTAGAGCTTGAGGACGCAGCCTATTCTTTTCACATGAAGGGCGGAAGAGTTCCTATAGAATCTGCACTGCCTGGAAAAGCGGACCCGGTTGCGCCTGCCGGGTCAAGAGGTCGGAGTCTGAGACGTAAGAGAAGGAAGAAGACGTGAAGGGGTCCTTAGGGAAAGGAGGAACGAGCTGAATCGGGGGTGGCGATGCTCGCAGACTCGAAAAAAAGGAAAGCGCTGGCTATCAGAAGAAACTTAAGGGAGAAAGCCCTCTGGGGGAAAGACTACGGAAAACTCAAGGTACAAACCGCACTTCGGTGCCTACCTGGATTTCGGCGGCGTCGATGGGAACCTGGGAGAGACCTGGGAAACTCTAGAAAAGGCCATAGAAGAAGAAAATTGTCGCCCGCCGGAAACAAAAGGAGCAAAATCGGACTGGAGGAGAAGAGAGAAAAAATCTAAGCATATCTATCAAACCGAGGGAGCTAAAAAGAAGCAAGAGCCGGAAGGGGCCATCCTACAAGGAGAAGTTAGCTGGGAGGTAGAGAGCCTAAACTCAGGGCGTGAAAGAGCGCGCAACACCACAACGGATTGAGGGAGAAGAAATCGGTGAAACCTCAAAAGTCGTTAGGAAAAAAGGGCAAAAAACTCCACTCGCGAGAAGGGACTGCCGTCAAAGAGAGAAAATTAAGCCCCAAGAATAAAAGATTGACGCTTCGATGTGGAAGGAAATCGAATCAGGATCGATTTTCTGTCTGTCCGAAGGAAAACCCGGTGACAGGTGCACTAAACAATGAAGGGAGAAAAGACGGGCTCCCAGAAAATAAAAAGGGAGCGCCCAAAGACGTCCCGCCGGGGAATGCTCGTCCCATGCCGGGTTGCAAATCATGAACAGAGAGCTGACGTGGAATCTAAAAGGGAAAGGGGAAAAAATTCCCCCACGGGCAAGATAGCACTGAGAAAAAAGAAACAGCCATATGCAGGGCGAGAATGGCGGGGTCGAAGGCGCGCATCGATCAGTGCGAGCCGGGAAGGCCTAAGGAATCAGCATGTAAAGCCAGTCCGAAGCAGGGAGAACGGAGAAATATCGGGGCGAAAGACGAAAAAGGGATCGGTCTGGACAGTCAATAAGAGACAAGGTCGCTGCATGTAAAGTCCTGGCGGTCGGAATAGGACGTACCGATGGGAAAAAAAAAAAATGAGAAACCGCTCGGCGCGGCCGGCGGCAAAACGACGAAAAGTCCCATGACATTCGTTCGCAAAGGCAAGAAAAAATGAGTTTCGCAGGGGAAAAAACTCGAGAATAGGTGGACAAAACGCAAAAATCGTCGCGACAGAGGAAAAAAGCAAAGGCCCTGGAATGGTAGATGTTGCCGACAGTAAAAAGGTTCTTAAGGAGAGGAGCCGCTCGCAGGGGGCTGAAAAACCGGTAACTAAAAGGAACGCCGCACGCTAAAACGGCGCCGACAAAGACGTTCACGAAAAACATGGGCCCGGAAAGAGTCGGCTCGCTCCCTCGGGAAGAGTCCCTGGGGAGTTCTGGTTGCAGGGCCGGGCTGGGAAAAAAAACGCGGGCGGTGAGGAAAGGATGACGAGCTCGAATACCCCAACGCAAGTCAAGAGTCTCAGCACAGGCCCCAGCGCGGGGGGAAAAAAGGTCCGACAGGGCATCCGCTACCGGCTAAGGTAATCAACGGAGGGAATCCTTCAGGGAGAAAAGAGAAGGGGAACGGGAAGGTACTAGAGGTTATAAGAAAGCAAAAAAAAAACGAGGCCGGATAGCGGCAAAAACGACCACAGAATGCGCATCACAGGCAAGGTCTAAGAGTTCCGTGCCGGGGAGGGGGATAGAGGAAAAATTAAAAGGCAAGCATCCTGCAAGCCCGAAAAGACCATCGATCTGTCCGCGGCACCGGGTTCACTCCGGCGGCGCCGCTCAGCTACAGGGTAGCTCGAAACCACATTCGCCGGCTGACAGCTTCTCAACCCTAGAACAGAATAAAAAAAAAACCAGAATCGAGGGGGACCGGGAGAATGATGTCCATAGAGAAGCGAAAACTTGGGGGGGCACGACAGCAGGTTAGGACTGTTTTATTCTCTAGAAACCGCTTTGTGCGAAAGCGACAGCGGTAAGCCCATAAGACATCCCATAAGGGGCCTGCGTCTAGATACCTGCAGGAAGGGAACTGAGATTTCAGCCCAGGCAAAAAAAAAAGCAGGCGGGGCAGCCGCAGGCGGAGGGAGCTGGGTATCTTTAATAGAGCGGTCAAAAATAATCAAGACAAGGGAGACGGCGCTGTGCAAAGACAGCCTGCAGGTAGGTTGTCGGGGAACAAAGTCGATAAAAGGGAATAAAAAAAGATCCCATCGGGCGTCTTGGACGCCCCTCCCCAACAGAGGGCACCTTTACTATGGGGCTGCTGTTAGAAGAGGGGGGAACGAACAAGAAAAAGCGATAAAAGGTGCCGAGTCGCGCCCAAAGTAACGCGAAGCGGATCACGGAATCCGGGAAAGAAAAAGTTCCGGTGAGCCTGCCTACTGGAAGACATCGTGAAACGCTAAAGAAAAGTAGAAAATCGGAACCCAGAGAAAGGCGGGGATTCTGTTAAACGGTCTTAAATAAAGAGGAAAAGCGCTTCATCAAGTGCGCGGAGGGGCCAAAGAGAGGAAAGAAGAAAGCGACTGCGGAGGGGGGGAGCCACGCCACAGGTTTCTTGCAACTTTGGGGAAAGATCGGAAACAAAAAAGCCTTGGCGGGGGGGGGGGGGGGTGGGGGGCAGAAGGTCCTCGGGGCAACCGACAAAAGGGGAAAAAAAAAACTCCGTGCTTAAAAGGCACGGAGGGATAAAGCTCTCGTCGCATGCCTAAACGAAAAATAACGGAGGGAGAAAAGGTGCGAAGGGGACGGAGGGTGTTGTGCTAACAAAAACCGCGCTGCGTTTCCACGTCAAAGGGGAAACGACGAAAAAATCAAACATTATGGAAAAAGCACGGGGGATAGGAGCGGGAGGACGTCGACTGGAAGTGCAAAAAAGGAAGAAGACGGTCGTCGGCAGGATGTCCAGCACAGGCCAAGTGGGGCTATGGCACGCAACGTATCAGAAAGGGAAGACGAGGGCACCGCAAAAAAAGGGAAAAGATTGGGAAAAAAAGCCTAGAGCGCAAAAAAGGGGAGCACACAGGCCCGCCTACTCGTAAAGGGACAAAATCTCAAAAAACAAAAACCAACGGGGGAGAGGAAAAAAAAGAGGAAAATGGGGGCACAGCTGTGGAATCTCGGTGGCGAAAAAGAAGGGAATATTGCGGGCCGAATACCGAAAGCCAGCCGGTTCCAGAGAAAAGGGACTCTAGGGCGAAAAAGACAACCGGGAAACGGAAAGTGCCGCACTTTCGCATTCGAAAAAAAGGTCAAGCAACGACTCGTAACTCAATTTCAGCCGAGAGGCAGGTCGAAAAAAAAGTTAGCCCCGCATCGCGGTGCGCCCAAACAAAAAAGCACAAGGGGGGGCTCGGAGCTCGAGGAACGAAAGATTCTACCATACGAGGAATGCCTGTGCAAGGAAGAGGATTAAAAAAGACGGAAAGGAAACGGAAAGACAAAGTGCGCAAGAAAACGCAAGACAAAGGGTGGCACTCCGGATCGGGAGGATCTTATAATGGCACCCAGGAGGGAAGCGAGACAGCTGTCGGGAAACGAAGAAAATCCCATGGGCCAGGAATACGTTCCGAAATGAGGGGGCAGCGGAATTTGATAACCATCGGCCAAAAACTTCACGAAAACTGCGCAACCCGTAAAAAACCCGGCGTGGTTAAGGAGTTACTCCGGCTGAAAAAAAAACAAAAAGAACGCTGATCGGTCGAGGGGGAGTGCGCCTCCCGAAAGTAACAGACGAGAAAAAAAAAAAAAGCCAAAGAACGCCTGTTCAAAGGGGGAAAAGTCAATCCGCAGGCATACGCTTAGTATCGGGGAAGAAAGGGCCGGTGGTAGATCAAGGGGTGCAGAAAAAAACCTACAGAAAAAAAGGGAGCTGGCATCCAAGAGCCGTCCGGGGTAAAAAGGGAAAGCGTTGAAGAGATTTTGGCGAGAAAGGGGCAATGACCCAAAAAAGCACTACGCAAAAAAGAAATACGATCGCGCCACCGCTGGTCCGATAAAAAAATTGGGCAAACTTTTAGTTAGAAAAGGGGAGGAGGGGACCTCTAAGAAAACGATCGCACTGGGAAGGGAGAACGAGGGAGAGCTGATACGCCTGGGGCCAGGTCGAAAAACCGGAAGGGGTGGGAAAACGAAAGAAAAAGAGCAACCTGAGGGCATCGGGGAAAGGGGGCAACCCGGGGCAGTGGTCAAGGGGGGGGGGGGGAAAAAAAATGAAAGGGGGGTAAGGGTCCCGAAACGAAACAATGCGCCGAGAAAGGCGGAGACGCTCGAGGCTAAAAAAAAGCAGAGGGGGGGTCGGCGGTAGATACTTGGCTTGGGAGAAGCCAGGGGGCGGGGGCGTGAAAGATGGGGAAGGGACGAACTTGGCAAAAAAAAAGGAGGTCGGCTGACGCAGCGAGGTCCCTGGAATTGGGTCGACCAAAAAACACACGGACTACTAGAGAAGGGGAAGAAAAGAGACCTAACGACCTGCAAAAAAAATGAAAAAAAAAAAACGGCCACGCCGTGTGTCAGGAGCGGAAAAGATCCTGGCACTCACCTGCGCAAAACACGGGGGAAAGAGGAGGGAAAACGCTAAGTTGGAAAGGGGGTAAGAAAGACCTGTAAGATGAAGGATCTCGCCCGGCGCGGTGGGGGTTCGGATGGGCTGAAACGGGAAATTTCACCAAAAAACGGCCGCTGTAAGGGCACAGCAGATCGAGGCAGCTGGAATAATTCTAGAGAAGTCCAATCCAAGAAAACACACACCACCGCTTGAAGAGGAAACACGCACGGAGAGGGAAAAAAAAACAAATACAAAGAGAGACAGAAGTTACGACCGGAGGGAGCGTCCTAAAAATCGAGGACTGGGCGTCATCGGTTCAAAAAAAAAAACTATAGGCGGTGCAGAAAGGGGGAGGAAAACGCAGAGAGGGGAAGGAGTGACATCGTTCGAAAATACCGGAAGAAAAAAGGACCGCCAGCCCGGACCCGCCAGACCCATGGGTATAAGGGGGGGACGAACAAAAAACGGTACCATTCAGGGGAAAGTGCTGACAGGGACGTCGACGATAGGGAAATGAAGAAAAAATTGCTCACAAAGCCAGAGCAGGGCTTAGAAGTAAAAAAAGGATGTTGGAAACAGGCAAAGGAGGGGGGCCGCACAAGGGGACCATGGGCCTTCGAAACTGGTGGGAGAAAAAAACTGAAAAACATATCGTTGAAAGAAGCATGACCGACAACAGAGAAAAAAAAGGGCAATGAGAGGAAAACGGACCTGGAACTGCAGCGGGGAAAAAGTCGAATGCCGTGAATGGTCACAAGGAAGCGACGCCGGGAACAAATTCCTCAGAGCTCCGTTGGGAGGGGGGGGGATGGAACAATCGATAATCGCAAATGAGGTGCTCGCAGCTTAGAGAGACTCACGAAAGGTGCCCGCCAAAACAGGATAAAAAGCAGACATGTCGCGCGACCCAGAAAAAGGTGAAAGCTGCCCGCTGATGACTTGTTGGAGAAATGGGGGGGTCGAGGTGAAAAAACTTCATACATCGCTGGAAATGACCAGGTGCAGATGGGGGGTACGGCGGCGCCGCGAGCGCGAAAAGAAAGGGGGCACGCTAGTGGCACGCGAAGGACGAAAAGGGGAATGCAAACGTCAAACTTAAGGGTAAGAGTCCTGAGAAAGAGGAGAAAAAAGTAAAACCGACCAAAGACGAAGCGTCCATATATATCAATAGAAAGGGGGCGCGGAGGGGAGCGACAATGGGGGGTTGGAGGGCAAAACGGGACTGCGCGGCTGGCGGAGCTGGAGAAAAAAAGAAACCCGCCGTGAGAGGTCAAACGCGCGAGGATCAGGAGAACAAACACGGGGGTGAGGAAAAGCCATCAGCGCGGAAACGCTCAAAATAAGGACAAGAACGGTAACGGCGGTGAGGCGTCGAGAAAAAAAACCAGGTAACAAAAAACAAAACTCCAAGAGACCATAACGGGAGGGAAGGAGGCCTGAACAAAAAACCAAAGGCAAATTGGCCGCGAGAAAAAAAATCGGCTTTGAGAAGTATGGAAGACTAATGTAGAAAGAGGAAAATGAAATTAATCAGAAGGAACATTTCGGAGAGAAAGCCAAAAGACAAGGGACGTTGCACTATTTTTCAAAAAAACGACGACGGCGCGTGCCGAGCGTGAAACCACAGTGCCGACGGGTACCATACGTAAACGAGACAGATCTGGGGACGAAGGAAAAAATCAAACGCTAGGAACAGGGGGCAACCGAACAGCTGACGTTCAACCCTCAATTAAAAAGAAGGCTCAAAGAGTAAATTCAAAACAAGAAGGAATCACGTGAAGCGCGACAGAAAAAAAAGGCGGAAAGGGGAAAAGGCTGGTCGAGGCTGCGTGAGTCATTCGGAATAAGCTTAGATCACTGAAGAGAAGAAGAAAGAAGGGCGCAGGCCAGTAAAAAAACCGGCGTCCCCAGGATAGGTAAAGAGAGGGGATCCAAGGGTCGAAAAGCACACTTCCTTTGCGGGGATGAAGAAGGTGATGGGGGAGCAGAGGAAAAAGGGAGAGGTGCGGCCAGAGGTCATCGGGGCGTCCTACGGGGTGGGGAACGCGCATTCGGGGAAGAATCGGAGAACATCGACCAGCTCGAATGAAAAGATTGGCCCAGGGAAAAAACCGTTTCGTCGGGGAAGGGGGACCAAAGAGCAAGGAAAAAAATCTGCTCAAGGCGAAAGGGGAAGAGGGGGATAAAAAAAAAGAGAAAGAAAAACCAGAATCTCGCAAACCAGCCCGAAAGTCAAAAGGTCGACAGGAAATGTAAGAGTGGGGCGACCCAGGTAGCTAAAAAGGAACAAATCAGGATCGCTGGAAGCGACGGCGAAGACCAGATGCATTTGAAGGGCCGAAAAAAAAGTCAACGATAAATCAAAGGAAATGAAAAAGATACTAACGGGGCGGGGGTGGGGGGGTGGGGGAACAGAAGGAAAAGTTCGAGCGTCAGGGTGCACGACCGAATAAAAAGGTCAAGACGAGGCGGGAACGCTCAAGCAGGCTACTAGCGGGGCTCTCTTTGTGAGTCGTTTAAGGCGGCCGAGAGGGTGGGTCATCGGGACTGTGATGCAGCGGTTTGGGGGGGAAGTCTCCTAAATGCCAACCCGAAAAGAGTCCAGGCGGAAAGGCATCAAAGAGAAACCAAAACAGGCGTCGGGCATGTTGGGGGGGAGTTTCCTACAGAGTGAAAAAAGTCCTCTCCAAACATGCAAATTCCAGAAAGGTAACTATTGTTCAAATCCAGGGGACAATGCGAAAAACCAACCGTCTAAGGTAACGGGAGTCTCGTTACTTATCTTATTGGGTATCGAGAGAGGGAGGGCAAGGAAGAGGGAAGGGATAGCGCCGACATCAAAAAGCGCGCGCTTATGGAGCAAAAAAAAAAACCACAAGGGAGCAGTCCAATAAAATTAAAACCTTGGGCATAGGTGATAGAGGAGGAGGAGGTGGGATGGTCAAAATAAAGAAGGCGACAGAGTCAAAACGACCCCACTAAATCAAGGGGAAAAGCCAAATCTCTAGTGCCAGATAAAACGGGAGAAACTAAAGAAGGCGTGAAACTCAAATCAGAAAGTAAAAAACAGAGAGTAGCGCCGACCACTACGATAAGACGGGGGACTTAATAACCTAAAGAAATAGGCTGCAGCAAAGAACAAAGGGATCTTATTTGCCGGGAAAGGACCACCCAAAAAAACGGAAAGCGGAGAAAAAAGGCAAAAAACAATCAGGTTGCGCGGGGGGGTACGGAAAACATAAAAATCAGGGGGGGTGACTCCAGAGCAAAAAAGGTGAAAAATCATCACTCGCATACGCAGGGCGGGTCAAAAAAGAGCGAAGATTCGACTGTTTCGTACGGGAAGGGGGGGAAAGGGGAAACTAAAGCAGGTCCGTGTCACGTTACCAGTCGGGGAAAAACAATCCGAAGTCTTGGGGGGAAAAAAATCGGGGAGGAGAAAAAAATAAGGGAAAGACAACAGAAGGGCTTCGTGGGAAGACGGATCTAACAATCCTCAAGCGAAACGTAAGGAGGATCGGCGCGGCGCACAACCAGGGCCGGAAGAATTGGGGGGGAGGGGGC
>Ga0179593_1710875_pt1 | contig 10023 bp, 9 predicted proteins | sample CZODoug2_1_08_16_FD_185931 | JGI IMG/M metagenome (GOLD analysis project Ga0179593, IMG submission 185931) | Vadose zone soil fungal communities from Angelo Coast Range Reserve, California, USA - CZODoug2_1_08_16fungal (PacBio error correction) | ecosystem: Environmental > Terrestrial > Soil >...
TGTGTTATTAAAAAGGTAAAGCGAAAATAAAAGGACCCCACTCCCACCGGAAGAAATACACAACTCAAAGAAGAACGGGCCGGGTCTTTTACGGGAAAAAAGGCACCTTCTGTCCGCCAGCCTGTGGGCATTGGAAAATGGCCGAGCGGGGGAGGAAAAAACAACCAAATCATTGCCCACGGGAGAAAAAAAGAATCACATGCCGCAGTCAGACAAAGAAAAAGGAAAGAGAGAAAACCCGCCTCAGAAGAATGACAAAAAAAGGATGGAATCGAAGCAATTCCTGGAATAAAAATCAAAAAAAAAAAACAAAGTGAGAAAAGGCCCACGAAAGAGAGCCTCGACGGGGAAACCGATAAAGGGAAAAAGAAAGAGGGGTAAGACCTCGGTACGGCGCTGAAGCAAATATTTGTAACTGAGGAAATAAAACCCGGCAACAGAAAAAGACACGTAAGCCAATCATCGTGTTAACATATAAGAGGGGAAAATCTCTTTTTGGGGGAATGCCCAGAACGTCGCGCAAGAAAACCATTAAGATCACTGGATTGAAGGACTGAGCCTTGGTTCGGTTGCAAAAGGGGTGCCCCAGTCAAGTTTTGAAAGGGGGGGGACGGTATAGAAAACGATGCGGCCAGGATGGAACACTTCTTTACAAGGAAGTGTTTATCCATTACTTTGTATACTCAGAGAGACCACACCATCGCTGCACATCGGAAATTCCTACCAGGGAGTGGTGGCCCTTATGTCAAAACATTGGAACCAAGCAACTGGAAGATCCTTTACATTTATATTCCAAATCACGCTAAAGAATTGGAAACTTGAAGTGCTAAGAGGGGTGAAAGGCAGTCGGGCATCGTTTGCAGCTTATATCTTGGTTTACGCACGGTCATTGTCAACGGAAGAAATCAGCGACCAGGCATCGCGAAAACGGGTGGAATAGGACGCTCAGGTGACTCCTCGGATAGGATTAAAGGACGGCGTTGGAAAAGGGACGACGAAAAAGAAAGGCCTGGAGAGACAGATATTCTGGTCAAAATCTCTTGTATTCGAAAAAATGCAGGGGTCCGAGGAATCGACGCGGACTGGGAGGGAATTGGGGTTTCGAAGTAACGGCATTAGAGGCGTGAATCATCTGAAAAGAAATTAAGCAAGGAGTAAAGGTCCTGCATAGTAACCAAACGCGGAGTGGTATCCTCCGCAAGGGATTCACTTATGAACGTCGCACTCGCATCCCAGAATGCTGAACCAGAAAGGAACTGGCCGGACAACATCGTGTGGTATGAACCAAAAGAAGGAGGGTGGTACGGGTTGAATCGGATCAGCTGCGCTCGAAACAAAAACTCGTGACTAGGGAAAAAATGGAAGGGAAAGAATGCTTCCAACAAAAAAAAAGTTGCGCTGATTGATGAGATCCAAAAATTCAGGGGAATTCGGGGGGAGAAAGAGCTTCCGAGTACGGGCAGCTTCTCATGGTCGGCGGGGGGCGAACATACGTTAAGGGGGGGGAAATGTAATTTAGCACGGGAAGGGGGGGGGATGAGCTAGTTATGTTGAAAGATGGGGTCCTGGGGGGAAGAGTGATCGGTGGGCGGGCGCTAAGGTGAAAAAGACTTGGTTAACCGAAACGTTTGCGGTTGGAATTTGGGTAAAGGTGCTTTCCTCTGTGAACGGGTTTCTGGCGCCTGTCTTGGGCGGCGACTCTGGGGGTGTTGAAGGTAGAGCTGAAATGTAACGGAATACGGGAGGGGTCTCGTAATAATGCAAGGCCGGAAAGATTGCTAACCCTCGGCTTCGCGTAGGCCCCAGGGCCAACCCAGATAGAAGTTGTAGCTGCGAAAAAAAGAGATAAGATAGCGCGTGAAGCCCGCAAAAAAGGGGTGGAGAAGCATTGTGCACGACCAGTTACTAAGAAATTTAGAAAGACCTTGCGCCTGCCCTTGAAACAACCTCACGCTCAGACACCACACAAAGGAGGAATTAAAACTAGAGTAAGAGAGGGGGGGAGTTCGGTTGGAGACCAGGGCGCGCACAGGTGAATTGAGTGGCCGGGGTACAGGGAGGAGGAAATGGGGCTTGCACAGTTTGGGTGGGATACGTGATTAACGCGCTATCTTCCGAATTGCATGGGTTCGGGCTAAACAACGGAGATGGCAAGGCCCTGGGGGACTCACTAACGGAGCGCGTGGAGCATAGGCGGCGTGAAAGATCACATTATGACCAAGCCGTAACCAAACTAAAGTCAATAAAAAGAAGCCTCCAAAAAAGCCTCAGATCGCCACACCCGAGGAAAGCCTCTGGAAAAAAGTCAAACACTCGCGTGGGTCAAACAATCAAAAAAAAGTCGATCCCGCAAAAAAAACTGTGAGGAATTCTCTAAGAGGTCCATCTCTAACTAACTTAGCTTATAATTCCAGCCTGAAAATTACAGGAGGATTAAAAGGATGAACGCACACGCCATCGGGCAGGAAAAGGAGATGGAACAGTTGAATCTGCTTGAAGAAAGCTGCAAGAGATACAACAAGAAATCCCGGACTCACTGTTATGAGGGAAAATTCAGCAAAGATGTCCGACATGGAGCTGAGAAAGGGGTCAAAGGGACGAGTTGTTTTTTGTCGCCAGAAAAATGAAAACACCCTCCCGAGCCTGGTGGAAACCGGAAAAACTCTTTTGGACGGAAAGGTTCCCTCCGTGGTTTCACATTCCTCGGGCGAGGTTATTGCGCCGTTCAGTCCATGACCCGTAGGGGAACAAAAGGGAGAAATTTGCACCGGAGAGGGGGGATAAAGAGGGGGAAGGACCATGGAACGATGCTTCATTCGTAGGATAAAAACTTCGGGAAAAGCAAACGACATACAAACTTGCTTAGGAAACCGCAGCCCAGGCAACGCGTCGAGGGGGGGGAATGGTGACTTGGCTCGAATACCTCTATTGTAGGTAAGGACCTCAGTGAAAGTTCTTGGAACTGTCCCAAAAACACCAACCAAAGCCAAGATCAGCGCTCAAAAAAGCGGAGCAGCGGACTTCAAGGAAGAGAAATTAAGGGAGCCGGTCAGGAACGAAGAACGTTTGACAATGACCGGGCGAAGGAAAGTCAACATCCGAACCGAGGATATACCAGATCAACCCTTCGATCCGGGGCTAAGGGACCATTCAGTTCCCAAGTTAAGTGGAAATTGGAAATTTTAAGGTGATTAGGCCAGAAGTTGGGGGGAAATTGTTTTGAACCCATCCAATTTCCACAACTTTTATGCTGTGGGATTAGGTTACGCGTGAAGCAACGCGAGTCTCCCCATTGTGTAGAAAGAAATCGGGGACACCGTAGTGGTTTTCCTCACCGGGACTACCCATTTTTTGGGGAAGAAAAGCAAAGGTCAAGCTTTGACTGGGTTCAAAGTGGCAAAATAAACGAAATAAAAAAAAGACACACACGTTGGGGGGGAGAATAGCGCTGATCTAAGGATAGTGGGTACTGGCGCGCCGAGGTAGGGTTTAAACTGCGGTCCGAAGGGAAAGGAAACCATCCTTGAATATGGTACAACGCTGATCTTGACAAGGGGCAGGGCATCGCTGGGCGGGCGGGGAGAATACATTAGACGATGAGGGTCGCGCGACGGACCGACTTCCTATCTTGATCAGTTAAGCTTGGGGGAAAAAGGTGCAACTTAACGCTTGGGGCGAATTCACTTGCGGAGGGTGGTGGATTTGGAAAAGAAAAAACGAAAGGGGATTCGAAAGTCACTGGAGGAGGAGGAGGGGGCGATGGCGTGTTTTCAAACGATTATGGGTCTTGGTTGAGCAATCGGCATTGTTCACGGCGAAAAAGGAGGGGTAAAAGTGGGGGTGAACCCGCTAGGCCCATCTCGCGTAACAGGGGAAAAAGGGACAAAGGGTGCGCGAGTTCCAGGGAGAGGAAAAGGGAAGGAAATGAGGCTATGCTGGTGTAGTCTTGGGAATGGTGGCTTGTGCGCTGTAAAAGATCAGGGAAAGGGGAACGCATCTCTCAAAAACAAAAAGTATTGATGAGGAGGGGGGACATTATTGTCCTGATAGGACAGAGGAACGTGACCACATTCCCACGAACTACACGACTAAACGGCCTTGATCAGTTGTGGACCCGGGAAGAGACCTCGCGAACCATTCGTCCAGAACTGTGGCCAATTTAGATAGCTGGCGAGCGGACAAAAGGAACCGCATTGCCCGAAAGAGAAAAAGAAAAAAAGTACATTTTCTACCTTAAAAGACCTCTCAGAAAAAAAGACGCAACTGGAAGAATACACCAGGAGGTTGCGAAGGCAAAGGATGTGCAAGGAAGACAGCACCACCCAGAAAGGGTAAGGCAGCATCGAGATGCGCTCGACTGAAACACCACCGCATATGAGAGGAGAAGGAAGAAGTCGGAAAAAAGGCTTCCAAAATATCGAGTAAGGCGACCTGCCCAGCAATAGCCGATTCCTGGAGACGCCGGGTTTAATCAGATGAGGAAAGGGGACTTGTTTCTAATTTTGCAGGTCAAACCGCACGGAGAACAAATATCCGATAGAGATCCAGCGTATTGGGAACGTGACTTTTTTTATTATTGGTTTCTTTTAAACATTCAAAGCTTTTGCCAGGGTCTTTTTGCAAAAAAAGGAGGGAGCCAGGATGAAGTAACACCACTCGGTGACAAAAAAACTCATTTGTAGAACATGAAACAGGGAATGGGACTTACGAGCGGAAAACGTCATACAAGTTAATTATTTACAGGAAGGACCCAAAAACCAGGGAACCATCAAGAGGTAAACGGAATAACGAATTTATTCAAACATCAGGGAATCACCCATGAACTGTGAACGGACAAATTGTGACCGGATCTGAATAAGGTCTCATCGCGGAGAAGAGGATGTACGGAAGAGAAAGGGGTTCAGTGTCAAAGGGCACGAAAACAATCGAGTCGAAGTCATCTCCAATAGGAAAAGGCTCGCGGATCCGCTCCATAGCGCCCGGAATCGTGGAGCGGATGACGGCGGGGGCAGGGAAAATCAGAAATTTACTTAGGTCGGATAGAGTTTAAAAAATCTCTTTATGAACCAAATGCGTGAATGAAATATCGCTCGGGTGGCTGCTGTTTCGGGGGGGAAAGGAGGTGCGGCTCAGTCATCAGCGGAAAAAAGAAAAGTAAGTCAGGGGTCAAATGGGGACGGAGCGCTGAAGCCATCTAACGGGGATTTCCCCAGGAGATGATTCCATAAAGAAGAAGACGGACGCAAAAGGCTCACAGGGGTGAAGAGCTAGAAGACAACCACGGACTGGCCAAGAATTCACGCGTGTTTTTATTGGTAAAAACAGTCCTCAGGGTGTGAAGATTTGAATCTGCAGAAGGCTGCCAAAGCAAAAAACAATCAGGGCTGAGAAAGATTTGTCATAGATGCTGTCAAAACCGGGCAGCGGTAGAAAATCCTAAATATCGGGGAATAGGGGTCTCTGCCGCCCGCTAACCTGGGGCGGGGAAAAAAGGGCAGCGCAGGCTTCAGGGATGGCGGCGTTGTGCGTTGACTACTGATGTGTTTGAAGAAGTGAAGTCTGGTAATTGTATTGAAATAGGAGTCGACCTCTGGGGGGAGGGCGACGGCGGAACTTGAGGGGGTTGAGGAAGAGTTGGGCAACTTGGTGAAGGGGTCAGGAGGTGGTGGGAATTGACTTTTTCGGCGGTGTCTTCGAGACTTTGATGCGCGGCTGGGCGGCTAGAGGGGCTTTTTATTGAAAGTCACGACGCACACGCAGAGGTAGGGTCCTCGTAAGAAGGACACGCCGGGAAATTGCTTTCAACAAAGGAACGTGCCGCGGGAAAAGCGGCCCCAAGGGCTTAAACGCATATCGGGGGGGAACTCAGAACGAGAGAGAGTGCCGCACCACCACATGGGGGGGGAATAAGGGGGGAAAAGCACCAAAGTTTCAACCGTACCAAATTAAATGCATCACTTCTTGCTCCTCCCGTGGGAGAAAAGCAAGGAATACAACCACGGAGAGGTGAAAATGAAGAAGATAGTCCTTGTTTGACAAGGCGCGCAAGAGGGAGGTAAGAATGACCTTCCGCAGTGGGGGGGGGGGGGGTGGTTTGATTGCAATCTTGGGAACAAGGGGTTATGGCGGCCCGCCCGCTGCTGCTAATTGATGGGAGCGATGACAACTTCGAGCTGGTCAGGCCCATGGACGCCGACAAACTGAAATCGCTGTGTAGTCAGTCTGGGGGACAGGTGAAAGGAGACCAAGCCTACGTAGCCCTAAGGGCTAATTAGAAAAAGAAGCTCTAGAAAAAAAAAAGACCACAGTAACCTATGAAAGCAAAGAAAAGGGAGCAACGAAATGGACAATCAAAGGGGAGCCATGGAAAAAAGCAACCTATTAAAGTAGACCTGAAGGAAAGGCATCTAACTAACTGGGGCTGGAAACTTACAAAAGCTTATGAGTCGAACAACAGTATGTACGCACAAACGAACATCTAAACAGCTGCCCCTTTATGCGGGAGAAAGCGCGGAAAAAAAACCCCACGAATACCCTCTTTAGGAATCGGCTGGGGGGGCAGCAAAGATGTGGGACTCCTATCCTAAAAAGAAAAGCTTTCTCAAACGGAGGGGAAGGTTGCAGCTGATGTAAAATCCGTCAGAAGGAGAATTGGTACCGACCAACAAGCGGTGGTCCGTTCGTGCCCATGGGGGAATGAGAGGGCGACTGCGAGTGGCAGGGGAATAGTCATTAACGGAATACATCGACTGTTGACAACACGTGCGAAGAAGATGAGCCATCCCCAGGCAGGGAGGCGGGGACGCGGAAGATAAAGGGGATGAGCCCCTCGACATCCGTGTTACCGTCTGAAAACCGAGAAAAAAAAAAAGGGAAGGGGGTTCAATCTACAGAACTGGGCAGAGACCGATGGGTTGAACAGATAGATCTCATGGATGAAACCTGGCCCAACAGGAAGTCAAGAAACGATCCTCAAAATGAATCCCGAAGGGAATCTCGACTGACCTATTAAAAGGGTCCCCGCGAGACCTGGTCAGACTGGGGGGACGTGCGCCAGTTGAAGGAGATAGGAAATGTCATGAAACAGACTCTCCTCGAGTCAAAATCCTATGCAAAACTTCAGGAGCCAGTGAGCGTTTCCCTTCAGACAGGGGGAAGGGAGATTCGATGGTGGAAAAAGAAGGGGAAAAATCAAGGTTGCTTGGTTCCTGTTGGCACAATCAGGACCTTGGGAGTTCCTGGCTGGTGTGCAGCAGAAAGTCAGCGGAGACATTCTCCCCAATGAGGGGGTCAGGAGCCAAGTATGGGTTCCCTAGGAAAAGCTGCAAAATTTTCTGCATACACAGCAACGATTGGAATTGGGCACCTGGCTCTCAAACCCACCTCATAAATTCTAATGATTAGCAGGGAGGGGAAGGAAATAGTATTTACTGCGCCGTGCGGGGGGGGGGGGGTTAAGGGGAACAAACGGTACTCCTAAGGGAGAACAGAAGAGGGGGGGGAGCTCCCACGCTGATTCTTAGCCCTTAAGGCTCTGGGGTAAAGGGGCGTGTCTATTCATGCAACCAGAGGTGATCGGGGAGACAGAAAGGATTTAAAGGCTACGGCCAGTTAGCGGGGGGGAAAATCAAAAAGAGGGTCTCGACGTTGGCTCATTCCAGTTGGGGGGATTTGTCCTGCCACGAAATGCCTTCTATTAAACATCAGTAGGAAAATGAGCTTTCGCTGTTGTTTTCTCTGATGGTGCTGGAGGGCTGAAAGTACTCATTGTGGGGGTACCGTAGCAGGGGATTCGGGGGGGGGGGGGGCGCTTGGGGGGAACGTCCATCTCAAAGATCAACTTGGCCACAGGAGGAGATTCTAATGAGGGCGGTCTAGAAGATTAAAGGCCCAGGTGTCACTGCTACATGAGTTAGTCTCGATGGAGCGCTGTCCTACAGGAAGAACACATCGAGATCAAAAAAAAAGGTAAGAAATAGAGATATGTGTTACTAATTCCTAGAATTACAACGCAATCGGACCCTTACCAAGGGGAAAGAATAAAGAAAAAAACAGCGAAACGCGTTAATGCCAGAGGAAAAAGTTGCAACTAACTCACCTTCTGTAACCCTTTGAAGTGGGGGGGGAAGATCTATTGAAGCATCGGGCTTCCACCCACTCAACAAGCTGAACCTTCTACTAAATCAGAGTAACAGCTAGTCTCCCTTCAAAAGACCAATCAAAGAAGAGCACGCCACGAGCGAGAGGTAAGACAGGGGTGGGTGGGAAGGGAATCAAGAGCAGGGTCAGGAAAATCGCACCAAATAAGTAAGACCCCGTTCGAATATGCTCTCCAAAGGGAAAGGGGACACAACTAACTGAGAAGAGAAGGGGGGGAGAAAGGAAAACCGGCGCCGCGATCAAAGTGGCGAAATCAACCCGGCCCATCGAGCCAGTGAAGAGACCAGCAGGGGGTAGATCAGAAGAGAATGGTCCAGTCAGTCGGAGGAACCGGGTAGAAAATCTTCCAAAAGCAAACAGATCCGATATAGATCAGCGATCAGGACAAAAGATTTGGGGTAGGTGGGTTTGGCGAACGAAGGGCCCAGGAATCTTTAAAACCATGGGAAGTTGCAATAAACAGTTCGGAAAGGAAAGTACAAAGAGGTGTCCAAAGAAACAGAGGGGGGGGAATCCATTAAGGGTAACCGCAGAGAAAAATCGCGAACACAAATAGAAACTTCACGCCCAGGTAGGTTGAACATTGTCAAAAAAAGAAAAGATGATTCTTACTCAAGGTTACGTTAAGGAAAAGCGAAGCTCCATGATTGGGAAAAGGGGGGGGGAAGGGGGAAAAGCACTTGTTACCAAAGGTACGTCTTGCATGGTATTGGAAAGAAGGATGGTACATGCCAGGCTTACACACCTCAGGATAAAGGGAACAGCAACAGAGAGTTGGTTAGAAAAAGGCTCATCGCGAAACTGGACTGGAAGGGCTCAACCGCGCATTGACCGCCTCGTAAGTTGCAGAAGGCGGTGGGGACCATGCAGGAGAAAAGGGTTAGTCGATATTCGGTCACAACAAGACTAAGGGGGGGATCTGGAAAAAGTCTTTGTATAATATACAGCAAAGGCTGGCTGCTGGTGTTTTGAAAGGGGAAGCAGGGCTCAGCTCAGAAAATCGTGAAAAAATGGCGCGCACTGGTGTTGATATAGTTATCCTCCTCTGGGGGAACGGTGCAAATTCCGAGGGTCAATAGAGGGGACGAATACTTGGCAGTCGCCAGGGTCGCCCTGGGGGAAAGGGTCTTAAACGAGGCACGAAAGAAAACGTCAAACACGGTTGGGGGGAAGGGGAAAGCATCGGAGGTGTTTTTACTATTGGGGGGAAGAAGACGGCGCATCAAAAACACTCGGCCACGTTGAAAATGGGTATTTCAGAGCAATGGGGGCCAAAAACACTCTTGGGGGGGGGGAAGCGAGAAAATAGATCGTGTAAGTGGTTTTGTTTCTCTGACAGATTTCTTCCCGCAGGAAATGGGCGGCACGATGTCGACTGAGGGGGGGGGGGGGGGGGGCAGGAACATACTGTAATTTGGGGTGAAAGAAACGGTCATTTAAGAAGTTCTGGTAATTATGAAAACTAAGTTGGGGGAGAGGCGCTGGCGTGCTCGGAGCAAAAAGACGCCTCTGGGACGGGCTCGAATTGCGACTGTGGGGGACCAATTGCGGTTGAATGGGGGGGAACCGCTCGGGGAATGGGGCCGCGGAGGAGGTTTTTACGGCGAGGAGTTTGTATAGTCGAGCACTAACGGGGCTAAAGTGTGGGTGGTCTCGTAATAAGTAGGCAATAGGGGCTCCAACTCGCCGCGACACCACGGTGGGACGGCCAGGATTGAAAAGATCGAAGTGGGTATGAAAACCGCAAATCCGCGAAGATTCGCGTGCAAAAAAAATTGGGGAAGGATCAAAGCCATTGTGCGCCGTGGAAGGCCTCCCAGGCATTAACTGCAACACTTCAAGCCTTGAGAAAAAAAGACACAT
>Ga0179593_1794783_pt1 | contig 10023 bp, 23 predicted proteins | sample CZODoug2_1_08_16_FD_185931 | JGI IMG/M metagenome (GOLD analysis project Ga0179593, IMG submission 185931) | Vadose zone soil fungal communities from Angelo Coast Range Reserve, California, USA - CZODoug2_1_08_16fungal (PacBio error correction) | ecosystem: Environmental > Terrestrial > Soil >...
GTCCAAGGTGGGGGGGGAAAAGGAAAAAAGGAAAGGAAGGGAAGGGGGAAGGTTGGGGCATGCTCAAAGCTGCATTTCATTACCAATTTCCATCATTCCTTCATAATCTTTAAGGTACCGTAAAATGAAAAAAAAAGTGAAAAAGGAAATTCATGGAAAGGGATAGTGGGTGGGGGGGGGAGAAAAAAAAGGGGACTTCAATTCGTCCCGAAACATCCCTTTCCTCTTTTATTTGTAACACGTAAGGGAAAGAAAAACGGGAAGATGCAAAGAAAAGAGGGGAGGGAGGGGGGATTGCGGGTGGCGGCATTACCACCTTTATAACCTGCTGGCAAGGGAGGGGGGAGGGGAGAAAGGGGTCTCATAGGAAGAGGGAAAAAGAGAGGGAGCTCATGCGCCTCCTCCTTATTTTTTTAACGCATGCGGAAGGCCTGTAGAGGGGGGGGAAAAAAAAAAGGGAAGAAAACGGAGAAAAAGATAGGAAAGAAGGAAAAAAAATAAGGAAGAAGAAAAGCGTTCCGCCTCCCTATTATTTTCATCTCCTTCCTACGCGGTAGGAGGAGAAGAGAAGAAGAAAGGCCGGAAGGGAGAGGGAAGGAAAAAAAAGGAAAAAGAGAAAAAAAGGGGGAGGAGATGGGGTAGCGCTCTCTCTTCTCTCTTCTTTCTTCAGCTGAGAGTGAGTGGGGGAGGAAAAAGGAAGGAGGAAGATCTTAGGTAAAGGAAAGAGGAAAAAGGGGAAAAGAAAAAATACGGGCGACCCAGGCGATTTTCTACCCTTTTCACTTAATGTTCAGGAGGAGAAGACAGGGGGAAGGGGGGGGAAAGGGACGTTGGGGGAAAAAAAAGGGGGGGGAAAAAGGGAGGGAGGAAGGAAAGGGGAAGGGAAGTGCCCCTGGGCCGCTGATCCTTCTCGCTAGAGCCCGCCGTAGGCGGTGAGGAAGAAAGAGGGAGAGGGGGGGAAGGGGGAAGAAAAAAGAAGAAAATATGGAGAAAAAGGCCGCGGGCCGCGTCCTCATCTTTTCCTCTCTACTTCCGTATAGGTCCGATGTTAGAGAAGGGAAGGAGGGAAAGAGAGGGGGGGAGGGAAGAGAGAAAGCGCATGAAGAGAAGGAGAGGGGGGGAAAAAGGGAGGAAAAAACTTTGGGCCCGCAGTCCTTATCCTTAACCATACTCGTCTTTTTCGCGCAGGGCGAAAAAAAGGAAAGGAGGAAGAGAGGGAGAAGAGGCTAGGGGAGGGGGTGTCAAAGGAAAAGAAAAAGGGGGGGGGGGGAAAAGTCGACCGCGGCATGCCCTTTTCTCATACTCAGCTTGGACGAGACAACGGACAAAAAGAAAAAAAAGGGTTTGGGGGAGGGGGGGATAGGAGGGAGGGGGAAAAAAAAAAAAAAAAAAGGGAGCTGCTATGGGGCCGCGGGGCCCCCTTTTTCCTCTTACTATAAAAAAACGTAGTGGAGAAGAAGAAAGGCAAAAAGAAAAAAAGGAGTATAGAAAGAGGAAAGAGGGAGAGAGAAAAAAAAGGAAAAAAGGGAGGAACGGCGGCTCTAACTCTAATCTTTTTTTTCCTCTCCTTCGGGGGGACAGAGGGAGGAGAGAAGAAAGAAAAAAGTTTTTTGGGAGGAAAAGGGGGGAAAAAGAGAAGAAGAAAGGGGGGGGGGGGGAGGGAAACGTTACCACTCGGCAAAACAGGTCCAACTGTCTCTCTCTGGGGCTCGGAGGGAAGGGGGGGGGAAAGAAGGAGGCCTCAAAAAGGGAGGGTAGGAAAAAAAGGAAAAAAAGGAATGGGCACAACGAATTGCTGATCTCTAGTCTCTCGATACCCTCCTCGAAAAAGGGAGAAAAAAAAAAAGAAGGGGGGAGGGGGAAAAGAGAAAAGAGGGGGGGGAAGAAAGAGCCTATTCTCTTCCTCTTTTCTTTCTCCACATCGAAATATCGAGGGGGAAGGAGGGAGGAAAGGGAAGGAAGAGGAGGAAGAGTCCAGGAAGGAGAAGAGAAAAAAAAAAAAAAAAGAAGTGCATCCCATCAGCGATCTTCACATCTATTATTCGTTTCTTAAAAGGAAGAGAAGGAAAGAAGAGAGACAAAAAGAAGGAGGACGAGAAAAAAAAAAAAAAAGGCGCCACTTCCATCCTTTCTCTTTCTCCTGCCGCCGCAAAGCACAAAGGAAAGGGAAAAAAAAGAACAGGGGAGGGCAAGAATGGGTCAAGAAAGAAATGTCGAGGGAAAAAAAAGAAAACTGGGTCGCCCTTCTTCTCCTCCCTCCTCCCTCTCAATAGGAGGAGGAGGAAAGAGGAGGGGAAAAAAAGAAGAGAGGGGAAAAAAAAATCCCCTTCCCTGTGCAGCCATAAGGGAACGAGGAAAAAACGGAGGCTCGGGGGAGAAAAAGGAAAAAGAAAAAAAGGGAGGGCGATCCCGCTCGTACCTTTCAATCTTCTCGACGGCCAGAGGGTGAAGGGAGAAAAGAGACGGGGAAAAAGAAGAGAGGGGGGTAAATGCCCTCCGTCCTTCTTTCCTCGGGATGCGGGGGGGGGAGGAGGGGGGGAAAGAAGGGAGGAGGAAGAGAGCCGGGAAAGAGAAAAAAAAAAAGAATAAGGAAAATGCCGTTTCACATCAAACCACTCAAACCACAAAGAGGAGGGGAAAGGGGGATGAAAGGAAAGTACAGGGGGGGGGAGAAAATGAAAGGGGAAAAGGGAGGGGGGGTTCCTCCACCCTCATTCTCTCTTATCCCTGCCGAAAGGGGACTGAGATAGAGAAATGGAAGGGGAGGAAGGGGAGGGGACACCTCCCCTCTTACAGAATGGGGGGGAGAAAAGAAAAAGAAAGAGAAAGGGACTTACAAACGAGCATTTTCCAAACTTCTGTCCTTGAAAGAGACAGAAAGGGGGGGGGCAGAAAAAGGGAAGGAAAAAGGGGAAAAGAGGGAAGTTGAGCATTCCCCAACCTTCATCCAAGACGGATTGTGGGAAAGAAAGAGGGGGGGAAAAGGAAAAGATGAGGGAAATAAAGGAGGAAGGAAGGGAGGGGGGGGAAGAGGAATTTTGCTCCGACGCTCCGCCCTTCTTTTGCATTCTCTTTCTTGACGAGGGGGGAAAAAGGAGGGGGAGACTCAAAAGGAGAGAGGGGAAAGGGAGGGGGGAAAAGAGGGGGAGCTTGGTTTGCTACTTATCCTTTAGGAAAAAGAGAGAGGGGGAAAGGAAAGAAACAGCGGGAAAAAAGAAAAAAAAAAACAGTCCCGACCGCATCTTGCGCGAAGCCAGCCGGACCTCCAGAAAAAAAAAAAAAGAAAGGAAAGAGAAACGTCAACGGGAAAAGAGAGCGAAAAAAAAAGGAGAAGGGGCGTTCTCGGGCAAAAAGCATTTCGTTTTTCGATCAAGCTTACGACGGGGGGGGAGGGAAAAGAAAGGGGAAGGGGGGGGTTGTGAAAAGAGGGGGGGGAGGGGAGGGAAGGGGAAAGGTCGGGCTCGATTTTGGACTATATACGTCAATCGCAACCAGCGACGAAGAAAAAGAAAAGGAATAGGGGGCAAAAAAGCGCAGAGGGAAAGGGAAGAAAGAAAAGAAAAAAAAAAAAGGGAAGGGGAAAAAAGGTTTCGAAGAAGATCGTGAATCTATATCAGACCACCTCTTTGGCACGGGGAGGGAAGAAGGGAAAGGGGGGGGGGGGAAAAAAAAATTAGAGGAAGAAAAAGGGGGGAAAGAAGGAGAAGAAAAAAAAAGGAGAAAATTGCAGCGGCTGCGATCTTTAACTGTACCCGCATGTCTGGACATGCTCGTTGTAAGACTGGGGGAAAAAGGGGGAAGGAAAAAGAAAGGGAGGAAGAAGAATTTCAAGGGGAACAAGAACAGGGAGAAAGAAAGGAAAAAAAAAAAAAAAAGGGGAAAGAAAAAAAAAAATAGCGATGGGAGGCAGGGATACTCTCTCTTCTTTTTGCGGCATGGACACCGGGAAAAAAGGAAGAAAGAAAGGGATGAAGGGAGCGGAAAAGGAAAAGGGGAAAAAAAAAAAGGGGTGAACTCATTGCCTTATTCCTTTCTCTTGTTGGGGGGAGAGAAATCGAGAGCGGGGGGGAAAAAGAAAAAAAAAAAGACTGCGGAGGCATTTACCTTCCTCCAATCGTTCCCCGCCGAAAGAGGAAGGGGAGGGAGGGGAGAACCGAGTGTAAAGGAAAAAAAGAGGGGGACCCGTTCCTCTCTTATCCCCTTCCATTCTAGATGAAAGAGGGGAAAAGAAGGACTTCTGAAGGAGGAAAAAGAAGGAAAGGAGGGGGGGGGGTGAGACCCTCGATTCTATGCCACTCTTTCGTGTCAAGGAGAGAAAGGGAAGACGTAGGAGAGGAGAAAGGAAAGAAACTGTGACGGGAAGAAGGGGGGCGAAAGGGGGGGGAAAAAAGGGAAAAGGGAAAAAAGATGACGCAGCCCTCTCCTAGTGCCAAGTTGACGGAGAAAGTGGGGGGGGAAAGGAGAGAGGGAAAAAGAAACCTCTGACAAAAGAAAAGGAAGGGGGGGAAAAGGGGGAAAGAAAACGGCCGTATTCTTTATTCCTATGCGAGGGGAGAGAAGGAGGAAAGAAAGCGGGAAGACACTAAGGAGAGGGGAAAGAGAGGGAGGGAAAGAGGGGAGAGCGCCGCAGCGTTTCCGTTCTCCTACTTCTCTAGGACGGGGAGAGGAAAGAGGAAAGAAGGTGGAGGAGACTTCCGAAAGAGAGGGAAAGAAGAAGAAAAAAAAAAGAGGCAGAGAATAGGCTAGGAAGTTCTTCTTCAACTCTTTGGTCCCGCAAGAGGAAGGAAAAAAGAAAGAAAAAAAAAAAGGAAAAGTCTGAAAGGGGGGCGAAAAAGGAGGAAGGAAAAAAGGAAAAGAAACGTTTGTGGCCCCATTCCTTATAAATCACCTGTATCCAGCTGGTGGAAAAAGGAAGGGGGGGAAAAAGAGAGGGGGGTTGGGGGGGGGGGGGGGGGGGGGGGGGGGGGGGGGGGGGGGGGGGGGAAAAAGGGGGGGAAAAAGCATTCCGGACTTTCCTTAAAAGAAAAGACCCACTTCTCGAGTTGCAGTTTGAGAGGGGAGGTGAAGAAAAAAAGGAAAAAGAAGGAGCATGGATCTGCTATTTTTCCTCCTGATTTTCCCCCTTTTCCCTTCCTCATAAAAACAGAGTGGAGAAAAAAAAAAAGGAAAAGGAAGGAGGAAAAAATCTTGCGAGAAAAAAAAGGGGGGAGAGAAAAAGAAAAAAGAAAAGAAAAGAAAGGAGAATAAGGGCGCTCTACTTAAGCTGGGTTTCCTCTCTCTTCTTTTTCGCGGGATTCGAAGGATGACGGGGAAATAATACTTGGGAGGAGGAAGAGGTGGAAAAGAAGGAAGAGAAAAAAAAGAGAAAAGCAATGGGTTTTTCAAATTAAGCTATTACCCCTCTTCCAAAACAATGGAAAAAGGGAAAGAAAGGGGGGGAAGGTGGGGGGAGAGAAGGATTCTTCAAAAGATGGAAAGGAATAGGGAAAAAAAAAGAAAGGAAAAAGGTGATTTCTACTGAATTGGGCCCAACGACTTTCTTCTCTCCTCTGCGCTCGAGACCGGCAGAGGAAAAAGAGGGAAAAAAAGAAAAAAACAAAAAAGACCGGAGGAAGGAAAAAAAAAAAGGGGGAAAGACTATTCTCTGCAGCGCTTTGCGGTCGACCAACATCGTACCTCTATCGTCCTGGAGAGAGAGGAGAAGAAAAAAAGAGAGAGTGACGCGGACATGGAAGAGAAGGAAAAAGAGAAAAAGGAAGAAGGGAAGCGGAAACGCTCTTCTCTCTCTCTTCCTTGCATCCCATCGCGATAGGCACAAAGAGAAAAAAAAAGGAGAAGGAAGAGAAATAGAAGAAGGGGGGAGAGGGAAAAAAGAAAGAAAAAAGAGCACGCCACTGGCTCAAGGACAGCATTTCAGCTTGCGACTTCCTCTCCACATCCCGCGCGGAAAAGGGAAAAGAAGAGGAGCGTAGAGGCGTCTAAGAAAAAAAAATGAAAGGGGGGAAAAAAAGGGGAAAAAGGGAACTACAAATCATCCCTCTCATAGCGGCGAGAGGCCAGAGAGAGAGAGCTCTTAGGGAAAAAGAAAAAAAAGAGGGGAAGGGGGGAAGAAAGACTCCTCGCTCTTCTATCTCTCCCCCAAAAAAAAAGGGGAAAATTGATAGTGAAGAAGAGAGGAAAGAAAAAAAAAAAAGAAAGGGTTTTAGTGGCCGGGCACTCTGTCTCCTACCTATTAGGAAGGAGGGAATAAAAGAAGGGGGGGGAAAAAGGGAAAACGAGAGGGGAGAAAAAAAGGGGGAGAGGGGGGAGGGGGGGAGAATCGCTTCGGCGACGCTCTTCCTATGTCCCGCGGGCACCAACAAAAAAAAAGGGGGAAAAAAAAGAGGAGAAAGGGAAGGAGAGAAAAGGAGGGGGGGAGGAGGAAAGAAAAAGAGAGGGAAAAAAGAAGGTTCTCCCGGTGGTCAATGCCGCACCCCAGGGGGAGGAAGAAAGGGAAAAAAAAAAGAAAGGGGAAGATTTCTGAGAAAAAAAAAAAAGGGGGAGGAAAAAGAGAAACGTAACGGGGGACACCTCCCCTCTTACAATTATTTTCGGGGCCGAAGGGAAAAAGAAAGAAAAGAAAAAGGAAGGAACGGGAAAAGGAAATGGAGGAAAGGAAGAAGGGAGGAGGTGTGTTTCCTTTCATTTACTACCTTAACTCTTCTGCTGGAAGGGGGGAAGGAGGGGAAGGGGAGGGAGGGAAAGAGGAAAACCGGAAAAAGGGGGGAAATAAAAAAGGGAAAGGGGGACAAAATATGATGGTCTGATACTCGATTCACTATCTCTCTCAACTTGTGGGCAGGAGGAGGGGGGGGGAGAAGAAGGAAGGGAAACCTTGGGGGGGAAAAAAAAGAAGGGGAGGAGTCTGCCATAGAATGACCCTCTTCGCGTTCTGGTGTCGCTGGGGGAGAAAAAGAAAGAAGAAGGGAGTCGTCCCAAAAAAAGGAAAGAAGGAAAAAAAAAAGGAGAGGGAGGGAAAAGGCAAGGCCGGACTTCATCCCCCCCGTCCAGTCAGGCTTGCTGGAGAAAAAAAAGAAAGAAAGGAGATAGAAAAACAAAAACGGAGGACAAGAAAAAAAGATGGGAGGGGGGAAAGGAAAAAAAAGAAAAAAAAGGAGACGGGTGGGCTGAATTCCTGCTGCTTCTCTAATATTCGTTCTTTGCCGGTGTTTGGGAGGACAAGAGAGAAAAAGAGGGGAGGAGAGGGGTTGTACTAGGGGGAGGAGGAGGAAAAAAAAAAAAAGGGGGGGAAAAAGAGGGCATTAGAATCGTCCCCACCCATCTCCACGGCCAAAAAGAGGGAGAAAGAAAAAGGAAAGGGGAGTGGGGGAGAGAAAAGAAAAGGAGGGAAGAGGAAAGAAAAGAAAAGGAAAAGGACGCGGATGCAAAATCCGTCTTGGCTGCCGTTTTGGTTCATTCTCAAAGGAGAAAGTGGGAAGAAAAAAAAAAGAAGAGGAAGGGGAGCAAGGAAAAAGAAACAGGAAAAGAAAGAAAAAAAAGAGGGAAAAAGAGGTGTAAGGACTTGCTGTGTCGTTATTTCTTTTTCACTCACGACCGGACGGCAATGAGGGGGAAAAAAAAGAAAAAGGAAGGGCGAAGACAAGGAAGGAAAAAAAAAAGGAGGGGAGGAGAGGGAGGGGCGGCATGACACCGGAGACCTGCTGGTCAATATTCATTTTTTCCGATTTCTAATCCCTGAAAAATAGGTTAAGGGGCGAAGGAAAGAGGGGGGGGAAAAGGAAGGAAGGAAGTGAAGTTTTTGTGAAAGAGGGGAAAAAAAAAAGGGAAAAGGAGAGAGGAAGTGCGAGCCCGCGGCCCTATTCTTCTGCCTTTACCGTCAGAAAAGGGGGAAGGGGAAGGAACTCAGGGAGGAGGAAAAGGAAAGAAAAAGTTGCCGGTCCTATCTGATCGCCCGATCAAGGAGAGAAAAAAGGGGGGGAGCTCGCCGGCGTCGGGAAGGGGAGGGGGGAAAGGAAGGGGAGGGAGGGAAAAAGAGCGATTCGCAGCGCTTCTTCCATTCTATCACTTCTCCGCGCGACCGAGGGGAAGAGGGGGGGGAAGGCATAAAGGAAGTCTAAAGGGGGGAGAAAAGGGGGGAAAAATGAAGGGGGAAGACGACTCGACTATTGCCAAGTTTTACTTCTACTTTTTGGTGACCTGGAAGCGAGGGGGGAGGGAAAAGATGCAAGGGGATTTCAAGACGAAGAAGGAAGAGGGAAGGAAGAAAAGGGGAGAAAGGACGATTCCTTGACCGCAGAAAAGGGGAGAAAAAGGAAAAAAAAAGCGAGAGGGGGGCAGCTCGGAGGAAGGACGGAGAAAAAAAAGGGGAAAAAGGAGGATAGGCCGATTCGCTGACTTCTCCTGCCTTGCCCATGTCCGCGAGAGCAAGAAAGGGGGGGGAAAAAAAGGAACGAGAAGAAGGGGACGATTGGGGAAGATATAAAGGGAAGAGAAGGGGAGAAAAAGGGGGGAAAAAAAAAAAAAAGGGGGCGGGGTCGCGCAGGGCGCCAACCTTCACTCTTACTTATCACTCTGTTGGACGAAGGAAGGGGATAGGAAGGGAAGGGAAACGGACCGATAAAAAAGGAAAAAGCAGGGGGGGGAAAAAAAAAGAAAAGGCGAGACTCTCTTGCGATCCACCTTACCCTACCTTCCTTCCTTCCCATGATCAAAGAAAAGGAGGAGGGGGGGGGGGGGAAAAGGGGGGAAGAGCATGGGGGAAAAGGGAAAGGGAAAAAAAAAAAAAGAAAAAGGGACCCCGGGGTCAAGCCGTACGATAAAAAACGTCTTTTCTCATATACCTCCCTGCTTCATCAGCGCGAAGCCCGGGACCAAAAAGAAGAAAAAGAGGGGGAGAGCGAGAAGGAGAACAAAAAAGAAAGAGGGGGAGAAGAAGGAGGAAGGGGGGGAAAAGAAAGGACGGGCCTCGCGCTGCTTGCTCAGTTCTTTCCTTAGACAAAAAAGAAGGGGGGGGGGAAGAGGAAAAAATAAAGAAGGAGCCCGGGAGAAAAGGGGAAAGGGGGGGAAAGGAAAAAAGTCCACGGTCTCCGGCTTTCTCTTCTTCCATTTTCAATTTCCGGAATGGTAAGGGAAAGGGGGGGGGAGAAAAAAAGAAAGGGAGGCGAAGGGGGGAAGAAAAAAAAAAAAGAAAAAAAGGGGGAAGGGGGGAAAACGAATTTCTGATCGCGTATGCTCTTCTAGACCCTTCTCCCACCGAGGTGAGAAGAAAGAAAAAAAAAAAGAAGAGGGGGGAAGAGAGCCTAAGAGGGGAAGGAAGAAAGAAAGGGAGAAAGGAAAAAATCGACATCTAATCGCCTCCTGCTCTGTCTCGATCGCAAGTACCGATAGGAAAGAAAAAGGAAGGAAGGGATGAGGGAGAAGAGGAGGAAAAAAAAAAAAGAAGGAGGATCTGCAAATCGAGTTATTCTTTTATTACACCGGCATCGAAGACCGGAATGAAGGAGAAAAAGAAGAAAAAAGACGAAGAGAGAAAAAGGAAAAGGAAGGGGCGGGGGGAACTTCCGCTCTCACATCTCTCTTCCATTTACGCAACGGCGGGAAAGGAAGGAAGGAGGTTTAAAAAAAAAAAGGAGAAAAAAAAAAAGGGAAAAAGAAAATAGGAGACTACAATCATCCCTCTCATCTCGGCTCTCGGTCAGAAGGGGAAGAAGAGGGGGGAAGGGGGGTCCGAAAAAAAAGGGAAAGGAAGGAAAAAAAAAAAAGCCGCCGTTCTATCTCTACCCCATCTCCGCATGGAAAGAGAGGGGATTGGAGGGAAAAAGGGGGGAAGAGAGCGACTCGATGTTTACTACTTTGCCGGGGCAAGAGGAAGGAAAAGAACGAGGAGGGGGCTCTTGGAAAAGAAGAAGGCCGGAAGAAGAAAAAGGAAGAAGGAGCGAAGCTCGGCCGATTTCCCTCTTGCCCTCCACCACCACCTATAAATGCCCCGAAGGAGTTAAAAAAAGAAAGAAAAACGTGACCGGT
>Ga0179593_1320379_pt1 | contig 10022 bp, 9 predicted proteins | sample CZODoug2_1_08_16_FD_185931 | JGI IMG/M metagenome (GOLD analysis project Ga0179593, IMG submission 185931) | Vadose zone soil fungal communities from Angelo Coast Range Reserve, California, USA - CZODoug2_1_08_16fungal (PacBio error correction) | ecosystem: Environmental > Terrestrial > Soil >...
TTATTAAGTAAAAAACCATGAAAAGGAAAGGAATCCCACGGACAAAAGATTCGACGTGGGGGGCTCACCAGCGTACAAGGTTAGAAAGGGGATAAAAGAATAGTTGCCGATTTAGTCCATATGAAAAAGTTGTGATAGGACGATGCATCAGATCTGGTTGTCCGCAAAGGGACTTTACCACGTCGCAAACGCGACTCGAATCTACTTATGGGGGCGTCAAGGACCTAAAAAACTAACTCCGGGAGGTTGTTCTGGGCTTTAGTTGGTCACACTCTCCTTCCCAACTGAAAGGTCAACTAAACTCTGTCATCACCGAGGATCCGGGCCCAGATGTGCCTCGAGGCAGTCACTGAAGTATTCCACAAAGACACAAATTCCTATTGAAGGTGTCCTGGGCCAATGTGACGTTGGTTGGGACGTAGACATACTTGGCCCGTGTTGTGAATTTTTTAGGGGGGCTGAGTGTAAAACCTTGCAGGGTCCCTGGCGGCGCTCGTTTCTTTACTGTGCATCTCGTCATCATTAAAAAGAGCTCCCCGAGCGGGATCAAACGACAAGGGGGCGGGGGGTTCTTCAGCCTAATCTTGGCTTGTGACGGACCTGGTTGTGGGGCACCCATGGGTAGGGTTCTAAAATGAGACTCAGCATGGAACCAATTGAAGAAATTCGGGTTGGGTGGGGTGGTGGTGGTGGGTGAGGGGTTGATCTAGGTGTTTTCGTTTGTCGGATGGCTTTTGGCTAATTTTTCCTTTCTAGTCTTCGCCGTGGGGGGGTGGGAGGGGGGGGGGGGGGGAGGGGGGAGTGGGTCGGGGGGGAGGGAAAAGGGGGGTGGGGGGGGTGGGAGAGGAGGGGGGGTAGGGGACAGGGGGCGGAGGTGAGGGGGGTGGGGAGGGAGAAGAGCGGGGTCAAGGGGAAAAGAGGGGGGAGAATGGGAAGGGGGAGGGGGGGGGGGAAGATGGGACTGTGGAAGCAGGTAGGGGGGGGTGAGTAGGTGAGGCAGTAGACTTACAGGGGGGGGGCGAACTTTTTTTGGTCCTTTATCTCTAATGGAGGCGGATGCAGGGCTCATGCCACAGTCGTCGTTAGGAAGAAGGTCTCGGCAAGACTCAAAAGGGGGGGAATCAGAGGAATACTTTCCTCCTTACTTTGAAAGGCACAAATAAATAAATCTTGTCCATCCGCAGAGAAAAAAGGTACCTACTGTAGGGGTAGAGCTGGTTTATCCGACCCAATGCTGGGCTTGGTAGCCAGAAATTCAAGGACTGATTGCAGTGGCAGGGTGAAACCCACCAACATTCGCTTCACAAATCGTTGGAGGGGGAACCAGAATCAGAAGAAAACCTCGGCGAACTAAGAGGGGTCGCGAAAAGACATTTGAAAAGCTTTAGCGATGAGTATTGGGGAAAAGACAGCTAGTCACGGCGCGGCGAGAGGAGACGCGAGAAAAGAAAGGAAGCAACGGGAACTGGGTGTGAACGACTCATCGTTGGGGCAGGAAACGGAACGCTTGCTGAAGACAAATGGGGGAGGGAGAAGGGAGTCTCAAATAGATCGCTCATTACGAGCCCTAGGAGGAGGGGAGGTGGAACGAGCTCTAAGGCTGGGGTGGGGTGTTTACTTCATAACCACGACACGAAGGGAATACCGGGAGGCGAAGAAAGAAGAAATATCCCAGACGTGGGGACCAAAAACTGGAGGGACGCGGCGAAAGGTAGGCGGGGCGCTAGTGGGAGTCAGAGTCGGTGTGGGGTGGAAAAAAAGGGGCGGGAGTGATAAAAGTATTACACACGGAAAAGGGGGTGGAGGGGATCTTCCGGGGGAATGGACCGAGCACATAATATAGAAGCGTGAAGGGGAGAGATGGGCAAAGACGTATTGCATTTTTTTCCATATCGAAAAAAATAAAGAGAAAGCAAAAAACAACCACAAACAAAAGAACTTGGGAGAGAGGGCAGCGACATGGGCAGAATGACGTGAAGTTATGCGAAAAGAACTGGGGGCCCGAAAGGGTGCCTGCGTGCGTACATAAATCTTTGTTACTACAGATCTAAGACAATGATGGGAAAGTAAATCTACTACCGGAATCGGGCGTGCGATACGAAGGAGCTGAAATGATTATGCCCCGGTGAGGGCAACTGCAACAATGTCGACAGGGGGTTGAAAGAGAGGGGGTTAGAGGACCCTCACTCTTTATGTGGGCGATTGAGGGTCCCTCTTTCTCCCGGATAAAAAGGTGAACCCACCCGGGAGTCGCGCGAATTGAACTACGGTCACCAGGAGAAATGGGGGAGAGAGACCTCTATTAGAAAAAGAGATATTTCTACACCATCGAGACGTCTGGGGGGGTCATCTGACAAGTTCTCCAGGGGGTTTGGGGGAAGACAGCATAAGTTATGAGACGCCAAATGGTCAAAAAGGGAGAGTAATCGGGGTACATTAGGAAGATAGCGGGAAGGGCTCAGGGGAAACCCTTTTCAAGTCTTGACTCCGGAAACTCAAAAAAGAGTTGCGCACGTCGCAAAAGAAGGCGCGACCCGCGCCGGTTGAATGCGTGTCATTTCCGACGGGGAAAAAAAAGGGGGGGGGGGGGGGTCTCCTTTTCCTACCTAAGCCGCGGAACAAAGTTGAAAAGTTCTTCACATCTCCTCTTGAGAAGGCACGGGGGGGAAAACTCGTCCCGGTCAGGTCGATATAGGGAACTCGGCAGGGGGTCCATAATTTGGGGCAGGGAAGCCACTCACCATGGAAGGCAAAGTAGGGGTGGCAACACAAGGGGGGGGAAGGGGGTGTAAAGGATATCTTCACCAGACATTGGAAGATCCGACGAGTTAACCTCTCTACCGGAGGTTCGAGGTACGAGGTATAGGAAGGGGGGGGCCTAAAGGCACGTCTATCGTCAGTTTACCAGACACGAAGCGCTTGATAACACAACCAGGCGGGGGATCGGGGGGAAAACAGGGGAGACGCCTCACTGTTTTAGAAAAGAGCAATGAAGGCAAAAAACAATGAAGGGGGAAGTTCGGCAGGACTGAGGTTTTTTTTTTGGGTTTTTGGGTAGACATTCTACTATTATAGGGAACTGGAAGGCTCATGCGGGGGTCCTGAATAGTCTCAACAAACAAAAAAAGGAAGAAAAAAGGAAATAAAGAACCCACAGCTGGAGGGCCAAAAGCCTGGAACGTCTGATGGTAACTAAGGTGAACCGGGAACAGAAACGAAGGGTGGGCAGGTTCTAGGGGAGAAAATGCAGTTTGGATGGGGGGGGGTTCGTGTCCAAAAAAAAAAAAAAAAAGAAAAAAAAAAAAAAAAAAAGAAAGCCCAAAAAACACAAAAAACAAACCACCGATCAGGACCTGCTCTAGAGCACTATCGGGGGATTCCGATTACATATTCTGGCCCATTGGTCAGACGGGTATGAAAGAGGGAAATCGCTCAGCTGAATTCACTGTCTCGACGGCGTCCATCGTTTGTAGGAATTGTGCGGAAGAACTCCGATCACCGCGAAGGGACACTACTGAAGGCGGGGTGGACTATACAGCAAAAGAGGGTTGGGATAAGGGCAGTCAATCTATCGACAGGACGGAGGGACGAGTTTTCATGACAAGGGGGAGGACGAGGAGGCGTCTGATGGAAGCAGACAACTATGGGAGACGTAGGGTCGCCAAGTGAAATAAGCAGGAGGCGCTGACAAAGGAAAAACGCAGAAAGATCTGGGAAGGGGTTGTCGCGTCCGCCCACTCAACGGGGCGCAACGTCCGCGAAGGGGCGAGCGGGTGAAGAGAAACTAGGTGGCCAAATGACAGTGAGGGTCTAATACATATAGAACAACAAAAAAAAATTCACATTAGTGCGAACGGGGGGAAGAAGGGTACTTTCGACAAGAAGTTGACAGGGGGGAAACAGAAGGGACCATCCCGCACTAATGACGGCCCGAAGTCTCGGGTACGTGCAATCGGGGTCATCTCTATACGAAGAAAAGGATGCACTGCGCGGTATCACCTTATTGAATTTCAGAAAGAGGGTAAAAACGGCAGGAACCTAACCATCTTGCTGGAACGGCAAAGTCACCCACATACAAGCGTGAGGCGGCTCAATGCATTTATTTTCCAACCCGCACCGGTAAAAGTACCGGGGGGGGAGAAAGAGGGGAAGGATCTTCCGAGGGGGGGAGCAAAGATAGGGAGGTGAGAGTGAAAGCAAGGGTCTGTCTGAGCGGGGGGAAACTAAACAAAACTCTTTCCGCGAAAAGGGGGAAGATTCATGACAGAGTTGCAAGAGAAGGATAGGGTCCCTGCATCTGCGGAAACAGTGATAGATCACCCAAGAAAAGCGTAGGTTTGGCGGAGAGGTGCCACAAGTATAAGAGTTGCCGGGAAAACAATCGCAAGCTCTAGCAACGTCTGACTGAGAACCGAGGGGGGGGCAAGTCTCAACTCAAACAGGTTCTCTGCTTCAGTGTTCTACGGGGGGGAACGGGAAATTCGGAAATTGCTTGCGCAGGTAGCGTACGGGGGGGGGGGGGGAGAAAAAGGCAACGAGGGGAAAGGCAGACGCAGCAATGAGGGCTGGGGAAGGCAGGTTCGTTGTAATTGAGAAATAACTAAGAGTGCAGGGACCAACGGGACAGCTAACAGGAGCAGGACTTCCTGCAAACTGTCATATTGGGGCAGCATGCGTCTCTGACATGTGGGCTGGCCAAAAGACAACGCGAGCGGGGGGGGGCAACAAATGAAACGTGGGGGGGCACTTTTTGTTCAAGGAGGTCTCGAAAAGTCGCCGAAAAAAAAAAAAGCGATTTTGGAAAAGGAACTCCCAAGAGTTCACGGGTAGACTTCTCTAACCAAGCAAGGAAAGGAAAGATTTGCAGCAATTCTTACGAAGAATATTCTTTCATTGGATAGGGGGGGGGGGAAGTCGGAAAGTGGCTGGGGAAACAGGGGGTACAAGAGCCTTACTGGGGGAAAACTCGTGATAACCGAAATCATTGGGGTTCTGACAGCGGAAAGCCCGTCTTTTTTGGACTGCTGCTGACATAGGTTATTGAGAGGGGGGGGGGGAGGGAAAAAGGAAAACTCCATCTATCCTCTCTAAGTCAACAGAGGGTTTGAGGACCTCTTTAGAATCTGCGGAGGGAAGATCTCTACTAAGGGGGGACGAAAAAAAGAGGGCACCATGCAAATAGTTAGCGAACATGTAATGGCGCCAGGGGGGAGGACGGCGGATAACTGAACAACCGGTGTCTAAAAAAGGAAAACCGGGCATCACGGGGCTTTGGAGACTAAGGGAGTTATATCGAGATAAACAGAGCTTCAAGGTCTAAAAAGGGAGACGCACACCGGGCGTTAAAGGAGTTGAGGGGAAAAAAACTCCTTGACGGGGGTGTTCCGCCACTGAAGGAGGCAGAGGGGGGGGGAACTGATGAAAGGGGGGGTTTACCATTTAATTCCATGCACGTGAAAATAAAGGCAACCTTCAGGGGGGAAGGGAAAAAAGGGGAAATGAGAAGAGAGCGGGGGGAGTCTCGTGAAGACTGTTAAGGTGCAGGCCAAGAGCGAAAGGAGGTAACTCTATCCACGATTCCAGGAAAAAAAGGTATAGGGGGGAAGTCAGATATGGGCGAAAGACTACAACGTCGCCGTCCGGGACTGGGGAGGGAAACCGAGACATATTGACAGGGGTGGGTTTGCTGACATGGTCCTGGAGCTGAAAAATAGGATCAACCTGAGGAGGGGAGTAAAAGTAGAGAGTAGGGAACCGAGGACAGCATCAAAAAGACAGGAAAAAGTATACGTTTTGCCGCAGAAAACGGCCAGGCAGGGGTCGAGAAAGATTGATTCCTCTTCTGGAAATCCAGAAAATTGTGAGGGCGGAATATCGATGCACTCGACTCTGTAAGCGAGGAGGGGCTTGCCACAAGGGGAAAAGAGCGAAAGCAGGTCAGTAGAGGTCAAAAAAAATTCACACAATCCGAGGGGCGGGGGTGTCTTGGTAGGGGGGGGTCACTCTCGAACACGGGACATCAATGCGAACCTCATCCGAAAGACCACACAAGGAGGAAGTGCAAAAACAAAAGAGGGGAGGGTCCGTCACTATCCCGGGGGCAATAACGCTAAGGGGGGGGACCTCTACGGGAGCTCTCTAATCGAAAGAAACTCTTGTCGATCACTACAAGAACAACGGAGAAGATACGCAAGCGCTCGCGGAGAAAGACTGGTTTTCACACATTTAGGTCTCTCTTCATCGGGGAAAGAAGAAACACCATGGAAGAGACGGCTGGGGAGAGGAAAATTGGGTCCTGGGGGGACCGGTCGGGAAGAAAACAAAAGATTCTCGTACGCGCTGTTGGGGGGTGATCTTCCCAAAAATTTGGGGTGGAAAGAAGATAGGGGAGAATCGAAGGGGGCTGCAAGAAAACCAGTAAATAACGCTTGTCTCTCGCATGAGGACCAAACACAAGGGGGGGGGACTAGAGGAGCCCAAAAGAAGGTAGTAGAACGTCAAAATTCGACTTTGAAGTTCTAATTGTACATCAAGCGAGGAAAAGTCGTTGTGAAGACCAAGATTCTCGTAAAGGGTTTTGGGACTTCGAACGGTTACTGCGGGTTAGTCTTCCCATGGAAGCTTGGTGCGGGATGATAATTGGGAAACGTTTCCCCTCTATCGTACAAAAAAGATAGGCGAATGTGAACGAAAAATAAGCAGGAACAATTTAATGGTGAACGCCGCGTTCGGCCTTCCGGATGCGCCCCGGGGAGGGGAAAACGAAGGGACTATAGAGCATCTCCCGGAGGCAGGGGAATCGGAGGTGAGTATTGAACGGGGCTCTCCGAACTCAGTGGGGAGGGTTCACAAAAAAAAAATTTGCCCCGCAAATTGCGGGCGGAAGAATATACGGGGGACATAACTCGAGAAAAGAGGGGGACGAGGGAGCACATTACTATATTCCCAAAAAGAAAGGGCCAGAGGGGGCTGACTCTGGGTTAAAGAAAAAAAAAAAAAGAAGCAAGTAGAGGGGGGGAAAACCGATGTCAAGGAAGAAAAAAAGTGATATTGCCATGGGGGTTAACGCAAAAGTAGGAAAGTTGTTGTGTGAACCACCTGGACACACCAAAAACGAATCAGGGGAAGAGAGAAAACGAAAAGGAAAGAGGGGGGGGGGGACGAGTCGAAGTTCATTGATCCTGAGGGAACATGCAATCCCTCAATGCATCTAGGACGCGTTCGCTCGAAACGAGTTGTTAGCCTACCGCTCATCCTCCAAATAGGGGGACACTGAAAAGAAGAAAAGGAAGAGGACGCGAAACGGAGGTATGGGAACCGGTACGGGGACTTCAACTACACGGTCTGTCAGGTTGTCAAAAAGGAACGCCAGCAAAATTCTTTGTCCTAGAGGAAGGGGGAAATGGAGAGAACTTGGGAATCACAAAGAAGGGACGCGGGGGTCTCGCGAATTCCCTACGGAAAGCGCATGGGGCATCAAGGGCTCCTCGGGATACTAAAACAGAGAGACTCCGGAAGGGGGAGAAGGGAACCAGGAGGGAGGCAAATGAAGTGGCGCCGGGCATCGGGAGAGTGGCGATTCCAAGGTCCGGACGTTCAAAGGCTAGGTTAATTTGGGGAGGGGGGACGTTAGAAGGTACTGGGACCTTCCAAAAAAGGGTCGCGTGAGCGGAAGGGGGCCGTGGCTCGACGAAAAAAACCCCCCCCCCAAAAAAAAAAAGCACACAAAAAAAAACAAAAGCGGGAGAGGGATAAAGAAACAGACGCGCCGGACGCGCGCAGGAGGAATCAGGGGACCGCGTCGAAACGCTGTGTGTATTTCCTTGGGGGGGGGACCCACCTAAAAAAGACCAGACCACCTGGGTGTGAGGAAAAACCGCAATGTTTCCGTTGCGCTTCAGCACAGACGCTCACTACGATCAAAAGGGGAAAAGGGGAAAACTACTGTCCCGGTCCTGGGACTCTAAGTTACGAGGGGGGGGACATAATTTGGGGAAAGATATCCACAAGGAACTGGGAGGGGTCCAACTGTCGACTTGGTAGAGGATGACGGACATTAGACTCGAAAACGACGAGGTCAGCCCTCCGCGACAAGGGGGGGGGGTTAGGGGATGGGATGCTGCTGGGCGCAATTTCAATCATGAACGAAAGACAGGGTACTTTCAGCCAGAGGCGGGCTCAAAGCAGTCTGTCGTTGGATCGGGGGAAAATAGTAAAGGTCCAAATCCTAAAGGCCTGGGTCAGAACCCTCTACATGTCCTCAAAAATCAGCATCAGGTTGTAGGAGGGCGGGTACTACAATTAAATAGCCCTGGGGAATCTTGTGGAATGGAAGATGGATAAAAAAAAAAAAAAAAACTCTCAACACAACGTTAGAGGAAAAGGGAGAAAAGAAAAAAATCGAATTACACAGACAGGACATTGTTGGAGAGCGAGAAACCTACGAAGTTAGGAAACGAATTTGGGGGGCGTGCAGGGAAGGAGATTTGAAAGATGAGGGAGGGGGGGACGCCAAGAGGCCAAAGCTCAAGGAAAAGCATGCCTCGCAATGGCTGGGGAGGGACTACCCTTAGATGAACCGTTATCCATCCGTCCTACATATGGGGGAGCATAGATAGGGGTCGGTGAGGGGGGAAGGGATCGGAGTGAGTAGGGGGGAGAAGGGTGACTCGATCAAACCCGTCAGTGGGCGGGGGCATAAGGAGGTCAAGTGGGTCAAAAAAGGGTGATGGAGCGCGATAGGGAAAGCACAATCGAAGACCAGACTATTCATTCCTCCAAGGAGAGCCGGGCTGAGTCAACTTAGGGGAGAAAGAGGGGGGAGGAGTCTCAAGAAAGTGAAACAGAAAATGAGTCGTGCCCTAACAACGCTTCACTGGGACGGCAGAGTTCTCTGTCCGGGGGTAGGGGGAGACCGTCCGCGAAGCCTCGGGTGACACAAGGCCGCAACTCAATCGACAGGCGTTGAGACCAAAGGGGGGGGGGGGACGTGGAACAAGGTAATCGAGGTCTAAATATCATGAGGAAGTATTCGATCGAACTGAAGAAGATCCTAACCGAGTGAAAGGCAAGAAGGCCGGGGGGGAAGAAAAAGGACCAAGGAGTCAGACGGCCAGGGACAATCGAGCTCGACACGAGGATGAAAGGAAGGAACTAAAACTGCGCAGAGGGAACCACAGTAGGGTCTTTCACGGGGGGGGTGGACACTGACATTAAAGGCCGATCACGGCAAGGATTCCACCCAAAAAAGTGGGCGAGAAGCAGCTCTTAGGGACAACTCGAAACCGTGGGGGATGAAGATCTGTTCATAAGTGAGGGGCGCTCGGTCAGAGCGCTTCCTGCCAAAGGAGTGGAAAGTAGGTAGGGCCTCGGGGTGCGAAGAAAAAATGGGGGTTAGACATAGCGTGATCTAGGCCGAGGACAGAGCAAAGGGAATTGGGGAATAGTGTTTGGGGGGACAGGAAGCGGTGGCCTCGGGGGGGCAAGGCGGGGTCAAAAAGTCGAAACGGGAGCGGGCGTCTCTTACCGCTGGAAAAAAGAGGGGAGTGGTTGGGGAGAGTTTTAAACCCCTCGCCTTTTACAAAAGGGAACCACCTACAATCCAACTAGAAACGGCATCGCCAAAGTTCAAGCTCACTCTATAGTATGAGAAGTCGTGTTCAGTACCTGATTGGCGGGGGGGCAAAAGCAAGCGTAGTATCGGTTTGGCTCCGGGGGAAACGTAACTTGTTGGACGTTATCAACAAAGGGGGGCTCGGTATGGGTCATGATCTTCGGGGAGATCCGAAAAGGGCTTCTTGCGCACGTTCTGGCGGGGGTGAACACGAAAAGAGGTAGAGTCTAATCAACGGAAGGTACGACCTTCTCCTTCCGCAGGCCATAATTCTCTCGTGCGGGGGCTCCTTCCGAGGCCGTTGGGGTCTCACTGGTTAAAAACGGTCCTCGGTCAAAAACTATAGGGAAGGAAACATTGGGAAAGGGGGGGGGGTAAGGCACTTCTCTCCCTTCCTCGCGGCGAGGAT
>Ga0179593_1361246_pt1 | contig 10022 bp, 13 predicted proteins | sample CZODoug2_1_08_16_FD_185931 | JGI IMG/M metagenome (GOLD analysis project Ga0179593, IMG submission 185931) | Vadose zone soil fungal communities from Angelo Coast Range Reserve, California, USA - CZODoug2_1_08_16fungal (PacBio error correction) | ecosystem: Environmental > Terrestrial > Soil >...
TGGGATGAGGGGTCGTCCACAAGTTTACCAAAAACGGTCACATGATGGGAGCACGGTCGAATCGAGTTGTAATCCACGTCTCGGAAGGACACTGGGCACAGGAAGGGGGAAAGGATACTTTATTCGTGGGGGGTAAAAGTGTCCTCGCAGGACCCGTGTGGAAACCTGGGGGGGGTGAGAAAAGGCACTGTGTGTCGCGTTGGTTTCGATACGACATATACCTGCAACCCGAGACCGATCGTTCAGAAGAGAAAGGATTTACTTTCTCTGGTTCTATTAAAGTTACAAACCAGAGGGGAGGATCAATATATATCGAGATCGCAATGGTCCTGAAAAAAGGGGGGGAAAAGGGGGCATACTCAGTTCAAATATCAAGGCTACTCGCCACTGGCAAGGCCCTCGCAGCGTAAAAAAGCAGTAGAACCGCAGAAAGGAGAAAAAGCGGGACCAGATCACATACCCCGCCGACTTCCAAGGCGTCTCAAGTAGGCTGAGGTATCGCTTCGAAGAAGAACGATCTGGAATCCGCCGGCGAATTCAAGCTGGGGGGGAAGGGTACGCCTTTTCCGGTGCATCAGGATACGCGAAGGGGGATCAGACTGGCTTGAAGACAAGGAAAGAAAGTACGAGCCGGGGGCCTTCGTACCAGCGAGAAAACACCGTTTTTCCGTTTGAATGGAGTGGGAAAAAGAAAGAGGGAGAGGCGGCGTGACGGAAGTGAACAAAAGGCAGTTTCGAGGTCAAGGGCGGTTGGCTATCCAAGGGTGCTCGGAGAGGGCAAGGAGGGGCCGGGCTAACTGAAGAACTCGCCGGATGATCAGCATAGCCGGGAAAGAGGGAAAATCGCTGCTTTCTGGGGGGTCTGGGGAATCCCTCCTCAGGAATAAGTAGCTCGTATCCTGGCTCATAGTCGGCGAAAATACATGGGAACGTAGGCAGGCCAACAGTAAGGCGATAAGCAGGCAAAAAAACATTTCGTGCAAAACTACTTCATTGAAGTCTTCTTCGGAGCCTGGGGGGAAGCTGGGGTCGGGGGCGGGAGGTTTGATTGAGGAAAGGCTTGGAGCGATCCATCGGACTCGTGCATTGCCGAAGAGACCAATACCATGGAAAAAAAAACCGATCGCTGGGGAACAAAGGGATGTGCAGGAAAGACGTAAGCACGATCTCTGTCTGTTCAAATTCGGGTACAACGGAAAAGCGCTGCGAAATTAAAAGAATCCGAAAAACGTTGACGTGGACTTCCTTGAGTTCCGTTTACGACGGGAAGGGTCCGAAACCTGTTGATTTATCCTCAAGGGAGTTTTGGATTTTACGATCGTCGGCGGGACGGCCAAGGGGAAAGGGCCGACGAGTGAGGCTCAAAGAGCATTCGTCTCGCAACTTACGGAAAAGTACTATATTTTGGACGCGGTCGGGCCCTCGCAAAAACCCGGCAGAGAAAAAAACTGGGCACCATAACATCAAGGAATCGTCAAGAAAAAAAAAAAAATCTGGGTGGGGTCCACTATCACAGAAGGAGTTTGATCACTCCGGACAGGACATCGCGAGGCAGGGGGCGCTCCAACAGTTGGAAAAAGGAAACACTCCTCAACACAACGGAGGAAAGAAGGTCCTTCGCCCCCAACTGTGCTTGCATTTCGCCTGGCGCGAGTGAGAAGGGGACCTGGGTGAAAAATGAAAAGGAAAGATTTCGGAGGAACAGAAGGGCCGACGCGGCGACGAAGAATTTGACAGCAGTTTCGGTTTTAGGAAATGAAAAAACGGCCGGGGCCCACGGAAGCGGGAAAAAGGAGAGTGCCTCCTGGGCGTAAGTGTGAGATCCGAAGAAAGGAGGAAAACTTCCGCCCTGCATGAAAAAAAGAAAAGACGGCCCCCCCCCACACCCCCCCCCCCCAACCCCCCCCCCCAAAAACACCAGCGTCACCCCCCAACCCGCCAACCCCAATAACCTCCCCCCCCAAACCCCGCAACCCGCCCCACGAGTACAAAAAGCCAACCCCCCAAACCGACCACTCCCCCCCACCCCACCCCCCCCCCCCCAAGAAAACGATCTTCTCCCAAATCTATCTATGAACAACAAAAAGTATCACGTCTACGATTTAACGCACCACCGTGAAAAAGAAAAAAAGGGAAAGAACTAGATGACCGAACCGGTCGGTCTTTTTATAGACTACGGAAGTTGCACTCCGGAGTAAGGAATCATACGATATTCAAGTGGTCACCAAAAAAAGGGGGGGGCCGGGGATTTGGCCTCCGAAAAGGAACACAGTAATCAGATACTGAAACGCAATACTCAAGACCCAACCCCGAATATTTGCAGTATTGAAAGAAACGGAACGCATTGGGAGGGGAAGGGGGACACGGAAAATATGGAGTTTCAATGGGGAAGGGGAGGACGGGGAGGCTGCCGCTCACAAAGGGTGAAAGGGATTATTCCATATACTCGTCCTCTAGCGCGGTCGGATTCCAGAACGCGTAAAAAAAGGGGACAGTGGCAGCTGGATAAAAAGGGATGCATGGCAAAAAAAGATCGGAAAACTCTACGAGCATTTAAGTCATCAGGCGAGCCCCTTCGAAAGGTATCGCAAATCACATCCCGTCGTCAGACGGGGAAAGATGGCGGCGCTCAACAAAGAAAAAATGAGATATAAGGGGGAACAACACTGAAAACCTGTTGGAGGACTTGTGGGAGAACGCAGGTCGAATCGGAAACTCCTAGTCACGGGGAACATACAGTCGATCAATCTTCTCAACGCTCTGAACAAAAAAAAAAGCGCATGTTAACCGACACAGGGAACTTCGACTACGTCGTGGGGACCGAGCGTCGCGAAGCACAGGAAATACTTGCGCGCCCCGAACATCAGAGGGATTGTGGACTGTTCGAAGTCGAAAGATCGCAGGAAAAGGAGAAAAAGAGCTGAAAGGAAAAAAGGCCAGCAGACGAACGAAAGAAAATTGAATCTTGTCTTGGGGGTGCGAGGAGACTGAGTAGCCTAAAAAAAGAGAAGGGGAGGGAGAAAGTTGAATACGGTGCAGGGGAAAAGTAATGGAAAAATAAAAAGAGTTTGCCCTCTTCGGGGAACAAGGAATCCACCGTGAGATCCGATCGCCATGACCACCAAGGAAGGGGATTCTACACCAGTGTCCAACGGCGCGGGGGGAAAGGAAAAGGGATAAACACAAAAGACCTAAGACCAATTACAGGTACGAGAAGCCATTGATAGCCTAGACGCTTAGGGAGGCGATTCGATTACGTGCTCAAATCCGCGTGGAAAAACAGAAGGGAGAGACACAAGGAAGCCCAAATCATCACGCCCATACGTATCGCTCAAAAAAAACCCCCACCCAAACACAAAAAAACAACCCAAAACCCGCAGAGAAAGGAATCGGCGCTGGCTGGAAGGGCGTAAAAAACAACAGTTTTGGCCCGTGACTAATGCGTAATCTCGGGGGAAAACGATCAGATGAGAGTCCCGGGACCGAATAAGTGTCGACACCTGAAAAGAGTGGAAGGGCCTGTAGAGGGGGAAGCGGTACTAGTGTGCCTCGGCTGGGGGTGGAACTGTGTGTAGAGCTCGACGAAAAGGGAGGGGGTGGTAAGTCGGCGAAGGAACTTGAAAAAGACCGCCCGAGCGGGCAATAGGCGTAGAGGAGAGGGGGTACTAACATTCACCAGTCCATTGATCAGGATCGAAAAGAAAGGACTATGTCCCGCTGTTTTGGAGGAGGAAAAGTCAGCCAAAAGATCAAAGGAAGAATACAAACAGGAGAGGGGGGGAGCAAAGGGGTGTCCGTAGTCCTTGTCGGAAAGGGGAAAGGGGGTATAAGGTATAAGTTCGACCGAGACATCCAAGAAAACAAAGACATGAAAGGGAGAAAAGAAGATACTGGGCGTGAGCTGCTGAATCTACGGATGGATCCGCCGGCGGAAGGGGTAAAGAGGCGGGAAACGAGGGAGGTTTTCACGGTGGCGCAAGGAAAAGGAAGGGGGAGGAGCGAGGGCAGGAGGGCAGTGATGAAAAAAAAGAAGCTAGATGCGTACCATCCCCACAACCCCCCCAAAGCCCAGGGAAAAATTCGGGCCAAAAAGAGGGGGGGTGATGGGGCTGGGGACGTATAGTGACAGGCTTAACGACGCGGGGATATGGGGCATCAGGGGAGGGGGGGAGGGGGGTGGGAAGCGCCATGTGAGCGAATCATGGGAGGAGTAGTTCCTAACTTTCGAAAAAGCAGAAAAAACCGGGGAAGAATAATCATCGTCCGTCTCAAAGAGGCCGCGTTTGTTGGCCACCGCCTGAAAAGAAAAAAAAAAGACAAAAAAAGGTGAAAGCGCGTACTCGAATCAGTACTGGTCGAGGAAGAGTTAAAACAAGTTCAGCTATTCAATCAAGTGAGGGAAATCCCTTCTTGGCAAAACACGCGGAGAAGGGAAAGGGTCATTCCAATCCTGCACAATTAGAGGAGTTTGGTGATGGTTAGACTGAGGGGGGCTCGATACGGGGAGCTTCCCATTTCGAATCCAAGAAACGTTTTTCGCTGGTGAACTGAAGCGAGGAAAGGGCGCGGGGGCCGACCTGGAGGGAAATGAGAAACGAATCTTCTATCGGCAAAAAAATCAACTCGACTCTTCGTCAGCGAGGGAGCGAAATCCGGATGGTGGCGTTCCCTCGGCCGAAAGGAAAAGTGGGGGGTCCGCCTCTGATCGTGGGGGGGGGAAATCTCTGAGCAGGCCACTTGGAGTAATTGCGGGGAGCGGCGACAGTCATCGGGACGTCGCCCCAAAACAGAAAGTCCACTTAGAAGATTGGGACGGGGGGGGGGGGAGCATTTGCACCGTCCCTCGTCCGGCTCACCTTTAGACTAAACTGCCTGGGCACAATTAACAGCAAGGCGAGAAAGAAACCGAGACGGCACAAAATCGTCAAGCACGACACAAGAAAAGATTGACCGTAAAAATGAGAACCTTCATCCCTACTAGCGCCGGAGGAGACTGCGCAAAAAAGAGTGTGGAGAAACGGAACCTCTCTCTGCACATAAATAATCAACAACAACAGAGATGATATCGCCCCAACTGATTATGGAGAACAACACCCCCCAACCCCCCCAAAAAAAAAACCAACCCACCCCCAAAACCCCCCCCCAGGCACCGTCGACCTTAAAGAAGAGTGATGAAGGTCCGAGCCTGGAGTGAAAGGACCAGCCTCGGTTTCGGTGAGAAGGGGGAAGTTGGGGGCGTTACGCGGGGCGACTAGCGCCGTTGCTTTGGAGATTCAAAACGAATTCATTCAAGCTCAAACTGCCGTCACAATCTTATAAGTGTCACCGGAAGAGTGGAAGAGGATCTTATATCCAGCAGGAGACTGCAAGGCCTTAAGAGGGAGTCTCCGACATAAAAGAAAAGAAAATCCGGGGATGAGGCGGACAACACGCCCAATCAAGGATTGCCCATTACCGTAAACAACGCCAAAGGCGAAAGAAAGGGACTCTGATTGGGAAGACGGTCGGCTTTGGAATGACGAAAGAGGGGAAATATGGTGCACCGACCGGCTGAGTTGCGAAAAACACGCTCAGCAAAGTAAGAGATTAGGGGAAATAGGTTGGTCCCGCCCGGAGTGGGAAAGAAGAATCATGTTCAAGATAGCGACCCCGCAGAAAAAAAAGAAGAAAAAAAAAAGAAAACCGACTTAGAGTAGGGAAGAAAAAAAAAAGCATTGAAAAAAAGGAAAAAGAGTCACGAAATTTGAGTAGTCCAGGAAAGAACAACGGGGCGCTGCCGAAAACCCATGATGAAAAAAAAAGACGACTGGTGAAAGAGGACTCATGAGAAAGAGAGCTTCGGCGAAGGGCCTGAAGGAGCCGCTTATTAAAACAGGGGACGCTGGAGGCTATCGGGAGAGTGCTGCTCAAGAGCAGGGGGAAAAAAAAAAAAAAAAATCATCAAGGGAGGTCTATCACCTTGAGAGGAAACACAAACAGTATATTAGAAAAGGGAATCTCAGAAAATAGGGCCAAGCAACAGATGATGTCACACACACTCAAGGGCGACGGTTGTCGCGCTGGAGGTCGAATGAAGAAGAAAAAATTGAAATTGGTCCCATCAGCCATCGCCATCTTCTAAAAAAAAAAAAGACCGACTGAAATAAAATGAAGGAGGAAACGCCCTCTAGAAGTGAGTAGTCCGTCTTCGATTTGAATATCTTCAGGGACGGAGGAAAAAAAAGTTACTGGAAAGGTCTCTGAGCCAGAGGAGGAGGGGAGGGGGGTTCTGGTCGAAGGAGGGAAAATTATCATGGGAGGAGATAGAAAGACTACGCTTGGCAAGGCTCAATCCCCCCCCCCCCCCCCCCCCCCCAACGAAAAAAAAAACACTCATGTAGCTGGGGGAGACTGGGATGTAACAAGGAAAGGACAACTCCAGCAAACAACGATCAGAGGATAAGGGGGCATTTGAACCGTAATTAACCAGAGAAAGTGTAAAAAAAGGGAAAAAAGATCGGGGGGACCAAGTGCCGGGAGAGGAGATCTGAAGACGTGGGGGAAAAAAAAAAAAAGAGCTAGACATGTGGCCCACTTCCGCAATATCACACTGGGTAACCCACAGCTAAGTACCATTCCATTTTGGAAAGTAGCGAAAAAGAAAAAACAAAAAATTAAGTGAAGTCTCCCTTTCGAGAGGGAAGAAAGAAAGGGAAGAATAGAATTCGGAACTAAAAAAGGGGGGAAGAAATCACACTAAAAAGAATCCTCAAAAACAACTATGGGAGAAAAAGAATAAAAGGGAGGATTGGTCCAACAGTTTTTCGTAGACGAACAGCTCGTAAAAAAAAGGGACCTGGCTGAATACTGGGCGAATTTCCAAGGGGGGGAACTGCTTCAGACTGTAGAGGAGATACAGGAAAAAGGGGGGAGTATGAGTGTGGTAGACCACATCTGGATAGCGGCCGTGGTGAAAAAGGGGTGTAAGTAGAAAAAAAAGGGCGGTTTCGGGCGTATGGCGAAGATCGAAGGGAAAGGCAAAAAGTCTCGAAAACTAGCTGTGAACATACGAAAAGTCTGGGTAAACTGTTCAATAAAACCATTCCTTTAAGAACTCAGATCCCTTAACCGCTGGGGTAGAAAGGAAAAAGGGGGCAATAAAATTCTCCAAGACAATCAAGGGAGAGTGCAGCCTGAGAGGGCAGGGGGGATCGTAGCTACGATCGCTCGCAGAAAACTTGATAGTACTCGACCAGATCACCGACAAAAAAAAAATTAATCAGGGCGAGGAGAAAAAGGAAGGCAGGAATGGCCGAGGTCGCGACACTGAAAAAGATAATACAAGGAGGGAATAACTGCTAAGTTCAAGCTGGCTTCACCCGGTTTCGTGCATCAGGAACGCGAAGGGTGGGAAAAGAGGAAACTACTGCTGCTGGACGCGTGTCAATCGGAGAGGAGAGAAGAGGAACCGAAAACCGAAAAAACAGGGGTTTTTAATGCGTGGTGACGAAATCATCGAAAATGACCGCTGACCGCGACGGGCCAGGGGAAATTAAAGAATCACTTTTTTTTAGAGGAAGGTGACTATAACTCAGGTGCTCGCAGACAAGACTACCTTTGGGGGAAAGCACATCGTCGAGCAGCACGATCGCCGATGAAAAAAAAAGTCAGAGAAATCGCAGCGGGAAGTTTTGGAAAGAAAGGGATGTTAATACCGAAAAAGGCTAGAATCGGATATCCTCCTGGAAATCGTCGGGAAATGAATAGTCGCTCCAAAGCGGTTGAAAATCATTGAGCAGGAAAAGGGTCGTTCAAACTCAGCTTAAGAAGTATCCTGGCCAAGTTTATTTGGGGAAGGGAATTGAGGGAATTGGGCGTACTTTCTCTAATTGCGGAGGGAAAGAAACCGCTATGAAAAGAAACAGGGCAAAGGGGCGGGGCACAACTTTAATGACTTAATAACCGTGGGAGAATCAGAGGTCCCATATGGACTCTTGCGCAGCGACAAGCGGGCGACGCAAAAAAAGAACCGAAAAGGTGAAAGGGCATGGTGGCTTCACCGTCCAGGTGGGGGGCAAAGGGAGTTTTTCCGCAAGATAAGGAACTGTGGGAAGAGGTACTCCGGGAAGATTCATGGCATGCATGGCGACGTTCGGCGGATCATATCATCAAAGAAAAAAAATCACACTTACGAAAGGAAAACCCGGGGGAATTGGGAAAATCCGGGGGCCCCGCGGGGAAAAGAATCGAAACCAACATGGGGGGGGAGGAGGATCGTCGCCCCTCGTCCGGCAGAAGGCGTCTTCAAAGGAAAGAAACCGAAAGGAAGGGAAATCACACAAACATTCTCTAAGGAGAAGATAAAAAAAAACAAAGGCGTTGGGGGAAGCAAAAGGGGGTGCGACCATCTCTCTCAAACCCCAACGGGAGGAAGCAAAGAGATTGTCGCAACCAAAAGAGGATGCGAGGACTTCCTGGAGCCTTAAGGTTAGTTGGACAGAAGAAGTGGCTTTACCAACTGGCGGCTTGATCTTTACGCCGGGGTGGGCCGGACTCGGGCACGATCTCAAAAAAAGGGAATTGGGGAAACAGCATTTTCGTTGCGAGGAAGGAAAGGGCAGGGGGTCACTCAGAAGTCACACATGTCCAAAGGCGTAAGTGTGAGCAATTCTAGGAGGGTGAACCAGCATACTGAATCTTGCCAAAAAAACACGAGCAAAAATGATATCTATTCGACAAAAAAAAGAGAGAAGAAACAGACAACTCCAAAATTCCAAACGTTAGCTTCACGCAAAAAAGATTAAAAAATTAGCGCCGCGCCGAGAGAGGAGGGGAAAAACAGCTTCTTTGCCACGATAGCAAAAGGCAGTGTCCACCAAATGGCGGTTGGGGGCCTATTGTATTGGGAAAAAAAAAGGCCAGGAAGAGTCCCGAAGAAGATAGGTCCGCCCGCTCAGAAAAGAAAAAAAAAAAAAAAGCCTAAGAGAAGAAAACCAACCTGGTGCCGAAGGGAAAGGGTGGTCACGAAGGGAGGGGGCTTCAATGAATCGCCTGAAAATGGGAGTATTCTCATGCCGACGAAAGACTCAAAAAGGCTAAATCGACGAAGAGTAGCGTGTCGGAGGAAGAGCCGGACCACTTCCAGGCCGAAATGAGCGGGGAAAGGATACTATCCGTCTATCGTGCGGCCGCCCGAGCAGGGAAAAAAACAAAGGCGTCATTTCTTGCGAGCAACAGGAGAGAGAGAAAAAAAAACACGATCTTAGAGGGAAAAAGAAGGGCACGGGAAAGGAAAGAAAAACGCAATCTTGCATGATAAACGTCCTGGTTGCGAAGTTCGCGGAGGGTAGGGGGGGGGGGGTTGGGGGGGGGGACCTGAAAAGTCTCTCAGCCGCTGAGAATTGGAAAGAAGAAGTTCAGCTGCTGAACCTGAGCGAACTTCGACTAAACAGCCGGCGTCGGAAAAGGGAAAAAGAGTAACTTCCCGGAGGGGAAAAAAACGAGTTTGAAAGGGGGTCGTCGTAAGAAAAAGAATACTTGAGCGCGCACAGCATCTCTGGAGAGGTCAATGGGGGAAAAAAGTCGTGACATTATCCATCGATGGAAGAGAGAGGAGAAGACTGAAAACCTGGAATGAACGCGGGCAGCGCAAGGAAGGAAGTAAGGGGGGGATCTTGTCTTTGAGAAGTCGGGGAAAACAAATCCAAACCCCGGGGAAGGACGTCCCTTGCGAACTGGAAAAGAAGGGAAAGCTGGTAAAGGGAAACCGGGGTAATATAACCATTAAAGTATAACGCGGGAATGCAAGTGAGTTGAAATCAGGGGAAAGGGGGAAGAGTATTCGCCATAAACGAGACCCTTACAACATGTTCCACCACGACTCGAAAGAAGGAGGTACCCACACGACAGAAAAAGGACCATTCCCTGGGAAAGGGGATCAAGTTATCCTAGACTCTGATAGGAAACAAACACACCGCCCTAGATGGGACGATCAGAAAACACAGAAGAGGGTTCGCATTCGTCACGGGGTTGTTACAGCAAAA
>Ga0179593_1390092_pt1 | contig 10022 bp, 14 predicted proteins | sample CZODoug2_1_08_16_FD_185931 | JGI IMG/M metagenome (GOLD analysis project Ga0179593, IMG submission 185931) | Vadose zone soil fungal communities from Angelo Coast Range Reserve, California, USA - CZODoug2_1_08_16fungal (PacBio error correction) | ecosystem: Environmental > Terrestrial > Soil >...
AAACAATCTAGGTTCGCTTAAGACGCTCATGGGAGAAAACACCTCAATCCTTTTTTCTCCTAACGAGTGAAAACACCAATCGCTTGGAATATGAAAAGGAATCCAACACTCGAGTAACGGACAAATAATGCAACCCGTCCGAAAAAAACGATCGCCTTCACAAAAAGTCGAACACGGAAGCTCCCGAACCGGCAAAAAAAATAAGGAAGAAAAAGGGATAGGGTGCAGGCTTGGGACCTGATGGTCTGTCCCGTACCTCAAAAGCAACCGCGCCCTTTTAACCGTCCTCAGCTTCTCAGAGTCGACAAAAAGTGTAGGCCGGTCGTGTCTCGTCACGAATCGGCAAAGGACGGGCAAGACTGGGAGACATGGGTTGCGCATTCCAAAACTAAAAGGAAATGGGTGGGAAACGTGTTGGGCGCGGCCTGCAAGAGGAAATGAATAACCGCCCGGTTGATCGCAGAGCACCGACCACCAAATGAAAACATGGCAGTGCTCCAAACGTCTAAAGAGAAGGGTTCTTGACCGCATCCACACGACCCTTGAAGAGAAGGGGTGCATAAGGGCCGGGAATACGCAAACTCCCGCCCTGGCTAGGGCAGGGGGCGACACACCAATCATGTTCAAAACAACACAGGAACGCCGAAAAAAAAAAGAGGGGGGCTTGGTCATCCGAGTAAGAGGGAAAGTTAGGATTGTCTTCGTCCTTAAGCCCACGCGCCGATTAGAAGAATGCGTAGCGAACAAAGAACCACAGAGGCATCGTCACACCCGCCAAACAAACCTGTCACCCAAAAAACCAGGAGCATCAGGGAGCCACGGGCGACCCTCCGCTCCACGGTCAATCCTAAAAGAGGCGCGGCGTATCAAAGGGGGCGACTCGATATGTCCCAGATTCATAAAGGCCCGGCGGCACGACAATTGGACGAGAATAACGCAGGGAGAAAAAGTGCCGTCACCCAACTGAATCAAGGAATTGGAAAGGGAAAACCAATCAAGGGAATCCAGAGAGAAATGTGCACATAATGAAATGACGGAAAGCCGAGTGATCATGTAACCCGCAAGTCCGTTTTGGTCTCAACCCACAAGGCAGGAGGGAGGTAAGCTTGGAACATGCTTTGGCCAGCGAAAAGGAAGTACAGAAATCTATCGGAAATGCCGAAAGGAACCAGGCTGGTGATTAAAAAAAACCACCAGACATCGTCGGAACAGGTTCACCACTTCGGTATTCCAACAGAAGAAGTGGGGCACCTTCAACAAGGGTAACAAGGCAAAAGAAGGGGAAACGGTAACAGCCACCATGAAGGGGGGCTGCGATAGAAAAGGATGGAAGTGGTGCGAAAGGTGCTCAAAAAATCGTCACATGAACATCCGGCGATCGGAACCACAAAAAAAAAGCACCAAGGCAGGTGCCGCAGCGACCCGGGGAACGAGGATTCGACCGGGGGGGACAAGTCCCGACTTAAACGAATTCTCCAAAAATAATTAATTTAGACTAAACTAAGACCTCCCCAGGTTGGACAAAAAAAAGACTGGAGGGGCTAAGGCCTGTAAGGAAACAATGGTACAACAAACAGGGAGGAAATGGAGAGGCCAAAAAGCTAAACAGCACCTGATGCAAACGCAAGCCCCCCGAAATTCAGTGAGGCCCTGCCGGGGGGCGGGGACAAAAAACCGAACAGGTCGGGGTTTGGGAGTTGCACGATTCAGGGGTGGTGGGAGCTTCCGGACCAAAACGAATTCACAGGCGCACCGGGTCCGTAGGGAAAAAAAGATCAATTCCAAAATTATCTACCCTGCTCTTCAAAAAAAAAAAAAGCGAACGGGGAGACCTCTCGACTCTAGGAACGAGGAGGCCTCGATAGCAGCGCAAAAAGCTAATATCCCTTGGCGTCAGGACTGAAGAGGAAAACTCTAGCCAAAAAACCAATCAGCAGGAAAGTCCGTCGGCAGGACCGGAAAGAAAGCGAGATTCAACAACAAGAAAACAATCTCTTACGGCCCAACTCATGAATCGCCAACAGACTAAAAGATGAGAGGAAAATGAAAGAAAAATAAGGCTCGTCCGGATATAGCTCTACGCAGGAGAAATGAAAAGGTAAGGCGACTCAGGATAAGGTGGGTGGTGTGGGCGTATCAAAAAGGGGTGCAATCTCGAGTAAACCAGGTCCATGTAAGGCTTACGAAGTGGCAAGGGGAGGAATGTCATATAGCTGCTAAGCAGAAAGAAAAAAAAGAGGAGCATAGAAGGGGGGGCTCATAGGGCAGATTACTGAGAGGAGAGGGCTGAGTTGAAAGAAGAAATTTAAAGCCGGGAATCTTCTACATAAAACCACACAAAAATAGGAAGACAAAACAAAGACCTTTGCTGAAAGAAATCACAACTAACATGGTAATTTCTGGAAAGGCGGTGGTGCGTCATGGGTCAAAGGTGGTAGATGGTGATATCAGTGTGGTACTCTCCCATGTGTGGTAATGGGGTTCACAATAAAGGCCGGGGGAGACAGGGATCCTGTTGTTTGTCAAAAAGGGGCGGGGATCTAAAAAGTTGAAAGCTAAAGGAAAATTATTTGCAGTTGTTGGAGGAGTAAGGGGGGTTGTCGTTTCGATTACACGCGCATGACAGACGGAACCTTGAGGATGATCGAGGGGAAAGAAAATCGAAAAGCGAATTGTCTTTCTTAACTCATTAAAATCCTCTACTGCATAATAATATCAGTCGATGGTTGCTTGACGTTGAAATAGCTATGTTGTTTTGAGGGTTGAATTATCGAGGGGAGCCGAAGAAAAGGGGAACAGGAGAAGACAGAATGCGGAAGATTTCAAAAAAAAGGGGGGGGGGACAAGACCGCATTTGGCCTTTATATTTCGCTGAAAAAGGCGGAGGAATTACAGAATGTTATATCGTAGGAAGAAGGGTGGGCGACAAGGTCAGGGAAATTGACGTCGACCTTACAAAATCGAGTTAAAGACATTGGGGACCAAGTTGGATTGGGAGTGGGCAGGCAGCAGAGGAAATGAACGATTTTGTTCTGAAAGCCCGCAATGAATCGAAAGGGTGCGGCATGTACACTAGTAGCGCCAATTTGTCGCGCAGAATAAGGTAGGAAGCGGACGGAGGCAGCAGAAGGGAAGAAAAAAATGCGGTATATAAGATACGCATGGGTGCTGATCTCGGGAGGGGGTGGTGGCGCAATGGGGGGAAGGAAGGGACGGGGGGTTTGGGCGCCGGATGCTGCTTTCGGGGTGAGAAGGAACGAGCAATTGGAATGGAAGTCGAAGTGCCATACTAATCGGAAATGAGGACAAGGGAGGAAAGCCTGGACAATGCGAGGGGGGACTCGAGTTTTCGTAAGCGGGCAGGGACGCGACGAGTCTGATGGGGGGGTGAAAAAAGGAGAAAGGCGAAAAAATTCTCCATCGCTATGCGGCGGTGAACGGCAAGGGGAAAAACGATGAAAGGGCGCGGGGTGGACGGGCAGGAAAACTGATGCCTATCTAAGGGGGAGAACGATGTGTTCAAGTGGGACTCACCGTCACGGGAAAGGCATCGTTAGAGAGGGCAGAAATAAGGAAAAAAAAACGTTAAAGAATGCGGGAGGGGAGGCGAAAAACCAGGGAGAGATTCTGAAAAGTCTGAAACGGGCAAGAACAAATAAGTCCTGTGACTCAGGACATGGTACGAGAAGGGTAGAGGCCGGTGCAAAGTGGAGGGACGGGAAAACATTACTCCTTCACCGCTACAAAAAGGAGGTTTTTGCCGTCCACAGGCGAACATGTTTGTGGATTGAAGCGATCTTTGTGTGGAGGGGGTGGAAGTAGACTTTGGGGGGGGAAGTCCAAGAAATGTCACTATAACTTGTACCGAGAAAAAACCTTTTAAAGTGAAGAGAAAATGTTGGGGGGATGTTGGAAAAAGCATGCTGAGGAAAAGCATAAAAAACAACGAAATGATAGAGCGAAACAAACAACTGGGAAAAGAGAGAGTAAAGAGGGGGTTAGCTCCAAAACATACAGGGCGGGGGTTGCGTAAAACCAAAATTGTTCCAGGGAGCCACTCGAAGAACAAAGAAAAGGCGTTACGTAGGGAACATTGAAATCACAGGGAAAAAGAGTGGACCAGCAACCCAAAGAGCTAGACACGTCCTCGCCCAAAAAAGAGACTTTCCAAAATTCCACAACGTGCCCCAAAGGACCCCAGAACCGGCAAATCCCTGATTAAACCGTGGAGAGATTCATGCAGGGAATTCTGTCCGAACGAACACTGCACCGAGAAGGAAGGGGGAAACCGGATCGTAATCCTGAATTCGAAAAACACGTAATAAGGCTGTCGGGCCCCGTGGAACAGCGAATCGCCCGCCGAAAGAGTCGAAGGGGAAGAAGGAAAAAAGAAGAAAGGGATCAACCGGGGTTTGTAGGAGTATTACTTCCACTATCACATCAAGGTCGTCCGCAAAAAGAAGTTGCGCAATCCCCCACAAACCAACCGTAAAATGGACAGGAAAGAAAACAAGAAGAAGTTCCTTGACAAAAGAACAAAGACCTCCTGACAAGCACAATCCGCGGTTTCCCATAAAAAGGGCCGCCTACACAATGGAATAGTTTTGTCGCAAAGGGAAAACCTGACTCCTTGGTGACAAAGAACCCACGAAACTCCAGAGGGGCGCGTCACCTTGAATGGGGAAAAAGAACAAAAAAAGCGACAGTGCAGGGGTGTCGGAGGGACTTGACAGGAGCAAAAAAAGGAAGAGAGTTCTGAAAAAGTCGAAGGACCATTCAACCAGAGGAAGGGCTGCTGTCTAAAAAAAAAAACCCGCCCATCCGACCAAAAAAAAAAACCGGCGCTCAAGAACAAAATCCAGAACAAAGGGACATAAAAAAAAGGAGTCAAGAAAGAGAAAAGCAGTTGGCTCGGGGGAAATAGAGAATGACCCATATAAAAAACAAACTGATGGGACTGAGCAAGATAAACGAAAATGTCACAAGAAAGGGGCAGGCGCCACAAAAGAAGAAGTCACCTCGTCAGGTCGCAACACCCATCCGGGAAATGCCGCGACACTCGCCCACTGCAAATCAACGTGGCAGGAAACGAACGCGAGGTGTGACAAACACGAAGGACGGACCTTTGGCGCCCACAATCTTCCTACGATAAAAGCGGTAGCAGAAAGACCGGAATGGGAAATAGAAAGGCCAACATGCAGTCCGTCGACGTACGGGACAGGGAAGGGAGACAGAATCTGTAGTAAACAAATGTTTCCTAAAGCAAGGGTTTTCGGAATCCCTGGGAAAAAAAAAACCATGGTGAATTTAAAACCAAACAACTTGAAAAAAAAAAGTGTACCGCAAAAAAGGGAAAAAAGTTGTACCGCCCCCTGCGATGATATCTGAGAATTTTATGCCAGTTGCTGACCGTGCCTACCCAGTCTGAAGAACAAAACATTCGCTCGACCCGCCCAAGCCATCCGGGAAAGGTTCAGCAGGGCCAGGACTAGAAAGGAAGGAAAAGACCAGAAAAAATCATACTCCGCGGACACAAAAACCAAAAGAATTCCTTGGAAGGGATGCAACAGTATGCATCAAAAACCGCAAGGTGCAACAAATAGGCTGGGAGAAAAAAGGAAAGGGAGCGTCCAATTGATATCACTACCACCAACAGAAAACAAACGAAGGGGAAAAAAAAAAGTCCTGCCTGCCCGTGTCCGTGGACCCTGCCCCTACCCATTCGGGTGGGAAAAATAAAATTTGGGGTAGAAAGGGGGACACTCAATCAAAAAAAAGGGCAGCGAACCGCGGAAACGGGCAAGGCCCATGCAGGGGTAAAGTGCCCTACAACGCAACCACTTTCACGCGAAAAAAAAAACGAGTTCAAAAAATCGAACGCCCTCGAAAGCTAACTCAACAAAACCGCCCTTCGCCGAGAAAAGAAGGAGTCCAGTCGCGAAATGAACAAGAGAAAGCCACTACCAAGGCGACCGACCTTTCAACAAAAACGGAGCACATCCAAGGAGGAGCAAGAGCTCCGCTCAACAAAAACAAAGGGGAGAATGAGGCGCGGAAGGGAAGGATGTTCGCAGTCGAGAGGAATAGCAGGACCGGAGCTGGGTGGGGTTGGAGCAGGGGCATTCGTAGGCTCGACGGACCAGACCAGGGAATCTTCAGAAAAATCATTTAAAAAGCTTGGTCGGGGAGAGATCGGGACTCTCGTCGAGCACGAACCGAAGAGGTTGAAGCAGAGCCAAGAGGCATTGAGTGGGTGGAGGTGGCGCCAACCGGAGAGGAGGGCCAGTCATCAAACAAAAAGGAAAAAAACCAGCCGGGCGGGGAAAGTGTCCTCAAAAGGAACAGGACGTCAGATTTACTAGGGGTATTCGGGAAGTGGGTAGCTGTTGGTAAGTGGGGACGCCTAAAACTGGTGGGGGTAAGGGTCATACGAAAGGGCTTACCCAAACGTGAGGTTTTGGGGCAACAATGCGGGTAATGGTGGTTAAGCAATATGAAGTGTTGAGGATAAGGCATTTGGGGGTACAAAAAACAAAAACAAGAGCGGGCTCGGCCTACAAGAAAACTTGAAATTAGCCTAAACTGAACGCGGGTCGTTGCATTCGGAAAGGCTGATGGAGAGGTAGCAGCAGAGTGGGCTAATGGGGTCAAGGCAGCGGGGGAGAGGAAGGCGATGGGGGAGGGAAAACAGTTGAAATAGTGGTCATTTTACAGTTGAATGTAATTCATCGCATGGTATCACTGAAAAGTGGTCCTTGGGGAAGCCAGGAAGACAGAGAGTACAAAAAAACGGGAATAGATTTAAAAATGGAAGGGGGATCCGATGAAAAGCAGGAATTGATTAAGCCTATCATTTCACCCACTATGAGTATAGAGTTGGAAAAACTTGAGGGAAAAAAAGCGACCAACCTCGCGGCCACGGTAAATGGGGGAAGGGGAGTGTGAAAAAAAAGAAAAAGAAGGCGAGCGGACGCGCCGGATTGGCTGCCCGGTCCAGGCGTTGATAATGAGCTGGGGCTCAGAGACAGCGTTCTCGCTTGGGCCTCCTGAAAAAACACGGCAAAGAATCTGGTAAGCATCACTGAAAAGACGAGGGAAAAGAAGACGAAAAAAATAGGGGAACGTGCAAACGGGTTTTTTTCGCACGGGCGCTGGGTCAAAAGACGGGGGATTTTGGGAAAACGGAGTGAAAAGGTTGAGAAGCCGAGCAAGGGGGAAAAAAATAAAGAATGGGGATACGAACAGGGAAAACGAAAAGAGTAACTAATGCTAACGAACAATCCACAACGGTCGCTGGCAGTTTGCTAAGTATTCCAGGAAAATTCGGAGTTGGGGGTTCCACCAGGATGGGGTTAGAGGAAATGAACAGAATGAGTAGGAGGAGGAATTAAAGGCAGGCAAAGCGCATTTGAACTCAGGGGAGGAGCAAGTAACTATCCAGAGCGTGGAGCATGCAATTAGGGGGTTTCGGGGGAGTGCTTCAAGGCAGGCGGGAGAAATAATCGTCTCTATGCGACCGAACTACACACGGGATCAAGGCTTGGTAAAAGGACGGAAAAAGAAGGAGCAGGGCAGGGGATGAAGGAGGGGGGAAACTAAGAAGCACGGTCGAAACATGATGACTAGAATTTTCAAAAGCGGAGAGGACGGACAGAAAAGAATTTTGGTGGACATAAACCAGAGCCTACCCGGAGTGGGGAACCGGCTGGAAAGGAACCTTCGTGGGAAAAGGGGGTGTGAGGTGGAAGGCGATCCGTTGTGAGAGGAAGTGTTTGAAAAAAGGTCTCTCGGGGGGCGCCCTCGGTGTCCCGGGAAAAGGGGCTAAAAAGAAAGGGGAAGCGGAAGAAAAAATTTGGGGCTGGGACGAAATAATCGGAGAGGGGGGGAAAAAGAAGAAAGTACTCCAAACAAAAAAAGAGGATAGAAAAGAGGAAAAGGATCTCGGTTCCGCTTCACCCAACGCAGTCCACCAAAGATCCTCCTCAAAGGAAAAATCCCACAATCGATTTCGGATTTAAAGGAGAACGGTCCAATCGAGAAAGCAAAAAAAGATATACTGCAAAAGACTCAAAAAACAAAGATCGCCTGGACCAAGACAAACACGGAGAGAAAAAGCCGGCCAACCCAAGTACCATAGACAAGGGAAGATAGGGGTCAAGCAATTTTCTGCTTGTTCAGTGTGCTCTCCAAAACGGCAACCCAACCGCGCTCTGGTACTGGCTCGTAGACCTGCCTTCGGAACCGGTGAGGGAAAAGTTAAACGAAGAATCGGGGGCATCTCCGCAGCTTCCAAACAGGGAAACCTATCCCCCTAAGAGAAATGGGAGAAATTGTGGGGTCAGGACAGAAAACAAGTAGGGGGAGGAAAAAGAAAAGGGGACGCCCAACGATGCTCAAGAAAAACACCAAAAACCAGGAACACATTGAGGACTAAAGACACAAAAGACGATAGGGAACTCACCCAGCCACACAAACGCAACGCAGAGGCTTGCACAGCCGTAATAACGGGACCGACGAACCAGCAGAAGAAGAAAAGGGAATATGTGTTCGGACCTCGCGTACACTATCCTGGGGCAAAAAAAAACAGAAACGAAGTAGGTCCACGTGGGAAATTGGGACAATCATAAACTTGTCAAGGTCGGAAAATTGGAGGAAAGATAGAGAGAAAACGGCAGTTCTAAACAAATTACCCGAACCTTGCGCACTTAGAAGATCCCCACCAACACAGAGAGACACAGAGGGGGCAAGCAGAAAACCTTCAACTGTCCACGGGGTTCATCCAAGACCGCAAGAAAAAAAAACACCAAATACCACGGGACCAAGCAACAAACATAGAAAAGAGGGTCCGAAATATAGACTAAATCTGGGAGTTGCGGGAATCCAGGGAAGATGTCCCAAGTTCTCGAACAGGGGCATCACTGTAATCTGCAAAAAGGAAGGGGAAGGCGGAGAAATGCAAGACCCCATAAAAATCAATTAACAAAAACACGTACCTCATTGAATTGAGTTCTGAGAATAACGAGGAAAAAAAAGGGGAAACAGCAGCTCCTCGCAATCCAATCTGCATCGTGGTAAAAAGGAGCAGCGGTGGGACAGGCCCCGCAAGTCGGATGGGTCGAAAGAAACGTAGCGTAGGCTAGAACCGAAACTGCTTGAAAATAAAAGGGACATAATCTGAGGAGGGGTACTTGAAATACGACTCTTCCCTCTCGGAAGCGGGGTATTCCTCAGGGTTGACCCAAAAAAAAAGACCATGCGAGGAAAAAGGTCAAAACCTAAAAAACACAATAGTTAAAAAAAAATTTACCGACCACATGAGAATGAAAAGAGCTATATAAGTCATAGTACAGTTGAGCGACCGCAATAACAACTTGGACAACTAAACAGACATGAAGAGACCCGAGCGAAGGCGCAACTTCAAGGGTGAGCACAAAGAGCAAAAAAAAAAAAGCGATTCGACCGACCGTACTACTCCAAAATCCAACACCTTGACCCCCCACAGAGAGGAAGGACACACTTTGAAGAGAAAACCCGAAGGGGTGCAAATAATGGGCGTCATGGGAGAAGACCGTTAATGAAAATCAAAACAGGGAGGAGTCTCTGGTGGAAGACAGAAAACTCCCCCAGACCTGAGCCAAAACGCAGGAAAAAAATTCTCTGATTTAAAGGTTACCCTACAACCGGTCGGGGGTGGGTATGTATTCCTGAGTCATCTTTGTTTGAAAGCGACTGTTTAACCCGACTGAGAAAAAATGGAGCAACGGTTCTCCTGGAAAAACCGCGTAAACTCTTCCCGAACAGAAACAAGACGTAAGATGAAACATCACACGAAGAAATAGCGTTCTCCAAGCGAGGAGCAGCAATCGAAGAGACGAACGACGCAAGAACCGACCGCGAAAATTGCCTAAATCCCGGGGGAAGCCGTCGCGCCTAGATTTTCACAAGAGCCAACAAGACCAACTAACGCTCCGCAAAACCGAACCGGGGGTCTGTCCATAGCGGCACATCTCCGGGGCGCACTA
>Ga0179593_1409778_pt1 | contig 10022 bp, 24 predicted proteins | sample CZODoug2_1_08_16_FD_185931 | JGI IMG/M metagenome (GOLD analysis project Ga0179593, IMG submission 185931) | Vadose zone soil fungal communities from Angelo Coast Range Reserve, California, USA - CZODoug2_1_08_16fungal (PacBio error correction) | ecosystem: Environmental > Terrestrial > Soil >...
GGGTGGTGCAAAGAATGGGGTCTGCGGGATCAGAGGCAAAAAATTTGTGTACAAAAAAGGGGGGGGTGGGGAAAAAAAAAGAAAGGAAACAACAATCAAAGCCCTCTTAAAACTGGGTCTCACGGGCAAAAAACAACTCAAGATGGTTTATTAATCTGCGAAAAGCACAGAAAGGGGGAAAAAAATTGTAAAGAAACGGAAGGGGGGAAGAAGAGGACTTTTTTGGGCCACACCATAACTTCACGGGTTGACTGCGAGAAAAAGGCCGCGGGAAAAAGGGCGCATACACCAACCAGAGGCGAGGGGAGAAAAGGGGGCCTTCAGTGGGGTTCTTAGGCGTTGGGGACAGAGGCTGCAAAAACCCACAGATTAAAAAAAAAATAAACAGATGCAGGGCTCTGGTAAGTAAGCACGCGGCGAGGGGTTTTGAAAGGGGATAGAAGGGGAAGGAGAGACGTGGGGGGGGGGAGACAATAAGGCCGTCGCGCGTTGGCTTTGGGTCTTACACAATTAAAACAAAAAAAAAAATGAACAAAAAACTTGGGGTGAAGACGGACGTCCCGCACTACGGCACGAACTAAAGGGGGAAGGAGAAAAACACAGGGAAAAAAGGAAAAACAAATTCAGCAAAGGATTTGACAATTGGGGCAAAAAGTAATTCTCCGCGGAAGGTGGAGGAAAAACAGCAAGCTTTGGGGCGACGAAGAGAAAAAAAAACAAACGCACAAAAAAAAGGGGGCAAACCACTGAAAACTTAGTCCCGCCCCAAGAAAATGTGGGGTGGGGTGGGGGGGCAGATGGTCAGATTGCAGAGGTAACCAATGAAAAAACAGAACAAAAAACGACACCTAAAAACCGCGGGGAAAAGAAACGTTGGGCGCAACTCTGTAAAGGAACACACGATGGCAAATTCCACATGAAAATTTGAGAGCAAAAAGTTGCCGTACGCCCAGATTACACGATATCACGTCAAAAGAAGGCGGATCAAAAAAGTTAAAGGGTTTTGCAGGGGGAAGAAAAAACTAAGGCGGAGGAGCTAAGACTTAGGCACGGAACTATCAACACTTACCCTGGGAGGGCCTCCACACATAAAGAGAAAGTCATGTATGGCGGGAAATTCAAAATCAAAGAAGGAAAAAGGGGAAACAAGGTGCAAAAAAAGTGGGGGGGGGTGGCAGACCCAGTTTGTTTGGCCAACGTAACAGAGCCAATATTGGGGATCAGAAAACAAACGATACCAGGAATTGCCTAGGGAAAAAAAAACAAAAAACAAGAAGGAGGAACACCAACAAAAAAAAAGGGAATGCAAAAAAAAAATTTTTCGCACCATAAAAAAGATAGCGGGGGAAGGCTTTTATCGCGGGGTACACGGGGGGAACAAAGGGGGAAAGGGGAAAAGGTTTGGGGGCTTAATACCTCCCAAAGTAACATGTTTTTGGTGGGGGGGGCCAAGGCCGACAACTTCCACGCATTGTGGAAAAACAAGTGGAAAACAAAACGGACTTCTCCGGTCACGAAAAACGGGAAAAAACACCCGGCCCCTCAAAGCACATCTTCAGGAGAAAAAAACCGAAATTACAGGGGGGGAAAAGAAAGACAAAAGGCAGGGAGAAGAAAGGGGTGCAGGTGCGGGAAGGTGGGAAAAGCAAAAAAGCGGAGTCACAACTCGTGGAAAAAAAGACAAACGGGAAAAAAGGGAAATGGGGGTGTGGTTTTGGGGTGTTTGGGTTGGTGTGGGTGGGGGTTTTTGGTTGGGGTGGTGTGGGGTTTTGTTGTTTGTTTGTTTTTTGTGGGGGGGGGGGGGGGGTTGGGGTTGTGGTTTGGGGGGGGTTGGTTGTTTTTTTTGTTGGTTGGGGTGTGGGTTGGGGTTTTTGTTTTTTTTTGTGGGGAGGGTTGGGGGTGTTTTGTTTTTGTTTTTTTTTTGGGTGGGGGTGGGGGGGGGTGTTTTTTGGGTGGTGGGAGGGTTTGGTTTTGTTGGTTTTTTGGGGTTGTTTTAGGTTCTTTTTTGGCTTGGGGGGGTTGGTTTTTTTTTTTTGGGGGGGTGTGGTTTGGGTTGGTTGGTGTGGGGGGGTTAGGCGGGGGGGTTGCTTGTTGGTGCCGTGGTTTATTTTGCTGGGGGTTTGTTTGTGGGGGTTTTTTGTTTGACATGTTTGGTGGGTGGTGTTGTTTTAGGTTTTTCTTTTTGTTTTTTGGGTGTTTTTGTTGGTTTGGGGGGTTTTTTGTTTTTTGGTTGGTTTGTGTTTGTTTTGTGGGGGTTGGGGGGGGTGGGGGTTTTTTGGGTTTTGTGTGAGGGTTTGTCGGTCTTGGTGCCCCCCCCCCCACCCCCCCCCCTCCCCCACCCCCCGCCCCCCCCCCTCCCCCCTACGCCACCCCCCCCACAACCCCCCCCCCCCCCCCCACCCCACACCCCCCCCCCCCCCCCCCCCCCCCCCCCCCCCCCCCCCCCACCCCCCCCCCCCCCCCCACCCCCCCAAGGCAACAAAAAGAACCCAAACCCCCCCCTACAAAACAAAAGACGCCCCCCCGCCCCCCCCACCCTCAAACACCCCCCCCGTCCCCCCCCCCCAACACCCCCCCCCTCACGCACGATGTACCAACCAAATTAACCCACACCCAAGCATAAAAAGGGGGCAAACAAAAATAAAAAAAACCTTTTTTACTTTTGGGGCAAAGACTCTTATCCAATAAAAAAAAAGGAAATGGCTACTTCTTTTTTCACCCATCAAAAAGAAAAAGAAAAAGAGGACGTCAAAGTATAATGGGGGAAAAGACAAAAGGGGGTAGATGAGATCTCTTTTATCCTCTGCAGCTGGAACGTTTGAAAAAAAAGAAAAAATGGGTAAGTAATGGAAGTTCGCGTGGGTGTGTAGAGACCAGATTGCTATCGTCATTTACAGTTTTGGGGAGGAAATGCCAACCAGCAGGTCCAACGCAGGAAGGGTGATTACAGATGGAAGGCAAGGAAACTCAATGGAGCAAGGGGGGGGGGACATCCCTTCCCCAACTTTGGGGGGGGTAACCAAGGGGAAGAACAAAAAGAAGCAGCAAAAAAAAAAAAAAAAAGAAAAGTCACTGACGACAAGAACGAAGATTTATTATCTACTGACGAAGTGAAGGTGACAGGGGGGACCGAAAAAAAAGAAATGGCTAGAACCACGACAAGACATTTTGGCATTCGAAAGAGTAGTGGAAAAAAGAAAAAAAAAAAAAGGGGAATAACAGGTATTGTGGAAAAGAGGAGTGGTCAACACTATGCCAATCAGGCAAATGTTGAAAAATGAACGAGGAAAGATAGGGGGTGACAGTGGGTCCACCGCATTTGTGGCAAAAAAAAAAAAGAAAGGTCCAAATAAGAATCTAACTAAGAGGAGAATATTGTGGGAAAAAACAAAACGGCAAAAAGCAGGGGCCAACTGAAGAAAAAAGATCCATGAAGCAGAAAGGATACCGAATACAAAGTTTTGTTTCCGTGTTGGAAGGGGGGGGGAACAAAGCCACGACGAGCAATTCTGCACGGAAAAAAAAAAAATGGGGGACAAGCGGGAAACGGAACTTAAAGACAAGCATAACGACGTTGGTTAGCAGACTTCGGACAATATGGGGGGGGGGGGGGTTGCCCGCAGAGATTCACATCAACGTACGAACAGAAAAAATAACAGGAAAGGAAGAAGGATACATCTAATAAAAGGGAAAATGGAAAGGAGGGGGAATGCCGCACGTTGGGGAAAGCAGCAGAGACAGAACAAACCAGGGAATTTTCAAAAATGGAGCGTAGGATCGTCTTGAAACTTTAAAGGTCGATCTATTTGGGGAAGAAGATGAAAGAAAAAGAAGAAAACGTGAGAAGAAGCGGACAAAATACATCGCTGGATGGCTTTGTAAATGTGTTGGAAAAAAAAACGGAGGGGGAAAAAGAACCCTCACTGAAGGGTGTAAAATGCCAGTCTATAAAGAGAAGGAAAAAGGCTGATAAAAAAAAAAAAAAAAAAGGAGGGAAAGAAGAGATTTTTGGGAAAACAAAATCTTGGAGACTGAAAAAGGGAATGGAAAGTCAAAAAGGGGGGATGGGGTTATGGAGGGGAAAGAGAAGAAAAAAATCCACAACAAAAGGAAAGAAAAGGAAGGCCTGCAACCGACAAAAAATTAAGATCACGCCCGAGAGATGTTCAAGAGGTTGGTGGGAAGGGGGGGTGAAAACTACGAATCGATGGGGGCGCCCGAACTGTCCACGGTGGAAAAAAGGAACGGCGAAGGGAAAAAAATCCAAAAAGGAAATGATTCGAGGAGCTGTAAGCATCGAGAAGGTTCTTCAAGAAGGGGGATGAAAAAAAATAGCGGGCGGGCAAAAACCACAACCGAGGGGGAAAAAGGCGACAAAAGGGGGAAAAGGGGAGACTTGGCGGAGGTGAAGGGGCGAGTTGGGTCCATTTCCTGTGCTGAATGAAAACTGAATGGCGCAAGCAACGCAAAACAGTGGGATTTGGTATGGTCACGGCACAAGGTCCACAAAAAAGGGGGGGGGGAACTCCGCAAAAAAGAGGAGAAAAAATGAAAAAAAGGGAAAAGGGGTTAAACACTCTTGTGGTGGGGGGATCAACAAGATTTAGCAAAACACAAAAAAAAGGGAATGGTGGAAAGGTGGGGAAAAAATATTCGAACTTACTTGAAGAACAGAAAAGAAAAAACAAAAGGAAAAAAGGGGGTGGGAACCGGGTGAAGGGAAGTCCACCTCCCCATAGCAAAAGTGGGGGTGGGCCAAAGGTTTGGTTTGACGGGGCAATCTAAAACAATCAACCAGAGAGCGAAAAAAAGGGGGGACAAACCAGTTGGGGCAAAAAAAAAAAGGGAATGTGGCCGGGCAAATGGCAAAATTCTCGTGGGCAATATCCATGGGGGGGGGAAGAAAATACGCCAAATAATAATCTCATCACTTTAGGACGTGGGAAAAAAAGGGGGGGAGGAGAAAAAACACGAGAGAAGCTGCGGATAGAAGACGCTGGTCTGAAAACGAAGCAACAGAACCTTGGGAAAAGGGTGATTCACTTCCAACCATAAGAGAGAAGAGAGAAAAAAGGGGGGGGAGTTCAGGGGAGGAAAGATGAGAGTTGCATTCAAGGGGAGAAACAAAGGCGAAGGTGAGGGTTTTTCGCACACACTCCACTTTGGCAAAGGGGAAAGAGAAGGAAGGGGATCGAAAAAAAGGGAAAGATAACCAAAGGCGAGCTGTTCACAACAACTTCAAAAAATCCAAAAAAAGGAACCAGAAGCGCTAATACGAAACACCATTTTTTTGCAAAAAAAAAGAGAAGAAGAAGGGGATGTCAAAAAGGTTAAGGGCCGGTGAAACATCACCCAGAGCCCAGTGTTCATGGCGGGGGGGGAGGGGGTTGGCTTTACCAGACCGCCCAAGTAAAAAAAAGGGGGGGAGGTAAAAAGTAAGGGGGGGTTGGGTCCGAAAGGGACCCAAGCTCAGGCTGACTAACCCTTCAACCGCAAAGAAAAAAATTCAAACACCGTCGGACAATCAACATCACACCCGAAAAAAAAGAAAAAAAGAGAAAACATTCAGAAGATGGGAGGAACGGGGGCCAGGTTTCTCTACAATCGAGCAAAACGAAAAAAAAAAAGGAAAAAACGCAGCTTAAGGAAAGGGGAAAGCAAAAAAGGGGGGGGGAGGGGGGGGGCCGGAAACAACGGAAACAATAAAAGGAAGCCGGCGGTTTGCAAGGCCCAACAACCAGCGAGAAGAGACAACAAGGGAGAGGAGCGCGTATCATGGCCCACGCAAAAAAGGGGGAGAAGTGAAAGGGAAGGTTGGCAAAAAGGGTGGAACAGGTTGGAACCGAGACAAAAATTCGTTAATCTGTTTGGAGAAAAGTGGTTTTCGATCCAGAGGAAGGCTATCGAGTGACCCGTTTTGGCAAAAAAGGGGGGAAGGTAAAAAGAAAAAAAAAAGGGCTTGTTCAGCAGGGGGAAGGAAAGGCAGAAATGGAAGGACGAGACATGAACGGCGAGTATGGTGGAAAAAAACAGAAAAAACAAAGGCTCCACGGTTTGTTGCTGGAGGAAAAAAAAAAAAGAGGAAAGGAAAAAAATGAAAAAGCAGGAGAGTCAGGAGACATACGGAATCGGATAGCGCCTCCCGAAGGGATGAGCGGAATCACAGGGCGGGGAAAGAAAAGGGCTAGCCAAGCCACAGGGGGACAAGGACGCCCTGAAATGGGGAGAAAAAGGGGGAGGAAGAAAGGGTAGGTTGAAAAAGAGCGCCCGGTGATTTTGTGGTGCCCAGAGGCCAATAACCAAAAAGATTTTGAAACAGGGGAAAGAAATGGGGGGCGGACTAACGGTCCAGGTGAAGGGGGGGGAAAAGGAGGCCGGACACTCGCCAAAGCATGCTCCGTCTCCGAAGGGAGGGTGGGGAGAATGGGGGTGCAAAAACGGGTTGGAAAAGCATGGACTGAGGGAAGGCAGCCGGTAAGACATCGAGCAGGGGGTCGGGTTGTGGTCAACAGAAGGAAAAAAAAGGAAGGGGTGGTTTGTTGCAGAAAAAAAATGTGGAAGATGGGAAGGACAAGCACATCTCTGCGAGAGGAAGAAAGAAAAAAGAAACGTAAAGGGGGAAAAACAACAAGAAAAACCGCATGGGAAATCTCAATCAAAGGGAGGGAGCGTTTAGCAAAGACTGCAATATGTTTGTGGGGGAAAAAAAAAAAAAAAAGGAGGAAGAAAAAAAAAGACGCACTGTGCAAAGGAACAGAAGGCAAAAGGGAAATGGCGCGGGTGATGCCCGAAGGGGACCGCACTGAAGGAAAAACAAAAGGGAAGGGTCTGGCGCAGGAGAATTGAGGGGTCCCTTTAAACTTGAAAGAAAAGAGGGAAAGAATCATACAGGAAAAAAGGGAAAGGAGGAAAGCATCGCGACGGCTGCGATTCATCTGGAAATGGAAATGTTGCAAAAAACAGATGGTTACCGAGAAAACCCACACCCTCTGATTTTGGTGAAAAAGGACTTCATAAAAAAAAAGGGGGGCAAAAAAGAAAAAACAAAGAGAGCTGACGGAGGAGGAAGGAAAAGAGAAGAGGAGGGTGGGAAACTCAGTTTTCTGCAAACAAAAGAAAGGGATTTTTTACAAAAAAAGAAGGAATGGGGGGTATTTCGGTAAAAGAACGCAACATCAAAAAGAAAAAAAAAAAAAGAAAACCCGGCGACCTGCACGGAAACGATTGGGGGGGGCGTCAAAAAAAAAATCTGAGTTCACAACTAAAAAGATTTATGACTTAGAAGGTAAGGATGGGACGCAACCGACTACAGGGGTTGCCATTCAGAGGGGAGGAGGGAGCAAGGAAACAAACAGAAAAGTCACTGTCGGGAGATTCACGGGGGGTATACTGTCACTCGTAAGTGGAGGGGAACGTTTTGATGAGTAAAAAGCGGGCAACACAACAAAATTTTTAAGGAGAAGCAGGAAGAGGGAAAAGTGAAATGACGAAAAAAAGGGGGGGGGGCCCCAAAAGTTTCAATGCACTCGTAAGGGGATGTCGCAAGAAGAAAGGAGACGCGTGGAAGTTGGTCACGGGAAAAGAAAGGAAAAAACAGGTGTGAGGAAAAAAAAAAAGAAAGGCCAAAACGAACACTTCTGATTCATTGATGCCAGGACAAAACGACGCAAGGCAAAAACACTGATGGGTCCACGGGGGGGGAACATATTCCAGAAGGAAAAAAAGCACAAAGGGCAATAAGGAAAAACGGAAGAAAGCATAGAGTGTTGCAAAAGGAGTGGGAAAAGAAAAAGCGCCCGCCCAAAAAAAGGGGGGTTGTTTCAAAAGAATTGGGCGATGGCAGCGGAAAAAACAAGGAGAGAGAAGAGAAGAAAGGAAAGGTCAACGGGGGGGGAGCATCTGAAAAAGATGACTGTGCGAAGGACAAGTAAAAAAAAAAAAAATTGTTGGGGCTAGCAAAAGAAAAAACAACCGAGAAGGGAAACACTTGGAAGAAGTAAATGATCATCAAGTGTAAAAAAAAAAACCGTAGGGTGGTCGCAAAAAGCAGCTTCAGGAGAGTAAAAGCGGGCGGGCGTAAAAAAGAAAGTGGGGGAAAGGGGGGAAATTGGAAACCATAGCAAGCCATGGAGGGTTTAGGTCCAGGACAGATGAAGGGAAAACTGAGGACGAAAAAAACGAAGGAGAGCCGTGCAGTTGCCAACTTTTGTGGGGAAAAAGAAAACGGAGGGAAGAAGGGGGGGGACGAAAAAAATAAGATACCAAAGGACCAAATCGGTTTGCAAACAGGCCCAGAAGCCGCGGGAACAAGAAAAAGGCTCAGACAAAATGGGTTTGCGCCAGGGGAGAAAACAAAGAAAGCGGGGGAGGGGGGGTATCACGCGGGGGGCAACGGTTGAAAGACACACTCGCCCTTTGTTAACAGGCGTTTTTTAATGAAGAAAAAAACCGCCCACAAAGTAAAAAATGTTTTTGCCAGGGACAAGGGAAAGGGGAAGGAGGAAGGGTGGTGACGGGGGAAAAAAAAAAGAAATCTGGTCGCTCAAAACCTGGGCCCCGCCAAAGCACGGAGGGAGGGGCCATCAAACATCCTAAACCTAAGGGGGGGGGAAAAAAAGATGAGAAAGGGGGGGGTGGAGGGGGAGTTTCAAGGTGGTTTCGCTACTCTAGCACACAGCAACTGGCCAACGAGAAAAAAAAAGGCGGGAAGGACCGGCCTGGCAAAAACATTGGGGTACGGAGGAAGGAAAAAGAAATAAAATGGGGGAAAAAAAAAAAAAGGAAACAGCGGAGCGAAACGCATATCAACTCTTATAAAAGAAAAAAAAAAAGGGGTTCACGGGTGAGACGCTTCTGGTGAAGACAAGAGGCAAGGAAAAGGAAAAAAAGGGTAAGGAAAAGGGGGGGGGAACAGAAACAATCAAGCTTTTCAAGGTTGGGGAAAAAGTGGAACAATAAAAGGGCAAGGGGGGAGGGTCACGGAACATGGGAAGAAGTGATTCAAAAAATGGGGACCGAGAAAAGGGGAAGTATGGTGGAAAAAGCACAGCAAAACAACCTGGTTGGGGGGCATAGGGTCAAAAAACCAAACGATTACTATCACCACGAAGCTGCGCTCGAAAAATGAAAAAGAAGAAAGGGGAAATTATGACGAAGTGGAGACGGATTCAAAGATACCGGTCAAATGGAGAGAACAAAAGATCATTTGTGGGGGAAATTCGCCACGGACATCCGTAATCTGCCAAATGAAGGAAGAAAAAAAAAAAAGGTCAGACGAGAGATGGGGAATAAACGAATATTTTGAAAAACCCCATGCCTACGGGGGGACGGGCGAAACTGAAGTGGGCCCCCCTTTTTGAAAAAAAAGAAAAAAAAAAAAAGAAAAATCGCAACAGGGGGGCTGTGCATCATCTACTGAAAGGAGGAAGAAGGGGTGGACCAACGTGGAAAAGAAGGTCTGCTGAGAGAAGGGAAAACGGGGACAAAAGAAAGCAAAACAGTGAAGGGGGGGCAGAAAATCCCGACCCATGTTGTGAAAAAACCGGTTGAGGGGGAAAAAGGAAGCACCCACGCGCGAGAACGGACCGAAAAAAAAAGAAAAAAGAATGGGCCACAAAGAAAAAAAAAAAAGGAAAGGAAATCTTTTACGCGTTTTATGCACGCTCAAGAGGGGTGTGTGGGTGCCCGCCCAAAAAAGTAGGAAAAAAAGGAAAAAAAAGACAGGACTAAGGATTGAAACCATCGAAGGGAGGGGAAGTGGGGGGATAAAAAAAAAACGGTGGTCCAAAAAAGGAAGCTCCATCACCCTGTCCAGGTTATCAGCAAAAACTAGGGGGGAAAAAGGAAAGGGAACTCATAAATTCGCTAGTTGGAAACTCACGCTCGAGGAAGAAAAAGAGAAAAAAAGAAGACGAGGCTAGAAGTACAAGGGTGGGGCGGAGGGCCCGGCAGTAACACGCAATACTCCATCCACGAGGGGGAAATCCTTCAGCAAAAGAAAGGAGGTTGGGACACAACACCAC
>Ga0179593_1441161_pt1 | contig 10022 bp, 13 predicted proteins | sample CZODoug2_1_08_16_FD_185931 | JGI IMG/M metagenome (GOLD analysis project Ga0179593, IMG submission 185931) | Vadose zone soil fungal communities from Angelo Coast Range Reserve, California, USA - CZODoug2_1_08_16fungal (PacBio error correction) | ecosystem: Environmental > Terrestrial > Soil >...
CAGAGTTAGCGGTGGTTAAGTCAAGGTTTGCAGAATGTACCTGATGAACAGAAGGGATTTAGGGAGGTCGTCAACGGGGGGGCAGATCGGATCAAAGAGAAAGATTATGTGGCAAACAGAGGGTCATTTGGGGTCAAAACTAAGATAGGGGGAAGCTTAGGGGCTACAGTAGGGCCGTAGGCTCTTAAATATAGGGACAACAGCATAGTAACGACATTAAAATGAGTCCTAAGGGTTCCGCTGGGCATTCAAAGAAAACACGCATAAAAGCAAGAGAAGTAGCGTTAAAAGAAGGAAACCAGGGAAAGGAATAAGACACCGTCTGACAGGAAGGGCCACAGAGAACGGTGTGAACAGAGGGGGGTCCGAGGGCGAGGGAGGCTGAACACAATCCTGCCACGAGGAAAAGGGCGGGGGAGCATCAAATTACCAAGGGGCGATAGAAACCAGTTCACCCGAGGGGGGCAGAAGAAACCAGAGTAACCAAGGGAGGTGAAAGGGAGAATCCTTATTAGAGAGGTCTGTCCACCAGATCAAAGGGGGGAGGTGGGACTGAATCGACACCACCGGCTGAAAGGCACCCTCTCCGCAGGAGGGACTAGTTGATCTAAGAAGCTCAGTCCGGGAAGTTCCCCGGGGAAGGTGTTAGCGAGAGGAAGCAGGGGGGTACGTGTCCGCAGGGCACGGGGTCCGGTAAAAAGGGTTCATGGGGCTCGGGCCGTACGGAAGGGGGGCTGTTACGGAGAGGGAAAAGAGAGAAGGGATGGGACGCGAACTGGGCACTGAAAAAAACTGGGTGTCAAACAAGACGAAAGTGCACATAATTCTGAGTGAGCAAAGAGGGGTAAAGTGGGGGAAAAGCAAACAATTGAAAGAGAGTGGGACGACGGCTCGTGCAGGTGGGCATAAAACAAATCAGGCGTGTTATTCTGGGGAAAAGCGCGTAGCGCCAAAGTTAAGGGAAAAAAGATTCGCCGTGAGAAGTAACAATACCGCGACAAAAACAAAGAGATGGGCGAACAGGGATGGGAAAGCCCAACTACAAACAAGGGACCTGCTGACTGCGAAGGGGGAAATTGCAACACGTTCATCTGAGGACGATAGTAGCGTTGTGTGAGACCGGACAGGTGGTACAAGAATATCCTCAAGAGGGGTCTGGGGGGGAAAAAAAGAGGTGGGGGACGGAGATTTAAACAGAAGGAGTTAAATTTACGGGAAGTGAGAACGTCGTGACGTCATCACGTGATCGATAGAAAAGGGTGGGGGGGAACACCACCAGCGCCGAGAACGCAGTGCCACGGATACAAATGGACCATTTCTATAGGTAAGAAGGAAACGAACTGCCTGATTCCCTGGCTTGAAAAATTAAAGAAACCCAGGTCGGCGGAAACAGTAGAGGATAGGAGAACAGAAAGCAAACTCCCGGAGTTGGGCGAGGGTCGTACGTCGGGACCGGGCGTACGTAAAATGGATGATCCTCACGCAGGCTCCGAAAAAAACTTACGCACAGGAAACAGCGTCAATGGAAGAAGGCGACCGACAAACCATGGGAGGGAAAAAAGGATTCTCAGATCATCGCAAAACCACCAGTATTAGATCAGAACCATGTTGTCGGCGGAAATGTCCACCGGGCCGGGGAAGACAGTTGGAAGGTATTGAGAGAAAGCTGTTGAGGCAACTCTTAAGGGCTGATACATCCCATGTGGTTAACAACAAGTCAGAAGGGGCAGAGTTGCGAGCAGAAAAAGAAGGAGGACTTTGAACCGGGTGGAGCAGATCCCTCTAAATGCAGGAGGGGGGGGAAGCGCCATCTTACGAGTGAGTGAAGGAAAGATGTGAAAGGCCAGGGGGAAGAACGGGAAGTAAGGTGTGAGACACAGGTCAGAAGTGGGGAAAGAGGGGGCGCAAGTCGCCGCGAGTGCTAGATCACGTGAGCGTCTCAACGGTGCTGGCAAAGTGGGGAGGACTGCCTTGCCGAGAAATAATCCCAGACAAACCTCAGAGAGGGAAAAGGGAATGGAACTCGGAGCGGGGGGGATTCAAAAAAAAGGGGGGGGCGGTCTTCAACGCTACAGCTTCGAGAAATCGTTAACAGGGGGCAGTCAGCAGATAATGAATACAGGAATTGTGTGAACAGAGGAGATCTTCACCTGACGGAAAAAAGTACCCTTGCCGTCTCCTCAGGTCGGGCGTCTCAGATCGCTCCCCGGGAAGTGGTAGGGAAAAGAGATTGTGCAGCCGCTACTACCGACCCAGACCGCCTTCAAGGGGAGGGGGAAAAACGGTATGACAAGGGGTAGATGCCGGCCAAGCTAAAAAGGCCATGTCCCATTGGTTGCCCTGCAAGAAAAATCGGGGACCTGAACGGAAAAGGATCAAGGGACATTAGGTAGGTGGGGGGGTGACCCACACTTTTGGCCAGGTAGAGTCAAGAGAGACTAAATTACATCGACAGGGGGGGGGGTGTGGGGGGGGGGGGGGGGGGAGAACAGAAAACGCCCGGAAAATTCAGCGAAACAAGGCACAGACAGCAACGGAACGTGGACAGATGTAGTCGGGTCAACGCCTCCGCCTCGAGAAAGTTTCAACAAGCGGGAAGTGTGACTGGTGATAGAGGCATAAAAAACGCACTGAAAGGGCGGGGAAACGAATCATATGGTTGTGGAATTCCATTCCCGACGGGGTCAGTTGGTAAAGTAACGCGATATATCGAGGAAGGTCACCAGTTGGTAATGGGGGTCAAGGGAGACAACAGATGGAACGGGGTGGTGGACGCAAAAGAAGTTGGAAAGCGATAAAGGGCGCCAGGGGGCAGCGGGCATGGGGTCCTGGACGGAACCGCGGGACACGATTCGGACTGACTGTGGATGCAGTAAGGATCTCAGGCAAAAGGTTTTCCTGGTGTTTCCTCTTTGGATCGGGGGGGGAAGTACCCCGCAAAACGTCCGGAACATAATAGTGCCGAGGTGGCCCACTGTGCCATAGGGGAAAGGACAAAAAGGGGCCGACGGCACAAAGGGCACAGACCTCAAAACAACGGTCGAACTCAAAAAAAAAGCCACCGTTTGGGGAAAAAAAGTCTTGCACAAAAAGAGGAAAAGCGGAGATGCAGCCGTTGAAGGACCGACGCAAGCACGGTCGGTTGTAGGATCATGGGTGACGGTTCGTCACGGCGGTAAACCTCCTAAGATGAGGGGGGGACATAGGGGGGAAAAAGGAGTTCGAGACAACAGAGGATGGGGACTAGCTTGGGGGCGCGCTTAGTCCCGACGAGACTCACCTGAGAGAGTGCCAGAAGGGGTCTAAGGTCTCTCGAGGTGTGGGCGGGAATGGTCAGTAAGTGGGGGGGTCTGGTACCTTTGGCTGGGATCGGGGAGGTCTCCCTGAGTAGGCACGGACACGCGACACGTGGGGCTTGGACGTGGAGGTTAAGACGCCATAAAAGGGACTTGACAGGGGTATGACCAAGCGGGATAAATTGGGGACATTCAAAATCAAGGGTCCGAGCAAACAACGGGGTGGTTGACCAGACATGGGAAGTCAGGACGGGGGGTGTGACGGAAGAAAACCGTACTGAGACTTGTACTAAATCCGGGAAAAAACATCGATCTCATATCGGGAAGGGGGGCGAATCTTCGTGTGAAACATTAATAGGGAACTACAAGGAGGAAAGTCCAAAGAATTGTAGAGGGGGATTTGAAAGTTGTAAAGCATCGTAGCAGAAAGTCTCAAGGGGGAGGGAGCTCTATAGGGGAAGTGAAACTATGGGCCTGTGGAAAATCGACATCATGAGCGGATCGAAACACAAAAACCGCCACGCACGAGTGTCTTGAAATTTATGGCCTGAGAGAAGCACAGCAAGAGGGGAAGGGACTAGGGAATACTCCAGTGGAGAGTTGCACTGTTCAGCGATCGCAGAAAAGTGCACAGGGTCAAAAGTGTCTGGACGCCAGACTCAGAGACACCGAGGAAAAAGGCCTGGGCATGTGAGTTAAGAAAAGGGAACGTCCGATCCGTAAAAGGCTAGAACTTGATGGACCTTTAAAAAGCAGAGCGTCGGCAATAGGCCGGATCTAATGGTACGTTGGGTAAAAAGCATAATGGGGAAAGATAATCAACTCCTTGATGAGAGGAGCGGAGGGGCATATAATTAGCGGTGTTTGTGTGGCACTGGGCAGCATAGGGGGAGGAAGGTAAAAGATTACGACAGTGCATACTGTCACTGAAGACAAAAAAAAAAAGGCCAATCACCGGAAAAAAAAAAAGAATGCAGACCAGAAAGCACCACGGACGAAGGACAGAAAAAGCTAGGTGAAACTCAAGTACCTTGGGGCGGAAACCAAAAAAGGGGGAAGTGGAAATAACAGGGGGAAGGGAAGTTCGGGGGAAGAGCGTGACACGATAAAAAAAAAAAAAGAAGACTCACTCTCTACAAAACACAATAAAAAAGCGGGAAGCAAGCGAGGGTTCTGCGGGAAAGGGGCGGGAGGAGACCCGCTGCACAAATCACATCGGGGGGCTTGTCGCCTGGACTACGTAAACTGGGAAGCCAAGGTAAGGGAGTTCAACCTCGCTTGGATATTGATCAAAGGGGCATTGCGGGGAAGGATGTCCTGGTGGTGTGGGACGCCAAGCACAAGTTGAGAGATGGAGCATCTGGCGAAGGGGGATTTCCCTTCCGCTTCAACTAGGCCGGGGAAAGTGCCATCCTAAACCCATTTTTTAAGGAAAGAAGGGCAAAACTCCCGCCTAAAAAAACGGGCGGAAGTCGAGGCAAAGCTTACAGGGGTCAACAAGGGTACGAACCTACGGAACGAGGGAAAAGACATGCACTTGGACGGCGAGGGAATAGTGCAAGGGGACAGGGGCGGGATTCTAGACAAGGCAGCGGACAAACTCGTGATCGGGAGAGGAGAACGACCCATAAACCACGGCGGCCGGACGATCGAGGATAATTCTTCAACGGGGAAAAAGGGCTCCTACGGGACAAAGCAACTCCGAATTCACTGCGAAGGTCGGAAAATCCCTTCCAGAACGCAGGGGGGGTGGAGGAGGTTACAGGTTTCACGCGCACGAAAATGTCCACCAGAAACTAAAGAGAATGAAACCGAGAACCCGTCTGAGGCCGAATAGAAGGTCACGCTTCGTAAGCAACGAGAAGTTCGGGAAAAGGGCGTTGGCGGCGAGAATGCCTTGAAACAACCGAGAGGAAGGGAAAAGGCAGGAGAGGAGAGTGTGTTCCAGTTCGCGGCATCGGATATCGGGAATACTTTGGAAGACTACATAGACTAATGAATACAAACTTTTTCACAAGGCAGGGGGGAAATTGCAATGTGGGTTCCGAGAAAACCGGGAAAAGGATAATGGACCCAGGGAGGCAAGCATTTGCTCAGGGAAAAACCCCTTGTTAGACTTTTTACTGAGAAGACAGCGAAATAGAACACAGAAAAAGCGGAAGGGGCAAAATTACTGAACGGAGGCCGCACCAGAGGGTTTCCGTAGGCGACACGAAAGGTCTATCTTAACGTCGGAAAGAAGAGACACCAAAGTCCTCTGACCCATTCAGACAGGCATAGGGATCTATTGTCTCAGAGGGAGATACGGGGGGAAGGCAGATGAAACTACTGAGACGCCTTGACGGATCGGGCGGCAGACTACCGAGGGCGGTAGACCCTCGGATCGGGGGGAAAACGCTGGCAGAGTGGGGAAAAGCATTAAATACGGAAGAAAAGCTTTGGAACGATGGCACCGAGGGGGGGGACAGGGAGAACTAGACAGAACATGAAATATTTAGACGTTACGCTGGGAAGGGCAAACACCGGCAAGCAGAAAGAGAAGCCGAAAAGGAAAAAGGAAATACTCATCACAAGCTATTGCAAAGGGACCGCAGGGCAAGTTCGGACGACAAACCCGGTGACCACTTTCGGCGTCTCAAGCAAAGTAAAAGGGGGCTCCGACGAAAACCAGTTTCTACTGGGAAAGAAACCACAGCGTAAAAAAGGATGGGTAATCGCTTAGGAGCTGTCTCGGTCACCAACAAGTTGGGAAATAGGGAAGGAATACACCAACAATTAAGGAGACTAAAGCCTATGGAACGGGGGAGGCCAGAAGAGACCTACTGGGACCGCTTGGGAAAAACGGGTATCGCTATGGGAGAGTAAATCACAAGGCCAGCAGGCAGGTCAGTTCTGGAGTTCCGGTGGGAGATGTGCGGGAAGCAAGGATGGTCGTGTGAAAATGGTATGAAATGGACAAGATTGACTGGAACAACAGGGGGTAAAACCGAAGAAATTGCATCATGAATCTAAGGGTCAAAAAAAAAACGGGGGGAGGCTTCCGCAGGACAAACCCTGGGGGGGGAAAAAATAGCTTTTGGCCGGGAAAGCACGAGGAGAGGTGACCGCAATCCGAGGCAAGTAGGGAGTCGCGCGTAGCACTGAATAGAAGATTCGGAAAAGCTCTAAGGGGGAGCTAGCTACCAAGAAAAGAAAAGAGAAAGATTGGGTCAAACAGTATTCGGGTCAGTAGGGGGGAAGAGGGAGATCAGTACATCCCAGAGTTACTGGCGGCGAGGAAACGGGAAAAATTCAAGTGCGCGCCGATAGGGAGCAGGGTGAAGAAACCGCCATGTGTATGGGAAAGAAAGCTACAAAAAACTATTCAATTCCTTTGCCTAGAAGGGTAAGTCACTGGGGGCCAGGAAGGGATGAAATTACCTTTAAAGGGGATAGGGGAGAAAGATAATTAGCGAGGCTCCGAATAAGAACGCAGTCAAAAACCGCTGCAAGGACGGGACGCCGACATACTAAACGTGATTACCGGGAGTAAAATCCTGGTAAAAACTGACAGAATGCCGAAAATCTCAGTTCGGGAAAGAAGAGGGGATATTGAAGAAAGAGAAGGGACGAAGAGTTGCTGAGAAAAGTAGGAGTCCAGGTTAAGAAATTGGATGAGAAGACTGAGGGAGCATACCAGGAATACGTAACATCAAACCTGATAGTCGGCAAAGAGAAGAAAAAGCAACCAGGGGACTGTAAAGTCTAAAAAAAAGGAAAAGAAAAAAAAAAACACCGAAAGAGGAAAGGAGTATAATCGTATCAACATTTTGTAGGTCGAAGGAGGAAAAGTAATCCGGTGGGCTGTGAGTGAAGGGGGGGAGGATAAAATAAGGAGGGGAAGAGCCATTGTTAAGAAGAGGAAGGCCGAGTGGGACCGAACAAAAAGGAAAGGAGGGAACTTAGAAAATCCCTCTGGAATCATTCGGGAACAGGGTCTTCGGAGGGGGGGGGGGGGAAGCCATGTGAACAAGAAGTTGAGGAGAGCCTCGAGACCAGGCGCAGGAGAGTGAAAGCGTGAGAGGGGCAACCATTCCACATGGAAGAGGGGGGAAACGTAGGGGGGGGAGGTGGCTCACTGAAACAGTGGAAGGCACTCGGGATCGGAAACAAACTATAGGTGCAGAACGCTGGGACGAGAAAGCTTCCTAAAAAGCATTGGCGTGAATCACCACTTGGGGAACGAGAGTCTCATAATGAGGGGCGAGACACAGATAAAGCCACCGGGTGAGAGCGAAACAAACTGACAATACTTCCTGGGTTTAGGCAAGAGACTCGGTGAGAAGTTAGTCAGCCAGGAAAGCCGTTTTACGAAGTGAGAGAGATCCGACCATACTCCGCCACTAAGGGGAGTGGAGGTCGTAAGGAGAAAAAAAAAATATGAAACAAACGAAAAGGTCAGGCCCGTGGGGGAAAACTTCTAAAAAGAGAAAAGCTTGGAAACGGGAAATGCAAAAATTAAGGGCAATGGGGGAGGGGGGGCCCCAAACATCCCGGGGGGCCCAGGGAGTCCACTAAAAAAACAGGCAATGACAAGAAACATCCCTTCCGAAATGAAAAGAAAAAAGAATAAGAATGTTGCAGATTCAGGGGATAATCGTTCAAGACAAGGAGATAACAGGGGTCCCCGCGGGAGTCTAAGACTGATTATCTATAAGGACACCGGGGGTGGTAGGCCTGGAAAAAAGGTTTGTTTGGGTAGAAAAACTATGGACTCATTCTTTTTGAGAAAGCGCCGGGAAGGTTCGTGGGAGGCATTGAATCCAGTGGAGATGGGGAGGATGAATTGAAAACTGTATCCGGAACATTGGGAAAGATGCCATACACGGGGGGACAGGCATCGTGGGGAGAAAACATGGACGGTGGAGGAGCCCTGGGACCGGCGACTAAAAAGGGAGAATAATTCAATTCCTGTTCAAGAGGACTGTGTCCAGGGGGACGATTGAGGATGGATGTGGGGGGAATTCCATCTGAAAGGAAGGGAACATATGTCAGATGACAGTTCTCCAACTGGGAAGAATGCGGCAAAAAAGCGAGAACTAAGGTAGAAAAAATCTGGTAGGTCGACCACAAAAGAAGAAGGCTGAAATCTGTCGTGGATCGCGTAGGGGGAAGGAAAAGGAGGGACCGAGGGTCTGGGGCGAATAAGGTCAATGTTGAGTCAGAGGTAAAAAAGGGGGATCGTCTCATCGAGAAAGAGCAGTTGGACGAGAAGAATAAGCGCGTTGGGAAGAAGGAGGTTTCTTGGGGTAAAGAAGTAAAACTCTCAATCTCTGCAAAAGGAAGGTCGATACTGGGGGGGCGGGAAACGGTCAGGAAGTGGGGGATTTAAATTTTGGTGCGCTTGGGTATAGTGCAGTAGTAAGGCGGGGGGTAGTTAGAGGCGCACGGAGAAAGTGGGGGGGGGGCGTGGTAGGGGAAATTATGAAGACAAGCCATTAACTTGGAAACGGGGGCTGCAAAGAAGTTTGCACTTAAGAAGGGAAAAAAGTCAACCGCAAAACTTCGAAGGGGAACGGAAAGGGGGGTGGTAAATCGGAAAATGGGGAGATCCAAAAAGATGAAAAGAAGAGGGGCCGCCGCCATAAAGAAGCGATCTGATGAAGGGCGGAAAGTCGGCGTTTAAAGAAAAATTAAGAACACTCAAAGCGGAATTCAAAGAAAAAAGGAGATAAAGAGATTAAATCAACGTTTTTGGAGGAAGAAGTCGAGTCAGAACCCGCGGTAGGAGAAGAATGGCATGGAATGTTGGAGGGGAGGTCGACATCAGGCAGAAAACAACTAAAAACCGCCCAGAATTTCTTGTCAGGAGTGGGCGGGAAGGGGCCAGGCAGATCGGGACGGCTGGAGGGGAGGAGGCCATTGATCGTTCCCTGAACGAGGAACGGTGCCGGTCAGGAGGGGGGAGAAGATTAAGGGGCTAAAGGGGGGGTGCGTTGTTCATGTGGGACTGGCCGAAAGCAACTCAGAGGAAACACAAAGTCGGAGAAACTAGCCGGTGTGCAGGGACGCTCGCATACGGGGGGGTAAACCTTAAGATTTTGCGCGTCCGATTCTGCTTGCAGCTCGTACCTTCAATAGTCCCTGGTAGGGGGGGATGGCGGGGAGTTGAAGCGGAAAGGGAGCCATGACTCAAGTTTTGCCAGTCGAGGTTCAATGAAGAAGAGTAACAATAAAACTCAAAACCCAGAGGACGCGGAGCCAAAGAAAAGACAAACAATACAGAACAAACTAGGGAAAGAAAGGATGTCGAAAAAACTTCAATTGCAGAAAAATTCAGGGAGTTGATGTGTAAGAGGGGATCCTAAAAACTCATGGAGTAAAGAAAACAAAGGGGGGGAAGGTTCCAAGGCTTTGGCGCCTGCGGAACAACAGAACTCGGGGAACCTGTTGTAACGGTAAGAACTTGAAAAACGTGTTGCAAAGCAATTCCTGGGGGGAAAAAGAGGTGTAAAGGAGGAGGAGGGGGGGGGCTGTTGGGCAGCGGGGGGAAAGGAAAAGGTTTGTGGGTGATGGCACGGGGGACACGTGGGATCAACTGCGTGAGTAAAATCCGATCAACTGAATGGGAAAAGGAAGCAAACAAAGGGGATAGGTTGGGGAAATAGAATAGGTACCAACAAATAGAATTTCCAATATTAGGTGGGACAACCTTAGACGGCAGTCTAAAAAGGTGGGTACAAGACT
>Ga0179593_1495118_pt1 | contig 10022 bp, 12 predicted proteins | sample CZODoug2_1_08_16_FD_185931 | JGI IMG/M metagenome (GOLD analysis project Ga0179593, IMG submission 185931) | Vadose zone soil fungal communities from Angelo Coast Range Reserve, California, USA - CZODoug2_1_08_16fungal (PacBio error correction) | ecosystem: Environmental > Terrestrial > Soil >...
AAGGGTGAGATGAGTTAACTTTGGGGTTCCAGGGGGCTCCTTGAAGCGGTGAAGTGGACAAGGGAAGGGGGAAACGTAAATTGAACTTGGAGAGAACTATGATTGGACATCAGGGGGGGGGAATTGTACTGATGGTACACTCAGAATGGTGCGAAACGGAACAGTCGGAGTATTTAAATTATACAGGAGTGTAACAGGGGGGGATCAATAAGACAAAAGAAATGTAAATGGTGAGTTATGGAATAAGCTATCGGGGGGCGATTCTAACCGTGATCGTCTCGTGGACTAACATCGATGCAATACTAGGAGACTCTCAATAGGGGGACTCAAAATGGAGAAACCAGTGCTACTTAACAGTTTTAGAATAAGGACAAAAACGCAATCACGGGCCCAAAAGGAACGTAGCACGATTAGAGGAGGGGACAAATGCCCAGACAAGATTTTTTGTGTCCTCACACATACGAATTTCAAAAACCCGAACCAAAACAGGGGTAGATGGACAAAGGAGTTGCAGGCGCGCGTGGGGGCTGTGTCAAATGTCTTTTGGAAAGAGGGGCACGAAAGATAGTGACAGGACGTGACGGGGTATTCAACTGCCAAACTGAGTGAGGTGTAAAAAATCGGAGGAAAGACACCCTTGTGCAATGACCTGACAAAAATTCTTCGCTGGACGGGCCAACTCCTAAGGACCTACCATAAAAGCGGGGGCGCGTAGGGAATGATTGACGAGTCGCTCAAAAGGAAGGCGAAACTGCCGAAGGGAGCGTACGATGATCGCGAAAATTTGTAGAAGTTCAGGTGGGGGGAAGTCGACTTTTTTTCATAAAAAACTTGGCAGGACTGGGCGGGTGGAATGCCAATGGTCTCGTAGGGCTAACTAAAACCGGATCGGGTGGGGAAGGGGTCCGAGATCGCGAAAAAAATGAGCCCGTCGGCGCCACGGTGGGCTGAAGAACAGTCTAGAACGGGAGGTAATGATACAGCGATAAGAGTGGGGGGGGAGAAGGGGAGGGGCTGGTTTGTGTCCTGCAGCGGTTGGATGCAAATTCACCATAAGTGGAGCTTGGGTCAAAGCTGGCGGACGTGAATGAGGGAAGGGAGGGAGCCGGAATTGGGATGATGTAGGGTAAAAGTCACGAGGATTTGAAAAGGCTGGCTCAGTAAGGTTTCCTCGACAGCAGAGGGAAATTACTTCGTCTAAAGTTAGATTTAGAGTTGAGAATAGCCAAGGGAAGAGGGTAGGTTGCGTCAGGCAAAAAGAGTCGCGACAGCTGACGAAAACGCTCACCCGAAAGCGAGAAACCAAAGCGAGGACCGCTTGGGGGCGGGGAATTCCAGAAACATACAAGCGAAGGACTGCGATAATATTTGGGTTGGATTTGAAAAAACCGAACAAATTAATGGGGTTGGGGGTGGGGGGACATTATTCTAAATATGGCAACAGAGGAAGACGAGTAAAAAAGGCAGAAAAGCAACTGGGCAAACAGAAAACATTACTCCGTTGTTTTGTAGTTTCGAAAAAGGGAAGAGCTTTAAGGGCTTAAAACCGAGGTCCGGCCCGGCAAGGGGTGAATGCCTCAATAAACTTTTGGGACAGAGGAGGGGATCCGGCCAATGAGGGTGGAGGGGAAGCAGTGGGAGTGTTCGGAGGGGAGTGGAAGAATGTTCATGTGGGGATCTGGAGTGGCGGAATGTCTACTGTTCGTATAATGCGGACTTGAAGCATCTAAAGGAGGAGAGAGGTTGGGGAGTAACCCGGGCACAAATTTTCGGCAAATACAGTGAAAAAACCAAAAAGCAAATTGGAAAAGATGGCGGGCGGGGTTTAAGAAGAAAAACAGAAAAGGGGGAGGGAAGAAGCGGGGAGGAAACAACGTACAATTCCAATTACTAAGACTTTACCATCTTATTGTCACTAGGTCCATACATCACCGAGAAAAATTCGGGGAAAATAGAGAGTGAAGAAACGTTGGGTTGCGGGGGACGAAGCTATTATGGGAACCGCGAGGAAGGGAGAAAGCAATTGTTTAAAAAAACCGAAAAGGTAAGGATTCTTTTTTAAGGTCAAGGTGGCGCAGGGGGGAAATTATTAGTTATTTTGCCGTAGATTCCTTGCCGAGATAGAGAAGTTGGGCAATCGGACAGATCGACTTGTAAACAAGGGAATGGAAGGGCAAGACTTCCCGGCAAAAGGGAGCGAACATTGGAAAGAAAGAAAAATCAGGGGCGACCCGGGGCTCACTGATCACGAAACAAAGGACCTCTGAGTTAACTTGACAACAGTGATACGAAGCAGGTCAGACCCGAGGAAACCCAAAAACTGTGATTACCGAGGAGAAATGTGTACACAACAAATCTGTTCAGAAAAGGGAAACTACAGTGGGGGGTCACAGGAAGATCCCAAGTGGGAAAGACTCAGGGGGAAAAGACGGGAACTAACCTTGAGGTTGGTGGAGGGGATTTGAAAAAAAAGAGATTTTTCCCATGGGTCGCCGGGGGGTAAACTATGGCGGGTTTAAAAACAATTAAAATAAAGGGGGACCGACCGCAGAAAGGGAGAGAAGAACGAAAATTCTCCGCACGAGTGACAATGTAAAGAAGGAGAACGCACCTACGTCAACCTGTAAGAATAACAATCGTACGTGGGAATACAACACAAGCAAGTGGCTTACGCCCGAGGGTCAAAAAATGGGAAGGTCATACCACCACTGGGGAGGGACGGAATCTCTGAAATTCAAGGGGAATAAGCGAAACATTGGTAGGAAACTACCACACTGGAAACTAAAACTGTTGTAAGGGGGAAAGGGGAAGGAGAGACATATCTGCGTCAAGGGGGTGTCCTGGGCAGACAGGCTACGATTCAAAGACTATGAAAAATAAGGGGTCTAAAAAAAAGGGGGGTACAAAGCAAAGAGCAAGAAGGGTGGTTGTGGATTTGTGATTAACAAGAGAAAGGGTGTCAGAGTATTTTGTGGGGGCGGAAAATTGATTGTGTGATCTAATCCGCAGGTAAAGACTGTACAGAGAGAAACGCACATCTAATGGGGAAGAAGAAACTAATCATAGCGGCCAGAAAACCGTCAGTAATCGGATGAGGAAGGAAAAAAATACTGGCTTAACGTAAAATTCTCTCACCGGAAGCGGTCTAATAAGAAGGAAGCCGAGACAGTAAATCAAATCGATGGTTCATCAAAAGGAAAGCTCACACGGATTTGTAGATAAAGCCAAGAGTGGGGAGACACTAGAACCAAGAAGATGAGAAAAACAAAGAGGAAAAGAGCGAGGGCTAAAGCCCTTGAACGGTAGGGTCGCCTACAGCGGAGAAGGAAAAAGGGAAGTCACTCAATGAATATGGAAAGATAATTAGGCAATCAAGACGGGGAAAAAAAAAGACGCGTTGGCCACGGGCTACCCAGTGGCAAAAAGCTCACTCAGGAAACTAATGATGAGTGGGGGGAAAACGAAAGTAAAAAGATTCCTCTTGTATCCGATCTAAAGGGAGGATGTGACAGCATAAGAGGAAAAACGGGGCCGCGTGATTACGAGGGAAAAAAAGGACGGGAGGGCATTATCTACGCCGAGGAGGCGGCTACGGCAAAAGCCCCTCACAACGGAAAACCCAAGAGCCAACGAGCAGAAAAACATGGGCGGGTTTTGAAATTCGGCTATGGTTAAGAACCCGTTGGAAAAGCCAGCAGCAAAACTGGGGGGGCATGATTGCTTCTGGCCTGCTTCTCCGAAATCGAGAGCGGGGATGGGTTGCAGGTAAAGAACCTCGAGTGAAGCAGAGAGGCCGGGAAAAAGCATCGAATGAAAAAAGGCGATACAATCTCAAAATGTTAACTGCTGTGGGGCTGAGAAGAAAGAAAGATAACGAGACCGGCAGTGACAACATCTAGCAGTTCCAAGGAAAAAAAAGAGGAGGAAAGCATCGTTCAAAAGAAAAAAAAAAGTAACGTTAACACCTTTCCTCCGGAAAATAGGAAACAAGGAATCGACCAAAAGGCCAAATCACATCTAGAGAAAAACAATTATAAGTGAAAGAGAGGGATATATTGTCATGTGGAGGAAAATCTCCGTTAAGAGATGAAGATGCAAAAGGGGGGGGGGGCAACGTGAAGGCTGAGACGAGACTTTCAAGAGATTTTCAGCTGGCTCGAGTGGGTTAACGCAGTTATAAATGAGGAAAACGGGAGTGAAAAAAAAATAACCTGTGGAAAGTAGAAGAAAATTTCTAGACCTCACTAGAGGAGGAAGAAGAAAAGGCTCTAAAAAATGCACAAGATAGAAGCTTACTGATAAAAAGGGAAGGCAAATCAGAAAAAATGCCTTTGCAGATTCGTTGCTCTTCAACCGGGTGGGGGATTAAAAAAATAATTGCAAAAAAAAGCAAAAAGTTGAGGGTCTAGGGGGTCATCGGGGTGGTTCGTGTGACGGGGTCTGGTCTACACGCTTTGGTAATTCCGCTCGCGGAGATACCTTTCCAAGCGGGAAGAGAAAGAGTAATCCTGGGTCGAAGAGACTTCTGAGTACAAATTGGAGAGAGAAAAAGTACATACAATTAATTGGAAAACTGTTCTAGATGGAAAAACGAGAGTTGCCGCGAAGGTACAATTGAACTTAGCGTGTTTGAGCTACTTTGGCAGAGTGTGAAAATCTCTCTGGGGCGGCGATTCAGGAGAGATTTCGGAGGGGCCTTTTGGGAGGGCGCGTCAATAACTGAGAGAATGGAGGAACGAGACCAAATTTCTAATTAGATCGCTCTCCGGGGGGGTGGGGATAATATTAGGGCAGGAGATGGTACTGAATCTAGTTGGCTTCAAGTCAACCACAGGGGGAAAGAGGGAGGATTTGGCTCCATTTTGTGGCTGGACGGAAGATCTCTTGCTTAATTGAGGGAGGGGGGAGTTCATTACCTCAGCTTGAGAGGGAAGTTAAGGTATACATATGGGGGGGAAAGTCATCGGAAGAAGGGGTTCCTTTGATAAGTTCTTATGGGCTAATCACATGAGAGGAGGGGGGCGGGGCTCTGCTTTCGAGAGGATAGAGCCACGGGAAGAAACGGGGGAAAAGAAGAAACCCCAAATCACCGGACTCGGGGGGGGTGACAAACAAAGTGTTGCGAGGAGAAGATGTGGGAGGTGGGACCATGACAGAACATTCAGGTGGGGGGAAAGTCAGAAAGAGACTGACCAAGGCATCCAAGACGACGAAAGCAATCAATGAAGGCATTGGGTGAAAAGGAAAAGGGGGGGGGTCTTTTCAACTAAGAGGGGTTGAGAGCTTATCCTAAAAAGAAAACCCAAGACGACATTGAATCCTGTTGGCCAAAAAAAACTTTTTGCACGCAAGGAGCCTACTCAACTAAATAAGCTGGAAAAAAAAAAGACGCGGAGGAGGGGGCAATTGCATTCAAAGGGATTGGAATATAGTTGAAGTCGGATTTGCATACGTCTGAGGTCTTACTCTTGGGGAAAACGGCGGAGAGAGAAAACACAACCAGAGTCATGTAGTCTGGAAACAAGGGAAAAGGGGGGGCATTAAAAACATAAAAAGGGGGAAACTCAGCCATAGTACCGGTAGGATAAGGAACAGGCTGGGGGCTTGCAGAGGTAACGGGGAAAAAAAAAAAAAAAGAAGGGGGGTGTGGGGTTCCCAGATCTGTGGAGCTTATCGGCGAGGGCCACAGGGGATAGGAAGGGAAATAGGGTAGAAAGGCATGCCTAGAAAAGCTGGGGAGGAGGTGGAAAAAGCGCAATCGGTCGAGGTTTGGGGGGAGGGAAGAAACAGGAGGGGAACGATGCATTAGACAGTTTTTGGGTCAACGCTGAACGCACAGAGGAGGAGTTTCCGGGGGCATGGTTTAAGGGGCGCAAGGAAGGGGGAGGGGAGGAAAATTGTGGGCCTACGGTGCGCTTCAAGGTGAGGAGTAGTGAAATTGGGGGGGCCACGCAGCAGAGGTACGTAACCACGTTCAGGCCACAAGGCAGAAAGACCGGCAACTTTAGAACAATGGGGAAAAAAAGCACTCAATAAAATAATTGAGGGAACAGAGAAGAGAGGTCCACTGAAAAACTAAGATACTTTGCGGAAGCTGACCAACACGTAAGCACGGGAGACCCAGAAGAGGAGGCCAGCAACAAGGGTTAGAGTCTATTTTTCCAGCGAAGGCGCGGGGAAAGCGGCATAAAAAAGACAGAGTGGTCACGTCTATCGGGGAAAAGAAACGGTAACCCAAGAGAAGGACCGGAAAATTTTTATTCAAACCTTGCCGAAGGGCATATTTTGGTAAAAGTAGACGACCGACGATGCCGTTTTACCCACGGAAAAGGGAAAATGGGAACGCCACTGAGCATCCGGGTAGAGCGCAGAAAAGAAACGGGAAAAACGCAACGAGAGACAATATGCCCTACGGAAAAGAAAAAAAAAGAAACTTGAACATGAATCGAAGAAAAAGTCCGCCGAAACCTCAAAGGGTAACTGATAAAGACAACCAGTGGAATGGAGGAACATTGACGGTGAAGATGAAAGAGTTTGATCAGTGGGAAGAAAGCAGCGAAACAAGTTTCGACCTAAACCAACCTGTTCTAGGAAGGGGACAATTGATTTAGTCAGAATGGGTGCTTCTTAGGTTTCCAATGAAAGTCTCTCCTGACTCGAAAAAAAAAAAGAAAAGAAAGGTGGGTCGGAATCAATTTTCAATCCCAAATATAGGGGGAGCAGCGGAAAGTTGGGGGTTGTTTTAATAAAACGAGCGGGGGGCCTTGGGTTCATAAAAGTGACGGGGGGAGATATCAACAAGTCTGGCGCGAAAAGGTCGTAGGAAAGCGAGCAAGAACCCTCAATAAGTGGCCGAGGATCCAGATCAACGGCTGGAAAAAGACCAAATCAAAAAGGTCGAGGATGAGAAAGGAAAGAGGGAGAAACTCATTCACATCTCAACGCACTGTTACAATAATGGTGAAAAAAGAAAAGTGATCCGGAAGACCCGCAAGACAAAGCTGATGTCATGGAAAAGATGACACTGGGGGGGGGAAGAATGAATCCAACATGGTGTGCATTAAACAAAGATAAAACGAGAGTAAATCCCACCCGGGAGAGTCGAGGCAGAGTCGCCTTGTAAGTCGCAGCCTCCAATAATGCAGGATCTTGATAATCGCATGCCCGAATCTGATAGAGAAATGAGAACCCAAAAGCGCTAAATTTTGCCCACATGCCGTGTCCAAAGTCTATACCAATTGCAACCTCACAGCAAGGGAAGCACTGAACGGATATTCAGATGGTTAAAAGAGATGCAAGTCGCAGAGGGCCTGAGGGATCAGGTTAGCTCGATGTATGTCACTGCGAAGAAAAAGGAAGGGAAAAGGTTCGCTTAACCGTGAGGGGCGATTGGAAGATATTAGAAGATGCAGTGCCCTCTTTCAAGCCCGGAGAAAGAATAACTCAAACAAGGGAACCAAGCCATCACCCCGACATAAAAAAAGGGGGAGGGGGGGGGGGGGGGGAAAAGGGAACTTGCTGTGGTGAGACCAAAAAGGAAAGGAAGAAGGCGAAACTTCAAATTAAAGTTGGCGGTGATGAGGTCAGAATTATGTCTCACAAATAGAGGGTTTTTGGGGGTGAAAAAAAATTTTCTTTTGTCTGTCACTTCGGGTCAGGGAGAAAAAGAGGGACAGCATCGAAAGGGAAAGTCGCTAAGCGTCTACTCTACACCACCGGTTAATAACAATCCCATGCGAAAGAAAAGTGCAGATCGAGGTGACACATAGAGGAAGGGAAAATGCAAAATCATAGGGAAACGCAGAGTGCAGGGAGTGAGAAAAAGGCAATGCAGACACGAAGCGATTACGGGGCACTGAAATCACCAAGCCAATCATCAACAAAAACAACAAAAAAGGGAAAGAAAAGAAATGATGGGATAATTTAATTTTGGTAAAAAACTTTTTTAAGGGAACGCAGCAGGAAGAAGGTAAACTTTTCCCGGGGAGAAGAGAAAACTGTTCCCTAGTTGTCATGGAATGGGGGAGAGAGGTTTCAAGCACTGTTTTAGTGTTCAACGGGGAGGATCGGGGAAGGCAAAAAAAAGGTGCAGGTTGTAGGATAACTGAATGCAAGAATGGAGCTTTTTGCTCTCCTCAATTAGCACCTCCTTACTTCGGGAGGAAAAGAAAGGGAAAAGATGAAGAAGAGAAAGGCACTTAAACATCATACAAAATCAGGGGCAGATGAGGGGCATCAGAGTTCTAACAAACTCGGGGTGGGAGTCACCAGCAGCGAATTGCCAATTTTGGTCTAATGTGTGATGAGGGGGGCGGGATTTGATTCTGTGTCGAAGCTTTTTTAAAGTCCAAGAAATAAGAGGATTCAGATGCAGAAAAATCGTCAAATGGGGGTACAGCGGAATACTGGGGCGCCACACAAAACGCTTCAGGAAGGGTCGTTGGCAAAACCTTGGTAGTGGCGAGGCGACAAGAAGGAGAAACTTACGGCTATTAAAAAACCGCGACGTCGACGACGTAGCTTGCGTTTGGAAAAAACTTGGAAAAGAAGGGGGGGGGAAGGCGAACTGTGGGCCACTTAAGGATCGGAGGCAGATTCAATCGCTCTTGGGGGACGGGGGGAAAAAAGGTAGAGTCGTCTCCAAGCGCCTGGGATGTATGCTATGGAACGGGGAACTGAGAATAGGAGACTCAGAATTTTTGGGTGGGTACAATCAGGAGGGAGGTTAGAAGGGGGTTACTACTAAGAAAGGGGCTTACCAGATTCCAAAAACGCCTTGGGGAATGACAAGAGTGGGAGACAGGATCATTCGGCCGGGGCCGGGATAAAAAGGGGGGGGGACTAGTCTTGAATCTTTTAACAAGAGGATGATTAAGGGAAAGTCTCAATGGGACATAAGAAACCGCTTAAGATTACAAATGAGGATCATGAGCGTTGAGCGTAATCAAATAAAGAAGAAGGGGGGGTGTCGGGGCAAAGGGAGAAGGGTCTAAAGCCGATCGTCGTGGCTAAAGATCTCGGAACAAAAAGAAAATGCGGCTCGGTGAATGGCAAAAAACGAAACACACATAACGATAAAAGGAGTGAGGGGGGGGTTTAACCCAAACGGGGGCAGACAACTTAAGGGGGGGTGGTTGTAAAAATCAGAGGTCGCACCGACTAGTAGAAAAAAAGGAACCTGGAAATCCTAAGCAAGTTTTGGTTAAGTTTCAAGATGGGTTCGCAGCGTAATTCTTACACAATGGACTTGGGGGGAAAAACATTCACCGTCACTGGTACTTCAAGCAGAACTTGTGGCAAAGGGGCTAGAAGTGAAAAAGCATTGTCGGGCAAGTGAAGCGGGTGATGGAATTTAATAAGGGGGTGTTGGATTCATCGTCGGCGAAGTAATACTCGTTTGCGGGTCTTGGAGAACGAAAGGAGCATGATGTCGTCTAAAAAACCCCCTTTCAGGGTGAATGGATAGAAGTACACAGCCATAGTAAAGGTACTAAAGGGGAAAAAGGTTGGGAAGGCGTGACAGTGGCGAATAAAAAAACGAGGGGTTAGTGGAAGGAGAGGGGCTTAAAGCTCTGGGCAGATTTTCCAGTAATAGCCGGGGAAAAAAGGGGTCTAGTCCATCCGAGAAAAAAGAGGCAGTGTGGACCTCGCTAGGTCATGCAATTTGTGGAGTGGACCGCAAAGGGGGACGAGGAGCAGTAGGAGCAAATTGGGCAAGTTAAGCAAAGGGGAAGGAAAAGGGAAGTGGGGTACAAGTATCGAGTGGGTGCAAAAGGCGCCAGTATTTGGCGATGAGGTCAATGACGCGCGGGGAGTGGGATAAGGACGACATTAGGGCATCGACAATTATCGACTGGGGGGGAAAACACTGGTGGAGACCAGGGCAGGAACGATCGTCAAAAAAAACACAATTCAAGGGAAAAAGATAAAGAAAAGATAAAGCCCCGGGGATCACTCTATCACTAAAAGGGAAAAGACTCTACTGGCGGTGACATAGGAAAACCAACACTCCGCCATAAGAC
>Ga0179593_1588778_pt1 | contig 10022 bp, 12 predicted proteins | sample CZODoug2_1_08_16_FD_185931 | JGI IMG/M metagenome (GOLD analysis project Ga0179593, IMG submission 185931) | Vadose zone soil fungal communities from Angelo Coast Range Reserve, California, USA - CZODoug2_1_08_16fungal (PacBio error correction) | ecosystem: Environmental > Terrestrial > Soil >...
AAATCGCTACGTAGGAGCGCGCATCCAAGATCCTCGCCCTGGCCTATGGAAAGAGCCTTACATCATTCCAAAGGGATCGTGGTCCGAGGAAACGTAGAGGCGAAAAAAGAGATGGTGGAAGGGACTAAAGGCGCGGAATAAGTTCACGAATCAGATCCGTAAAAAGCGTCTATTAAAGAACTTCCCACGAGGTGGCGACCGCCCACTCATGGGGGGGATGGGGGATTGGCGCTCCTCTTTAGTTCGGCGGACCGCCGTAAGCGGTGACTCTAGAAAGGAAGGATCGCCTAGGAATCTGCGAAGGAAAAGGCGGCCAGGAGAGGGGTGCTGGGAATGCTTGTTTTTCAGTGACGATCGCTTCAAGGAAGAGGGGTGTCATGGGGAGGGCGTAGAAGAGGGCAGTTCTTCTTTCTCTGCATGGCCGCCGACCGCGCCAAGAAAAGAGTAGGAGACCTAAGGGAGAGTTAAAGGGAACGGTCTCAGAAGGAAAGTCAAAAGGACGGAACTAAAGTATGCCCTCGTCCTACCACCGTGAAAAAGCCTAAGAATAAGGCCCAAGAAAGACGTTTCACGAGAGTGCGCTTGTAGGGAGCCCGGCTGGAGAAGAAAGAAAGTGGCGGGCGGGGGAGGGGGGGAGTCTGTTTGGGTTATTACTCCAAGACCGCCTCATAGAAATCCGTACGGGCGAAAGAGATCACGCGCTGGTCAAAGACGCAAGAAAAAGGAAAACGCTAAAAGAGAACCAAAGAAAATTGCGGCTCAAAAAGAAGGAGAGACAACAGCGCACAGAAGGTCAGTGTCGAGAAAAACAGCCCACTGCAATAGGGCGGGCGTTTAAGAGGGAAGAACAAACTCAAGGAAGCTTAAGTAGGGAAAACAACGACGCAACGGGCAAAGGAAACAAGTACAACAGGATCTCTTCCTTCCTTTCAAAAAAAATCATGGTCTACAGGGGGCAAAGGAATCTAAAAAAAAAAAAAAAGAAAAAAGCTGTAGGAAAAAAAATATTGGAGAACGTAAAAACCTCCGGAAAAAGCACGCTTCTTCCTGGCAAAAGCTAAGGTAAGGGACCATAGCGCACACGACGCCCTTTCAAGGGGAGTCTTCATCCACGGACGCCGACTATCGATAACTCAAGAAGGGGAGTAGGAAAAGCATATATATCGTAGAAAGAAAGGAAACGGGGCCTGAAGGAATTGGACAAGTCGAGGGGAAGCAGCGGAATTGGCAAAAAAAAGAAAAGAAGACGGACGAGAAGCATAGAAAAGGGATCTGGTACGAAGAAGCTGAAATCTGCGCAAACTTCCTCTAAGAAGAAAACGAACCTACGAAAAAGATCTACCGTGAAGACGCTGGGCCAGGCTATTGCAGCTTCCCTGAAAAGAGCATCAATCCGGCCAGGAAGGGAAAAAAGTCGGAAACCTGTTACGAATGAGAGTTGTTGCGGGCCAAAACCGAACCCGTCAAGGCGGGGAAGAAAACAGAGACTTAACAAAACCACGGACCATGATCCGGAGAGGAAAAACGGAGGGAAGCGAAAAAAAAAATTACGTGAGGGAAAAGAGGTACTTGGGAGGGACATTTGACCCGCGCGGAATTTCGCCCGTTACTGTCGGCAAGATCTGATACAAAAAAAAGTCCAAACAAAAACAATCCCTTGAAGGTCCAAAGAAATGAGAGGAAAAAGGTCGCAAGCGCAATATCTTGAAACGAACGGGTAGGGCCTCCAGGGAGGAAAAAGCATTCCAGAACAGGAGGAAAAGTGAGTAGGGACGTGAATGAATCAGACGCGACAGAAAGGAAACACCTTTATTACTGTGAAAACGTACTCTGGTCTTGATCAACTTCACCAAGAAGAGACGTCGGGCAACGATAACGCCACGGTAAGGAAAAGACGAGAGGCTACCGGGAGAAGCGATCGAATAAAAAAAAAGAAAATTATCTGGACTCCCATAGAGCCACTCCAACGGGGCCGTCGCCGAGGCTGTAAGTGAGAATCCGGACTTATCTTTCCTCGAGCAGCGCGCAGTATTAAAGAAAGACGGAGAAGGAAAAGCTGCGAGGGAAACTTCCCAGAGGGAACACCTGGAATAGAGACCGATGGCAAGTGTCATTTCTCTAAAAGGACGACTCCCGTCGGCTGAAAGAAGCCAGGTATCTAAGAAGAGGATCTGCAAACCGAAAGATAGGTGACCTTATCATGAAAATTTTACTTGAAAACTCGGAGCGCTCTCTGATGCCGCGGAAAATCAGATGCCAGAGGAAAGGAAAAAAAAACCCCCAATCTACCACACACGAGGATAGGGGAGTGGTGAATCGAACGTTCATCCGAAGCTCCCTTGACCAAAGGGAGCAAACATTGACAAAAATACCGCCTTACAAGAAGCGAGGCTATGAAGAAGCCTGGACTCCAAGGCTGATTGGGGAATACCGGTCCGGCCATGCTCGTAGAAAAGCCTTAGCGGTCTATGAAAGGCCAAGGATGACTAGTAAAAAAAAGAACGACTGGGACTAAGAGAGAAAAGAGGCTGGAGACTAGGACAAAGCTCGCGTCGTGATCGAGCCATAGAAGAAAAGAGACGAACCTCGCGAAACATTTTAGGGAAATTAAAGCATATGAGGGGGTCACTTCCTGAGGGGGGTCCGGTAGTTCAAAAATATCCGAAGTTTGGAAGGTAGGTCGTCTAATTCGACCGTCAAGTCGGCCAAGGGTGTGGGGGGGGGGTTTTCAAAAAAAAATGCGCACAGACGCAATAGTACGGGACGTAACTTCAGACCAGGATAGAAGGGTCGGCTCCGTCAAAGGGTGCAATCAACGAAAAAAGCCCCAGGGAAGGAAGAAGAAGAACCTATTAAGAAAACCTCCTCCAGAGGGGAGAGGAGGTGAATCATTGCGCCCGTGGGGGAAATGTTCGGGAAAAGGGATAAAGTGGCAGGGGGGAAGTCTTCCTTTGTATGAAGGGTGGCAATTGTAATTAACGAAAACCTGGAAGACTACCGCTCAAGAAATCAGGAGGCAGGGAATAGTAAAAAGAAAAAGGTCCAAGAAAAACGAATCGAAAATAGTCCATAAAGAAAAAACGCTCTGCCGCAGCGGCCGGAGACAATTCAAAGAACACAAGACATGACCGTGGTCGGCTCAAAGAAAAGGTAACAGACAAGGACATAGAGAAGGTTTCAAAAAATTCTGGGGGGAAATCGACACGAGAAACCACTATGACTCCGGGGAAATGGAGAACTCGAGAAAGCTGCCCGCATGGTCACGGGGCCAGTAAAATAAAAAACTGAGCTGCGAAGGGAAAGGAGGCGAACGTTCAGAATTCACGCGCAGGTCCTGCAAGGACATCTCAAACGCAATGAGATTCCACCGGAAGAAGCAAACGGACGCGGCCGGCGGGAGAGAAAACCATTCAGGAAAGCTTACGAAAAAGAAATAGTAGGAAAAAAGAGCGTTCCGTGCGAGAATTGTGATGCGAGCTACCAAAAAAATTAGACGTGGTGCCAGAAATGCTAACGGACGAGAATCATCTAGAGAAAAAGAGGGAAGAAGAGGGAAGGCGACGGAAGGTGCGAAACAGGGCCAACCGAAACTACGCTCGACAGGGTGAAAAAAAAGTGGGACTACGGACGAACGCTAAAAACGGAAGCTGCCCTGGCCTTCAGTAGGGAGGCCCAAGCGGTGGCGTGCCACGGCGGTGTTCCTAGGGTTTGAAAAACCTTCTATCCGGGAACCACGACTTTGCGCCCCGAAGGAAATGAATCGGAAGGAGCTGCCGCAAAGGAAGAGAGGGAGACGAAAACTCGGAGAGCTGGAAAGGGAAGGGTGGAGCTAGTAACAGAAAAAAAAGACGGATTTCTTAAAAAAGTAACAGACATAAAAGAAGAAAAAGGTCGACCAACTCTCCCATAAAAAGGGGGGGGGAGGGGGTCTGGGAAGAAAAACCACGAAAAGAAACTACCGCTTGAGATATCTGATGGAAAGGTAGCATACAGGCACGAAGATAGGGTTAAGATCCGCTCAGAAAGAAAAACGTACGAAAAGTGGGAAACTTACAAGGAGATCCGAGGCTTGCAAAACAGGATAACAAAAGGAGAATTACGAGTAGAAAGCCCCCGGAGGGAAAGAGCCAGCTTTGTGAAGGGAAGCTCAAAAAAAAGACAATACCAGAGAGAGATAAAACTACCGTCTCCGATTCGGAGGGCTCGTACGAGAGAACTCGAGTATACGGGATCAAGCCCGAAGAAATGTAGTGCTCTTATCACACTTCAGCAATAGATTAACGTTGAAAAAAAAGAATATACCTCTCTTTCGGAGAAAAAAGGGGGGGAGTCAAGAGATCTAAGACACAATCACAGATATCTTCATAACGAGGACGGAGGAAGAACCTAGATCATTGAACAAAGTTCCGCAGAAAGAAAGTTCCAGGCTCTCTAGTCAAGAAGGGGGGAAGAGGTCTATGAATCAGCACCACATCTCTCCCAACGGTATGGAAAAGAGAGAGGGGATGGGAAATCTAAGATTCTGGGATCATAAAAGCTCACGGCATGAAAGGCCCTTTCCTGTCACACAGAAACCCAACTAGGGAGGACCTGATAGGTTAGGGTCTCCACTAACACTATTTTTTAAGAGAACCGTGAGAAGAATTTAACAAGAAGAAATGAAAGGGAGCTCTTCTTTGAGAAAGGCCCCGGAAGAAAAAACCGACTCTAAGGAAGACTGAAGGGAAGTACTCACTTCTTAGTCTGGACACTCCTTTAATAAGCATCGGAAACAGAGCAAGTCCGGACCAAGGATCGGGAAAAAGGCTAAGGCTTTGCCATAAGAGGGGAGTTTCAGCGATAATGATTGGTGTTCAAGAATGCAAAATCCCTAAAAGATCTTCGAAAAATAATAACGACCGCCAAAAGGGCTTTGCGACGGGAATGTTCCCGCAGACCAGCGACCAGAGTCTTCGGAAAAAGAGGAGTCGGTGAACGAGACCTATCAACGGAAAGAGGGTCGCTGGAAACAAATTCTAACGTTGGAAGAAAGGAGGCCCAAGGGGGAGGGAACTAGAAAAAAGCTGTTTCTTCTGAAGAAAATGGGTTTTTCGCCTTTTTTCTGGGTTTTGACTGGTGGGCAAGGCTCCGCTCCGCGGAAATAAAGAAAATCATAGAGAGGTCGCCAACGAAGAGGAAAAGACTACGTCAAGAGCAGAGAAAAGCCGGCATGACGCTCTGCCCGGCAGCGGAATCAGAGGCTGAAAATGGGCAGGGGTAGGGAGGCAAAGGGAAAGCAACGTAAAAAAGTTGAAAACGTCCCAAGGCAGGATTCGCAAACATTGAAAAAAAAAACTTTCACGTCCACGATACCTCAAAAGACCGTGCTAAGTAAAAAAACTGCCAGCAAGGGGACGATCTCGGAAAGAAGACACGAAGACTCGGAAAAAAAAAAGAAAAAGCCGGCGAAAAAAGAAGGGAAGGCTCCTGTCTAACTCTGAAAAGAGACTCCTTGGCACCCCTCTCTAGGTCTAAGTTATAAAAAAATCCGAATTCAGAAAAGGAAAGGGACGGAGGATCGGGGGAAAGTGCCATGAAAGAAAAAATACGATCGATAAAAGAAAAAAAAAAGGGTAGTAGAAGGAGAATAAAGGAACCGGGCATAAGAATTGTTCCCTGGAGAATGAACAAAAAAGGGGACGGGGGAAAGACGCTGAAAGAAGAGGTTGGAAGGAAAGAGCAGACTAGAAGAGTTAAAACCTGAAAAGACGCTGAAACATCTCTTCTCAGAACTCAAAAAAAAAAATAGAAATTAATCTTCCTGGAAAAAAACCCGGAAAAGAATGCCGGGGAAAGGGTCGGCTTTTTCTACCGAAGAGTCCGAGAGGGGTTGCGGGTGGAAAGAAAAATGTCTTAGAAGGGAATACTTTGGGAGAGATGGGAATCCTGGAGATGTGGGCGTCTTCGCAAGGGAGCCAAAGAGGTCATGACGGCATGGGGGAACAGGGGAGCTTCGTGAAAAAAAAGTGGACCCTAGACTCCCGGCCGCCGGAAAGGAGAAAAAAATAGTCATACCAGGCCAAAAAGAAGAAGGTCGACAAACGCTCGCAAGAACTTTGGACCACAATAGAGCAGACCGGCTCCCAAAAAAGGACGAGGGAAGAGAGTCCTCACACACTTCATGAGGGAAAAAAGGGAAAAACGGGAAGGGAAGGGAGACTTGATCGTGATTATGAAACGAGGAGAAAAATTCATATCCGAGAAAAGACGTAGAATCTAACTTCTGCACAAGAGAAAAAGAGAAAGAACACTGGTCGGGTCCGCAGCCCTAGTAGAAAGAACAGATGAGGCTACGGAAAAGATAAAGAAGCCAAACCAAGAAAAGGTCCACGAAAAAAGGGAAAAAAGTCGCCTATGGGGAGGGATCGTACGATCTAGATAGAAAAAAGGAGGAAAGGACTACCTAAGGAAACTGAGAAAAGAAGAAAACAGTCTTCAAAACTCTATAGAAAGCCGTTGCACAGGGTATATAGAACGCGCTCAGAGGCGAAACCGAGTAGCCATGGAAACCCTCAAGCATCGCAGAATTAGAAAGAGCCGGCGGAGAGAGACCGGGAGATCCGAAGTACGTGTTGCTAAAGAGAAAGGAGAGGGAAGCCAGTCTCTTGATAATGGAGAAGAAGTACTAAGAAAAAAATCCTCAAAAAAAAGTAAAATATAAGAGGGGGTCTTCGTGTCTACAGGATGACCGTCTTATCCATGATAAAGCCAGGAAGAGAGACTGAAACTCCGTAAATAAGAAATCTACTCGAGAAAGGAAGTCGCGCCGAACCGAGGACGGTTGCAGGCCGGGGTTTTCAGGAAAAAATATCTGTCTAGGATTCGCCCGGAAGAACTGGAGAAAAAAACAGTGTGACGTAACTCCGGCGAGAGAGGTCGTACCTCATGTAGATAAGAGTTACTTCCTATCCATATCAAGCAGGTATCAAATGAAAGAGGAGAAGGCAAGAACGTCGGGCCAAGGAGGAGAAGGTAGAGCGATAATTCTTTTTGTCCGGCAGGAAGCTGCAAGGACCTATCTCTGCAAAAGAAAGTGGGTCGAGGAGGACAAAATTGGAGAGTGTTGGGCCGCAAAGCCATGCGCCCTCCATAGGGCGCTTACAATAAAGAAAAATAGGACCGTTGTCGCCGAAGGAAGCACGTAGCAAAGAGTGCGACAAAATACCGAATACGGTAAGAAACAGTATGCCCGACAAAGGAGGGGATAGGTGCGCTTGTCGCGCGCCAGGCGTCAAAGGAAAAAAAAGGGGAGCAATTGGGGGTTGGGGGGGGGGGTTTGGTTGTGGGGGGGGTGTTTGGGGGGGTGTGTAAAAGGTTTCGGCGGGTTGAAGGGGGATGACCGCCCATGGCCTCTCAAAAAAAAAATCTCAGACTCTTGTGTAAAGGGGAAAGAAAAAGGGAAACTAAGCGACACGCTCCGTGCAATCGAAAATACAATAACGTATTCAAAGAGAAGAGGCCTCAAAAGAAGAAGGACCGTGTAGGGGAGAAAACAGGCCGGAGCGTTGGCAAGGACGTCCACTTAGGGAAGAATTCTTCACATGTTCGACCCCGAAGAAAGGAGGCCAGGGCTGGAAAAAATGAACTGCCCACATGGGGTCCGTCTAAATCTCCGCGATTGACCCGGTCGCCAAGAGGAGGGAGGGAGCGCCGTTCTAGAACATTGAAACGAAGGGCAGGATGAATATCGTCCGTTAGAAGGAAATCGAGAAACCTTCAAAAAAAAAAAAGCATGCCCCAGGAAACCCAAAGGAGAGAGACAACCACAACGTGTTGGGAATATAGAGAGCTGCCAAGGGGGCCACGGGAGCGTCGCAAAGAAAAGGGGGAGGGAATTCGGAAGTTGTCAAAAAAGATTGGTGAAAAAAAGAAAAGAGCTAGCACGGCGAAACGTCACTTATAAGAGAGAAAACTAACAAATCTTGGAAAGAGTCTCGAAAAAGGGGCCCTGGAAGAGAAACATCCTTTCCAGAGTCATGCTTGAGATGGAGGGGGGACAAGAAAAGGCGAGGGAAAAGTTCAAAAACGCAGACCTTGTGCAATTGTAAAAACGCTCGCCAAAAAGGAAAAGTCTCTGTTTTTAGTAAGCTGCGCGCCGCTAGGGTCATTACGGCAGAGATTGGGAAGGAAGCTTGAGCCCTCGCGGGGGAAAGAGAAAATCTCCTTAAGATGGAGGGGAAGACGGTTAATACTACAATTTTAGAGAACCATTCCAAGCAAAAGATTGAGCCACTGGCGGTTCGAAAGGAAAAAACAACGCTCAAACAAAAGAACGGATCGAGGAGGGATTCTTGAGAAAAGGAATCTCCGATATTACAAAGAGGAATAGAGGAATACCAAGGAATTGGAAAGAAAAACTTTCGTCTCGGGGAAGTGTCTGCGGAAAAAAAAAAAAAAACGCACTTGCTTTCGCTGCGTAGGCAAAGAACAAGAGGCTGGAAGCGATCGAAAAGAAAACAAGAAGGGGGTTAACAAAGAAAACTGTCCTACAGAAAGGGTGAACGTCTCCGAGGGCCTGATTCTGTTGTCATCGTGGAGAGGGATCGACGTCAAAAAAAGAGGAGGAGTAAAGAGGATCAGCAAGCTGAGGATTCACCAGGAGCCCTCCACACCATTTTGCAGATAGGAAGCCAAAGGGGGAGTGTCCTCGAATAGAAAAAAAGAGGGTCTAAAGAATCCGACGGCTCATTCCACAGAAGCATTCGTTTAGCGTAAAATGAGGACTGGATCGGTAGATAGACCTCGATCAATAGAGGCGGGCCGGCCATCGCGCCATGAAAAAAAAGGAGGAAGAATTAGAAGAAACAGCCAACAACCACACAAGGAAATAGGAAAAGATGGGCTTCTTCATCCTACTGCCTCCGGGGAGAGACAAAGAAAACAGGGGAAAGAGTCAGCCCAATAAAAAAGAAGGAAAAAGAAATTGAAGCTCTCCGCTGGCCGCGAAAAAAAAAGAACTCTTATTTGTGGGTGAGGAAGAAAACCGTCGTCCTGGGCCGCGAATACGTTTTCGAAAAGGAAAAAACTGTTCGAGACCGGCAAGTTCAATTCCGAGAAAACGCATGTGTGGGGGAGGAACGCTTAGAGACGAAGACTCCTGCTGATATTGCTAAGACCAAAAGGTCGGTGACAAAAAAGGTAAAATTCCGAGAGGACGTCAGAAGAAGAAGTGCAAAGGAGGCCCTTTGATTAAAAAGAGGGGGTCTTGTTCACTCGATGCAAGGTGGAAACGGGAAGGAAAAAATTCGAAAAGGAGAGAACCTGGAGACGTGCAAGAGCCATTGCGGAGGTTGCAAAAAAATCTTCATGGGAGCAAACCTGGAAACGAAAAGCGACAAGGGGGGTCTCAGAGGGGTCGGAGAAATACCTCTCCCTAGATCTGCGGAAAGCTTCTACAACACCTTGAAAAAGGAGGCAAGAAAGGGGTACAAACGAAGAAGGAAAGGGGCTAACAAGAAAAAATGCCGACCCGCATTGGAGAAAAGTGAAGCTTTTTTTCAAGAAGGGGGTAGGGTGGTTCCATGGTATCTCAAAGTCTCTGGGAAAAAGCAAAACGACGGGGGAGATCCAAAAAGGGTTCCAAAGAACCGCAGAATCTCCTACTGACGCTCTGCCGAAAAGGGGGGGAAGAACGGACTCCAACAGCTCCCGGAACTTCATTCCGGGTCGGAAAAAAAAATGGAAAAGGGGAAAGAGGGGTAGGGAGGAAAGCAAAAAAATTCGGGGGAAAAGAATAAGAGTCCGAAAAGCAGACCACTATGACGGGGGGGGAAAGGGCTCTTCTTGCGGAAAAAGGAAAGCAAAAGAATAAAAATTGACACTAGAATAAAGACCCGACGTATTCGAAGGCCCGTTCTCCACGAGAGTTATGGCGCATGTAACTGGGCAACCCAAAGTTATGACACAAAAGTCAGCACAAAAACAAAGGGAGCTCACCAGGGAAGTCAAAAAACTGACGCCTATCTTACGAAAAAAGAGAGAGA
>Ga0179593_1714820_pt1 | contig 10022 bp, 11 predicted proteins | sample CZODoug2_1_08_16_FD_185931 | JGI IMG/M metagenome (GOLD analysis project Ga0179593, IMG submission 185931) | Vadose zone soil fungal communities from Angelo Coast Range Reserve, California, USA - CZODoug2_1_08_16fungal (PacBio error correction) | ecosystem: Environmental > Terrestrial > Soil >...
TTCAGGATGGCCAGAAAGTGAGATAGAGGCACAACCTGCGCCAAATTAGTACGCCAACCCTTGGAGGGAAAGGGAAGAAAAAACCGCCTCAATCCAATGAGGAGGAAATACGAATGATGGTATTAAAAGGGGGGATTTCTGCTGTATATATATTCCTGAGAAAAGGGAGATAACATTCGCGTAACGATAAGAAATGTCAAACCATCCCTATTTCTGGACATAAGAAAAGTGGGGCTCAGAAAGGCCAAAGAAAATAGAATCTGAAGGAGGGAGGGTGTCCTCACCGTTCAGCCCACAAGGGGCCATGTTGGTGGGAGTTAAAAAAAAAAAAAAACGGATAACAGCAAGTCTTTCGCAGCGGGACTACAGTTTTCGTGAACAAGTGAAAAGGGGGAAATTACAAAGCCACACGATAACGAGAAAAGTCCGCAAATTAAAAAGACTGTCAACTATTCAAGTAGGGCATCACGGTCGGGGAGGTGAGCATCGAGCGTGCTTGAAAAAAAATGGGGGTCAAAACTCGGACGTCCGTCAACTACCAGGAACATTCGAAACAGACTAAGCGGGGGGGACGAACATTCATCTGCGTCGCGACCAAAAAGGGGCGGTGGTGATCGTAAAAAAACAGCGGGTAGTCTGCGGTGTGCCGACAGACAGTAGAAGGGAGGTGGAAATGGGAGGCCCAGGAAGAGTCGCCGTGCAAACAAAGCCATTATTAGAGTCGAAGATCTAAGCTGTGGCTCTTCTCTTAAACGGGGAATCAGACAGAGAAAAAGAAATAATTGAGATGACGTGATCACATTTTGAGCCGAAAATCTCCTTAAAGGGAGGGGGGAGGAAGGCACTCAGATTTTAAAAAAAGAATGCTATCATGGGCGTACGAGAAAAGTTATGCAGTTTTCGTTTTGAGGAAAATCTATGTCGCGGACAAGGGGGGGGGGGAAAAATTTTGAAGTGGTGTGGGGTGTGTGCCAGTAGGAGGGCAATTGAAACTCAACAGGTAGCCGCCCGGGTTCATTGGGGGGGAAAACCAAGAGGGGGCTGCAAAACTCGGAAAATCTCTTTGTAAAGCGAAAAGGGAAAAGCGATGGTATAGGTCGTACTCTTGCCAGATATTTTATAAAAAACCGAATGGAAAACTTGTTGCAGTCACAACTACTCTGCGGGATGGCACATTAAAAAGGAATTTTAGTGGAAGAATCAGAAATATTAAGGTTTTCCTGGTTTGGGGGTTCATTCCTTCAGGAGGGGATGCTCCATAACTGACGTCAGGGAAAATGGAGAACTTGCTCGGTCTGATAGAGGAGATCACCCATGTCTGGGAACCAAAAAGATAATATAGTGAGAATTTTTAAGGAGAAATCCAAAGAAAATATTTCGGGGTTTCATATCTGTCGTAGATGATGGGGGGGGGTGGACAATACTCTGAGGGGAAAAACGCGCTGGAGTTTCGGGGGGGCCTCAAGTGAAGTAAGTTGTCTTGGACCAAGGGATCCGAATGTGTTCCAAAGGGCGGCAAAGGAAAAGCGTCACCAATTTAGTAAAGGGGTTGAGCGGTAGTGGTAAGTAGGGGGGGGGATCAATTGTTCCCCCACAGAATGCTTGAGGGGGGGGGGAGGAGCCAACTCATGCGATTCACTCTGGCCAGAACATCGGATTAAGCGAAAGCAGTGTCGATCTGCACGATGCGCAGTCCGAAGGTTTAAGTCATGGAAGATCACAAGGGGCCGGGAACAGGGCGGAGAACAAAAAAGAACGCGGAGCTGTTTAAGGGGAGGGGGGAGTAATGAACATCCTAAAGCCGACCTGTGAGGCGCTGCAATGCAAGATAACTCTGGCCGAGAAATGGGCGGAAAAAGCCGAGGAGGGGGGGGGCACACATTAATCGGAAAACGGACAACGACTTGGCGAAGACGCGAGAAAAAAAGGAGGGAAAGCCAAAGAAGGGAAATTAAAGAAAGAAAATCTAGCACAAGGAGGACGGAAAAGAGAGATTGGATCTTTTATTGAAGTCCATACGTGGGGGGGCCCAGCAGAGCTTACGAGAGTTTTGTCTATGGTCGTTAAGATTATTAGTGGGGGTAAAAGTCATACGTGGGGCCCGCCAGGTCTAGGTAAACAGGGGGGTATCGGTAGCATGGCAGACACCATGGTTTGGGGGGGTGGGGTGGGGGGGTGGGTGTTTCAGAAGGAGAAAGTCTTAATTGAAGAAACCTCCCCCGGTTATGAAACTGCAAAAGGGGGTCCAGAAAACAGCTTTTGAAAGTCGATTTCTAGAGGAGGCGGGACCAGATGCTCTTACCATAAAGCTAAAAAAAACATAATCGCGACAGGGGGGGAGATCCGAAAGATGGCGAGAATCCCTTCGACCTGGGAAAGGGGGAATCGCAATAAGTCTAGGGAAGACCCTGAAACCCATTCTATTGGGTTGGGGGGGGGGGGGACAAATTTCCATATTTCACAAAGCAAAGCGAAGAGCAGGAAAAAAAAGGTGACTGAGATGAAAAACGGCTTGCGGTTTATGTGGGTGGTGGGGGGGGGGGGGTGTGGGAAGGGCTGCTCGGCCTTCTGCCGTTAGGTTTTTCACCGGTCGACTCCACTTGCCGGCCAAAAACGCCTCGATGGCCTAAGGGACGAGAGGTAAAATAAAGATCCGACCGTAACATCAAAGGCCAGGGGGACGAGAAACGCCGTCAGGGGAGGGGTGGGGGTGGTCAAGATAAAACATGGGGGGAAGAGGGAGCGAGACATCCGTCCTGGTCTGTGCATTCATGAAGAGGGGCTGCAATCAAAAAGCAGGGATGCGAAACAATGGCCACTCACGAAAATAAGGAGGGAAGTCTAAAATTAAACGTATAGGGGGGAAAAATTCTGACGGACCCATGTCGTCACGTGGGTCTAAGCCCCCCGGAAAATTTGATCTGTCGGAAGGGTTGATCAACATCGGCAGCTAGCGAGAGCATCCACTAGGAACGGTAACGCCGACTGGCTAGGGGGGTACGCGCAAATCTTTGGGGGGAAAACGAAGAGACGGGCGGCTAAAGGTGATCTTAAAATTGTAAAGCACGGCACAATCACACGGAAAATTTTCACTCGAGGGAGAAGAATGGGGGGGAAAAAAATCACAGGAAGCAATTGCTCGATGGTTAGCATTTCGCGGGAAAAAAAAAAGTCTGCAGGGTAGAAAAAGAGGACCGACTTTGGTGAAGGGGGGGGATCGAGCTAGAATTGATGGAGACGTCATGAAGATTAATTCAATAGTGAGGGGTAATGGGGACACTTGTTTCCGCGCCAAAGAGGGGAGGCCCTTTTCTCTGAAGAAAAATTAAAGCGGGGAAGAGTCGTGCAACATCGGCCTCAATCGCGAACCAGTCCAATCCTTACCGCAAGAGGAGGATCCAGCCACGAAATACACTCTGATGGGGAGGGGGGAGGCAAGTGGAAAAGATAAACCATCGTTATGGTATAGAGGGGATACGAGAATTGTTTCGTTGGAAAGAAACGAATCGTCAGGGTAGAATTCGGGAAGGGGGGGGTAGGGAAAAAATTGACCATGAGCGTGGGCAAAAAAAATCAGCTTGCTACAAAGGGAGAGCTACGATGATGGCTCCAAAGAGGGAGTAAAGTGGGAAATGTAAAAGGGAAACATGAGATGTATCTGGTTCCATTACCCTTGTTAAAGGGGCAACGGCGTGCCACTTCGCTCTAAAGGAAAAGGACAGTAAGTGGACCTGCCAGATTACCCCACGGGAGGGGAACCAACCTTCCAAGTTTAGGGGAAAAAGGGGAAAACCAGAAAAAGAGAGGGAGACAGGGGGTGGGGGCACTAAGGATGCGCGCCAAAGGGGAAGGGGCCCACTCGTGCGCCCGGAAGGAAATGGCTACGTTCTAGCGCGCTGTTCAAGAAGAAAAGTGAGACACGCCGAGCTCCTACAGATAAAAAAAGCTGTCAAGAAAGGACGGATTCGATTGAGGCGATTGGAAGAGAAAGGGTTCGTCGCCAAGGTGGGGGTACAAAAAGGGGGAAAAAAAAAGTGAGAGCAATTTGGGGGAAGACGCAGGGAGGGGGACAGAGGTCAAGCTTCAAACGATAAAAAACAGGTAGGAGGAAAAAGGGAATGCGCTCTTGCCTACTTTCAACAAAGAGGAAGAAGAGCTCAAAAAAGGGAACAACAGGGGGACGCAAACCTTGGCGCTGAGGGTCCTCAAAGGGCCTCATACCGATTCTCAAGGAAGGACGTGGTGTGACAGCATTAAAATTCGCTGGGGGGGAAGGGGGAGAGCCAAATGCAACGGACTCGAAAAAATAAAAAAGGACAGTTCACCAGCCACCTGTCCAGAACAGAGGGGGAGGGAAAAATGGAAGTGTGCTCCGTCCATCCGGCGGGGGAAATAATTTATAGATCGTTATGGGAAGAAAGGGTTTTCCCTAAACCTTTTGGCAGTTTGGCAGGGAAAAGAAACGAAGGAGAAAGAAGTAAACATTAAAGGTGGCTCCTTATGCAAGTGCCAGATTAAAAAGGTTAAATTTTTAAAAGGGGGAATCTCCAAAGGGAACAGATACGTACCGAGAAACATGGGAGAACTTCCATTATGCTAGCGCCAGAAGCGGTGGTATCAAGCGCAGCTGGGGCTCATGGTTCACAATCTCCAACAAGTAGGGGATCAACATCCCCTTGGGAACCGCAGAAGATGTAACGAACATCAAGGGGGATCGCAGATAACCAGAAAGGGAGAGGAAGAATAAGGAGCTGAAAGAACGCCGTGTAGGGTAGGGGTGGTGTGACTATCGTCCAGTGGGGAAGGTAGGGCCTCTATACAAATATTGGGAGGGAGGGGAACGCTTGCAAGAAAAAAAAAGCCAGATTACTTCTCAGGGATGAACGGTTATTGAGCGTGACAGAAAAGCGGCAGCCATGGCTTCAAACAACAAGATCATAAACTTCCTACAAGGGGGAGTCGGCTCATCGTATCCAAAAAGGAGGGGGGAGATCAAAGACCGCAGATTTTTGCTAGATGCTAATAACAGAGCCAAGTGATTCACGTTAGGGGAAAGGGCAACAAGGGAGGAGGGGAAGAAAAATGGGGCAAAGTTGTGGAGGTGAAGGAAGAGAAATAAGATCCCCGGAAGAGAGCTCCGGACGCGTGACAACGTGCTTTGGAGGAAGCATGCCAGCGGCTGTTGTAGGCCAGAGCAGGGCAGAGAAATGAGAAAAAGGGCCAAGATAGCCACAAGACGCGTGGTGGTCGTCGGAGCAGAAAATAAAGGAAGGTCCACTGGGCAGGCCCGGAATATATTGAAGTATCGAACTTTTTTCGTGAAGGGGGGTACGGGAAATTGGGAAAAGGAAATCGGATGTGTTGCGACCTAAAACTCAGAATGCAACATAGCAGTACGGCGCGGCTAAAGGAGTATCTCACACCCATTCGAAAAACGGATAAGAGAGGGCGGGGGAACGCATCAGCATGAGGTGCAGATAACGGCGGATAATGATGGGGGGACAGGCATGAGAAAGGGAAAGAGCGGAAAAAATGGGAAGGACAGTTGAGAGTTCTTCACAACCACATCCCTGGAAAGGGAGAATGACAGCCTTGAGGAACACTAATTCAACCGTGGCTTGGAATCAGGAGGGGGGGGGAATTTATTGTAAGGAGGGGAAAGGAATGAAGAGAAAACAGGAATGAAAACCATAAAGAAATTAGAGGGGACCTGGCGAGCTGAGGGGAAATCCAAGAGATCGGATAGAATCTTTTCTGGATCGGCAAAAACGAGTACGATGAGGGGAGGTTCCAACTGATAGCATGGATGAAGAAAGGCGAAGTGGGTAGAGAAAGACGGATGGGAAGGGAAGAGGGGGGGAAAATAGGCGAGAGGGGGGGATAAATCGGGCCATGCCGTCGGGGAACACTGGTGGAGAGCAATGCAAAAACAAGTAAATCGGGCGCGAAAATGGAGAAAGTCGGAGTCTTTGGAACAAAACCATATGGGATAGGGAGGAACATCCACAGGGAAGGAATTGGTCTAACTAAAGGAAGGATGGAGGAGATTCCAAAGGGGAGAGGTAAAATTAAACTACTCTCAAAATTAGAGATAGATTGCTCGTAAAACTCCTCAACATGGGGGAGAAAGGAAGGTCTCAGGGGGAGACATGGGTTGTTTGTCCGTTTATATCTGGGTTAAAAAACCGCGGTGTGAGAAAAAAGGAAAAACGTTTATCGGCCGGGGGGAGCTTCACCAGGGTGAGAGCACGCGACTTAAGGGAGGAAAAGGCATGATGAACAGGAAAAAAAGATGCGTCAAAGCGTTGCGAGCCGAAATTCAGCTGAGAGGGACCCGGGAACCAGATGAAAATTCCAGAACGAAAACGCTCATAGGAGCATCTGGATCAAGGGTCGCGAAAAAAATCTTGAGGAGGTCTCTGCAGCAAGGAACTTCCCATACCTCATGGGTGAGTGTTTAGGGGCAAGAATTTGCATTACACAAACAAAAAAAGAAGCGAAGGAAAAATCAGGAGGGGACTTAGAGGCAAGGAAAGAACAGAGCGGCAATTCAGCCGGTTTTTTGGTAAAATTACGCGGAACTTGAGGAAAAAAAAAAAACCAAGCAGACCTGAAGAGTGTCCCAAACGAATCACGCCAGTAAAAGAGAAACTCTTGTTGCTGCACATCGGGTATCAGTTTTGGGGAAAAGGGAACCCGGTGGATCTGTCAGGGAAAGGAGGGAAGGGGGTTCCGGCTACGGGAAAATGAGTTCAAGTTTAAGGGGGGAATCATAGGACAATAAGAAATCCCAAATTTCCCTTCAACAAAAAGGAGAATGGGATTGATGATTTGTGCCGGCTCTTTCAGACATCCGCGTCTAGGAGGCCTAGAAAAAAAAGGGGGGTAAGTTGCGGCTCACAGGGGTAGAGGGGGGCCCGTCTCCTCTCGACTAAGAGAAGGGAAGCCCGGGCTACACAAAAAGCGGGGACTAGAGGGTTGGCAAAGCAAAGGTGGGGTACTCCGGGGACGGCATGAGAGGGAAAAGGGAAGGAAATGGGGTCCGCAACGAAAATAACCAAGGGGACCCAGTTGGGAATGGCGAGACCATCATGCGATCACCAGAAACCATGGTCTCGTACGACGAGGGGGTATAGTTCGCAGAATCTGGGGCTCAGGAAGCGAAAAGTTGCGGCGATCGACCGAGAAGGGGGATTTAGGTCGGCAAAGGAAAAAGGCACGTTCTGGGGTGCATCAGACCCCCCTTGGTTACGAAGAACGCGAAGACCTTCGAGACGATAAGTAATAAACAAGAGCGTCGTTCCCGAAAAAAACATAGACAGAGGGTAAAAGGAAGTCCAATCCGGGAACTGGAAAAGGTCTTACACAAGGGGAACTCCCGGCGATCTGGGGGAAGGGGGAATTTTACGAAAGCAAATGGGAAAGAATCCATGGATCCTGCTTAAAAAAAAGGGAATAAGGGATTGAAAAGATAGACATTGCTTTCAGGTAGGGGTGTAGCACGGCCGCGAGTTTACAAAAGGAAGGAGGTAAAAACAAAAAAGGAATTCGAAAAGAATCGAAGGGGCGCCAAGAAAGGAAATTGTGACTTGGGAATCTGTAAGGAGTGACATGTTGGGAGAGGGGGAGTGCTTTGTAACCATTTAACACTTTTTGGAAAAAAGGGACACAAAGGGGGTCTTAAAAAATACCAGAAAGAAGGACATTGGAAGGTTAAGGAACGGTAGCGGGGAAGGGGGGCAGCAAACTGCAAAGGTGAGGGGGGGGGGAAACCCAGGGCCTGAAAATTCAGAGTGATAAGGGGCGAGCCAACGTTAAGCCTAGAAAGAAGAGTCGGGCACTCATCTGGAAGGGAAGACGTTGAAGGCCTTCGAGGGGGGAAAGTTAGAGGGGCTAGACGCCCTAGAGCTCTAAAAAAAGAAAAAGGATTCAAACATCAGTGCAACCTGTAAAAGAAGGATTTTGAGTGCACAGATTGGGGGAAAGGGGAAAAGGTTGAAGAAAAACTGTGGAGGGGGGGGGCTGGAAATTTGATCGGAGGCACGAAGGAAGCAGATCTGAACAATCTCGACTCAAAAAAAAAAAAGGGATGGAGGATTAAACTAAGAGTATTAATCTCGACAGGGGAGGGAAAGGACAATAAAAATAGAAAAGGGGAAGAAAAATTGCGAAGAAGAAACACAAATCACCAACCCTTTGTGCGCGCCGCCCCTCAATCGATAAGAGCCGATGATTTATTTACAAGAGTTTCGCTGGGAGAGACGATAGACGGGAACGCGACGGAGATAGAAGGAGAAAGACAAGCCCTGCCCGCAAAAAGAAGAGAGCGAAGTGGGGCGAAGAAAAAGAACAGAAATCTAATCGATCTGTATGTTGCTCCAATGCAGGTGGGGGGAAGAAAACGATAACACTGTTCGAACAAGGAAAGGGGGGAAAAAAATGAAGAAGGTTCGCTAATGATAGGCGGAAGGAGGTACCACTTAAAAAGGTTAAAGGGGGTAAAAAAGAAACGCATTACCGTCAAACGTCACGTAAGGAAGGATTTGGGACAATTTAACACTGGAGGGGGGGAAAAAATGAGAATAGGCGACCATCATCGGGGGGTAGCAAGCTTCCTGGGGGTACAAGCTCCTTGTTTCAAAAATCAAAAGGGAAAGGGGCCGTTGCGTCAAAAAGCCGGACCGCGGAAGTCTTGGAAAAGGAAGAACTGGGCGACCATAAAGTTCGTAAAAACGAATAGCAGAAGAAAAAACGGTATCGTGGACGGTAAAGAAAAGGAGTCGGGCAGGGGAGCTCGAGAAGGAGGGGGAGTCGCCGGCACGAACGAAAAGGGGGACGTTGATTACTTAAGCGAAAGGGAGTCGGAAAAGGGGGTCTTCGGCGGAAACACGGGCGGCGGGCATGCCCATCACGGATGAATTAAAAAAAAAGAGTCAATGCACAGGAAGGGGAAAGGAGGGATGGGCGCAAAACTTCTGGGTCAAAAGAGCAAGCAGTTTTCGAAATCGGGAGGCCGCGTACTGAGCAGTGTGAAAGGGGGGGTTTTGATCTCAAAGGGATGAGGACCGACGATAGAACAAAGGGGGGAAGTGTGATTGGGTTCAAGGGGGAGACAATTTTCAGGGAAAGAAAGAATCGAGCCGGAGCTTAAGAACGATTGAAGTTGGGAAAAGGGTGGCGTACAAAACTCAAAAAAGTCTGTTTAGCCACGGAGGAAGGTGCTAGAGGGGCGAAGTTACCGGGTCACACGAGGAAGAAGAAAAACTCTTGGAGGCAGGAAGAAACAGACAGTCACTGTGAAAACCGTTCCCTAGATAATTACCGGAAGGGGTTGTGTTGCTGGGGGGAGGCCTGCATTGGGGGCTATGGGGAGAGGGAGCAATAAAACTTGCAAAGAATAGACAGCCGGGGAAAAAAACCGGAAGCGGGATATGACAGAGCTCAAAACCATAGACCACCACCTCTAAGGGTGCTTTTTCTTCCCAGAGGAAAGGAAATGGGGGGAGAATCTCGGGAGGGGCGGATCGAGGGGGGGGGGAAAAAACAAAGGCCATCGCGGGGGCTCTGTGTGGGTCAGAAGGGGGGAAAAAAAGAAAAAATGGATGGGTCCCAAAGAAAGGAAAGAAGGCCGAGCCGGCTCAAAGGGGGCCACCTAAGTCAACGGGAGGAGAAGGGGGACCTGGCGGTTGTATTTGAGGAAAGGAATTATGGGCCCAAAACCAATAAGAGGGGGGGGAAGGGTGGGGAAGTTGGAAAAAGGATTGCAAGGGCAAAGGGGCATGGAGAATGTCGATCGCAGATGCTCGATGAAGGGAAAAGGGGGAAAGAGGGGTTTTCAGCGGCTGGCAGCATCAGGGAAGGGAACGGAAGGAAGGGGATTTAACAAAAGAAGGATGACTCGCTGGACGTTGGCGTGGATTCAATAAGAAAAAAACGACATGGGTAGAGAGGAAAAAAAAGGCAGCGGATAAATATGGCGCGAAGGTTGGCTACCTGGGGCGCTGGGACACCCAAGTAAAGGA
>Ga0179593_1310248_pt1 | contig 10021 bp, 9 predicted proteins | sample CZODoug2_1_08_16_FD_185931 | JGI IMG/M metagenome (GOLD analysis project Ga0179593, IMG submission 185931) | Vadose zone soil fungal communities from Angelo Coast Range Reserve, California, USA - CZODoug2_1_08_16fungal (PacBio error correction) | ecosystem: Environmental > Terrestrial > Soil >...
CTGGGACCATTTTCTGGAGGTCTCAAGGAAAGGGAGGGGGGGAAGTTGGGGGGGGGGGAAAAAAGAGAAGCCACCGTTGGAGAATATGGGAAAGGGAGAACCGAACCCGGGATTGAAGTAAAAAAAAAAAAACAGAGGATGCGAGAAAGTAAGAAATCCGGGGAAACGATCATCAGACGGATGGGAACCCGCCGCCGACTAGAGAGACAAGTAGAGGTCTTACACAGATCCTACGTCGCCGGAGATGGTTGACGGCAGTCAGGCAACAAAAAAAAAAGAGCCGTTGGTGTGCGGGAGTCTCTGTGAAAAAAAAAAAGCATGGAAAGAGGGGGGCAGGAGCAACAAGGGGGGGGGGGGGGGGGGGGAAAAAAAGCCAGACGGAGGTGCGATAAAAAGGGGAAAAGCGCGGGAACCTGAGAACCGGTGTGGTGGACAGGTGCGAAAAAAAGTAACTGACGTTAACTCAGGGAAAAAGAAAAGAAGCCCGTTTGTAAGAATGAAAGGAACAACAAGCCAACCCAAGGTAAGGAGACACAGGGGACTGCAAGGGAAACAGCCGAACCGGCTCGTGTGAAAACCCGAAGGAAAACCAACTGTGGGGGAAAAAAGAAATTGGCAAAGTACCCCGGACAGAGGGAAGGAATAGAAGACGTGAGGGACCCAAAAGGAAAACAGGCGACCCACTCCCCCTAAACCAAACGCGCGACACACCCCATCAAATAACAAACAGCGACAAACACAGGGCCCGTTCTGTACAAACTCTACGAGTAAGATTCCCCCTGTTGGTTTCTTCAAGAAACCGTACCAAATGTGACCAAGGGGAAAAATGAAAAGAGAAAAGAGGGGGGGCAGGGCCGAACAAAAATACTCAGAAAAAAGGGTATGCCTATTATGTCCCCGTCATCTGAAAAATGAAAAAGTCCTCGCAACCATCTAAAACGGGGGGAGGACCGGTGAGAGGGTCAGAGAATAAACAAAGACCCAATAGGAAAAATAAATCAAAAACCGAGTTTCCAGGAAAACCGCAACGAGGAAACACCTTCTCCACCGAGAAATCACATGCTGAAAGGAGCAGGGAACCAAACACTGAAAGACCTTTTTTTCGGCACTGTGGGTGAACTCGTATTTTACGCTAAAAAAAGGGGAGTGACTTCAGTCAAGGAGCAAAAACGTCGAAGAGCAGCAAGCAAAGAGGCCCGACCAAGGACTAGTTTACTGGGGGAAAATTGCCGTCCTTAAAGCAACGGGAACGTAAGCCGTTCTGGTAGGAGAAAAAAAAAACAAGAGGAGAAACATCTAGTCGCTCCTTCTGGAGGAAAAAAAACAAGTATTCTGGGTCTAAGCATTTTAGTGGCCGGAAAAAACACATCCTACTTAAAGGGAAAAAGAAGGACGACCCACCAAACGACTGCGCAAAAAAAAATAAGGGGGCTCTGTCTCCCTTCTGAAAAAAGGAAGCGCTGCACTGGACAACGTCCGGTTGGTTGGGTAGTGAAATGGGGGGGGCCGGGGATCTCTATTCGGGGGGTAAAACCGAAAGGGCAATAAGGAAAGAAAAAAAAAATCCTTAGAATCATAAGCAGAAGAGTAATCACTGACCTACCCTGAGGGGACCTACAAGAAGACTCCGAGGGAAGGGAAAAAGAACTAACCCCGGGAAGCAACGCAAAAAGAACCAAGTCGCACGGCAAAAAAAAAAGGGGTCTCACGACTCACCCCTAGGGTCAGAAAAAGGAATCTCAACGGTCAAAGAAAGGAGATAAATAGACAGGCCGGTGGGGCGCACATTAAAACCATATCAACGCCTGAAAAGCTAGCCACCCGGCGGAATCGGATGGGGGAAAGTGTCAAAAAATTCCTGGGGGTTGGAAAAATTTGGCGTAAAAGAAGGAGGACTGACGTAGAATGAAAATCATCGGGAGAAACTGAACGGTTAAGTGAAAAATCCTGACCACACAAGATATGAAAGGAGAGAACAATAAACAGGGAGATCTCGCTCCCCTAACTCAGAAGTCTGCCTCCCAAGCTGGAAACGTCGAAGTGAAAACTGAGCCAAAATTTTTAGAAAAGCAACCCAAGGCTCACGCAAGACACTATCATTAGTCTAGGGAGGAAAAATGTAAAAAATCATAACAAGAGGGGGACTTCACACTTACGAGTAAAAGGACTCAACATAATCGTCCATGTCGTTGTTGGGGGCAAAAAGCCTCAAAAAAACTAAACGTCTCGACTCGACGCGGGGAAAAAAGATTGGAAGACTGCGTATGAACCCTACTCCTCAAAGAAGCCCTAGAAAAGCAATGTGTGAAAACATGAACCAGGGGGGCTAAAACAATAGGGCTAAGAAAAATTACGGGACCTGCTAAAACAATAAGGAAGAGCAAAGTTACAACAAGGAACGGGGTACGGAAGTACTGTGGAAATGAAAAAGGAGATGGCTCCAGAGCAACAAAAAACCGACCACCCGGCTCCGAAGGCGGCGTCCAAAGGGGGGAAAGGAGCTAGCACTAGAAGAAAAATGTCCAGTAACGACAGACCAGGTCAAAAAGAAAGAAGCCACAAACTCCCTGCGATGGGAGAGCCTAAACGGGGTCACTTAAAGAAAAGTTATACAACTGAGGGTTGGTGGCACACTAAAATTGCTGATCCCATAAACAAAAACATCAAAAGAATAACGACTTGGGGAGGAGAATCCCCTACGTTTCAAGTTCTGCCGCTCACCAACCAAAAATTACAACCATAGTCGCGAGCAGGGAATCTTTGCCAAATGTGCGGACAAGGCCGAGTGAAAAGAAGAGTTGTCAGGGGTCACACACCCCGGGAAAAAAACTCAACTCTCAAAAAGAGTCTGCCGGTAGAAGTGAAAAAAGACTTGAGACCAAACTTAACTGAAAATCGAAGCTTATCTTTCTCCAAAAGTACAAAGAACAAAATTACAAAACAATCCAAAAAAAGACCCAGAGCACCGGGGAATACTTTGGCACCCTGTGTTACAAGAGGGGGAAAAGGACAGTCCCAAGTAAAGCGGCAGGGGCGGGCACAGAGCAGCTCCATTGTCAAAGACTAAAAAAACAGGGGGTTCCTGCGGGGGAGTTACGGGGGCGCGTAAATGAAAGAGGTGTCAAGCACTAAAAAAAAGGCAAAAGACTGGAGGAGTCTACTACATAGAACGAAGTACAAAAAGACCTCCGAAATAAACAAAGACACCCAGTAAAAAAAAAGAAAAAGAACGCACGGACACTCATAAGGTTCTAAAGCACAAGAAAAAACGACAAAACCAAAGTCGGGTCGGATGAAAACAGGGGAAGGAAATGAGCATCGCGGTTTTGAACGTGCAGGGACGTACAGGACGCCGACCTCTGGTCACTGGTGAGGAATGAGGTAACTGTCCGTAAAGTTGAGGGACGCCCGAAAAAAATCTCATGAGAACAAAAAAACGAAGGATTATGAAAATTATATATTGGGGGGAGCCCTCCAACCAATTAAAAAGAATAAGGCCTCAACAGGTAAAATATCAGGCAGTCAAGGGGGGAGGAAAAAAAAGTACACAGGACGTATGCTAAGGAAAGCTTAAGAAGACGAAGTATTCCAGTTCCCCAATAAAAAAAAAAACAGGCTCGGAAAAAGCAGGTGGGGGGGGAGTTTGCCTGGGGAAAAGCGAAAAATTCAGGGTTCAGGGAAGGGGCAAGGTCAGAAGGTCTGAGTAGAAAACCGCCCAAAGGGGAACGGGGTCAGCTTGGACCAAGGAGCCAGCAAGCCTAAAGAAACGGGGGGGGAAACATCAGCAGAAAAGAGAACTTGAGAGAAACTACGGGAGAAGCTGACGGCCGGGAAGACGGGGGACACTAACTGACCTGACCAATGGGAAAAAAGGGAAATACCGGTGATATGGGCCAAAGAGATGAAGGAACACTATCAACAGCGTACGAGGACACGCCGGTCCCGAATTGGAAAAAAAGAAAAATGTGAAAATTCTGAAAGGGCCCTACGAGGGGGGGGAAGTCCACGAACACGGGGTTGGAAACCGCCAAGACTGCCTCTTAAAGTAGAAGCAATTACAGGAACATAATTTTCTCACAACTGGACCGAAATGAAATTGTTAACTAGAAAAAGAAGAAAGGGTGCAACGGTTTGTTCAAAGAAGGCGCGGGCGGCGAAGTTCAATTGCACACCACAAGATTTCCCTACAGTGTACTGGTAAAAAAGAGGTAGATGGTTCCCGTAAAAGGAGGGGACATGTTGGGATCTGAGGGGAAAACGTATTTTTCCGAGTCAGTGAGCGAGGGCGAACAGGGCAAGAAAGAAACAAATCAAAAAAATCCAGAAGGACCTACTGATAAGGGCGCTGGGGGGGTCCCGCCATTTACTCCTATCGGGAGGTAACTAAAAAAGAAACGAAAAAAAATCGCTGTAGAGTTCAACCTTTTCTAAAAAAAAACACGGCTGGAGCAACGGAGGCAAAAAGGTACGACTTACCCCCATCAACAGGTGGAGACACCGGCGCCCGGTTCGCAAAAGGGACTCCAAAACCGGGATTGGGCAAGGAAAGATCAAACTGGATCCTCATGGAAAAAAGGAACTGGGACCGCGTCATAGGGGAAAAGCGCGGGTGGGACTATGAGGGTCTTCCCTAGAAGGGGGACGACGGCAACGGAAGAGCGAGGCGGCGATAAAAAGAAAGCTAGACGGTCACGAGGAAAAAGCCCTTGAAAAAGGGCGGGAATCTTGGCAACAGGCAATTTCGATTGGGGAAAATCAGACCGGTGGAAAAAGGGGGGGGAAAAAGGCTCAGAAAAAAAGACTGGGCAAAAGGGCTCAAGTGCGAGCTGTGCAGGAAAAGGGAGTGGTGACATCAAAGGGGAAGAGCGTGTTCTCGGGGCAGACCGAAAAAGCAGCGTCAAAGAAAAAAGCTGAACCATAACCGGCGACCGCTAGACCTCGGGCCGGGACCCTGGTTAAAAAGGGTCAGACGCCTTTGTCAAGGCCCGAAAAACGGGTGGCGGCGGGGAAAGAGGCATCAGGGTTCGTAAAAAATCCAGGCACCCCGCTCGCAGAAAGAGGGGAAAAAATTTAGGAGGGCAACAAAGGGAGGGGAAGGGTTCAGCGAGTAAGGATCGTCGAGCACATGCTGCCTCTCACAGTACCGAACAAAATCAAAAAAAAATTAGGCCCCCTGAAAAAGAAAAAAAGACAGCGGACTGCGTTCTCAGAGGCAAAACGGCAACATGGGGTTGGTTGGGGGGACAGGCAGGTGGAGAGGGGGACCACTCAAGATCAGTAACGACCTAATAACATTTACGATGGGAAAAACGCAACCTCGGAAACTGGTTCAAGAAGGGAAAGAACGACCGATGCTGTGACGGAAAAAAAAAAAGAGGGCGGCAGAAAAACAGGATTAAGTCCTACAAACATGACGGCGGACGCCTCAGTGTCAGGAGCAAAAACAGAAAAGACCTGCGCTTTCACACAAAACCCCTTGTGTCGACGGTCAAAGAAAAAAGAGGAAAGGCCTTCTGCAACCAAAAAGGAATGACAAACACCAGAACGAAAAGGAAAAAGGCAAACGTGCCTGGGGCGATTTCACGAATGGAACACGGCGGATCCACATTAAGAGGAGGGAACGTCCCCAGTCCGAGTAAAAAACGTCAGCCAACGGTGAGGGGGTGAAAATGAGCACCTTCAAGAACCAAGGGCGTCGGGGGGTTGCACGAAGTGTTCGCCCAGGGAAGGGAAATGTAAACTTCGATCAAAAAAGAGTCTGCCGGAGAACCCCGAACCGGCCGTAAAAAGGGTAGAGGTTGGCTAGTCAGGGGGCGAGGCCGATCGCCGAAACGCCAGGGGGTAAAAAAATGTGGGGCAGGCAGGGGCCCGAGTGCTTTCTCCGTAAAAAAGGGAAAAAAGCTGAAAAAGAAAACCCCACAGGGGGGGAACCCACGTGTACCCAGAAATTCAGTAAAAAGAGGGGATTCTTGAGGTCGTGAAAAAGGCTATTCCAATCGGGGCCGAAAAAAGGGAGGAGGCAAAGCGTAAATGGCCGAAGTGTGGCAAAGGGTGGAAAGATGGACCTATGGGCGGCCGACCAGGAGAAGAGGCGTTGAAAATGCCCCAAAAAAACGACCCCAAAACGTTTTTGGGAAAGGTGCAAAAAGGGAAAACTTAAAAGTGAAGGGGGCGAAAAGAAGTAAAAGACATTAGTGAGCCCATGTGAAAAACCTTCCGCCAGGGGGCAAATCCCCAGCAATCGCAGTACTCGCCGGCCCGCTCGGTGGGGGGGCCGCCCATTGAAAAAAAGTCAAAAGGTCTGATCTAGCGGTAGGACAAAAAAAAGGGGGAAAGGGGAGAACCAAGGCAAGGAAGAGACGGCAAAAACAAATCGGGAAGGAGCAGTCTCGGGCCCGAACCCGGGGGCATAGCGGTCTAAGATAGCTACCAGGGAGAACCCAACAAAAAGTCCTGAAATAAAGGGCGGGGAGGGATCATAACAGATCACTAGACTCCTGGGGGGCAAGAGGAGGGGGGAGCCAACACAGGATACGCAAGGTTGGGATAGGGCTGCGCGACACCAAAGAGAAAAGGCGAAAACCAAAAAATCACAAGTTAAAAATCATATGAGAAATCAGCATAAAACAAAAACGGGGAAAGGAGGAGGAAAAAAAAAGGAGGAAAGTGCCGGGGTCTGGGACAGACTGGACTGGGGCGAGCGAAGCGGGTAGTGGGTGTCAGTCCCCTAAGCGGAAAAAAACTTGAGTGATGGGGGAGCAAAAACCTGACGAACGGGTGAAAAACAGTTGAAGAGAGGAGCACTGGAGGCAGCTGGAAAAAAGGGAAACGGATTGGAATGAAAAAAAAAAAAAAGTAGGGTTCCGCAACGTACCGGGGAACTGGATGCCGAGCGAGGTGGGTCAAGAATGCGCCCACGGGAGACCATTGCAAAAGTCTATTGGGGTGAACCAAATACAGAGCCCCCAAAAGTTGTGTAGAGGGAAAAAAAAACACGAACAGCCGCGATTCCGACGCGGTCAAGGAAAAAAGATACCTACTGCCCGGGCGAGAAAGAAAGAAAAAAAAGGGGGGATGCCTGAAGAAAAGACCATGTCAAGCACAAAAGTTGAACGGTGAAAAAAAAGATCAAAACTCAGTCCCGGGGGGGAACGGAAAAGAAAACAAAGAAAAACTGTAGTCGGGGCCCACAGTTGCGGAAGGTCCATCCACACCCAAAAAGCGTGGCCATCAAAAGGCCATTCAGGGAAAAACAGTGGTATGGAATTCTTGTCACACACAGCGTCAAAGGCAAAAGCCGCCCGGAGCCCAAGAAAGGAAGAGTCCCCCACTAAACAGCACACCCTCCGCTACGAACAAGAAAGTAGGGGATCAAGGGGACGTCCCATCAAAAGGGTGGTGGTCCCGACAACAAGCTCCCTTCAAAGAAGGAACCTGGACAGGGCAGAAGCACAGAGGCCGGTAAAGCAAATGTCTCCAAATATTATTTCCCGCCGAAAAGAAAAGCACCCGGGGGAATCAAGGCCAAAAGAACGCATTCCAGACACCCAACAATACAGCAAAAAAAAAATAAAAAAATACACGGACATCGTGAAAAAAGAAAAAAAAAGAAGCTCCTCGAGGACCCCGGAAACGAAAGTCCCGCAATAAACAAAGAAAAAAAAACCAACGACCCCGCGAAAACAACTTCGCCGGGAAAAAAAAATCTTGATGCCCCGGGTGTTAAGGCGAGGGTTTTAGGGGCCCGCAAAAGGCGTCGATGAAGCACAGGAAAAAACGGTCCGGAAAGCATGACAGAAAAAACCTGACCCAACGAAAAAAAGTCTCGTTCGAAGTAAGCAGCACGGGGGTAAAGAGGAAAAAAAAAAAGAAACAGACGCCATCGCTTCCGACAGGCGGGGGCAAAACAAGGGACGGTCACGGGGAAGAAAGTAAGAGAATACGCGAAAAAGAAAAAAACGAACGCCCGTGCCAACCCCTCGCCGGCAAGGGGGAAACGGGAAGGGGGGTGAACCCACAAAGCTGAAGACAATTCTGGTACTGGGGGGAACCATATCAGGGTAGCCTATCAAAAAAAGGCAAACCTCAAAAACGAACCCCACCACCCAAAAAAAAATCAGCTCCCAAATCACTCTAATGGAAGGAAACGCAAGTGCTCCCTGGAAATAAAAGAAAACCTCCCTAAAAAAGCACTCTAAAAAAAAAGATAGTCCCGCCTCTAAAGAAAAAAAAGGGGGCCGAGCAGGTCCCACTCAGGAACGTAAAACCCTAACGTAGGTCCTTCAAAGGAAAAACGCGAACCTGAAAAACGCTCTCAAGCCAGAGACACGAAAACAGGGTGGGAAGAATAAAACTCAAAATCCTTTCCCAAAAAGAGACACGACGGAGTACGGGCGGGGAAGGGCACAAGGTGGGTCCAAAGGCCGGTCCCGAAGTAAGAAAGAGAAACAAGCCGCCAGGGGTCTGGAGAAAGGGAACGGGATACGAACCCGGCTACCGGTATCCTCCGAACCAACTCATCGGGACTGGGAGCGGGAAACCCTAAAAAGTATTAGGGAAACCTCTCCAGAAACACCCCCTGTTAAAAGCGTCCCGCTCCACTGAAGAAAGACCAAGAATCATCCCAGTCTATGAGAGGCCCAGGAAGGTCAAAAAAGAGCGCTTCGAATGAGTAAGAGTACAAAAAAAAACAGCTAAAGGCATGAAAAACTACAGTAGGAGAAAAAGATCAGACAGTCTTCCGAAGCGTGAAGAACAAGAAAAGAAAAACACCAAAGGAATCACCAGGGGGAAGGGGTCCAATATGAAGGGAGGTGCGAAGTAAAAAGTAGAATCCGAAGCCCTATCCTCAAACGTGGGCCGACTCAAAGAAATGAGAACTGGAAAAAACAGGAAAAAAAAGAGCCCGGTCAATAAAACCCGTGTTTGACGCACAGGTACAAGAAGTGGGCACCCTAACAGCCGTCGACGGGACCGGGGTTTACAGAGACGCGAAGGGATTGAAGGCGGGAAAAAAGAGGGTTCCCGCACCCAAGGACGACAGTACACACGCCGCCAACAGAAAGGAACGAGCGGAAGCTGGGAGGGCAGGGAGCCACGTATAAGCATCTGGGAACGGACATGCAGAAACGAACGACTTACCAAGGAGGAACGATCCACCATGGTAAGATCAATCCAGGGTAGAAAAAAGAAAAACCGGTTGGGGGCACGTAACAAGTTACAAGAAAGTTGGTTGTGCACTGACCCAGGTAGAACTAAACCAAGGATGCCCACTGGAGAAGACCCGGAATCGCGCCGCTCGTTGGAAACTTTCATTCAATCTCCAACCGGAGAGGTGAGGATTAATCAACACGTTAACGTGAAAAAAAAAATCTCGTGGCAAAGGAACTCCTGACAGGTCCGAAAACAAGGAGGGAAAAAAACAGGCAAAAAAAAATCCAAATCCAAAAGGAAAAGTCCACCTCTACGAGGTAACTCCGTCTGGCAAAGAACTTAACTCAAACGGGCCCCCCAAGTAGGAAAGAGTATCTGTTTGACTCGGGGAAGTTCAAAAAAAAAAAAAAAAACGTCACATTTGCCCCCAGCAAAAAAAGGATTGGACCCGGGTGAAAAAAAATTCAAAACTTCCGGAAAAGGGTCACGAGCTAACATCAAAAACTCGACCGGAATAAAAAAAGCGGTTCCTTAAAGGGCTGCACTGGGTGCAGACCGGCGTAAGGGTCATTGGTGGGCCTGCCCTAGGTTCTATCCAAGAAGGGAAAAGGGAAAGGGTTAGAAACCTCTAACTAAAAAAAGACTAAATAACCTTAAACCCCGGGAAGGAAGCGACCCAAGGCCAAAGAGAAAAAATCTGCCCCTTTTCACATCATGGGTTCTCGAACTCCGCATGAAAATTCGCAAATCCAGGACGAAAGAATCGCGGGGGCCGTTTCTGGACGTAAGTAGGAAAAAAAAAAAAAACGCATGAAGGGAAAAGTGCGGCCCATGAAGTCCAGGACTTGGGGGGGAGGGGAAACGGCCC
>Ga0179593_1312105_pt1 | contig 10021 bp, 19 predicted proteins | sample CZODoug2_1_08_16_FD_185931 | JGI IMG/M metagenome (GOLD analysis project Ga0179593, IMG submission 185931) | Vadose zone soil fungal communities from Angelo Coast Range Reserve, California, USA - CZODoug2_1_08_16fungal (PacBio error correction) | ecosystem: Environmental > Terrestrial > Soil >...
CGCAACAACAGGTAAAAAAAAAAAAAATTTTAAAAGAAAAAAACCGGGACTAATGTCAAAAACAGACCGGTACCGGGTCAAAGAAATAGAACCACGAACAAGCCTTCATCTTATAGACAGTAAAAGGAGGGAGGAAGGGGCCTTTATGGGGAGGGAGGAAAGGATATTTCGTGTCCGCCAGGCAAAATAAGGAATAAAAGGGCGGGACCCACGTGGCGAAAAGGGGGAATGGGGGTGCGGAAAGAGAGACCACAAAACCCAGCGGAGGTACAGACGTCAAGCAGGAGTGTACCGTTATTTAAGCCTCAAGAAAATTCCAAACAAGAAAAGGGGGGGTAGGATCAAAAGGGTCCTAGGGGGGGGGGATGGGGGGAGGGCGGAGGGCCCTGCTAAAGTCGTTGAAGTTCGATGAAGAACAGAGTAAAAAAAACTATTGACGCGGTGGGTTGTGGAAAAGAAGGGGGGGGGCAAGTAGGGCCAATCACGGACAGGGAGGGAGGAAAAATTTCGGCAAGGGGGGGAAAAAGATCACCGGATGACACCAAAAGGTTATATTTGGGGGAATGCTAGATTGTCAAGTCAAGTGAGGGCAGAATGGCTTTTCAATAACAAGAAAGGAAGGGCAGCATAAGAGCCTGAGCAAAAGGTAAGTGCCCAAGAACTATGGCGTCAAAGCAAGGGAGTCCAATTGGGGAGATCGTATAAACAGGGGAGGGCTTTGTGGACCTGTGCGGTGGGGGAAAGGTGCAGGACAATGTACCCTACGAATCACATCACACACAAAACAAGGGGGGTCGGTATGGTATTTTGGGGGGGGCAAAAGGGGGTGGGGGGGGGAGAACATCAAAAAAGCTGGGTAAACAAATAAAGGAAGACCGTCCCTGGGGGCTAAAGGTGAAGAACCCGCCTTGGAAAAAATTTGCGTGCGTAAAAACTGGGGGAAGGGGAAAAAAAGAGGGGTGAGAAAAAGGTTGAAAAAACCTGTTTGATTTTAGGGAAGGGGAGGTGTGGATTGACAACATGGGGAAATTACACTGAGGGTAGACTTCGGCCTGGGAGGAGAACTCCATTAGGAGGAATCCGAATAAAAACATTTAGAGAATCACCGTTGGGTAGGGGCCATGAGCACAACAGAACCAGGGAGGGGAGGGTTTAGGAAAGGAAAATGGGGGCCGGAAAAAAACAGGAAAAAGGAGATAGAGGTTGTTGCAAGGGGAACTGCAAGTCTTTGGGGTGGAAAAGAATTTCAAACCAGCCAAAAGGGGGGGGGGGGGGGAAAAAAGATAAATATCGGGGGGGGGAAATACATCAGTAAAAAGTTCTCTAAAACAGGGCAAGGTGGAAATACAACTTTAACAAGAAGAGAAAAATGCATTCAAACGCACAGTTGAGCCCGCGAAGAAAAAATAGGAGGGTCCCGGGGGGGGAAAAAGGAGGGGGTAATAAAAGTCAAACCAAAAAGTTGTTGGGGGTCCCAGTGGAAACCATTCTGGCATTTTTGACCGGAAAGGAAACTTCAAAAAAAGGGGGGGAAGATTTAGGCAGGGTAGAGGGGGGAAAGGGGGGGGAAGCTCAAAAACCAAAAAATACGGGGCTGTTACTGGTCAGGATTTTTGTCAAGAAAAGGTCAACCAGGAAAAACAGAGGATGCAGGAAAGTTTAACCGCTAGGAACAAAAAGACCTTAGGTGCCATCGCCGAGCATGTTAATCAAAAAAAAAAAAAGGGGAGGGGGGGAGGAAGAGAGATAAAAAGGGCTCGGCGGAAGGAAAGAAAAAACTTGGCGCCTCACCTCTGGGAAAGAAAAAGGGAAAATGCAGACGGCGGCAAATTAAGGGTTACCGGGTAGGTATCCAAAAGAACCTAGACCAGGGGGGGGAAGTAAGTATTGGGGGGAAAGGGGGAAAAAGGAAAAAGGGACATATTATAACACGGAAGAAAAGAGCAACGTAAGTGGAAAAAAAAAGGTACAAAGCGGGTTAAAGTTAAAAACAACTTGGCCGGAAAGTACCCTCTGGTTAAAGAGGGTAAATACGTGCGGGCGAGACTAGAGAAAAAGGGGTCCAAGAGATTTTTACAGAGCTAGGGTAACAAAAGGGGGAACCAGTGCTAAAGGCACACGGGAGGATTAATGAAAAATGGGAAAATTGAAAAAAGGGGTGCCTGGGGGTTTGGAAAATCGTCACCAGAAAACGGGGCGGGCGAAAGGGAAAAAAAGTGCTCCTCCTGGGGAGGGGGGTGGGACGGAAGGGGAAAAGAAACCGGTGGGGGGGGGGGAATGGTTTGTCAGGAGTCCCTCCCCACGGAGTGAGAAGGAAAGTGAGGGGGCTGGTGGGAGGAGTTAAAGGGAGAAGAAGGAAAAAGTGCCTAAGAGAAAAATCCGTGGATCATTCTCCGTGAAAACAAAAAAGGATAAAACATGCAAGAGAAATTTAAAAAAGGGGGAAAGAAACCACATGGTTGGGACTGGCAGAAGAACGGACTGTTTCTTCGGGGGAGCGAGGAAAAGGTCTTATTAGGGGGGAGTTGTCAAAAAGCCGGGGCAAGGAAGGGCTCAAAACGGGGGAAAAAATGAAAAATAGAAATTGGTTTTGAAAAGGGGGGGTCAGGGGAGAAAGCACAATTGACGACGGGCAAAAATGAAAAAGCACCGCCTGAAGAGATAAGACAAAGTCCGTGGAAAGTACGAAAAGAAAGTAATTGCAAAAGGAACCTCCATTGGAAGAAAAGCAGAATTGCCTGCAATTTAGTGGGGAGAAAATAACCCGGACCAATACCAAAAAAGGAAAGCTGGAGGAAGGAAGAAAAAATAAAAGGCTGGTGCAAAGAATCCAATCTAAAAAAAAAAATTAACAGGGCAGAAATGGGGGTAAAGAACTAATGGCGGAGACGACCGGGAGGGCCAAGTGCGAAGCGCAAAGGCATTGTAATAAAGTTTTTGGGGGGGGGAAAACACAAAAAAAAGGGGGTTGCTCCGAAAAAATTAATTACGAATTATGGCAGGGACTGCTCAAAAAAGGGAGGAGAGAAAACACAACTTCATGGTTGGGGGAAAAAAAGGGGGGCACGGGTTATAACGAAAAGAAGTGTAATCCTCTGTGTTGGTCGATTTTCCGACATGCGTGGAGAAAGGGGGAGGGGAGGGACATTAGGAAGATGGGGGAAACTCACCGAAAAGTCTAGATAAATTTCCCCACGACAAAAAAAAAAAAAACAAAACAACAAGAAATCCGGAAGGGAAGGGAAAAGTGGGGGCTCTAATTAAATTCAAGAGGGGGGACTCATGGGTGGCGACAACGGGGATTGGTTTATCCTGAGGAACGTCTAAAAGGTTAATTGTGCACCTAATTTTGTGAGCAGGGGAAAAGGAAGAAGAGTAAAAAAAAACAAGACTAAGAAAAGAGGAGATCTGCCAAAAAAAAATTTTGAACAGAGGGGGAAGGGGGACAATACCGGTCAGAAAGGAAAGGGTGGGAACATAAAATATCAAAAAAGACAGACTCAAGAGGAGAAAGAAACCTCTTCAGTCCAAAGGAGCGGATGTATTGGATTGGGAAAGAATGGGGGCAGGCGGGGGTTTGCAAAGAGGAAGGAAAATGAGACGACAAAGACGGGGTGTTAACGAAAAAAAAACAAAACCCCAGCCGATTACATCAGCTCGGGGGAAGAGGAAGCCTCCCCAAGGTCCAAAACCAGTGGAATTGGTTGTCCCGGGGGGGGGGCTTGCTTGGGGGCGCGGACCGGCGAATTAGTAATTAAAAACGAACCCCTGCGGAAAAGGGCTTGCGCTGTGGTTGGGGGAAAACTTAATAGGGCACCATCAAAAAGAGCGGACTTTCACCATTTAGACAAACGAACACGGAAGGAGATTGGGGAGGACAAGAAAAAAGCCGGTTATTTTTGGGGGTGCAGTTCGGTAAAAAGCAGGGAAAAAAGACAGGGTTGGTAGGGGGGCGAAAAGGGCTGGTCACATCTAAAGGAGAAAAAAAAGGCCAGTGCAGAAGGAGGGGAGAAGGTCGTGCCATTCGGGGAAGCGAACTAGGGGGGGGCACAGGACATTCAGGATTTGGAGGGGATATAAAAAAGAAAACCTTCGGTGGGGGCCTGGGGGAGGGGGGGGAGGGGGAAAGTGCTTTCTAAACCGGAGGATCATCACATAGGCAACACAAACCAATGGCGGGGGGGAGGGGGGGGGTGGTGGGGCAAAGTTTGTGGAATAAATATGGGGGAACACCATCATACCTCAACCTTGTGAAGGGGGGGAAAAGGAGGGAAGCCGCAGTTACTATTGCCCAAGAAAAAACTGTTCAACGGGCAGAAGGTGGGAAATTTTCAACTGTTATACAGGGGGGGAGTAATGTTTGTTGAATGATTACAAAGAGGGGGGTTTATCAGGAAACTTTTCGGAAAACTCCAGGAAGGAAGGAAAGACGAACCAAGTTTAATTTAATCTGATCAAACGGTACCATTCCTGAAAAAGGGAAAAAGAGTTATAGCGCCAAAGGTAAAGGGGGAGGAAACCCAACAGATATAAGCCCTCAGGGTTGGGAAAATTTAGCCGACCCGTCGGGGGGGAGATTTCAAAAACCAAAAGGGACAATGGGGGGGGGAAAAATTGGGGATTAAAAAAGAAACGTAAAAAGTTAAACCGTGTAATTTAAGCAACGGGGGGACATTTAAGAACGAATTAAAAAGAGTAAAAATAGCCATAGTACTGAAAGGACTGGAGGGGCCCGCATCATAGGAGGTAACCGGTGAAAAAGGTAATTAAATCTACACCCGAAAAAGGGGTGGTGGGCCCTTTAAATCTTCTGAAGTGAGGGCGTGTACACGTCCACAGGAAGGAGGTTTAGGAGAAGGTAGAAAAAAAATATGGAAACAGAGACTAAAAGGGCAAAAATACGGGAAAAAAAAAAACGGTCAGGGATTAAAGGAAGAAAACTGGAACAATGGTAAAACACAGCTATCTTAAACCGTAATAAATTGGTAAACAATGGCTGATTCACACCAGCGGAGTGCGCACCATTTATTATTGATCGCCAGCAAAAGGGGGAGAAGGGATAACACAAAACGGAGGGGAGTAGAAAGGGGGAGAGAGAAAGGAAAAATACAATTGAGCAAATACAACAAGGGGAAGTCATCCTGGCGTCGGCTTAAGCAGCAAAACGAAGGTGACTGGGTTACTATGGGGAAAGGGGAATAAAAGCCCAACGTGGGGGTTAAAGATGGGGGGTGGCCAATTTGGAGAGGATGAAACAACACATTTACATGATAACTAAGGAGTACAAGGCTCAAGCAAAGGGGAAAATGCAGGGGCGGTTAAAGGGAAAAAAAATGGATTGGGAATTTTAGGACAACGCTTTCAGAAAAGCTATCGAGGGGGAGAGCCTAGTCTCAACTGGTGCAGGGAACTTCAGGTGGTTTTACAGAGTGGTTAGTTACAACGGCACAGGTAAAGATCAAGGAACCACGGTGGAATAGAAAAAGAGGAAACAGATGGGGACGGAAATTTGGAAAACCAGGGGGCACGGGGTGTGAAATCGGCAGACAAAGACGGGCATGATAAATGGAAAACGGGGCTATCGGGGAGTTGGGAGAAGCTGAAAAAAACTAAAACACTGGTTTGGCCTGTTGGGGGGGGGGAAGAGGACCACCCAAGGGTATCAAGAAATTTAAAGGAACTTGTGTAGAAAGAATGTCCGGAAAAGGGAAAAAATCCGAAGGGAAAAATCATGAAAATCAAATAGTGGAGTCTACAAACGTAAAAAAAAAAAACATGAAGAGGAGGGAAAATAAAAAAAGGAGGTAGGCCGGAAACATTTTGGGAAGGAAAGGAAGTATGTACGAGGGAAGTTCCTTCAAAAGGAGCGCCAAAGAGGGTCTGTATTAGGGGAAACAAAGCCGGGGCCTTTGAAGGCTCAACTTGGGCAAAAAAAGAACAAAAGAATGGGGTTTGGGTGATGTTGTTCAAAGTAAAGAAGCAAAATTGAAAGGTGCAACCAAAAGCAACGAAGGGGAGACGGATAAAAAGGGACTGGAACGCAAGGGTTACGCCAGGTGGCGGCAAAACGAAAGTGGCATGAGCTTCGCCAGAACAGGAAAGGGATAGGAAAAAAAACAGAACCAGAAAGGAAGGGGAATGAGGGTCCCTCAAAAAAAATTACGGGCTGGTCAAAGGCAGGAAAGGAGGCAATGGGACAGAAAAGGGGGAAGGAAGCAAGAAGTGGGGGAGTGATTGGGCACAGAGGAAGCGGCCTAAAAAAAACGATCAAGCAGCATTGTATCCAGTGGGGGGAGGGAAACGAACCATTAAAACGAATTATGGGCATTGTGCCCAAAGAAAAAAACATCACCAGGGAGAACATAGGAATACAACAAATGGCAACTTTGGGGGAAATGGGGGGGGAAAAGTGAGGCAACCACGAGAAGGAGTAATCCGCTGGGGTGGGGTGACGATTGAAAAAACAAAGAGGGCACGGTGTGGGGGGCTGGTCATTGAAAAAAGGTACGAAAAGAGAACTATACAATGACCCCACAATACGTCAAGCCGGGATGGGGGAAGAAAGTTTGTATGTATAGATGGAATGGACCTTTCGTGTGGAGTGGGGAGCGACTAAAAGGAAAGTTTGGATCAGGGGGGAATTTAGAGGGGAAGAAAGGGGGGAAAAGATTGAAGGGAAAGGAGAGATACACACAACGGAGGAAAATAAATCTTTTAACCGAGAACCAAATTATTCCCATCTGTAAAGGGGGGAAACAAGTTACCGCATGGAAACAACGGGAACATGGAGGAAAAGAAAAGAAAAAACCAAACAAATGCTGTATAGGAGAAAATGCAAACGACGGACCCTTCCCATTCAGCAAGGGGGGGGGGGGGGGGTGGTTGGTCGAGGGTAGAGAGTGGCGGGTTCTTAAAATAACGTCTTCAGGAAACAAAAGGGCGAAGACTTCGGTTCGAAAGCGCAAACCAAAACAACAAGCTCGTGGACCGTTATTTACGGCCTAAGCCACAGGGCCAAAAACAGGGGAAAGGGATTTGTAGAGGGGTAGGTATGGCTGGAGTGGATCAAAGGACCTAAGGAGGGAAAAAAGTAAGGGGCAGGACTGCACCGGCACTTAACAGGCCAAAGGGCGGAGGGTGGTTGGTGTACCAAGGGGCAAGAAGTTCGTACTATCACGCGTCGTACAAAGTGAGGAAACCATGAGACAGTGTTAAACGAAATCTGGGGGATAAAACCCATAGTTGAACACCGGTATAGGTGGGCGGATAACCAGCATTACCGGCGGAGTTATGAGAAAAGGGCTACTATAACTTATGCACATGGGAAGGGAAATGAAAGGTCCGCAGGCATGCCAATGGGAGGAACCGCAAAGTAAAGAACGATCACAGAAGGGCGTGCCATAATTTGGAGATAGCCACGTAAACCTTCACGGGGTGGACCTGGGGGGATTTGTAAATGGAGGAATGCTTTTCTACTACCTGAAGCAAAAGAGGGACAAAAAAAAAAGGGATCTTGGGGTAGTGGGGGTGGAACAAAAAAACAGGGGGGGAAGGCCAGGTGGACCACCAATGTGCAAGCAGACCTACTTGCAACAGGGGGAAGAACCCGGCAGCTGTGTTACAGTAATTGCAGGAAGTCCAAAAAAAGGGGGAAGAAGAAAAGAGGTGAGTTTTCTCACTGGGTTGACATGTGGGGGGGGGGGGCGTTCTTGAAAGATCAACGATGAGATGGAGGAAAAAAAACTGGGATTTTGTGGTAACTAAGGGGACGGGTCGGAAAGACCAGGGGAGACGCCGAATACAGAACTTAAAGGGAAGAGGAGAATTTGGAGGAAAGGTCCTGCACAAACAACAGGCAAAAAATAAAGACGGTTCGGAAAAGGAAATGGAACCAACCAACACAGAGAAAATAGAGATCGTTGGCCAAGTTTGAAAAAAATGCCGGGCCTGGGGGGGCCCGATTTCAAACCAGCAAAAGGGGTGGGTCCAAAGGTAGAGGTTAACGGCGGGGTCAAGTCGGTACATAATTCACAAAACCGGGAAGTGATAGGAAAACGGTCCAGTTGATACACGCCGGGGGAGGAGAAGGAAAAGAGCAGAGGCCCTGAAGGGGAATCTTAGCCCAAAAAAGCAGAGTAGGTAAAGGGAGCGGGTAATTAAAAATCTACAACGGAAAAGTTTTGTGGGCAAATTGAAAAAGAGGAGGGTGAACCGAGGTACTTCCACGAATAAGGGAGTGGCGATGGGAGAGATAATGTGACAATGAAAGGTCCAAAGATTCAAACTTCAAAGAACTGGTATAGGGGATTTGGAAGATACATCAAAATAAAAAACAGGAATGCTTTAAAAGAGGGTTACAAGAGAGGAAAAAGCGGGAGTGCGCCAAAGGATCAAGAGAGGGAAACGGTTAACAACAACGGAAGAAAAAGAGAGGAGTAAAAATGTTGCTCTATGCAATCAAATAAAAAGAGAAAGAAAGGTGAAAAAAGGGTGAAAATTTAAGGAACTGTAAGCCTCGGATGGAGGCTGAAAAAAAAAGGGTATACTGAAATGCAACTAGAAGTGGGGTAAAGAACGTTGGCCGTTTGGGAATTAACCGTTTCTAGAGACACGAGCCTAAAATAGAGGAAGGGAACGCCCGGTAAAAGGAAATCGTTAAGGGGAAAAATTTTCAGGGATGTGTCACCAAAAATTTCAAAAAAGAAACAAAACTAAATAGGCGGCGCGGGCCTAACCAAAGGTGGCAAAGAGATTATGTTACAGATGATGGGAAAACGAGGGAAAAGAAGTCTAAGAAGTGGCCACACGTGGAAGGATGAAGATGAAACCAGCGAGTAAGGAAATTGACAAAAGGGGGCAGGGGTTTTGAGTCGTAAAAAAAAACGTGAGCCTAAACTGGCCACCGAGGGCTCTAGAGCTCGGGGTGGACAGACCAGAGGACACCCTAAGAAAATCTGGTTTGCAAAGGGGGTGTGCCGGGGCAATACCCCACGTTCCGAGAAGATTGAAAGGTGCTGGGGAGGACCAGGCGGTGGGAACTCGGACGATCGAGATAAAAAAAAGGGGAATCATTCAGAAGGATTTGAAAAGCCAAATTAAGAAAAAATAAAGAAGGATAAAACATGAAAAAAAAAAGACCCGGGCTACCGGAAAAGGGGGGTGAAAAGAAAAGGAAGGGGGAAATGCCGGTGCAAAGATCGCCTGAAAGGTAAGAGTAGGGAGACACCAACCGGATACCTGGAGGGGTAAAAAATTTGCCAAAAAATACCATACCGGAAGTGGGGGGGGGGGGGGGGGGATGTGATTCGAAGGTAGTGAAACACAGTGAAGAAAACGCACAGGAAAAAGCAGGAATGTAGACTATATCCACAAAGAAAACTGGAAAAGCAAGGGATTGGAAAATAGGTAGTCGGCAAAAAACCCAGGAGCGCCCATGAAATATGGCAAGGAATTCAGGGAGCAGGGAGGAATGTAGCCATACCCGCAGAGGTGAAAATGAGGGACGCATCAAAAAAATATAAAATCTGGGGTGGGCAAACATGGGGGCACAAGGGACTCTCCGGTAACAAATATGAAGAAAACGATGGCGGATGGGACTACCGAGAGGCCAAAGGATGGCAAAAAAAAGAAACAATGGGGGGCACAAATTGGTAAAGTGGAAAGAGAACAAACCTGAAGGAAGAATTAAGGGCAGGCGCTGCGCCAAGAAAGACGATACCACACTACAACTGGCCAGGTTGGACTGGTGAACCGGGGTGAGGCCTAAAATACGGTAAAAAAGAGGGGGGGATCCGCGTGGGGGTTTGGGTGTCAGTTAAAGACCAAAGTCCGGGGGAACTGTCTTAAGTGGTAAAGGACGATTGGCACAAACAGCAAAAAGATACATCTACAAGGGGGGAAAAACAAAAAGGGAAGGAGAAGTGTATGAGGAAAATTGGAAAAAGGGTCTGTTGGATAGTTGGAGGGGAAACAGGTGGTGTAAAGGGCTGTACAATTGGAGAGGGCCACTAGAAATTCAACC
>Ga0179593_1337630_pt1 | contig 10021 bp, 9 predicted proteins | sample CZODoug2_1_08_16_FD_185931 | JGI IMG/M metagenome (GOLD analysis project Ga0179593, IMG submission 185931) | Vadose zone soil fungal communities from Angelo Coast Range Reserve, California, USA - CZODoug2_1_08_16fungal (PacBio error correction) | ecosystem: Environmental > Terrestrial > Soil >...
GAAATGGCCGAGGGGAGGTAAGTCGAATGCGAAAGGGGACCTGAAGATATCCGTCGCCGCAAAAAAAAGAAGTCGGTGGTGTTATTACTCTTACTCGGGGGAAATTAAAACCATAACGAAAGAAACACACACACGGCACACACACACGGGGAAGGGGAAGAAAAGGAGGAGCAGAAAGAAGGTTAATTGGACTAAAGTCGATCCGATCCATCAGAGGGGGGAGCCTAATCTTGAAAGAACTCAAATAATTGGGACGAGGAGAAAAAATCTCCGCTGTGGTGCCAGCGCAAAAAAAAATGGTAAAATTCAATAAGGCAATAAAGAACCCAAATATCAAAGTAAGTAAAAGGAAGGGGAGGGGTTTCAGCACACCGGAAAGAAAAGGAACAAGGTAGGAGGAAGAAGAAATATTATACCAAAAAAAAACGGAAATTTAGAGAAAGTAAGTTAGAGGGAAACAAAGAAGAAACCATCACATCAAAGAGCTTAATACAGGGCCGCTGGGCCCGAACAACAGAGAAAGCACGGCAATCGAACATCGGACCAATGGAAAAAGAAGATTCAAGGGGGACAGAGGATAATGCGTAATTCCGGTAGGGACAAAACGCTGAAAAAAAAACGCCGATTAGAAACCGCCGCAATTTGGACGGATCGACAACCAGTCAAAACAAAACATCAGCCTGCAACCACCACAACGTCGCGCGCCAAACTAAAAGCTACCATTTCCAAAAAAAAACACAAAAAGGGGACGACTAAAAGAGGACCGATGCCGAAAAGAGAGAGCACAGACAAGCGAAAGAAGGGAGGAAGAACCTTGATCCACGGCGCTGAATAATAGAGGAGGGAGAAAAAGTACTCTACCGAGAAACGACGAACTCTGGTTTCCTGGATGGGGACAGGATGTGCGAGGACTCGGGCTCTCCTGGGTTCAGAAGCTAAGGAAAACGAAAAAAAAAAAAAAAAAAACACACAAGGGAACGATGCTAATTGGACATGGAGAAAAAGAATAGGCAAAAAAACTCAATCCGAAGAACGCGAAGAGGCAGTCCGGAAGGAATCTACAAACCTGGAAACCGTGGGGGGGGGGTCTTGAATGAACAAAGCAGGAGAACGAAGAGGAGGCCTCCTTAACAGAATCAAGGACACACATTTTTGCCGCAAAGGCAAAGGCGAGGCTTGCAACAAACAAAGAAAATCAACGGGGAAGGATAGGGCCAAGCCATAACCTCACAGATGACTAATGGGCAATCATAGGCGAAATCAAGCCCACTTTAGTGGTGGGACCTTAGGGGTAAAGGGTCATCTGTAAAAGGGGGGGGGATTATTTCCTTACAGAGGGGAAGAGGGGGGGGGGTCAGCAGGTCCACAAAATTCCTAGGGATGTACGAAAAACGTCCAAAGCAGACGGGCTTGCTGAGAAAAAGGAGCAAGGGAAGAAGATACTGACCGGAGGAATTAAGACTGAAGCACCCTAAAAGGGGGAAATTGGGTGGGTGGACAACGAGCACAAGGAGGGGTCCAAGAGGCGAAGACTTATCAGAAAATCTCGAGATTATCTCATCCTGATCGAAATCTCCCAACAGGTCACCCATGCGAGGCAGCCGGTGACGTAGAGCAAAAGGGCGAGTGGTATGGGCGCACAAAAAGGAAAAAGAAACTAAGCAAAGGGAGGGTCAGACTCAAAAAGTTCGTGGACAAAGGATTATGAAAGACTGGAAAAAGCCAGGCAAAGATATCTCCCAGGAGGAGAGGTCACCGAAAAAAGAAAGGTCAGGAAGGGGAAATGGCAACACATAGTCTAGCGTCCGCTTGAAGAGACATTGTCGCGAAGGCAAGGAAGTCGAAAAGGGACGCAGGCAGCTTGGAAGAAAACGGAACATCGACAACAATCTCTTAAGAGGACGTCGTGGTATGGATAATCAGCAAGGCCAGGATGGCCTCAGGACAGAGATGGGGAGGTTCACAGGAGAAAAGGGACAAAACGGCCGGAATTTCAAGAAGATCAAAAAAAAGGCCGTTCGACAACCCTATGTCTGACGGTCCTTATCACCTCCAGGGGGAAGACTAAAAAAAGATCTGGGAATCATCACGAGCACCGGGAGGGGAAAAGGTCTCCACAGAGAACAAGAAGCTCCGAGGAAAATACACTGTCTGAGATCTAAAAGGTAAGCACGTCAATCCGGTGAGGGGGACGACGTTGAAAGAAACCAACAGGTAAAAACAAAAGGAAAAATGGAGAAATGTCTGAAGACCGACTATAAGGGGGAGAAGCTTCTAGGCAGGGAACAGAGGAAAAAGCGGACAATGGTCGCTGCAGAGAAGCGTCAACGAAGACGGGGGAGATGCAAAATTAGCTAGCCTCAGGTCGTCTGAATTCTTCTATCAAAGTAAGAGAGGGAGGGATCCCAAGAGTACAACTAACAAAACAGAAGGCATGAAAAAGAGTCTCGAAACAAAACAAAGGATTAGAACAAAAGAGAAGGGCCATAGGGATAAGGTCTTGGTTAGGAACTGGTAAGGGGCGCTGCCCGCGTCACTCGTCTAGAATGAACTCCCATTAGCGGAAGGGGAGAAGAAGAAAACAAAAGATGTGAATTGGGAAATGATAGTCTCTTTGAAAAGAGAGCCGGAAGCAAACAGGTCGAATGGGAGAAAAAAAAAGTGACGGCCGAATAATTCTACGAGAAATGTTGAAGTCGGGGAAAAGTCAAAACTGCACAAACCGGAAGAGGCAGTAAGGCGGGAAAAGATCAAGGAAGAAAATGGGGTATTTGTGAAGGAGCGATGGGGAGCGTCTCGCGAAAACTTGCCTTTGTGACAAAGGGTGGCTCCATCGTGGGAAATAGAAAAATTCACCGAAAGGGGGACAGCCGTCCGCAAGGGGAATGTACACGCCGAAATGGGGCAGCACAGAAACGGAAGGGTCTTCGAAGGGGGGAGAAAAAGGGGAGTCAAATCCAGGGAGGGATTGGGTCCCAGACATGGGCAACAAAACAACAAACAAAAAAAGCGACTTAGCGGAGTTGGAAGGGGAAATCATGAGGAAGGAAAGGCGACCGGGAAACGAAGAGGCGAGTAGTGAAAAAATCAAATGATAGGAAAAGAGTTTCCTAAAAACAATTCACCTCTTGCTAACAAAGCTTGCGGGGGAAGCGCTCTCAAGGAAGGCTGGAGCCGCGAACTGCAGACCTCCCTTGAACGCCGGTGGTGAAAGAGAAGGGGGAAACGTTACGTGTCTCTCGCGCAAAACTCAAAAAAAGCGGCCGAAGTCACCGGAAGGTGCACGCCATGGACCGGGCGGGCGTCGGAACAAAAAAAAAAATAGGCAAGGGAGATCTGCTGAAAAGCTTCAAAGAAGGCATAACGGTACTTGAAAAACTTCGTCAAAAAAAAAATTTCGCCAAACAGGGAAAAGCGATGATTCGGTTAGCGGGGGAAGATCAGGAAGACAGATTCAGACCAAAAAGCTCGGAGGTCGCAGGAGGGGAAGGAAGGAACCTGACGTGTTATTTACAAAAAAATTGGTTACATGACGAGGGGATTAGGACTTACCCAAGAATGTAACAAAGGACCTGGTACACCAAGAAAGGTGGAAAAACTAACGGGGGAGGATCGTTAGGAAGAGATGGAAAAATCTATCGTACGTTTCCACAGTAACAAAAAAAACGCTGCAAGGTATTCGGCGCAGAATAATAAACCCAGGTCAGGCCACAACGGACGGGGGGGGGGAATCAGGAGTAGGTGAGCTAAGCGAAAACTCGGAGATACACGTTACACAGGGAAACTAGCCGCAATGGCGGCTGTACGACTGCATAATAAAAAGACGGTTGATTCTAGTGAGGAAAATGGGAGCCGCGCGGGGATCGGTACAGTCGAGAAGCGGCCGTGTGGGGGGGGGAGAGACGTCCATTGGGGAAATAGCAGGGAGAAAAACAGCAAAAAAAACCTCCATAGTAAAGGAAACTAATACATTCCCCACCATATTAGTCGCTGTATCGGGAAAAAGAAGAACTCCGCAGCGAAGGCGGAGGCGAAGGATGGGAAAGTTTTCGCCGCGTAAGGGGTAGTGTCGGGAGAGAGAGAAATTTCTTAAAGCTTAACGAGCAAAAATTGTCTTCCGCCCGAGAACAGTTAGGAAAAAGGTCGACTGAAGAAGTCCTGTGTCGGGCTCGACGAATGTGGTGTTTAGAAGGGCAAACCTTAACAGGACGTCGTCTCGGGGAGGGGAAAAAAAAGGAAAAAAAATCCTATAGAGCATCGGCGGGTTCGGGTTTGACTGCGCGATGAAATTCAAAAAGAAAATCGATGGCCAGGAAGGGAGCGTCCGAGGGGGGAATGCAAAGTCTCGATAAGGGATGAGGCCGTGATCTGGAGGGGGCTGGACCATAGGACGGGGAGAGACAGGTCATTATGGCGGATAGACTCAAAGCAGAATCGTGGACCGTTAAAAGGGAAGGAGCTAGGAAAATTACAGGAGGCCTCACATATGTCTTCCGAAAAAGGGAGTCAAGATGGGGGCCGGGGACCAACCACGCCGATCGGGAGACCGGAAAGCTGAAGAAAGATAGGGTGAGAGGAGAAAACCCTTGGAGTTCCTGGGAAAGGGCTTCGTCTTCCACCCCCATCCCTGAAGAAAGGCTTAACATCGACCGCCACCGAGAAAAGCGTACAAGGAGGAGAAGAAGGGATTGCTAATCGCTTTAGAAGTCAGAAATCGAAAGGGAGAGGGAAGCGGAGAGGAGGGCTGCAAAAGGGCAAAAAGACACGTGGAGTCTGGTTGTAAGTCGGAATAAAAACCCCCTGACACTCGTCGTCTGTTGAGGGGAAAAAGACGTAAGGATTGCAACGGGCGATTGGAAGAATATAGCCAGGGCAGGGGAAAGAGCTCTCAACAAAAAGAAAGGAAAGAAAAAGAGATGAAGAAGCTCAGGTATTGAGAAAGTCCCTTTAAAGTAGACAAAGTCAAGGACAGCCCAACAGCACGAAACGAAGTGTGTGGGCAAGGAGGGAAAGGACAGTCAACCTGGGACAAACCCAGACCAAAGAACCTATGTAATTCTTAAGGGGGGACATTGAGCAAAAAAAAAAGCCGTTAGGGCGTGCCATCCGGGGAAAGGGAGGGAGAAGAATGGCGCCAAAAAAGGCGAAAATCAACTGACGACAGTCCAGGCAAGGAAGCGTCTTCTCAGAATAAGTGAGGGGGGAAAGGGCAACAAAGGCAAAGGAGAAGAAGGGGCCCAGACAAACAGAAATCGAAAAAGTCGGGCAAAGGAGGTTGGGCAAAAAAAGGACAACAGAAGACTCAAGGAGTCTGAGAAACATATGGCCGCGAAAACGAACAAGTCGGGGGCAAAGAAGTCATTTCAAACCGGGGACAACGATGAACGCTCGTCAGAAAAAGAAAGGAGGAACGCCGAACGGAAGGTCCGAAAAGAAAAAATCAAAAATCGAAGAGGGGCTTACGAAAAAACTAAAGGCACGCCAAAGGAACCCATCTATGCGGGGCGAGAGGGGAAGAGCATAAAAAACCCACAGCCGCAAATAACATCAAATTCAAAAAACCTGGTGGCGGAGAACCGATAAACAAACGAGTTAAAAACAAGGAAAACCAAGACTCGCGCGCAAAAGGAAGAGAGGGAGACTTCGGATCAACCCCCACGGGTTAGCCGGCAACTTGCTGAAAAGAAGGTCCGCAGTGCCGCCAAGAGACGAGAAGGGAAAAGACCCGGACACAAGATCAAAGTGCATCCCTGAGCAAGGGAGGGCAGGATGAGATTTGAATGGAAGACTTCCGAACCTGACAGCTCCTAGCTGGGTGTGAGGAAGGCGCTGTCACAGTGGGATCGGAGGGGAGCATGGGTTCAACACTATCGATATTAAGGAGTGGGGGGGGGACGAGAAAAAACACACAAACTGAAAGCAGATCTAAAAAAAAGTTAAAAACATATAATAGGAAAAACCTGGGTCTCAAATGAGCAGAGCCATAAAACACGAAAGAACTCGATCAAGATGAGTGGGAAGAAGACAAATCCTGAGAAGAAAGTTGCAGGGCAGATTAAATTCTAAACTGGGGCTAAGGGAAACGCCCTAACATAGGTAAGACGGAGCAATTCCACAACTAGTGGGACGAACGGAGGCGCTATGGGAAAAAAGAGGAATCAAAGGACATAGGGAAGAAGAGCCAACCAACTGAAAGATAAACAGGAAGAGGGAAAGGACATGTCAAGCCAGAGGGAAGCTGTAGGAACGTCCTGGGTACAGGCCTGTTGGAAGTCTGGGGTGCCAGAGAAACGTCAGAAGTGGGGGCAAGTCACACCGATGGATGAGGGAAAGCAACTCTAAACGATCGGAAACTTGGCTTAAGGGTAATTAAGGCATCAAAAAGAACCTCGGCAATAATCAGAAGGGGAGGGGCCCATTTTTGTGGGGGGTTTTTATAAAAGTTGGGGGGGGGGGACTGACGAAGCCGAACAGTTCGGTCAACCAGGCGGCGGCCAGAAGGAGAAAAGAAAAGGCGCTATGAAGTATCTCATACCGCGTACTAGCTGAACGCAGGCAACATACTGGGTCATGTCCGTTGAGTGAGGAAGCAGTAGGAGGACGTGATCTTGGAGCGAGAACGACGCGTCAAGTAAGCAAATGACGGGGAAGGTCTCAAAAACGAACACGTATGAGGAGGGAATGCAAGCTGACCTCGATTAAAAATCTGCGGACCGAGAAATTAGAAGGATTCACCTCAATCTGGCGTAGGGAAACTATTTCCCGACAAGTAAAAATGAGGCGAGGAAGAGTTGCCGCGAAAAGAATTCAGATATGGTCTAAACGGCCGCCGATTCCGAAAAACCGAAGGAGGAACGCTAAGTCAATTCTGTAGTGGAGGAGGACTGGAAGGACGGCATGGGAGGGGGGAGACAAGAAACGGTTAGAACACATTGCACCGGAATCAACCATGCGCAAGCACCAGGGAAAGATTTCCTTCGGCATATCCGAGGACAAAAAAGATAGAGAAAGGTGCTAAATCAAAGAAGGATGGGAAAGCTCTAAGGCCGAAAATCTGGAGAACAACAAGTAACCATGAAAGAAAAGAGGGCCAAAGGAAGCCGAGAAGAAGATCGAAAAGGAGGCAGAAGGGATAAAATACAAAGGGGAAAAAAGCGCGAACTTCCGAAACTTCAAATAAAAGACTGGGGGGGGTTCTGCAGGGGGGACGAAAAAGAGGTCAAAACAAAATCAGTAGGGGGATAATGGTATCTTCAAAAGAAAAAAATGACAGACAAATTTTAGGGAGGAAAAACAGCCTCGCGCGACGGCCCGCGCGTGAAAAAAGGAGGGATGTTCCGGCGACAAAAAGAACAAAGGACGGCAGTCCTAATATCACAATTTACTGCCCGCATACTCGGTCGGCAACGCAGCGAGGGGGGGACCAACGGGGAAAAAAGCAACGGGGAGAGGACAGATCCAGAAAACAAAAAAGGTTAAGGGGTGGGGAAAAACAACGGGGGTTTTCAGGTTTGAAAAATAGAAATAAAGCCCGAAATTGGTTACAACGTTGGGACAGGAGAGCTGAGAGCGGAAAGAATTAGACGGAGTAGAGAGTGAAATTAGCCTGAATTGTCTCAGCAAAAAAGAGTAGATTGCGCTTCCGGAGAAAGAACAACATCTCGTGGGGGACAAGAGCTTGGCCGCTCGCAGAAAAGGAGCGAAATTAGGGAACTTATAAGATGTCAGGAAGAAGAGAATTCTAAGTAGAAAGGGGTTGGGTACCAAATCGAACACTGCACTACAAAAAAGGACAGAGCATGAAGCAGTCCTTCGAGTCGAATAAAAGTTGAAAAGGTGTGGAGGACGGCGTACGTGAGGAGGGAGGGGGATATGTCGACCTTTTCCATTCAGGGAGTGAAGGTTAAATCGAAGTCGGAAAGCCCAGTGCTCATTCCGGCCAGCCCATGAGGGGGTTCGGGGAAGGAAAGAAAAAAGGAAACGGGACGTGAGGGGGGGACAAAGGTACTTTATAAGGGAACAGACACAATAGGTGAGACAAAACCCTGAAGACGTCGCCACAAAAAAGAAAAGGCGGGAAGCGCATTGGGTTAAGTTGCAGGAGTGAGCAGTAAAAGGGCGGTGACCGAAAATTCGATACGCCAGGTGACGTCGGAAGGGAAACGATCGAAGAGGGGCCGGAAACGAAAGCAACTAAGGAGACGTATTGGGCGGTGGTCTCTCACATTCGGGCAGCGGGAAAGCAAGCGTTCAGACATCCTTGACAAGTACGGGGTTGACATAGGAAACAGAGTTTGCGAAAAGTAGTCAAGGCGCCAACCAATCACGAACACATAGAAACCCCCACCACCCAGCCGCACGTAAAAAAGACGGAACAACAGGGAAGGGCGGAGGGGAACTCGCAGGATGGGAAGAAGGCATCTCGATAGATGGGGCTAAGCTGAAACGAAGAAAAGGGCCGGGCGCGTACAATCCAAACCAAGGGGGTCGGGGGGGGACAAAAAAATTTGACGGAGGAGGGGAAAGTATGTATGATCTTGACATGAAGGAATTCAGACCGACTTCAGAAAAGAAGAACGGGAGAAAACTGAAGGACCATAAATGGAAGGGTTGATGGGACCGCAAATGAAAGGAGAGTGGATCACAGACAGGAAAAAATAATAAACGCATGACCCCTTTAAAACCGGTACACAAAAAACGGGAACTTGACGGGAAAAGAGATTGAAAAAAAGAAGAAAGGTTGCCCGGAGCAGGAGAAGGAGGCAAGATGAAACAGGGGGAAGGACGACAGTCGTGGGAAGAAGAGGAAGTACGTTGCAGGACCAACCGAGGAATGGCTCAGGCACGAGGGGGGAGGGAGGGCAGAACGCCCTCTCGGAGCTGCGAAGGGGTCAGAGAACTGCAGAGGGACGTATCGAAGTGCGTCTGGAAAAGCTAAATCTAGAATTAGGATGGGTCTTCGCAAGCCGACGGGGAAAAAGCCTAAGTTAGAGGACAGCGTAGGGGGTGTTGGTTGTAAAAGAAAGAAGGTTTCAGGCAATGCGAAACGTCCAAAGAACGGGAGCCAAACAGAATACAGCTAAAGAATAAAAAAATGTGGGGGAAGTTCGGTCGGAGATGGTCAGCGCCATAGGGGGAACCGGGAAAATTCAACGACGCGTCCTGGAGGTGGGAGGGCGTCTCGAGGAAGCACGCGACAAATTCGGCAGGTGCAGGCCGCGCCGCAACTGGTGTGGGACTGCGCAAGGTCGATTTGAAAAAAAGTCGCGAGACAGGTGGTTAAGCTGGAGGGGAAAATCATAGGAGCAGGAACCAGGTCGGGAAAAAAAAAAAAGGCGCCGGAAGTAGGAGCAGGGGGAGGTACAAAAAGAGCCGTTTGTCTGAGAATCAGGGGCGTCAAACGCCTACATCGAGCCCAGTCGTAAAACGACGTTGGCAAGAGGCAGGGCTCGGCGTAGGACTCCTTGAATAGGAAATGTTTGGACCAAAAAAAAGTAACCCTCAGGACTGGGGAGGATCGGAATAGGGCGGAAGAGGGGGTACAGGGAAAGAATGATCTCGACTCCTTGGGAGGAAGCGATGGGATGAATCATAAAAGTTAGCAGAATTGATGTGGAAAAGGGTTCGTGCACCAAAAAAATCTGATACGAATCAAAGAAGGAGGCGAGAGAATTGGGTGATATGCAGGCAAAAACGGGAAGAGGGCCTTGGGGGGGACAAGGGTCGGGCAGGCAAAAAAAGCCAATCAAGTAGGGGGAGGAAAACTTCGCCAAAAAATGAGGGAAGGTTCACACTTCGGTTCAGGCCGGGAGGAATGGCGAGATGCAAACAGGCAGTCTGACCAAAGGGCAACGAGATTTAGGAGAAAGGACCGGATATGCACCGGCGCAGAAGCACGAAAATTCGTCATTGTGGAAGACTGCGGCATCGCCTTACACAGAAACCCTTACTGATCGGGAGGGTCTTACCTGGCTCGAGACTGCAGGTGCACCCGCAGGGAGGAAGTAGCCGCCGGCCATGC
>Ga0179593_1608216_pt1 | contig 10021 bp, 16 predicted proteins | sample CZODoug2_1_08_16_FD_185931 | JGI IMG/M metagenome (GOLD analysis project Ga0179593, IMG submission 185931) | Vadose zone soil fungal communities from Angelo Coast Range Reserve, California, USA - CZODoug2_1_08_16fungal (PacBio error correction) | ecosystem: Environmental > Terrestrial > Soil >...
GGTCAACTCTCTGGAAATTGTAACCTTTGAGAAGTATGAAGGCAAAAATTGCAAACAAAATTTAGATTACATCAAAACCCAAGTGAGACATACGAGGTGATCTAAGGGTGGAAAAGATTTTCCTTACTTGAACGCAGGACCTTTCCAAGGAGCTAGCTGAAGCGAGGGGGGTCTGGCCCCCTTCAGACTCCCAGCATAGTCCCGAGATCCTATTAGGTTTACTCCCGGTTTTTTAATGGGCACCGGTGTACCGTCACGTGAAATAGTCCCGACTGGGGGGGGGACGAGCAAAGAGGGATGGAAATATGAGTTATCTAGGTAAGAAATAGGGGGAGTCAGGGAGGAAGGTACAGGGAGCTGTATGGGGGGGGGATTCTAATACAGAGGGGGCCAACAACTCTCACTTGTAATGAATCAGGGTCTCTGGTTCGGGACTAAAAAAATTTTGGGCGGCAGCGATGGACGGGGAGGCGCGTCGATCATCAACTGGTTCCTTCCTTGGCGCCGCCCCAGCAAGGAGGGCAGTCCGGGATAAAACAAGGGAGAGCCTTGTGTCATGTGTCTCACATGCATTCCGGAAAGGCGTGAAAACAAAATATGCTCATCAGATGAAGGACCAGGTTGGGCGGTCATCATTCGGGGGGAGAAGGCAGCTGAGGGATTGGCAGGAGCATGATTTTACAAGGACCAAAATTAATCATGTCCGGAAAGGGGAGCACAAAGAGATACAAACTAACCGAAGCTCCATAAACCTAAAACTGGACAGAAGAGAAGAAGCACTTAAGGGACTGGGTCTCTGAAAGCCGGAGCCCTGGTAGGGCGCCACCGAACTCCCGCCCAACTCAAAAAAAGGTTCCGGGGGGAATAGAGCCCCAGTCAAGATCGGTAGGATTGGGGACGGGCTGTGCGGAAATGAACAGAAAAAATGAAAAAATGAACCTTTTCACATGTATCCATCCAGAAATTACTCATGAGACAAAAAAAAGGGGAGGAAACAGCAAGGCCTCATGAGGATCTCGCCCTTCTTTGGTGCGGGAGTCCGCGGAGCCTCTCGATGGCGGAAAAGACTCGCACCTTTAGGGGGATGGAGGAAAGGACGGAATGGGACAGGAGGTGGCCGTGGCAACGAAGGGAGGAAATCGCAGGGAAAGAGATAAAAATGTCTTCTCTATCGCCACTCGTCACGGCGGAAGCGCTGGTGATCAATGGAGGGGTGTCCCAGTGGAGGGTCGAATAGAAAGGGGGGACCAGTGCCGTGTGAGAGGGAAGATGAGGTCATGGAAAAAAGAGGAGAAGGAGCCGAAGAGGGAGAAGAAAAAAGGTCGAGGAGGGAGGAGGGGATGGGAAATTCTAAACCATTTCTATGGATAGTCGTACGGGACAAGGAAAAATCGCCCTGGGGGGGAAAAAGCAGGGGGTGGAAAGTCAGGGGGGGGGGGAAACCGCCTTACTAGGGAAGGGCTCTCCAGAAAGGGGGAGAGGGAAAAATAGATATTGCCATAATCGAGAAGGTAGCGCGACAAAGACCGGACGTGGAAAGAGAGTAAACACCCGACGAAAGTCTGGAAAAAAAAGACTAAGAAAAGAAGGGGGGGAAATTCCCGAGAAGCGGGAAACGACGAAAAGAAATAGAAAGAAAGACATCTTGAGGAGAAGGGAGAAAGGGTAAAACAGCCAAGGTCGTGAAAAATTTCGACAAGGGGGCACGGAAGTTCGAGAAACCGGGGGGACAGGATGAAAATATCAGACTCGAAAAGCCTAAAGTGGGGCATCGGATAAGGGAAGATATGAGGGGGAATTGAAAGATAAAGCCTGATTTGCCTCTGAGCCTTGGGCAAGGAGGAAGGTCGAATGAACACGAAAAAAAAGAGGTTTTTTAAAATATGAAACCAGTCCAAGATAGGGGCCTAGGACGCTCAACCCCGCCGAGCGAGACAGAGGGAGACGACGCAGGGATGGAGGTCCATTCTGTGCTAGCCGTTCTAAGGCAAAAAACCGGTAACGTGGTGCTGGGGTCATTACTAACAGCCCACAAAATTCGTTCCCTGTAAAAGAGTCAAGGTGGGAGCTGGTTTTCTGGGTCAGGGAGGAGGGGGAGACGGAGAAACCAAAAGGAGAGTTCGGGGGGGGATCGGGAAGCAACTTTTACGGTAGGGAAGTATCAGCTTGAAAAAAGAGAAGGGACTTAAGGTAGGGGAAGAAAGAGGAAATCCGCGCGCAAAGCCCGCCCCATCTTGCACATGATGCACATGGCAACGGGGCGCAGCGGCGTCGAGGGGGGGATCGGGGGAAAGAAGGTCGGGGAGGAAAAATGTACATTCACCAACCGCCGGGCGGGGTCTTACAAAATTGAGAGGGCTATAGGCTCAAGGACTTGCCACGGCCGCATGAGGAGGGACGCAAAAACTTCAAGGGAGGGGGAAACCCAAAGTGGGGTCCTGAAGGAACCGTGAAAAATCCTTGTGGTCTTGCACCGGTGGGGCGCTCGCTCACAGAAGGGAACGAGCAAAATCGAATTGAAGGTAGGGGGAAAAAGGAGTCATCAGACGATAGGTGAAAAGAACCGGTTGAAAGAGGTAAAAAAGGGTCAGAAGGTAGCTCCTTCACAAACAGTGGACCAGATGATCTTCACCACAAAGGGAAAAGGAAAGTGAGCGAGGTCCCTTGGACTATTGCGGGATCCTGCGGGGAAAAGAAACTTGGGGGAAGGGGGTCCGAATGGGGAGGCTTGGAAAGAAGAGGGCCATTGACAAATATTATTTAGCCCTTTGGGGTGGACCGAATGGGATACCGGCCGCCCGGGGTGACGAATGAGACAAAGGGTCCACGCACTAAAAGAGATGGGAACCGTGGGAGAAGGGGACCGTCAAGGGAGAAGTCCGAGAAAGCACTATCCTCGTGATGCAATTGCGAAAGGGGGGAGGAACATGAAGTGGCAAAACTAGGTCGGGGAAAGGGGTTCTAAACAAGCCGCGAGGACGGGTGGGAGGGTAAGTAGCTGGAATAAGGGGGCGGAAAAAAAATTTGTGCACGGGCGGTGTCGAGGTAAAAATCGGATGAGGAAGGGGGTCAGAAGCATGTTCTCTATGTCCGCCTACGGGAAAGGGGAACACCCAAAAGGGGAGGTCGAAGAGTCTAATCGATTCCAACAACCTCATGCAGAGGGAAAGGAGGCGATCAAGAAATTAGGATGATTTAAAAAAAAGCTTCGAGGGGGGGAGCTGGAAGCAGGGGGAATTCGAAAAGAACTTGGGAAGGGAGAAATGGAAACCAAGGTCATCTCCTTCATACCAAAAAGGGATTGGAAGCCAAGAGTCGTTCGGGCGTCCGCAAGATAAAGCCAACGACAGAAGGTTAATGGTCGCACGAGAATAATTTAGAATTGCTACGACCTTCATATCAGGGGGCGAAAGAATCGAACGAAAGGTTGGAGCCTCCTAGAGGATGAACCAATTCGGGAGGGGGATTGGGCAAAAGGGGGAAATTGAGCCATCCTTCGCCCCACAAGAATAAGGCTATAGGAGAGAGTCAAACCCGCAGAGGGGGATGTCGTAGAGGAAAATGATTGACAAGGAAGGTGAAAAGAAAAAGAAGAAAGGACGAAGGGGTGTTGAAACGCTCCCTCTTCGGCATTGTCAGACAAAAAAGGAATAAAGAGGCAGAGGGGACATAAAACCGTGAACTGGGGAGTGGTGTGGAGCAACAGAGGGGAGAGCATGGCAGGTCGCGGGGTAATGTTATAATTTCTAGGAGTGATGGGTCGACAAAGCATTAAAAAAACAATTGTCGCGGCGAGAGTAAACGTGGATTAAGCAACTTCGGAGGCATTATTAGTTGGCTAAACCGGCCAAGTTTCTAGGGGGACTAGTAACAGTGACTGTGTTCTATTCTTGACAGGAGATTGAGGCGGGTAGCTAGGATGTGGGAGATGGCCTGGGTCCGGACCTAGTTCCCGATCCGCCCGTTCCAGCCGACGGCAACTACGGTCGGGGGCACGTTCCGAACATGAGGTGGTCTCTTGTTCAACGGAGAGGGGGCAAATATGGGGCAAACTATTTCACGTGGGCAGAGAAGAGGGGGGTCCACCGGCGGAAAGGGAAAAAGGGGGGGGACGGGAAGCAATCCCGAGATTCCCTCTCAGAAGAACACAACGGGGGGAAAGCCTCTTCCCTGAGCTTTTTCTCATCTGGATCAGAGCGTCCGGAGCAAGCCGGGGAAGACAGGGAGATAAATCGAATAGAAAAGGAGTTGGACGAAGGAAAAAACAGTAATAAGAATACCTTCGGTGACTCTCCAGGGGGCTCATCGGAACAGACCCTATCTCAGTTGTGGGATCGAGGCACGTCTGATGCGGGGCCAAGAGTTGTTCGTTATCTCGGGGAGAAAGAGGGGTCCTCGGATCCGGCTTATTGAGGTGTAGCGGGGGGGTGGTGAGAAGGAAAATGGGTGCACTGGAGGTCTCAGAGGGGAGACAGGCGGGAGGTAGATGCTCAGACCCCCAAACAGGGAATGGGAGGCATGTCCTACAACGGGGGGAGAGATGGTGCTGATCAAGGAGCGATATGAAAAAGAGATATCCCCAATATGGGGTAAGAGCATATAGAGGGGGGGAAGGCTCCAAAGGTAGGCGGATAGTAATAGGGGCCCATAGGGGGGAAGGGGGGGACAAAAGAGAATAACCAGAGGACAGGGCCACGCCAGTTCGAAAAAATAAAATCCCAAGGGGGGACACGTACCTCTTGACTTCGGCCTGGAAGGGCTGTGCAACCGGAAGAAGCCGCAACTTCTGAAATTACACGAAGAAGTCCCCGTAGCTGTGAGTGGAACTTGTATCTCATTGGGGAAAACCACTTCGGGAGCAAATCTCGCGAAAAGGGGGGGGAAGAGGGAAGACAGAAGAAGAAAATATGAAAAGAACCGGGGAGAAGGGAGAACTGATCCATAAATCAATTGGCGCGGGTGAAAAAGGGGGCAAAATAAGGTGTTGAGGGCACCTGTAGGGGAAAGTGGGGGTCAGGGGAGACAATGTGAGAAGCAGAGGGGGGGAAAACTGGTTAATCACAGGTCCGCAGGAGGAATAAGAGAAAAAGGGGGGATAGACAAAAAGACTTAGGGAAAAAGATGCAGCTTGTATTGCCTTTATTTTGGGGGAAAGGGAATTTCCAACTCGGCAAGAAAGGTCTTACCGGGGGAGGAAACACCGGCAAGTGAGAGGGGCTCTGGTTACTAAAAATGTGATCGGGGTGGCGCCCGATGGAATATGAGCTTCGAGGTTAGAAAGGTAATAACTATCTTGATTGGGGGCAGATATTTCATGATAGGTTCCGGGAAGGGGGTGGAGAGGGCAGCTCGCTGGCGACCCAAAAGTACAATGAAAGGGTTGAAGGAGGACAGCTTATCGGGGGGTTAAATTGGAATGACATGGGCAAAGGAAAGGGGGATACTATGGAAAAGGAGCCAAGCAGGGGCTAAATACTCCATACTATGGCAAAGGATCGCCGTCCTGCTCTAAGTAGGGGGGGTGGCAGAAAAGAGAATAACGATCGTGAAATGGGGGAATGGTGGGGGGTTTTTGTGGGGGTGGGGGGGGGGGGGGGTGGGGGGTGGGGGGGGGGGTTTGGGGGGGGTTTGGTTGGTTGGGGGGGGGGGGGGGGGGGGTCGGGACTGAGTGAGCGACATGCTCGGCTTACCCAAAGGAGAAGGATTTAAAAGGACCGTAACAACTCTGTGTCAACAAAAAAAAAGTTGACCTGCCAGCGAAGGGGAACAACTTGCCATAACGGGGGAAGGAACTGCAAGGGGACTTGATGAGGCCCGGAGGACCATGCCTGCGACTGGAGGGAAATTTGAGAAAAGAGGGAATAGGGGAGGGGCGGGGTCGGGAGTAGGGGAAAGCAGGAACGGAGGGGGAGAGGGTCCAAAGACTGGGGTTTAAAAAAACAAAGGAAGGTCAAAAAACACGTTCTTACCCAATAAAATGGAAAAAAGCCGCCAACCGAGAAATAATCTGAATGCAATTGCCGATTGGAAATACGTCACCAAAGAGGTGACAAAAATGAGATCCAGGGCATCAGGGGGAAAAAAAGGGAGAAAAAAAGTACTTCCAATTTACCAGCCTACTTGCGGTAAAGTACTTCGGAGTGTGGAAGAAACCTTGGCAACTTCCCGAACGGGGTAGGGACCGAGGGAGTCAAAATCATAGGAGATGGGGGAGGTTAGGGAAAGAGAAAATCGGAGGAACTTCTCTGTTGGTGGAAGGGGGAGGTTTCAAAAAAGAGGCAGGAAGGAAAGGGGGCCATATTTGAAGGAACCGCCACTTTGGAAGGGCACAAATCAAGTGGGGGGGGAGGACGCTGACGATAGAGAAAAGGCGGGGAGAAGGGGACTAAGCGCCAGAGCAATTGCTAGTCCGAAAAACGGACTCGGGGGAAGGGAGCCTTCGAATGCGGGAAGGACACAGAAGGCACCGAGCAGCAAGTGAAGAATAAGGGGCAAGCTGGGGAGAAAAAAATTTAGGGAGGAGAAAGGAGGGGCCAAGTACTCATGTCCTTAGGAGCTCAAAAAAGGGAAGCCTCATCCGAAAAAAAAGGGGGCGCAGACGACGAAGGCCTGAAAAAAAACTAACAGCAGGCCATCATGGGTATTCAAAAGAGAGTCGAGAAGGGAGAAAAAGACATCTCAAAAAAAAAAAGAAAGGTACCAGGAAATTCTTGTTCTTTCGAATGCCGCACAAAAAGGAAAGGGAACCCAAAAAGGCCACATAAAGGGGGGTAAGAACCAATGGGCACAGCTAGAAAAGTCTCCGACCGAGGGAAAAAACCTTAGGGGAATAGGGATCTATGGACTGCACGCTCCTCTGAGTCACAGATTTAGAACGCCGTTTACGCAAGGAGGGGGGGCCGCGGGAAAAGCCGTTCCAGGCAAGCGCCAGGAAGGATCTCGGAAGGAAAGGAAGGCAAAAAGAACTAGTCGCGGTTGATCATGTCCTGCTATGCTGGGAAAAGGGGCTGGAAAGAAGAGAAAAGGGAGGGCGGGCCTTGTCGAAATTTCAAGGGAAGGAGGGGGGGAGGGACCCACCTCGGAAGGTATAAACTAACGATGAGAGGCGGGGTGAGAGGAGGAAACTGAGGGGGGAGACGCCGAACCATATGGCTTCGTCATACTTGGAAGAGGGGTCCATCAGTGGGCCCACGTCCCCGGGGGTGCGCTAAACCTTCTCGAGCTGGCCTGAAATCAGAAAAAAAACGGAGGAGGAAGATTGAAAGAGAGGGAAAAAAGGAAAAGCCCAACCTGACTTGGCCACGCACTCGTGTACACCCGGGCGATGCAATTAAGAAAAAGAGGGGAAAAAAAATTGGGGAAAGGCGGCGCAAAAGAACTCAATGTAACTACGAGGTCGCCCGACAACGTTGGCTCAAGAACGAGGTGGTCAACGAATAAAAGGGGAAAAATTTCGAAAATGAACATTCGCACAGCACCTGGACAGCATCGAAAACTGATCAACCCGGAAAAGAGAAGGCGGGTGTAGGAGGGGCATGATCGTGAGGGGGGGGAGAAAGGGCTGGATGAGGGAGGCCGGGGGGGGGGAGGATGGTTCACTTCTTTATGGCTACAACCTCACGGGGAAAAGGGGGTAAGAGGCGGAGCAGTGAAGATATAGTTCCGATTTACGGGGGGAGCAAAACCGGCAGAAAGAAGTCGACAGACGCTGAGGAAAGTATCTCATTTCTTGCTTGCGAGTTGGAGGTCATCGTCATTCTTGCTCCAGGGATGGTCAAAAGGGAAGGGGGGGGAGTTGGTAGCATTACGAACATCCCAAAATAGCGGCTAAGAGGGTCTGGAAGGGAAAAGGTTTGGGGGGGGAAAAATGCGCGATAACGTGCGAGCGGGGAAAAAAGACAGAGGATGGGGGCGCGAAGGGTCTTGCGGCTTCGTCGGGGTAGGTTATAAATGGGACTGGGGGAAAACGGAAAGGGGGGGTCAGCGGGGGAGGATCGGACATGAAAGTTGTGAACTCCTTGCAAAAATCAAGACGCGCAAAGGCGTCTCCCCAGCAGGGGCAAAAAAAGGAAGGAGGACTGCAACTGCCTGCTCGGACCATGGGACCTATGGGGGGGACTCGGAACCTTCGAAGGAGAGGAAGGAGAACATTTTATCTGAATAACGCAACTTGCCACTCAGAACTGGCGAGGAGGAAACAACGGCAGACATTATCAAGAAATGAAAAGAGCGTGGGGCAACGCCAGGTTGCAAAGGGGGGAAGTCAACTCGAAAGGAAAGGCACGAGGGGGGGGGGAAGTTCAAGGTACACGCTCGCTTCCACCCTACAGCGCATTGCCCTCAGATCAGAAGGGGGGAAGAAGAGACCGATGATGGTGAAAATGTTGAGCGGTTTTCCCCTAAAAAACCCAGTTCGTAGCGAAATGGAAAAAACAGGGAAATCAGACCGACCGTGGAAGTAAAAAGAAGTAGGCTTATGGGGACATGGAGAGGGGGAGGGCTCTTCAGTCCCCACCGAAAGAAAGGGGGACGGGGAAAAGGAGAAAAGATTTTGAATCAGGAGGATACAAAGAGGAAAAAAGTTCTCTCAAAGATTAGGGAGCCCGTGGGGGGGGGGGACCTAATGTGAGGAGGGGGGACCGCGGTGAACAGTAATCTGGAACATGGACACGACTACAAGCAAAGAAGGGGGGGGAAAACCTTGAAGGATCAACTGGGGGAGACTATCCGATCGCCAGCAAGCAGAATCCCTCGTGACACTTAAAAAAAGAGAAGAAGTTGGGGAAACTTCCTTTAACAAATACCAGCAGGAGGAAGTTAAAAAAGGGCCACCGGAGAGAAAAGTGGGTAGTGGGGAAGGGGGCCAATCGAGGGAATGCAATGTTTCTTGCAATACCTAGTTTGGGCAGTGCTGGTGAGAAGTTAAAAAGGGATCGGAAGGTTGGGGGGGGGGAAGAAGAGGGGGGGGAAGATTTGGAAAAAAGGTAAAGGACACCCAAGTTAGAACGATCTCACTATCGTTCATGTCTAGCGTAGGCAAACATAAAGGGAATCAAACGGACGGGGGGGGGAGATCGTGGGATTTAGAAAATAGAGCAGAAATGGAAAGGGATCGTAAGTTCAAAGGAAAACACTGTCACCACGGTCACAGCGCCGTCAAAACACCAGGGAAAGGGGGACGGTGGGGCGCCAGCAAAAAGGCTGGGAGGGGGGGCCCATCACCTGAAGCCCGAAAAAAATGAGGGAAAAAAAGCCCATATGGGCATGACCTTATTTCCTGAAAGGAGACATCAGTGGCGCAAAAGGGGCCATCGAAGAAGGGGACGCAAACAGCGATCCAATCGATTCGAGGGGTGGTCCCGCTTAAAGGGTAATAGTTTTCGGGATCCCTTGGAGCACCAAGATAAAGGAAGCAAATAAGGGGAGGGACACCGCATCTTTTGAGTGGGAGGGAGGGATTCGGCACCCATTATCGAAAAGGAGGACTCTGTGATTGTAACAGTGTAAAAACGAGAAAACGTCGACAGAAAGGAAAAATAGACCGGTGCATAATGTGCCAAACACCGGAATGGGGTGTCGGCAAGACGAGAAAATTGGAAAGGTGCGCGGCATTCTGCGGTAATGGAGGGTGGGATCACGCAAGTGACACCTTTAGATAGAGGAAAACGAAAAAGTTGGAGCACAAGGAAGACAGGAGCGACTGTGCCTGTCCTAACTGGGGAAATTTAGGAGGGGAAGAAAGGGGGAGGCGGGGCAGGAGTGGACGGGACATCCGTCACGAAAGAGAGACCTCACTGTCTCAGGAAATATGGGGGTTGGATCTGGGCCGCCGAGTGGACCACGGGGAATTCTGGGTAAAAGGTTTTGGGCAATCCTAAGAAAGAGGCAAATACTCCGTCCGTTACAACCAGGGGGCGCCTCTGCAAAGAAATTCCGTATTACTGTCGGGATGGAACAGATTTGGTGGATCGGGAAAAAAGACTGGTTGTCCAAGGGGAGCTACGATGGGGATTTTGGAGCA